>Ga0136641_1001202_pt1 | contig 10886 bp, 13 predicted proteins | sample EliLak1302023Y_FD_115312 | JGI IMG/M metagenome (GOLD analysis project Ga0136641, IMG submission 115312) | Freshwater microbial communities from Elizabeth Lake, Yosemite National Park, California, USA - 13020-23Y | ecosystem: Environmental > Aquatic > Freshwater > Lake ... | reverse complement strand
TGGATGCGGCCCCTGCGCGGCGACTGGATGGCGCAGCTCGAAGAAGCCGTGCTCAGCCAGCGTCAGCCTTGCGTGCTGGTGGCCCATAGCCTGGGTTGTTTGCTGGTCGCTAGCTGGGCGGCGCATTCGCGCAATACCGCCAAGGTGCGCGCCGCTTTGCTGGTCGCACCGGGGGACGCAGAGCGGGAAAACCTGCGTCCGCTGCTGGCCAGTTGGGCGCCAGTAACTATGCAGGCACTGCCTTTCCCCAGCGTTTTGTTTGCTAGCCAGAACGACCCGTTTTGCAGCTTTGCACGTGCCAACGCCATGGCCGCAGCCTGGGGTGCACGCTGCATCGACTATGGCAGGGCCGGACACATCAACGCGGACGCGGGCCTGGGTGATTGGCCCGACGGGCACGCACACCTTACACACATGTTGGACACAAAGGAATACAGCCATGGCGACTAAAAAACCCAAAGGTTTGGGCATGGGCCTGGAGGCCTTGCTCGGCCCCAAAGTACAAGACAGCGCGCCCGGCGCAACAGACGAAAACGCCTTGCCGGTGACCCTGCCACTCGACGATTTGGTAGCCGGCCAATACCAACCGCGCACGCACATGGACGAAGGCGCTTTGTATGAGCTGGCCGAAAGCATCAAGGCCCAGGGCATCATGCAGCCGCTCTTGGTGCGCCAACTCAGTAGCGAACAAGCGCTGGCAGCGCAACCGGCGCGCGGCGCCAAACCGCTGTATGAAATCATCGCCGGTGAGCGCCGCTTCCGCGCTGCGCGCCTGGCCGGTTTGGACGCGGTACCGGTGCTGGTGCGCAATGTGCCCGATCAGGCCGCCGCCGCCATGGCGTTGATAGAAAACATGCAGCGCGAAGACCTGAACCCCTTGGAAGAAGCGCAAGGCCTGCAACGCCTCATCAAAGAATTCGGCCTCACGCATGAAGCTGCTGCCCAATCCGTAGGCCGCTCGCGCAGCGCGGCCAGCAACCTGATGCGCCTTTTGCAACTGGCCGAACCGGTGCAAGCCATGTTGATGGCCGGTGATCTGGACATGGGCCATGCACGCGCTTTATTGGCCTTGGACAAAGCCACGCAAATATCCGCAGCCAACCAGATCGTCGGAAAAAAACTTTCCGTGCGCGAAGCTGAAAGCCTGGCCAAAAAACTCGGCGCGGAATTCACACTGACCTCAGCCAAACCGAAAAAAGAAAAGTCACGCGATTTGAAACGCTTGGAAGAAGAGCTGTCCGACACATTGGCGTCCGAGGTAGAAATTCGTATTAAAAAACGCGTGAAACGCAATGGCCGTATGGACGAGATGGGCGAGATGGTGATCCAGTTTGGCTCGCTCGATGCGCTCAATGGTTTGGTAGAGCGCCTCTCCCCGCACGCGGAGCGATAAACCGTGTTCAACACCCCCGAGCCCACTGCCACCAGCGGCTGGCGCAAAGCACCGCCTTGGCCTGCGCCCGCGCTGCTGTCTTGGGGCGCAAGCTGGGTGTTGTTTCGATTTTTGAACACCCAGGGCTGGTCGCCGGTGTGGGCCTTGGTGATGGCGGCGGGGGTGGGCGTGTTGCTCAGCGTGTGGGGCAATAGCTGGTGGCGCAAGCTGTTTATTGCCGGGGGTTTTCCGATCTCGTTTGCGCTAAGTTTGCAAGTGCTGGGGCCTGGCGATTTGCCCAGTTGGATGTGGCTGCTGCCGCTGGCCATCATGCTCTTGGTGTACCCGATCAATGCCTGGTCCGACGCGCCTTTGTTTCCCACGCCGGCCAAGGCTTTGCTGGAGCTGCCTGCGCATGCGCCGCTGCCCGTGGGCGCCAAGGTGGTGGACGCTGGTTGTGGCATGGGGCATGGTTTGCGCGCATTGCGGCTGGCCTATCCGCAAGCGCATTTTTATGGTTTGGAGTGGAGCGTGGTGCTGCGCTGGTGGTGCGCCCTGCGCCTGCCCTGGGCGCGCATACGCCGCGCCGATATTTGGGAGGTCGACTGGTCTGGCTACGACATGGTCTATGCCTTCCAACGTCCCGAGAGCATGCCGCGTGCAGTGGCTAAAGCGGCCAAGCAATTGCGTCCCGGTGCCTATTTGGTGAGCCTGGATTTTCAGGCGCACGACTTGGTAGAAAAAGCGCGCTACCAAGCGCCCAATGGCAAAATGGTCTGGATCTACCAAAGCCCTTTTGTCTATGCCCATGACTGATGCGACCAAGCCGGGCGCACAGCCTGCGGCTATTCGCGTGCTAGCGGTTTCAAGCAGCCGGCATACCTAAAAAACTTTGCAACAACACTGCATCTAACCCACCGAAAGAACACCCCATGGGACAACGCCTGACACAAATAGCCACCCGCACCGGCGATGGCGGCACCACCGGATTGGGCGATAACTCGCGCGTTTCCAAAAACAGCTTGCGCGTACATGCTATGGGCGAGGTCGATGAGCTCAATAGCCATATCGGCGTGCTCTTGTGCGAAGCCATGCCCGAGAGCGTGCGCAGTGTGTTGGTGGAAGTGCAACACCAGTTGTTCAACCTGGGTGGCGAACTGTCCATCCCCGGCTTTGAGCTGCTCAAGCCCGAAGCCGTGCTTGCGCTAGACCAGGCGCTGGCGCAGCACAACGAACACCTGCCCAAGCTGCAAGAGTTCATCCTGCCCGCCGGCAACCGGGCTGCATCGCTAGCTCATGTGTGCCGCACCGTAGCGCGCCGCGCCGAACGCGCGGTGGTGGCGCTGGGCAATGAAGAAGCTTTGAAAGAAGCCCCACGTCAATACCTGAACCGCTTGTCGGACTTGATGTTTGTGCTGGCGCGGGTGCTTAACCGCTACCGCACCGATGGAACGGTGGGCGACGATGTGTATTGGAAAAGTGAGCGGCTTGCGCGGGCAGATCAGGGCGAGTAAATCAAACTTTTCGTATTTGTGCTTCGGGATATAACAATGACGTTGTCATTACATAGTGCTACTATTGGGTTTTGTAGGGGAAACCTCCATGCCAGCCATACTCGAAGTTAAGCGCGAGACCCTCAACATCCGAATCAAGCCCGAGGAGCGCAATCTCATTGATCGCGCTGCCAAGATGCGCGGCAAGAACCGCACGGATTTCATTTTGGACGCGGCCAGGTTGGCTGCGGAAGATGCACTACTTGACCAGGTCATCATTTCGGTAAGCTCGGAGGCCTACTCGCAATTCTTGGCGCGGCTTGACATGCCACCAAAACCTAACGAGCGCCTGCGCAAAACGATGCAAACTCCGCCCCCATGGGAGCGTTGATTGACGAAGATGCTGGCACCTGTTCTGCTTTCTGAACAGCACCAGACTGAGCAATTTTTTTGCGGCGTGGAAAGTCTGGACGTATGGCTCAAGCGTCGTGCACTTAAGAATCAAATTCAGGGTGCCTCTAGAACCTACGTGGTTTGCAAAGGTGATCAAGTCGTGGCCTATTTCGCCATCGCTTCTGGTGCCGTCAATTGCAACGAAGCCACTGGCCGCATGCGCCGCAACATGCCTGACCCCATTCCTGTTGTGGTTCTGGGCCGTCTGGGCGTCAACATCAGTCTGCATGGGCAGGGTTTGGGCCGAGCACTGGTCCGTGATGCTGCGCTGCGCATCCTCCAGGCTGCCGACGTAATTAGCATTCGCGGTCTGACTGTTCAAGCTTTGTCTGATGATGCCAAGATCTTTTATGAACACATGGGCTTTGAGCCATCTCCTTTGGACCCCAAACTGCTAATGATTACCTTGGCGGATCTCAAAATGTGCTAACCCGGTTACGCGACAGGAACATCCGTCAGAATGACCGTAGATGGCCTCTTGCGAACCCATACGCCAACGCTTACCTAATTTGGGGGAAAACCTGGCGCTCGCCCCCTAGCGCCGCCAAGGGAGCCTGCGCGCTTGGGCCAGCTGCATGGCGGTGTCCACACATCCTTTGACTGCCAGGGACGCGCGCCTTAACCCGCAGGCGCCAATATCGCCATCGTGATGCGCGAGATGCAAGTCATATTCCCCGCCTCGTCCCGCAACTCAATTTGCCACACATGCGTCGTGCGGCCCCGGTGCATCGGACGCGCAGTACCGGTGACCCAGCCAGAGGACACGCCGCGCAAATGGTTGGCATTGATATCCAGCCCGACTGCGCGGTAGCCCGGGGGGCAAGAAAAAGCCGCGCCACAGGAGCCCAGGGTTTCGGCCAGCACCACTGACACGCCGCCGTGCAATAAGCCATAGGGTTGGCGTGTGCGTTCATCTACCGGTACGCGGCCTACGATGTAATCATCTCCCACTTCTACAAACTCAATGCCCAAGCGCTCGTCCGCGCCTTTGCGGGTGTTGGCGGTCAACAATTCAACACTTATAGGTTTTTGCCAGATACGCATGCGCCGCTCGCTTTAAGAAAATGTGCGTGACAGTTCGGCAATATGCGCGGGCGATATGCCGCAGCAGCCGCCCACCATGGTGGCGCCCTGGTCCACCCAGCGCTGCGCCCAGCCGGTGTAGGACGGCGGGTCCAGGTCGGCGCGGATGTCCAAAATCACCGCATTGGCGGTGGCTTTTTTAGACTGTGGTGGAAAGGCATTGGCATACACGCCGATGTCTATGCCGCTGTCGCCAATCACCTTGCGCGCTGCCACGACGGCCGCTTCCATCACCTCGGGCTGGCTGCAATTAAAAAGCACGGCTTTGGCGCCCAAGGCCAGGGCTTCGCGCACTGCCGCATCGACGGGTTCGCCGGATCGCAGCGTAACGGCATCGCCCTCGGGCTCATCATCCAAGGTGAAAGAAATCCACAAGGGCTTGGGATTGGTGCCCAGCGCTTCATGCGCGGCGCGGATTTCGGCAATCGAGCTTTGCGTTTCGGCCAGCCACACATCGACCAGCGCGTCCATGCCTTCAATCAGTGTGCGGTGTATCGCCACCGATTGCGCGTGCACAAATAAATCAGGGCGGTACGAGCCTAGCGCCGGGGGCAGCGAACCGGCCACCAGCACTTTATGCCCAGCGGCATCTGCGCTGGCGCGGGCCAGTTCGGCCGATAAGCGGGCTAGGGCCACGCCTTGCGCTTCAAAGCGCTCTTGGCCAATATGAAAGGGCACGACCGCGTAGCTATTGGTCGTCAGCACCTGCGCGCCGCTCTGTGCAAAAGCATCATGCGCCTGACGCACAAACGCTGGCCCTTGCATCAGCGCTAGCGCCGACCATTCGGGTTGCTGAAAAGGCGCGCCGATGCGCTTGAGTTCACGGCCCATGCCGCCATCGAGAATTGTGACCGTGTGACCCATAATTTAAAGCTCGTCTTGCATCCAGTACCACTTGTACAGAAAGTGCTGGCCCAAACGCCGAAACGGCGCCAGGGCTTCGGAGCGGAACAGCTTGAAGAAATTCGGATATTCCAGGGGCGAACTGTATATCGGAAGTTGGAACACCTCCTGCCCTTGGTCTTTGCCGGCCACACGCTGCGCAATGCGCTTGCCTGCCCAGGTGGAAAAAGACACGCCGTTGCCACCATAGCCTAGCGCATGCCACACGGTTTGCGTCGGGTCCGGGCGGCTCAGGCGCGGCATCATGTCATGGCTTACGTCCACCCAACCCCACCAGGAGTAGTCGATTTGGATACCGGCCAAGGGTGGGAATTTGCGCGCGATGGCGTCGGTGAGCAGCTTGAGGTGGACCGGGCGCTCGGCATCGGCGCCGCTGATAGCGCTGCGGCTGCCCAGTTGCAGACGGTTGTCGGGCAACAGGCGGTAGTAAAAACGCAGGGTGCGCGTGTCGGTCAAAAAAGTTTGCGACTTGAAATTCGTGGCTTTGAGTTCCGCATCTGTCAAAGGCCGCGTTACTACCGAGTTGGACAAAATCGGTAGCAATTTGTTTTTCAACATAGGCGTCAGGCCTTGGCCGGTGTAGCCGCCGGTACAGACTACCACCCGCTTGGCGCGCACCACGCCGCCGGGGGTCTGCAAATGGTGTATGCCCTTAATGGTTTGCCAGCCTTGCACCGGGCTGGCGGTATGCACTTTGGCGCCCAGCGCGCGGGCTTTTTGCATCAGGCCAAAGGTGAATTTCAAAGGGTGTACGCCTACGCCTTCTGGCTCCCACATGGCGGCGTGCGCATCGCGCTCGTCGCAATAGTTTTCGCGCAATTCTTCGGCGCTCATCATGCGCGTGCCGTAGCCAAAAATATCGCGGCGAACGCGGGTTTGCTCTTGCAGGTAGGCTACTTTGGACGCACGGTGCGCCACATACAAATGTCCGCCATCAAAAGCATTGCAATCGATCTCTTGCGTCAGCGCGCGGAAATTCTCAAAGCCGGTACGGATTTCGGTGTCTAGCTTTTTAGCCGTATCCAAGCCCCAGCGCGCAATCCATTGCGAGCGGGTTAAGCGCCCGCTCGCATTCTGGCCCTGGCCGCCGCTGCGGCTGGAGCATCCCCAGGCGGTTTGGTTAGCTTCCAGCACCACGGCGCCAATGCCATGGTCTTGTGCCAAATAAAGCGCAGTGGACATGCCGGTAGAGCCACCGCCGATGACCACCACATCCACCTCCATGTCGCGCAACACCGGGCCATCGTCGGGCGGCGGCGTACCTGCGCTGGCGACCCAGTAAGTGGGCGCGTAGTCACGCCCTGCCCCGGGTGTGGGCATCACCAGCGGGTCGTACTGCGGGTCGTAACGGGTGTCTGAGGGACGACTGGGAGGCATGGCCGTGAGGCCCTGGAAATGCTGCGCGGTGCTCATGGCGGGGTGCTCGGTAGGTCAGGCGACGGGGGGCAAGTTGGGGCGTACTTTGCGGAATACGTTTTTCACGGCGATCTTGCCATTCTTGAACGTGAAAACGTCCACGCCATCGGTTTCGACACGGCTGCCGTCGGCGGCGGTGCCGGTATAAGTCCATTGCGACACACCAAAGTCGCCGTGTACAAAATGCACGCCATTGCGCCATTGCGCATCGGGCAGCGTGGCCCAGCCCAGCGCAAAGGCTTTGCGCACTGCTTCGTGGCCTACATGGCGGGCGCCACAGGCATCGGGGCCGCCAGCGGTCATGAACACGCAGTCTTCGCTCATAAAGCTCATCAGGGCATCCAGGTCGTGGCGGTTCCAGGCTTCGCTGAAGGCTTCCAAGGTGGCGGTGCTATCGGGCGGGTGGCTCACAGTCGTTCTCCAAATTCAGATGACACAAGTTTGACCCAAGGATAGAGTTACTGCCCAGGTGGCGCTAGAGCCAGATGCGCTTATCGGCCAAGCCAGCCGCACGCCGGGACCGTTTTGTTGTACCGGTGGCGCCCAGATGGGCCAGCTTTCGCTCTAAGGAAGCGCTGCACTTACGACCCAAGCTGCACGTGCCACGGTAGCGCTGGCTCCCACTGGCTCCTTCTTTATACTGGCTGGCACTATGACCCAGCGCCATCGCACCAAAGACGCCCAGTGGGAAAGCTTGTTCACGCTGCCCGATAAGCCCGCCCTGCCTTTACAGCAGCGCTTACGCTTGTCGGTGGTGCAGGCGATTTTGGATGGCCGTTTGCCAGCTGGCGCTTTGCTTCCTTCTTCACGCGAACTGGCCCAGGTGCTGGGCCTGAGTCGCAACACGGTTACCGCGGCCTATGCGCATTTGATGGACGATGGTTTTATCGAATCGCGCCCGCGCAGCGGCGTGTTCGTCAGCGATAACGCGCAGGCCGCTGCCAGCAAGCCGCTGGCATTGGGTGTGGGCCGCGGCACGGATGCTGCGCAGGCCAAGGCCGAAGCCCTCGCAGGCGCGGCCCAACCCGATTGGCAAAGCCGCGTGCTGCGCTCTTTGTCCGACCAGCGCACTTTGGCCAAGCCCGACCAGTGGCGCCGCTATGCCTACCCTTTTGTCTATGGCACTTACGACCCGCAGCTGTTTCCGTCCGAGGCCTTTCGCGAATGCTGCGTCCACAGCCTGGCGCGCGCCCATTTGCCGCATTGGACGCCCGACTTTGAACTGAGCGATGTGCCCGAATTGGTCGAGCAAATCCGCTTGCGTTTATTGCCCAAGCGGGGCGTTTTTGCCCTGCCTGAAGAGATACTCATTACCGTGGGCGCGCAGCATGCCTACTACCTGCTGGCCGAAGCTTTGTTCGACGAAAACCAGCGCGTCGGTCTAGAAGAGCCCGGCCACCCGCATGCGCGCAACAGCTTTGCGCTGCGCCATCCGCAATGCCTGCCGCTGGCGGTTGACGAGCAAGGCCTCAAGGTAGACCGCTTGCCGGCGCTGGACTATGTGTTTGTCACGCCCTCGCACCAAAGCCCTACCACCGGCACGTTCAGCATGGAGCGGCGCCGTTTGCTCTTGCAAAAAGCGCAGGACAAAGATTTTGTGGTGATTGAAGATGATTACGAAGCTGAAAATTTGTACGCAGGCGAACCCATGCCCGCGCTCAAAAGCCTGGACAAAGTAGGCCGCGTGATTTACGTGGGCTCGGTATCCAAAAGCCTGTCGCCTTCATTGCGCTTGGGCTATATCGTGGCGCCGCGTGCACTGATTGCCGAATTGCGCGGCCTGCGCCACGCCATGGTGCGCCACCCTAGCGCGTTTCTGCAGCACACCTTTGCATTGTTTTTATCGCTGGGCCACCACGATGCCCATGCCCGCCGCGTTAACCAGGCCATGCAAGAGCGCATGTCTATGGTGGCACGCGCGCTGCAACAGTATTTGCCGGATTTTCAATTCACGCTGCCCTCGGGTGGTGCATCGGTATGGGTGCGCGCCCCGGCTTGGGCGGACTCGTCCGAGCTGGCGCTGATTGCGCGCAAGCACGGGGTGCTGATAGAAGCGGGCGATGTGTTCTTTATGCACCCGCCCTATCCTTGCCCCTACTTCCGCTTGCGCCTGTCGTCGATCGCCGCCGAACAAATTGTGCCCGGTATCAAAGCCCTGGGTGCCGCAGTCGATGAACTGGCGATTGCGCGGGGTGCGCCCAAGCGGGTGGTATTGCGGGTGGCGTGAGCTGCTCGCGGTGTTTGGGTTTGGTATTTAAAAAATGATTTTTTTCGTACACACTTATTGACTGTGCGCCCCAATTCTTAGGTGAGCTTTTGACTATGCGTTTAAGTATTTGGTTTGCTACTGCCTTACTTTTTGTAGCGCATGTGGGTGCATCTGCAAGCACCCTGGCAGAGAAGCTGCTCACATCGGAATATGTGTTGTTGATGCGCCATGCCCTGGCGCCTGGGGTAGGCGATCCGCAGGGCTATTCTTTAGACCGTTGCGAGACGCAGCGTAACCTTGACGAGCAAGGCAAGCAACAGGCTGTGCGTGCCGGGCAGTGGCTGCGTAAACAAGGTATCCAAAGTGCTACGGTGTTGAGTAGCGTTTGGTGCCGCTGCCAGCAAACCGCGGACCGACTCGGCTACGGCCCTGTCACCATAGAGCCCAGCCTGGCGTCTTTTTTCGATACGCCGGATCGCGCCCAAACACAAAACCAAGCGATTCAGCGCGTGCTGGCGAACATGCTTTCACAGCCCAATCGCAAGCCATTGATACTGGTAACCCACCACGTCAATATCTTGCAGTACGTGGGAGAAAACATAGGCTCTGGTGATATGGTGCTCGCGCGCGTCGGCGCGCAAGGCCAAGTATTGGATTATTCGCGTATCCCTGCCCCTTAAAGTATGGGTGCATTTTTAGGCGAATTCGAAACGGAGTCCAATTAGCGACTGCACGAGGCTTGGGGTGCGCCGCCAATTCCTAGGTCGAAGGCAGGCCCATTTCGCAGTGGAGTGCGCCAAACCATCAAACCCGATACAGTGCTTTCACGTCTCGGCTCAAACAAAAGGAATTACCCTTATGCCTATCCTGCGCCTCCTACTTGCTGCCAGCCTGTTTGTCTGCACCTTTGCCTTTGCCGCAGACACCAGTCCACCGACTCCAAAAGATACCGAACTGGAAAAAGCCAAAACCGCTATCGCACGCAAAGACTGGGCTGGCGCCCAAGCCGTGCTAGAGCCTTACACGGTTACCAACCCGCGCAGCGCCGATGGCTTTAATCTGCTGGGCTACAGCTTGCGCAATCAGAAAAAATACGACGAGTCGCTCCTTGCTTATAAACAAGCGCTCACCCTAGATCCCAAGCATCGCGGCGCACACGAGTACATCGGCATCGCCTATGTCCAAATGGGTCAGTTAGACAAAGCCAAAGAGCACCTTGCCAGTTTGGACAATATTTGTCCTTTCTCGTGCGAGGAATACCGGGACCTGAAGAAAGCGATTGCAGAAGTGAAATAAGCGCGCTTAGGGCCTTACGCGCTAGGATGGTGGTACAAAACTTCCAGTCATTTACTGGCTTGCGTTGTATTGCTCACAGCTTTTGCTTGAATTGCAAGATATTGCCCTCCGGGTCGCAGCCATCGAGCACTTTGTAGTCGCGAATTGTCCAGGCCGTGTCGTCCGGCTTGAGCCACCCGCCGGTTGCAACTACCGCCAACCGTAGCGTATGCAAGTCAGGCACCACAAAGCTGGGTTTCATGGCACTGTCCTCGCGCAGCACTGGAGGCTTTGCGATAGTTATCTCGCGTGCGATTTTGGGTGGGATCGCATGCACCACGACTTCATAGCCATTGCCACGCAGTAGCTGGTGGCTGCGCGCGCTTTCGAGCACCTCCAGGCCCAGTGCGTCGGCGTAAAAAGCGCTTAACTTTTTCACGCTCTTGGCAAAGACCACCAAGCCGGCCTGCCCGGTTTGGGGCGTGGATTTAGCCATGGGCGACTCCGCTTCCCTTGAGCACCGTCACCTCAATCTCGATTTTCATACGCGGGTCAAGCAGGCCTGCACTCACCATGGTGGCTGCCGGACGTGCGCGCCCCAGGTAGTGGCGCAGCACCGGCCAGCAGGCTTCAAAGTCGGCAGATTGGGGCAGGATGTAATTGACGCGCACGACCTCGTCCA
>Ga0136641_1001201_pt1 | contig 10890 bp, 8 predicted proteins | sample EliLak1302023Y_FD_115312 | JGI IMG/M metagenome (GOLD analysis project Ga0136641, IMG submission 115312) | Freshwater microbial communities from Elizabeth Lake, Yosemite National Park, California, USA - 13020-23Y | ecosystem: Environmental > Aquatic > Freshwater > Lake ... | reverse complement strand
GGTGATCAAGAGGAATCCGTTATCAATCGCATTCTCTCTGCCCGCGGTTTAGATCTGATTGTTACCCGAATGCGGAAAGCCGAGGAGGCTATGGCTAATGCCAGCCCCGAAGAGTTGGAATCAGCACTAGAGCGCTATTCCCGGGTGGATCAAGAGTTTGCAATAGCGGGTGGTTACGCCGCTTCGTCAGAGGCGGAAGCGATTGCCATGAACTTAGGGCTACCCGAACGGATTTTCGAGGATTCACTTTTGGGACTATCAGGGGGTCAACGACGCCGGGTCGAATTGGCACGACTTCTTTTTGGTGGTTCAGAAACATTAATATTAGATGAGCCCACAAATCATTTGGATGCCGAATCAATTAATTGGCTCCGTGAATATTTGGGGAAATATTCAGGAGGGTTAGTGATTATCTCTCACGATGTCGCTTTAATTGAGACAGTTGTCAATAAGGTGTTTTATATCGACGGTAATCGCAATGTGATCGATGTCTACAATATGGGCTGGAAAAAATATCTTCAGCAGCGAGAAGATGACGAACATCGCCGGAAAAAGGAACGCGCCAACGCGGAGAAGAAGGCGGCCATTTTGGCGAAGCAGGGCGAAAAAATGCGAGCCAAAGCAACTAAGGCGGTTGCTGCACAGGGAATGTTGCGTAGGGCAGATGCTCTGCTGGCAGGGCTAGAAAACGTCCGCCAAGTCGACAAAGTCGCTCGTCTACGATTCCCAACTCCGGCTCCTTGCGGAAAAACCCCACTTATGGCTCATGGGCTTTCAAAATCCTACGGCTCTTTGGAAATATTTACCGATGTGGATTTGGCGATCGATCGTAGCTCTCGGGTAGTTATTTTGGGATTGAATGGCGCCGGAAAGACCACGCTCCTAAAAATGCTTGCCGGTGTAACGGAATCTGATACTGGAGCTATTGAGCCTGGACATGGATTAAAGATCGGCTATTACGCACAAGAGCATGAAATGTTGGATTTCGAAAGAACGGTTCTAGAGAACATGCTATCTTCTGGCGAGAACATTGGTGAGCCACAGGCCCGCCAGGTCCTGGGCTCGTTCTTGTTTAGTGGCGACGACGTACAAAAACCGGTAAAGGTTTTGAGTGGTGGCGAGAGAACCAGGCTAGCCCTGGCGACGCTCGTGGTCGGAGCAGCGAACGTGTTGTTGCTCGATGAGCCAACCAATAACTTGGACCCAGCTTCCAGAGATGAAATCCTAGCTGGGTTATCGGAATATCAAGGTGCGGTTGTCATGGTGACACACGATATTGGAGCCGTTGTGGCGTTAAAGCCGGAAAGAGTTCTGTTATTACCGGATGGCGATGAGGATTTATGGAATAACGATTACCTTGACCTCATCGCTTTGGAATAAACCAGACTAGTTACGTAACGCGACTGCCAGTTCAGTAAAGTCCTCAACAAGTAGGTCGATTTCCCTTTGTCCGTGGGCCAAACTGATTAGCCATTGTTCATCGAGACCTGGGGGTGTAATGATCCCGCGATTCAGTGACCATAACCAAGACAACTCTGCGACTTTAAAATCTGTGGCCTTGTAGTCTCGATAATTTCGTACCGGATCGACAGACCAAGTTATGCAACCTTTGATGCCAAAACCTACCGTGTGGGCCGGCAATTGGTACTCATTGATAACATCAGTGATGCGATTAAGTGCCTGAGAATTGAGTGATTCTGCCCGATCCATCGCTTCGACGGTACATACGATATCCATCGCACGGACTCCGGCCATAGCTAAGGGATTGGCATTAAATGTTCCGTAATGAGCCATACGGCCATCAGCGACGGCAGCCATGATCTCCTTTTTCCCCCCAAAGGCAGCTACTGGCAGTCCGCCACCAATAGATTTTGCCAAGCAGATCAAATCTGGCCTGACCCCCAAGCGCTTTGCAGCACCATGTGGGCCAGCCGTGAGTCCTGTTTTAACCTCATCGAAGATGAGTACTACGCCATATTGGTCACACAAATCACGTACTCCTCGCAGATATCCTTCGTCAGGAAGAACGATGGCCAGATTCTCAAGAACCGGTTCGACGATAAAACATGCGATCGACTTAGCGTTCTCGCGAAATACCGTGTCGAGCGCGGCTAAATCATTGAAGGGAACCACATGAACAATTCCAGTTGCGGCACCGAACGGGGAAACCGCGAGCGGCTTGTGCGCTGGCCCGGCCAGGGCTAGATCCGGCTTTGCAGAGACTGTTAACGGATCGTAACTACCGTGGTAACCACCTTCGACCTTAACAATTTCATCCTTGCCCGTGAAAGATTTAGCGGTTCGGACCGCATACATTGTGGCCTCGGTCCCAGAATTGGCGAACCGAATCTGATCGACATCAAAGCGGCGGCATATTCTTTCTGCGCCATCTCTTGAAAGTGGACTTGGCGTGACGAAAATGGTTCCAGATTCCCTAAGAGCAATCTCTGCCTCTGCAACTACAGTCGGATTGAGGTGTCCGGCCAACATGGCTCCGAATCCCATAGAGAGATCCATGAGCTGACGTCCATCCACATCTGTCATCCATGCACCTTTTGCGCTGATGATAGAAATTGGATACGGGTCCCAATGCTGAAAACTAGAAGGAACTCCTAATGGCATGCTCCCTAGCGCTAAATCACACTCTATTCGGGAAGCAAACGTTGATTCGGTAAAACGTTGCCATTCTTTGGCAAGCAACTGATCGACTCGTGATCCATCGACTGGCTGGGGGTTCTGAGAAAGTTTACGGTATGTATTTTCTGTGTGTAATTCGATTTTTTGATGTAATTGTGAAGTCATGTAAAGCGTTATGGCATCGAGGACTCCTGGCCGGTGCCAGGACACGATGACAGTCTCCCTTAGAATTTTCGCGCGATTGAGGTATTAAACGAAAGTGATCTTCCGCTCTACTTCAACCTTGCTACGCTCAAGTTAGCAGAAATTCATGACAAATTCTCGCTACTTCCGCAATCTGGAGTGGAAGTTAGATTTTTTTCTACTATTCTTCCAATCTTGTCGTGCGTAAGCGCGTGCCTGTCTTAAAAGTAACTCGGAGGACCCATGTCTCTTAATGAAAGAACTTCAAATAATCCCTCAAGTCAGCACTGGGTCCCAGGCGACGAAGGATTAGATCCCAATCGGTGGCGCGCTCTTTTTGTGATTGCCATCGCGTCTTTGATGATCGTTCTTGACGCGTCTATTATCAATTTGGCGTTGCCCAGCGCGCAAGAGGCACTTCATATTTCCGATCCCAATCGACAATGGGTAGTGACTGCTTACTCTCTGGCCTTCGGAAGTCTCTTATTGCTGGGTGGCCGAATTGCTGATTATGTTGGAAGAAAAAAGATTTTCGTTATCGGTTTAATCGGCTTTGCGCTGGCATCTGCGATCGGAGGCTTTGCGACGAATCAAGGCCAACTCTTTGCCATGCGTGGTTTGCAAGGTGCTTTTGGTGCGTTGCTAGCGCCGGCGTCGTTATCTCTCATCAATGTCACCTTCAAAGTTCCTAAAGAGCGGGCTGTAGCTTTTGGAGTATATGGTGGGATTTCTGGTGGTGGAGCCGCGGTTGGCTTGATCTTAGGTGGGCTACTTACTCAATACGCGAACTGGCGCTGGTGCCTGTTTGTCAATGCCCCAATCGCACTCTTTGCAGTTGCCCTTGCCCTCCCATTTCTGCACGAATCAAAGGCAGATGGCGAGAATACCTATGACATTCCAGGAGCTGTGTCTGTAACTCTAGGCCTTGTGAGTCTGGTCTATGGCTTTAGCCAGGCAGCGAGCCATGGCTGGGCAAACGTGAATACTTACACGTACTTTATTATCGCGGCGATTTTGCTCATTGTATTTCTCGCTATCGAAACTCGAGTGAAACAACCTTTATTGCCTATGAGGGTCTTGGCGGAACGAAACCGCGCTGGTTCATATATCGGGTCACTTCTCGTGGGTGTTGGACTCTTTGCTATGTTCTTGTTCCTGAGTATCTATATGCAGTTATTTCTGCACTATTCACCTCTCCGCTCCGGATTTGCATTTTTGCCATTCACGGCGGGCATTGTGGTTGGGGCGGGCATTGCCTCACAGCTGCTACCAAAAATCGGCCCGCGGCCGTTGATGGTTGTGGGCATGCTTCTGGCCACCATTGGAATCCTACTATTTTCACGAATCACTCCAACATCAGGATATCTGTCGCACTTACTTGTACCTATGCTAATAATGAGCTTCGGATGTGCCCTGTACTTCATCCCGAACGCAAGTACTGGGTTACATGAGGCTGGCGAGCAGGATGCCGGAGTTGCTAGCGCAACTCTTAATACAGCGCAGCAAATTGGTGGTTCGCTCGGCGCGGCCCTTCTCAATACCATTGCGATATCTTCAGCCTCCGCCTATGCCAAAAGCCACAAATCACTTGGTGATTCTATTCAAACTTACGCACAGGTTCATGGATTCACCACAACTTTCATCTGGGGGGCTGGCTTTCTCTTCGTATGTGCGATCGTTTCTGCGCTCATGATCAATGTTGGAAAGGATTCACTAACGGAGCACCAATCAACTGGAGCCATCTAGGCTTTCGGCCGGTGCGCAGGAGTTTCATGAGGAAATCCCGCTTCTCTTGCGATAGACTCGTTACTGCAAATTATTTGCAACAACCAATATGTCGAGAAACTTGGCATCAGATTTCGTCACAAGGGGAAGTATGAACCAGTCAGTGAATAATCCTGCGGTGAAAAGGTCGTGGAATCTGTTTTCCGCTCTTTCGCGCGATGAGGGTCGGCGCTTAGGAGCAATGTTTGGAGTCATCTTCTTCTTGCTATTTGGTGGTTTAATCCTGATGGCATTCGCTACCTCTGGCCACTATCGATTGGCGGATGGGACGCTATTCGGTTGGGGTACTGGATTTTTAGCGCTCACTTTAGGTATGAGACATGCCTTCGATGCTGATCACATATCGGCGATTGACAACACAACCAGGAAGCTTATGGCAGAAGGTCAGCGACCGATGGGAGTTGGTTTTTTCTTTTCACTGGGCCATTCCTCCGTTGTTACCGTCCTCGCGATTATTCTGAATTTTGGAATCAAGTCTCTGGGCGATCAGGTGAAAAACGATCAATCAGCGCTACATCATTACACCGGACTGGTCGGAACGAGTATCAGCGGAGCTTTCTTGCTCCTAATCGCGATTTTGAATTTTGTCGTTTTGATTTCTGTTCTCAAGGTATTCAGAGCTATGAGACAGGGTCTGTATAACGAATCAGAGTTAGAAAAACATTTAGATTCTCGTGGATTTATGATGAGATTCTTTGGGCCGATCGCGCGACGGATCGATAAGAGCTGGAAGATGTACCCACTGGGAATCCTCTTTGGACTTGGATTTGATACCGCGACAGAGGTGGCGCTATTGGTACTTGCCGGCTCTTCGGTTGTGGCTGGGTTGCCCTGGTGGGCAATTCTCTCTTTACCAATGCTCTTTGCCGGCGGAATGAGTCTTTTGGACACCATTGACGGTTCCTTTATGAATTTTGCATATGGCTGGGCTTTCTCTAAACCTGTTCGGAAGGTTTACTACAACATCGTAATCACGGGATTATCGGTTGTTGTTGCGGTATTTATCGGTGGATTAGAAGTAGCCCAGGTCTTTGCTCGGCAGCTAAAACTTTCTGGTGGATTCTGGGATTATGCGCTCAGGTTTAATATCAACAAGGCTGGCTTCATCATTGTGATGATCTTTATAATTGTTTGGGTCACAGCGCTTTTGATTTGGCGTTTTGGACGAATCGAAAACCGTTGGCATGACCATGCCCATCGAGCACAGATGGGACGCGGCGAGCATCAAGATCACGCTGCCGCCGGTATCGAACTGGGACCAATAACCGACGGCTTTATCATAGATGAGTAAAATCAGTTAAATCAGAATTGACTCTCATCCAGTCGCACTTTTTAGAACCTTCAGCTATCCAATTCACCAGAAATAAATTGCTCTGTTCGTTCGTGCGCAACTTCGTCCGTGTACTGAACAGGTGGTGACTTCATGAAGTAACTAGAAGGCGATAGGAGGGGCCCACCAATTTTCCGATCCAGCGCGATCTTTGCGCAACGCAGCGCGTCGATGATAACACCAGCAGAATTTGGTGAATCCCAAACCTCTAACTTATATTCCAAATTGAGAGGTACGTTTCCAAATGCTCGACCCTCGAGGCGAACATAGGCCCACTTACGGTCATCGAGCCACGGGATGTAATCAGAAGGTCCGATGTGCACGTTCCGAGCACCCATGTCGTGATCCAATTGCGATGTTACGGATTGGGTCTTTGAAATCTTCTTCGATTCCAATCGATCTCGTTCCAACATGTTCTTGAAATCCATATTGCCGCCAACATTCAACTGATATGTGCGGTCGAGATGTACGCCTCTGTCTTGAAACAACTTCGCCATAATCCGATGGGTGATGGTGGCGCCGACCTGAGATTTGATGTCATCGCCGACAATTGGTAAACCGGCCGCTGAAAACTTATCTGCCCATTCGGGATCAGAGGCAATGAAAACTGGCAACGCGTTAACGAATGCTGCGCCGGCATCGATCGCACATTGGGCATAATATTTCGCGGCTTCCTCTGAACCAACTGGCAGATAACAGATGAGAACGTCCACTTTGCGCTCTTTAAGGATTGACACAACATCTACGGGTTCTTCATCTGATTCGGTAATGGTCTCTTTATAGTATCGACCTAAGCCATCGAGAGTGTGGCCACGTTGGACGATTAATCCGGTGGTTGCGACATCGGAAAACTTAATCGTGTTGTTCTCACTGGCCCAGATTGCATCAGCGAGATCCAATCCGACCTTCTTCTCGTCGATGTCAAAAGCAGCAACGAAATTTACATCCCTCACATGATAGCCACCCAAAACCGCGTGCATGAGGCCCGGAATTTCTACATCTGGTGCGGCATCTTTGTAGAAGGTAACGCCTTGTACGAGTGAATTGGCACAGTTTCCTACACCAATGATTGCTACTCTAATTTCATTACTGTTAGTCACGAAGACTTCCTTTCGGTGTTGATCATCTCTTGCAACCAAACGATTTCTCGTTCAGCTGATTCCAATGAGTGACGGCGCCACTCAACCAAATATCTATCTATCCCCTCAGGAGACTTGTCAAGATCGGTTCGCAAGATTGACGCTTTCTCTACCAGTTTGCGCAACCGTCCTTCCAAAATTTGCAAGCGGTTTCCCAATGGGGTCGGTCCAAAAAACGCGAATCTGACTTCAAAGCTCTCATCTTCCCAACTATCCGGTCCGCTACTTGTAGATATAGATTCAAAACGTTTGCGACCGACTGGAGTTACGTCGTAGACAATCCGAGACCGTCGACTAATACTCGAAGATTCGGTCTTATTTTCTTGAATCAAGCCCGCCTCGAGCATGCGATGCAACTGCGGGTACAAAACAGAGAAGGAAAGTGCTCTGAATGGGCCGTAGATAGCAATCATTCGCTTACGAAGTTCGTATCCATGCAATGGCCCCTGACTCAGTAGACCCAAGAGCGCGAACTCTAAGGATTCGCTACGGGATCGCATCTCTACTCCTGACTCTTTATCAAAGGTTTATGTGCCTAGTAGATATATCCGAAAATAGTATCTACTCGATATAACATACCTTAATCTATCGAATCGATATATTTTTGTCTAATAGACACAGTCTCCCTTTCCCTACCTTTACCCTTCCCCGAACCCGCCTCTTGTGGTCTTCGTTGGGCGTATCCTGCCACCATGATCATCGTTCCGAGTCGAATCTGGGAATACCTGGTAGCGGCATATCTGATCATTTTGGCACCTGGACCGAGCGTCCTTTTCACGATAGCACGGGCTATTTCTTGGGGTCGTTCGATAGCGGTGGCAACCGTGTTAGGAAATGCCTTAGGAATGTTTACAATCTCCGTTTTCGTGGCCCTGGGCTTAGGACCGATCCTCCAACGTTCTCACCAGTTGTACGTGGCCATTCAATGGATGGGCGGACTTTATCTAGTTTATTTAGGAATAGTAGCCCTCCAAAAAAGTAAGGACGACGCCCAGGCTATGACTGACCTGAGCTCTGGTCGACCCTCTATCCGCAGAACTATTCGTGAAGGTTATTTAGTCGGAGTTTTAAACCCAAAAAGCATGGTCTTTTTCGCTGCTATTTTGCCGCAATTTATTGATCGTCCTAAAGGTTATATTTCTTACCAACTGCTCTTGCTCGGGGGTATTTTTTGCGTAATCTGTTTTCTCTCTGATGGACTTTGGGGAATTGTGGCAGGAACGATGAGAAGCTGGTTATCCGGAGATTCTCGGCGACTTACGCGCCTGCGACAGATTGGCGGTGCCGTTATGCTCATGTTGGGAGCTCTCACCCTTATTAATTCTATTCTGCGAGGCTAGCTCTCCGATACAGTTATGAGTATGGGAGAACCACGCGCAGCAATCAGTCCTAGTCATCTCACGTACGCCTGGGGTGATTGTCATAGATGTTTATGGTTGCAATATAACCATCAGGTTTCCGTCCCAGTGCAAATGCCATTAATTGGTGACTTGGCAGATATGCAGGAGAAATATTTTATTGGAGCCAAAACTTCCGATATGCATCCGGATCTTCCCGAAGGAAAAGTTCATTCACATGGTGGTTGGGTTGCATCTGAAAACATTGTCGTAGATGGAGCGGATTCTGGTCTCTACCTAAGAGGAAAATATGATCTACTTTTAGAATTCGTTGATGGCTCTTTCGGAATAGTTGATTGTAAATTGCAGAAAAACGATTATGACAAAAGCAATTTTTATGCACCGCAATTAGAGGCCTATGCATTTTCGTTAGAGCATCCTCAGAAGGATGAACCGAAGAAGATATCGCTCACCGGCCTATATACATGGTCGCTCGATCGAGCCTCTGGGAATCTGAAGGCGGGTTTTGGTTACCGAGTTAATACCGCCTGGTATCCCGCTGAACGCAACCCAATGGCGCTTCAAGAGCGGCTGACAGAGCTGATTCGAATGATTCGCGGTGAGTGTCCCCCATCAAAGGATTCCTGCGGGGCATGCACCTACGTGGTGGAACGGCGGGAAATCTTGGGTAAAGGGTAATACTTCTCAGCTTTCATCTGTGACCTGTCCATCTGTGACCTGTCCATCTGAGTGATCCTGCACTTTGGCTCGATTTTCCAGCGCTTTTGCTTCATCGATCAGGTTCTTCTTTACATCTGAGGCATACGCGTCAACATATTCTTGCCCAGATAGATCTTTTATAGCCTTCATGATTTGATCTGTGACCTGACGGACAAAAGCCAGGTCAGATGAATCACCTGAGAAATACATTGGTTCTCCAAAAACCATTTCTACCCGTCTTACTTTTGGAACAATTTGTCCAGTGGGTTGGATCTCTGCGGTATTAAACATTGCAACCGGTACTACGGGTGCACCTGATTCGATCGCCATACGAGCGAGTCCGGTCCGACCTTTGTACAACTTTCCATCTGGTGATCGCGTACCTTCAGGATAAATCCCCAAACACTGTCCCTCTTTCAACAATCTCAAACCAGTTTTCAAGGCTGCCTCACTCCTGCGCCCACCCGAACGGTCAACCGGAACTTGACCCAAGGCATTGAAGGTAAGTTTCTTTATCAACCCTTTGATGCCGGGCGAGGTGAAGTATTCACTTTTTGCCATAAAGGTGACTTTTCGAGGAACTACCAATGGCATGAAAACAGAATCGCTAAAGGAGAGATGATTAGAGGCGATGATGACGGGTCCGATATTTGGAACATGTCGAAGTCCAGTCACTTTAGGGCGAAACAGAAGCATAAGTATCGGAATCAAAAATGATTTCAAAAATGTATACGCCATTCGTTCTCCTTTCCAGAAAACCTAGGACACTAATTTAGGGGTTTTTAGTCATTCTGTGTCACTATCTGAGCGTGAGCAACATAACCAATTCTGAGAATCTTTATCTCAAAGGTGGCAAGGTGGGCATTTTGTTTCTTCATGGCTTCACAGGCTCCCCTGCCTCTGTAAGACCTTGGGCGCTCGGAATGCATTCCGCGGGTTACACGATCTCTGTGCCGCGGGTGGCCGGTCATGGAACGCATTGGAAGGATCTCAATCAAACTACGTGGCAAGAGATGTACGAATCGGTACAAGAGTCTCTCAACCGGCTACAAGCGGATTGTGAAAGAGTTTTTGTTGCTGGCTTCTCGGTAGGCGGTGCACTTGCTCTGCGCATAGCTCAGAAGCGCGGCTCTGAAATTGAAGGATTACTTTTGCTCAATTCCTCGATCTATGATGATCGAAAATTGTTAAAACTACTACCAGTGATGAAATATTTTTTCCCGGCATTAAAAAGTTCTGGAAGCGATATTGCACAACCTGAAAAAATCGTGCACGGATATGATCGGATTCCGCTCAAAGCCCTTGATTCGATTCGAACCTTGTGGCGGCGGGTGGAGAAAGATTTGTACATGGTGGATGTTCCTTTGCTGGTTGCATACTCTCTGAACGATCACGTGGTCGATCCATCCTGCAGTCTGACAATAATTGATCAAGTGTCTTCGCCTACAGTCCGTGAAATCATTTTTGAGAAATCGTTTCACAACGTTTCGCTTGATTACGAAGTAGAAGATCTCATTAGTGAGAGCTACGAATTTCTCCGGGATGTCCTCTCGGGAGACTTTGACACTATCAACGAGGATGATGAAGAAGCCCTCATCAATGCTGAATTCGATTCCATGGTTTCAGAATTGTCCTTAGATGAATCTTCCCCGTCAACATACCTGGATGAACTCGATAGAGTACCTGAAGATCATTTCTTCCAACCTAATCCCCAATCCCCGGAACTGGATTTCTTAGCTCGTGTTGCTGTGGGTGGATT
>Ga0136641_1001200_pt1 | contig 10894 bp, 5 predicted proteins | sample EliLak1302023Y_FD_115312 | JGI IMG/M metagenome (GOLD analysis project Ga0136641, IMG submission 115312) | Freshwater microbial communities from Elizabeth Lake, Yosemite National Park, California, USA - 13020-23Y | ecosystem: Environmental > Aquatic > Freshwater > Lake ... | reverse complement strand
TCCTTGGTCTCCAGGCCCAGCGTCAGGGGCAGATGCAAAAGCACGCAGGCCAGCACCACCAAGGGAATCGTCAGGCCAATACTGGCCAGAGCCGAGCCGATGGCCAGGTTCATGCTGGTTTGCAGCCGGTCGGCGCGCGCAGCACGGATGGCCGCCCAGGTCTCAGGTAGCAGCACAATCAGCGCAATGACGATACCCACCACCGCTGCCGGCGCACGGTAGGCTTTCACTACGCTTTCGATGGATGGCGAGAGCAGCTTGGCAAAGCCTACGACGCACACCAGAGACAGCAGCAATAGAAAAAAACTGATGCGCGTTTGCGCCAGGCCGGGTGGCTGCGCATGCACCGATTCATCGCCCGCGCTTTCCATAGGCAAAAAATAATCGCGATGGCGTATGGTCTGGATAAACACAAACACCAGCCACAAGGCCAACGAGGACAGCGCGACAAAAATCAATTGCGAATCGGTGTAAGTACCCTCGGATGAACTGATGGTGTACAGCGGCATGACCAGCACCATCACCGACAGCGTGGCCAGCGCGGCAAAGCCCGAGCCGGTGCCTTCGATGCGAAACAGTTGCTCTTTATGGTGCAAGCCGCCCAGCAACAGGCAAATGCCGACCACGCCGTTGCAGGCAATCATCACTGCCGAGTAAATCGTATCGCGCGGCAGGGTGGCGCTGGCTTTGTTGCCAGCGAGCATCATGGACAGCACCAGGGCCGTCTCAATGACCGTGACGGCCAGCGCCAGCACCAGCGTTCCAAAAGGCTCGCCCAGCCTATGGGCAATCACTTCGGCATGGTGTACGGAGGCAATCACTGACAACAACAATGCCAGCACCAGCCATAGGGCTTGCAGGCCTGGCAGCGATGCCCCCATCACGCCATACAAAGCCAGTGCGCTGGCAATGGGAATGATGAACGGCCACTGTTTCAAAATATCTTTGTAGTCCATACGACGATTGTGCCTTTGTGCTGATCCCGCAGATTGCCCTGACTTGGCATGGTGGCTATCGCTGAGACTGAACAATAGCTTTACAACTTTGCCTACCGAAAAAGGAGTACGCCCATGTCCCTATTGTCTACCGCCCGTTGGGCTTTAGTCCAGCGCAGCGCCTTGCGCAAGTCACGCCGTATGGCCCATGCCCGCCAGGGCCTCGCCCGCAATCCGCTCGTGTTGGCCTGCGGCCTGATGCTGATGGCCTTTGCCGCTGCCTGGGACTAAATTGGCTTGGGCGTGATGCCGCACACGCCACTCAAGCACAATCGCTTACCGCGCGCACGCCTCAGTGCGCGCCCTAGCTTCGGCCCGCAGTCTCTAACTCCATAGCGCCTAGCGCACTTGTAAGCATGATCTCCAAGCCTATTGCCCCTTCTGCATGGGCCGCCAATGGGGCGTGCATGCTGTCCATGCTGGTTTGGGCTATGGGCTTGCCCGCTGCCAGCTGCTTGCTCACTACGGTACCGCCGCTGCCGCTTACGGCAGCGCGCATGTTGATGGCGGCTGCTTGCTTGCTGCCCTTTTGGTGGCTGCTCGAAGGCGGGGATGTACTGCGCAAGGCGCCTTGGTGGCAAGGCATCCGTGTGGGCGGCTCCACCATCGGCCTGGGCGCATTTTTGATGGTTGTCGGCCAGGGCATGACCGATGCCGTCACCGTGGCGATTATTTCGGCCTCGATGCCGGTGGTGGGCATTGCGATCGAGGTGCTGCTCGATGGCCGCCAGCTCAGCCGTGGTCTGGTGATCGGCGTGGTACTGAGTTTGCTAGGCGGTGGGATGGCGCTCGATGGTGGTAATCAGCAACTCGCGCTGGGCTTGGGCGCTCTCATGTGTTTTGCCTCGGTGCTGGTTTATACGCTGGGTTCGCGCATGACGGTGACGTCCTTTCCCAAGCTCAGCCCCCTGGGCCGCACCACCGTGACGCTTACGGGTGCGGCGGTAGTGAGCACCGTGGCCGCATGCGTAGCGGCCTTGCTCGGCGCGGCGCCGCCACAGTGGGCGGCCCTGGGTTGGCGCGAGCTCGGCGCCTTAGCGATTTTTGCGATTGGCGGATTGGCCATTAGCCAAGTGTTGTGGATACGCTCGGTAGAGCATTTAGGCATTGCCTTATCTTCGCTGCACATCAACGCCACGCCCTTCTATGTGATGTTGATTTTGTTTGCGCTGGGCGGCGCATGGAACTGGACCCAGGCCGCCGCCGCGCTGGTGGTAGCTGTGGGGGTGTTGATCGCGCAAGGCGTGTTGGTTCAAGCGCCGGGCCAAGCGCCCATAGACCGCCTATAGACCGCTCATAGTCTTGAATCGCCGCCTTGCTGTCGCTCCTCGCAGTTCCAAAAAGTGTCAGTGCGAGGAAGCAGGCCGTGGCAAGCCAGAGGCTTTGCTGGCGGCTTCGTCAGGCGCGTGGTAGCGGCGCTGGCTTGGTTATTGTGAGGACACTTTGGCTGGCGCAGCGAAATCACCGGCATGGACATGCACCAAGCGGCTCCAGTCCATGTATTTGCGGACAGCTGCGTTCACTTCCTCTAAGGTGGTGGCTTCTATTTTTGCTAAGCGCTGTGCCGTGTAATCCATAGTGCGGCCAGTCGCCAGTTGGCCTAGCAGGGTGCCGCTCAATGCGCCGTCTTGCGCGAATGAAATTTTCGTTTCTTCCAACATCGATTTTTTCGCATCGGCCAACTCTTGGGCTGTCAAGCCATCGCGTACGAAGCGCTCAGTTTCTTCCCGGACGGCGGTTTGCAAACGCGTCAAATTTTGTGGCGCATGGATAGCGAACAGCATCAAATCGGCTACCGGTTCAAAACTGCTGGCCGACAAACGGCTGCCAGCGGAATAGCTGATGCCCTCTTTTTGCCGCAGGCGTTCTTCTAATCGGTTGTTGGAGCCACCGCCTAGAACGCGGTTACCCAGAGCCAGGGCGACGTAGTCGGGGGCGTCGTCTCGCAGGTTCAGTGGCAGCGTTGCGAAATACATGGCATTGGGCTTGTCCGGTGCGGCCAGCATCAGGCGTGCCGAGCTGGCGCTGTAGGCATTCTTTGTCAAACGGGTATAGGGCTTGGCGCTACGCCAGTCACCCCACAGGGCTTGGCTTTGGGTTTGCACCCCAGCAGCATCGAAGTCGCCCACCATGGCTAACTTGGCGTTACCAGCGCCGTAAAAATCATGGTGGAAGTGATGCACATCCTTTAAGCTGGCAGCGCGCAACTGGGCCAGGAGCTCATCAAAGGTCAATACCTTACGTACATCGCCCGCTGAGTAATTGTCCAGTGCGATCCGCAGAGCTTGGGACGCCATGGCTTGCGGGTCGCTGCGTAGCGATTCAATCTGGGTGATACGTTCTTTGCGCAGCAGTTCAAACTCAGCCTCTTGCAGCATGGGCAGCCGTACTATGTCGCGCACAATGTCCAGCACTTGCGGCAGGTGCTGGCGCACGGTTTCAAAGTTGATGTTGACATAGGAGCCGCCACCATCGACATTGATTTTGGCCTTGAGTTCATCTAAACGGCTACTCAATGCTGCGCGGCTGAGCGTACCTGCGCCGCGCATAAGCATGCGTGCGGTCAGGCCCGAGACAGTGGCCTGGCCCTGTAGCGACTGCGCATCGCCAAAGTCCAGTTGCAATTGACCACTGACCGTTTGGCCGCGCGTGGTCTTGGACAGCAGCGCCAGTTGCATGCCACCGGGCAGTGTGCTGCGCAATGTGCGTTTACCGATATTGGCAGGGCTGGCATCGAAGTTTTCACCGGCATTGACCGCTTTGCGGCCCTGGTAGTTCGCCAGTAGCGCCGCTACATCTACCGGCTCGGGTATCACGCTGCGCTCTGGCGCGGCGGTGGGAACGAATTGCCCGAAGGTACGGTTGCTTTCTTTAAAATAGTTTTCGGCGGTTGCTTGCACTTGTTGCACGGTCAGCGCCTCCAAACGGTCGCGCTCCATAAAGAACAGGCGCCAGTCACCGCGGGCCACGTTTTCGGACAACTGCATTGCCAAGCGCTGCGGGTCGTTCATGGTGTCGTCAAAGCCGACCATCCAACTGGTTTTGGCGCGCTGCAACTCTTGGGCGCTTACGGGCCTGGTCTTCATATTTTCTAGAGCAGCTTGCAAACTGGTACGCAGTTCAGAAATAGATTGCTCTTTCCCTAATTCGACCATGAACAAGATGTAGCCCGGCTCCGTCAGCGAAAAATTCCAGGGCGCTATCGATACCGCTTTGTTCTTCTCTACCAATTCTTTGTGCAGGCGCCCATTGGGTGTGTCGGCCAATATGTCTGACAGTGCTTGCATCGCCACCGCATCAGGGTGGCTGGCCGCTGCGGTGTGGTACAGCACCGCGGCCAATTGCGTATCACCCACCCGTTTGACGCTGACTTCGCGTGCGCCTTGCTGCACCGGGTCGCGGGTATAGGTGATCGCAAGGCTGCGCGCTGGTTTGGGTATGGTGCCGAAATTGCGCTCTACCAAGGCCAAGGTCTTCGCCACGTCGAGTTTGCCGGTAATGATGAGCACCGCGTTGTCGGGCTGGTAGTACTGGCGGTAAAAGGCCTGCAGGTTTTCAATTCGTACGTTTTCTACGTCGCTGCGGGCGCCGATGGTGGACTTGCCGTAGTTGTGCCAGTCAAAAGCGGTAGCCGCCATATATTGCCAAAGCGCACGCCTTGGGTTGTTTTCACCCATTTCCATTTCATTGCGTACTACCGAAAACTCGGTTTCCAGATCTTTGCGCGCAATATGGCTGTTGACCATGCGATCGGCTTCCATCTCCAGTACCCATTGCAAATTGTCGTCGTTCGCAGCAAAGGTTTCGAAGTAATTGGTGCGGTCGTAGGAGGTAGTACCGTTAAAGCGCATGCCGCGTTTACCCAGCTCTTGCATGATGTTGCCGCGCGCGGGTGTGCCTTTAAAGACCAGGTGCTCCAGCAAATGTGCCATTCCGGTCTCCCCATAGTTTTCATGCCGGCTGCCCACCAGGTAGGTGATGTTCACTGTGGTCGTCGGCTTACTCGCGTCGGGTGCCAGCAATACACGCAGACCATTGGCTAGGCGGTATTCGCTGACGCCTTCGACCTGGGTGAACAAAATGCTAGCCGTATTGGCCAAAACTCCGAAGGGCAAAAGAAACCCTACTGCCGCGATGGCCAAAGTCCGAGTAAGGGCATTGCTGGGAAGGCGCATAGAAATTCCTTGTTGGGCCGGGGTGCTCGGGCTGAGCTTTAGGAATTTTGTCATACATCGAGAAGTACCCCTCTCCCAGGGCGCCGTCCAATGAGGCTGGCTAGCGGCGCAGCTTACTGCCCTAGAATCCAGCGCACCCTTGAATGCCGTGCCCCGCCCAGCGCCGGTCCGTTACCCCCCCACTATCGATAGCCTAAGTTTGGCGCTTTGAGTTGGCTCCCATCTATGCAAAGATTCATCCAAATTTTGTGCCTCGCTCTTGCCTTGGCGTCCTGTAAAAAGGCACCGGACACTAATGCAGCAGCCAGCGTCCCTGCAGTGCCTCTGGTGGTAGCGCCTGAGGATCTTGTGACTGTCTCGGACGGTGCGGCGGGCGGCGGCCCCGTGATCTCTGGCACGCTGGCTGCCGAGCGCAAGGCCGATTTGCGCGCAGAGGCTTCGGCGGTGGTGCTGGAGGTGCTCAAAGACAACGGCGATCTGGTACGCCGAGGCGATTTACTGGTTCGATTGGACGAAACGGCCATCCGCGACAACCTCAACGCAGCTGAAGACAGCGCAGGTAACGCCAGCTTTCAATGGGAGCAGGCCAAGCGCAACCTGGAGCGCCTCAAAACCCTGCGCGCCAGCGGTATGGCCACTTTGCAGTCTATTGACGATGCCGAAATCCGTGCTAACTCTGCGCAAAATGAAGTTTCCGCTGCCAATTCGAGGGTGGCCCAGGCCCGCCAACAGTTGCAGCGCACGCAGGTGCGTGCGCCATTTGATGGTGTGATCGGCGAGCGCAAGGCCTCTCCCGGCGATACCGCGTCCATTGGCAAAGAATTACTCAAGGTGATAGACCCCGCTAGCCTGCGCTTTGTCGGACGCGTTTCAGCCGACAAGGCAGGGCAGGTGCAACTGGGCCAAAGTGTCAGGTTTCGTGTGAATGGCTACGGCGACGAAAGCTTTGAGGGCAAGGTAACCCGCATCGATCCAAGCGCCAATGAGGCTACGCGCCAAATAGAAGTGCTGGTTGCCTTTACCGGATCGGCGCGACCCCGCGTGGCCGGCTTGTATGCCGAAGGTCAAATCAACAGCGGCGCAAAAACCCAAACCGTTCCCGTAGTGGATGAATCGGCGGTGCAGCGGGCGGGCGACACCAGCTTTGTCTGGCGGGTGGACGCCAGCGCCGTGCACAAAGTGGCGGTCACCCTGGGTGCCCGCGATGTCCGCAGCGGCCGGTATGCGGTGCAGGCAGGTGTTCAAACCGGTGATCGGCTGTTGCGCAACCCGGGCAGCAGTTTGAAAGATGGCCAAGCGATCAGTCTGGTGGCGCCACCTGCGCCGGCCAAGCCTAGTGCTGCGGCATCGGGGCTATAAACGTGTTTTTATCGGACTTCAGCATTCGCCGCCCGATCCCCACGGTGGTGCTCATCGTGGGGGTGATGGCCTTGGGCCTGATGGCGCTCAATAAATTGCGAGTCAACCAGTTCCCCGACATCGAAAACCCTGGTCTCTTTATTTCTATCGCCTACCCGGGCGCTTCGCCCGACACGGTGGAGCGTGAAATCGTCAACCGTTTGGAAAAATCACTGCAAAGCGTGGCGGGTGCACAAAAAGTCGGCTCCACGAGCGCCGAAGGCAACGCCCGCTTTGATATGCAGTTCGCGTTTGGCAAAAACATGATCGAAGCGGGCGACGAGGTGCGCGGGGTGATTGCCTCGGTGCGCTACAAGCTGCCCATTGAAATGCGCGAGCCGGTGATCCGCCGCTACGACCCCTCTGCCCAGCCCATCATCAATTTGGCCTTGTCTAGCAGCAGCCAAAGCCACGCACAAATATCGCGCTTGGCCGAAGACGTGCTTGCCGACAAGTTGCGCGCGTTGCCTGGTGTGGCCACGGTCAATGTTTCTGGCTCGCTCAAGCGTGAGCTGTCGGTGTTGCTGCGCTCTGCCAAGCTGCGCGAATACAAGGTTTCAGTGGCCGAGGTGGTTAACGCCATCCGCGCCCAAAACGCGAATGCACCAGTGGGCAAACTGCGCGGTCCCTATGAAAACGAAAGTATTCGTCTAGTAGGTCGCATCGCCGAACCGCAAGACTTTACGCAAATTGTTGTTAAGCGCATGGGTGCCCAACTGGTGCGCTTGGGCCAATTGGGGACGGTGGAGGACGGGTTTTCCGATCTGGACGGCATCAGTACCCGCAGTGGCAAACCCAATGTGGGCATTTTCGTGACCCGTTCGCGTGAGGCCAGCACGGTGTCGGTCGCCAAGGCGGTGCGCGAGGCGACCAAAGAATTCAACGCCCAACTGGCCAAGGACAGCCCCGGCACGGTGCTCGAAATCACCCGCGACGGCGGCAAAGACGCGCAAAACAGTCTCAACAACGTGATCGACTCGCTGGTGCTGGGAGCGGGCTTGACCATCGTGGTGGTTTACGCTTTTCTGAACTCCTGGCGCTCCACCCTGATTACCGGACTAAGCCTTCCTACCTCGGTCATCGCCGCGTTTATTGGCGTTTGGTTGTGCGGTTTTACGCTCAATTTCATGTCGCTTCTGGGCTTGTCGCTGGCCATTGGGGTACTTATTGACGATGCCATCGTGGTGCGCGAAAACATCGTGCGCCACATGCAGCGCGGCTCCGACAGGCGTACTGCTGCTTTGGAAGGCACGGCAGAAATTGGGCTGGCGGTGACGGCAACGACGATGTCCATCATGGCGGTTTTTTTGCCTGTGGCTTTCATGCCCGGCGGGGCTGGTGAATGGTTTCGGCCCTTCGCCTTGACGGTGGCCTGTTCGGTCATGGTCAGTTTGGTGATTTCGTTCACCTTGGACCCCATGCTTTCTGCCTACTGGGGCGATCCGCCAGACCACCACACGGCGCCTAAAGGTCCGGTGGGGCGCAAACTGCAAGTCTTCAATGACTGGTTTGATCGGCAGGCCGATGGTTACGCCGGTGTGATTGCCTGGGCTTTGCACCACCGGCGCGCCATGGGGCTGATTGCCCTGAGTTCATTGATTGCCGCCATTGCGCTGCATATGCGCTTTGGTGGTTCGGCCTTTTTGCCTGCCGCTGATTCGGGCAACCTGATGATTGATGTGCGCACGCCCGCTTCCTCCTCACTCGAGTACGCGCGCCTCAAGATGGAACGGGCTGCCGAAATTGCCCGCACGCTGCCCGAGACGCGCGAGACCAATAGCAATATTGGACCTAACGGCGGGCGCATTTATGTGGACCTGGGTCCGCGCAAAGACCGCCGCCGTAGCGCCAAAGAAGTAGCTGTAGAACTGCGCGAGAAAATCCGTCCACTCATTGGCGCAGAACTTACCGTGTTTGACGACCTGGGCAATGGCGCGCGCAAGCCCGTACAAATCGAGTTCACGGGACCGGACTCTCGCCGATTATTGGAGATCACTAACCGCTTTATGGAAAAACTGCGCCAAGTTCCTGGTGCGGTGGATGTGGGTCTGTCCGAGCAAGACCCCAGCAAAGAGCTGCGTATTGAACTCAATCGCGGCCTGGCCAATTCCATGGGGATTTCGGCCAACGATGCGGCCCAAGCCCTGCGCGTTGCGTTTGCGGGCGCGGAGGTGGGCGACTGGGTGGACCCAACCGGCGAGACGCGTGATGTGGCTGTGCGTTTGCATCCCAGCGACCGACTATCGCGTGAAAACATCGAGCGTCTGCCTATTGCGGTCGCCGGCACCGGAGAGCTGGTGCCATTGGAGCAAATCGCCAGTATCACGATGGGTAAAGCACCTTCTACGATTTCGCACAGCGAAGGCAAGCGGGTGGTGACGGTGGCGGCTAATGTGCAGGGCCGCTCTAACGGCGAAGTGACCGCGGATGCGCTCAAGCTAGCCCAGGCCATGGACTACCCCCCCGGCTACGGCTTGCAACTCGCTGGTGCCGGCCAAGACCAAAAAGAGCTGTTCACCGAAATGTTGATCGCCCTCGTCAGTGGCATCGGCCTGATGTACCTGATTTTGGTGATCCAATTTAGCTCCTTCCTAGCGCCCTTGGGTGTGATGTTGTCTTTGCCCTTGTCGCTCATTGGCGTTGTCATTGCTTTGTTGCTGACGGGCGGCACGCTCAATCTTATGAGTTTTATCGGCATCATCATGCTCATGGGTCTGGTGGCTAAGAACGCGATTTTGTTGCTGGATGCGGCGCGCAAAGAAGAGGCTTGCGGCGTTAGTCGTCAGGAAGCGTTGATGCACGCTGGGCGTGTACGCCTGCGTCCTATTTTGATGACCACTTTTGCGCTGATCGCGGGCATGATGCCGGTGGCGCTGGGGCTGGGTGAGGGGGGCGAGTTTTACCAGCCACTGGCCGTATCTATCATCGGTGGAACAATTACTTCTACGCTTCTGACTTTGCTAGTGGTGCCGAGTTTTTACGACAGCATAGAAAGTGCTAGCGAACGTATGCGGGCCAAGATCCGGGCGCGCAGTGCGCGGTACCACGCGGGCTTGTCACTGGTAGTGACCTTGCTTGAGGCACTGGCTACTTTGCTGCTGCTGCGCTTTGTGTGGCGCAGCCTGGAAGCTGCTTGGGTCTGGATGCGCAGGCGGCCCCTAGCCTGAGTTCGCCTGAATCTCAATTCGCCGTGATGGCCCGGTTCATCGGCGGTGCTGGTTCCAGGCATTAGAAAGTAAATAACGACCATGCAATCTGCTAATCGGACCCTACAGAGCTTCATACTGTTCACGACCGTGATCGCCTCGCTGCTTGGGGCGCTACCTGCCATGGCCCAGAGCGCGGACAGCGCAGGGCTGAAGTCTGCGCAACGGGTGCGCAGTGTGGAGGGCATCACCGAATACCTGCTGCCCAACGGCCTGCGGGTACTGCTGGCGCCCGACGCCTCTAAGCCCACCACCACGGTGAATATCACCTACTTGGTCGGCAGCCGGCACGAGAGCTACGGCGAGACCGGCATGGCGCATTTGCTGGAGCACATGGTGTTCAAGGGCACGCCCAGCCAGGGCAACATCATGACTGCGCTGGGCAAGCGCGGGATGGACTTTAATGGCACGACCTATACCGACCGTACCAATTATTTCGAAACCTTTCCTGCTTCCGAGAGCAATTTGCGCTGGGTCTTGCAGATGGAAGCGGACCGTATGGTCAACAGCTTCATCGCGCGCGCCGACCTGGAGAAAGAGTTTTCTGTGGTGCGCAATGAAATGGAGGCGGGTGAAAACCGGCCCCAGCAGGTGCTGATGCAAAAATTACTAGCTACCAGTTTTGACTGGCATAACTACGGCAAAGACACCATCGGTGCGCGCAGCGATGTGGAGAACGTCAAGATTGAGAACTTACAAAATTTTTACCGAAAGTATTACCAGCCTGACAACGCAGTTTTGGTGATTGCCGGCGCTTTCGAGGTGGCGCAGGCACTGTCCATGGTGGAACAGGCCTTTGGACCCTTGCCCCGGCCAGCACGTGTTCTAGAGCCCACTTACACCCGCGAGGCACCGCGCGACGGCGCGCGTGAACTCACGGTGAGCCGCGTAGCCGACAGCTATTGGCTAGCTGCCCTCTATCTCATATCGGCTGGCGCGCATCCTGACACAGCGGCGCTCTTCGCTTTGGGCGAGATATTAGCCTCGCCACCCGCGGGGCGTCTGCACACCGAACTCGTGGAGCGCAAAAAGGCATCGCAAAGCTATGCATGGATGCTGGACTTTGCTGAGCCAGGCTGCATGATTTTCTGGCTGGAACTGGATAAAAGCCACTCCATGG
>Ga0136641_1001199_pt1 | contig 10896 bp, 8 predicted proteins | sample EliLak1302023Y_FD_115312 | JGI IMG/M metagenome (GOLD analysis project Ga0136641, IMG submission 115312) | Freshwater microbial communities from Elizabeth Lake, Yosemite National Park, California, USA - 13020-23Y | ecosystem: Environmental > Aquatic > Freshwater > Lake ... | reverse complement strand
GCGGGGCTGAAGCCCTACTGCGGGCCAAGTGTTGGGAGTCGGTCTGGTCGCCAATTAAGGCCCGTCTGCGCGAACAGGGTGTTTCTCTGAAGACCGGCACGGTCATCAACTTTCTGGGCTACATCGACATCTACAAGCCCCGCGGCGAGATGTCAGTCACGATCACCAAAGTCGACGTCGACGCCATGCTGGGAGATGCCGCCCTCAAGTTGGCCGAACTGCTCAAGCGGCTCATAGCCGAAGGCGTTCTCGCCGCCAACAAGGAGCTCTTTGTTTCCGAAATGCCCCTCAGGGTGGGGCTCGTTGGTAGTCCCCAGACCGAGGGCTACAAGGACTTTCTCGGCCAACTCGATCGGTCCGGTCTCGCCTTTGAGGTCACCGTGGTTCCGACAACGGTTCAAGGTGACAGTGCACCACAAGCCATTGTTCGGGCCCTCCAAACGCTCGACGCTCTTTCGCTGGACGTCATCTGCATGATTCGCGGTGGAGGATCTAAGGCCGATCTCGCCTGCTTCGATGACGAAGGGGTGGCCCGAGCTATCGGCGCGGCCTCGACCCCTATCTGGAGCGGCATTGGCCACACGGGCGATACCTCAGTGGCCGACTTGGCGTCCAACTACTTCGCCATTACACCTACGGAACTCGGAGTTCATCTCGTGCAGCGAGCCACTGAGGCCTATTTGCGCGGCGTCACTGATCCAGCCATGCGCCTGCTCGACGCCACGCGCGAAGTCCTCGACGACGCCACGCAACGGGTTCAGTCCGCCCGGCGTGAGATTCTCTCCACGGCCCGCAATCGCCTCACCGCCGAACAGCGGGCACTGCGCCACCACTCGAGCACCATGGTGCGGGCCGCTCGTTCAGTGTTGAGTACGTCGGCCGATCAGCTGGTCGCTACTCGCCAACTCTTTGCTGCGTATGACCCGCAACGTCGGCTGGACCAGGGTTGGTCCATCGTCACTGCGGCCGACGGATCGATTGTTGCTTCAATCAATCAGGTCGCCGTCGGGGCGGGACTCACCGTGCGAGTGAGCGATGGAACGATTGAAACATCCGTGAACAACAAGAAGGGGACAACACATGGCTGACGTGGGCTCATGGGAAGTAGCAACCAAGGAATTAGATGAAATCGTAGAGTACTTGGAGGGTCCTGACGTCAACGTTGACGACCTCATCACCAAACTGCAGCGCGGCGCTGAGATTATCGATGCCCTCGAAGCCCGACTCACCGCCACAAAGGCCAAGGTTGAAGAGATCGCCCCCCGCGTTGATCGCGGCGACGAATGACCGATCGGCTCTACTTCCGCCAGTGGCTGGCCGGACGGGACTTTGCCGTTGGCAACCAGCTCGCCCGTCAAATGGTGAACTTCGTCTACGCCATTGGGGACCACGAAACCGGTGAAGCCGTTCTCATCGACCCGGCGTACGCGCCGGGCGAGCTTGTGGGCATGGTGGAGGCCGATGGCCTTAAGGTCAATGGCGTTCTCGCTACCCACTACCACTTTGATCACGTAGGTGGTGAAATGAGTGGTCACGCCGTCGACGGAATCGCCGAACTCCTCGGGATTATTGACGTCCCCATCCACGTTCAGAGTGAAGAGGTTCCTTGGGTCGAGCGATGCACCGGCGTAAACGCCAGTCATATGAGCGCCCACGCCTCGGCCGACAAACTGATGGTTGGCGCCATTGAGATTGAACTTATTCACACGCCGGGACACACTCCTGGCAGTCAGTGCTTCTTGGTGGACGGCAAACTGGTGAGTGGGGACACTCTGTTTCTTGAAGGTTGCGGACGTACTGACCTCCCCGGATCAGACCCTGAAGAGATGTACCGCACCCTGCAGCAGCGTCTGTTGCACATCAGCGACGACACCGTGATCTATCCCGGTCACCTGTACTCCCCGGACTCCTCGGCTCCCATGGCCGAAGTTCGTAAGTACAATCACGCCATGGCCCCAACGACGGCTGAGCAGTGGCTCGCGATGTTCGCCCGATGACGTCGCGCGTTGTCATCGTTGGGGCCTCGCTCGGCGGTGTCCGTACCGCCTCGGCTCTACGCCGTGAGGGCTTTGAAGGTGAGATCATCATCATTGGTGACGAGTTCCACGAGCCGTACGACCGACCACCGCTCTCGAAGCAGATCCTGCTCGGCAAGTGGGGGACTGAGAAATTGGCTCTCCTGAATGAGACCACCCACGCCGAACTCAACGCCGAGTGGAAGTTGGGCTCGGCTGCCGTGGCGTTACGAAGTGTAGGCAATGGCCACGTGGTGGAGTTGGCGGATGGTTCGCTGGTCGAAGGTGACATCGTTGTCATCGCTACCGGCACCCGTGCGCGGCGCTTGCCCTTTAGCGCTGACAGTCAACTTTTTGCAGTGCGGACGTTGGACGACACCACGGCGTTGCTCGCCGCGGTCGAATCGCTCGCTGTAGGTACTCGCGTTGCGGTGATCGGGGCGGGATTTATCGGCGCCGAAGTGGCCACTGCTCTCAAGGCCCGCGAACTGGTACCCATTGTGTACGAAACCCAGCCGCGACCACTCAATGCCGTTCTCGGCGAAAGCGCTGCACGGTGGCTTGAACAACTGCCGACTGATGCCGAAGTTGAAGTGCGAGCCAACCAGTCGATCTCCGATGTGGTCGTAACAGCATCTGGTGTGACTGTCGCGACGGCCGAAGGTAGCGAGGAGTACGCCATCGGGGTCCTGGGAGTCGGTGCCCTGCCCAATGTCGAGTGGTTGGCGACCAGCGGACTCACAATCGATCGGGGCGTTGTCGTGGATGGCTCACTACTGGGCGCGCCGGGTGTCTACGCCGTGGGTGATGTCGCTTCCTTCCCATTTACCTGTGCCGGTCGGAGTGAAGTGGTCCGGATTGAACACTGGCAAATTGCTAATGACCACGCCACGTACGTGGCCCAGCACATTTGCGGCAAGGCTGACGCCGATTTTGTTACCGTTCCATACTTTTGGAGCGATCAGTACGGCAAGAAGATTCAGATGTTGGGACATCCGAATCCCGCGGACGAACTTAAAATTGTGCTCGGCTCGGTGGATGAAGGAAAGTGGCTCGCCCACTATCGTCGCGACGGTGTAATCACAGGGGTGCTGGCGCTCAACAATGCTCGCGAGCTGATGCTCTCGAAGCCTCTTCTAGAACAGTAGCCGTTCGGCGGAGGCTAGAACGTTCCGTCCAGCGATTTGGTCGGTTGAAAGCGGAGCACCACGCTCGTCGCAGTCGCAGGTTTGGAAGTCGCGGAGCCAATGTAGTCAAGCACGCAGATCTGACCAGCCTGAATCGTTATCGATTTCGCGGCCGTCAAGGGTTGACTCTTCGTCCCCGACGCATAGACGTTGAAGGTGAAGGTCCCAGGCGAGATTTGGGCTGCCAAGTCGTAGCAATTATTGCCACACCACGTTTGAGACACGACGTGGGTGGAGTTGATGGGCAAGATTTGAACTAACGGGTGCGGCACCGACACCGGCCCGTTGTAGACGTCTATTTGTTTCGTCGACGTACCGTTCCAGAACGCAAGAAACGTTTTGCTTGTATCCATGGGCAACACTGATGGTGGAACAATCGTGGTCATTGCCGGGGCACCACTGGCGCTCACGTCCGTCTGAATGATCACATGGGCACCAGGTAGTGCAAAGGTATTTAACGTCAAGATGGCTACTGAGCTTGGTGGTGCTCCGGCGTTTCTAACGGCTGCCTTGGCTAGTCCGGGGGTCGTTGCAAGGGGACCCACAACAGTGCCGAACTTTACGTTGCGTGCAATCGAGATTCCATTGAGATAGAAGTCAAAGGTCTTGCCCGGTGTTCCTTGTACCAGGGTGACAAGGCCGGTGGTTGTATTCGGTGCCGCGTTGACTGCAGGGTAACGTGCCTGCACTCCGACAAGGCATCCGAGCGCAAGAGCAGAAGCGACAACGAGTCGTGTGGCGATGGAAGACATTGTTCTCCTAAATTGAATTAACTAAGGCTACAGGCCAAGTTGTTCGGGGCGGCACACTAGGTCGACGCGTACGACGTGTCCGGACCCCATTCAGTCAATCGTCCTCACTGTCGATGGTACGAATTCGGCGCATCTCGTCCTGCGGGAATTGCAATGGCACTGCCTAAAGCATCAGCCAGAGCCCGCTGGACACCATTTGAGCCATGCAAAGCCCGCTCCGTGAGGGCTCTCGCGCGAATCACAACGCATGAACGGTGAAAATTCCGATATCACCTCAACTCTGGGCGTTCACCTACTGTTCATCTGTGGATTGGGCGCGTCAGTACTTACGGTTGAGTTGGCGTCAATGGGCGGTAGTGGCCTTCTTGTTCGCTCTCGCGCTCGCTCCACTTCCACGACTCATGAAAAGTCACGCGACCAGCATGGAAGAATCCTCGCTCGTCCAGTATGCGACGATGACCGCCAACGGCGCTGCTCCCACCAAGGCCTACTGGACCGAATACGGCCCCCTGAACGTCTACGTCCCAGCGGCGGCCTTTGCCATCTTCGGACCCTCGGTAACTCTGGAACGCGTCGTTGGCCTCGCCTACCGCCTCGTTCTCATGGTGGCGCTGTATTTACTCATCCGTCGCCACTCGAAGCGCGCCGCCTGGCTGGGTGTAGCCCTCGCCTGGTGGCTGTTAGCTCCCTGGGGGGCCATGGCCTATTCGTGGCTCGGTGGTCTCGCCTGCGCTCTCGCCGCGCTCTACCTCTACAGCCCTCGAGAACCAGAGCAGGTCTCATCGAATCGACGTCTCGCGGCCGCAGGCTTAATGACCGCTTTGGCGCTGGGCTTTCGCCCCGACCTCGTTCTGGCACTCGGGGTCGGCGCGTTGCTCACACTCCCGGCCCAACGCCGACAATGGAAACCTGTTGTGGCGGGCTTTGGTGTCGGTCTCATTCCCTATCTCGTGCTGGTGGTCACGGCAGGTCCAAGTAACGCTCTACGTAATGTCGTTATCGATCCGCTCTTTAATCTGCGGTCCGGTCGAGTGCTTCCATTTCCACCATCCGCGCGGTCGTCGAGTGAGTTCTTCACCAGAGTTCAGCAACTTATCAACGCATACACCAATCACAACTGGTACGGCGCGCCACTCCCTATGCAGGTCGCGGAGCTCTTTTGGCTTCTGATGGTCGTCGGCGCTGTCCTGACTGCCACTGTTGTAGTCGCACGTCGAAACGGGAATCGCGCGCTAGTGGCCCTCTCGGCATTCAGCGCCTTGCTCTTCACCAACATCTACCAGCGCACCGATATTTCGCACCTACGACTGGTCGGCACGGTATGGGTTGGCCTTCTCCCGTTGGCACTCGCGTACATGGGTAAGCGTTGGTTCGTGCGAAGCGAGCGAGTCGTAGCCGCTGGGGCAATGAGCTTTATGTTGGTAGCGACGCTGGCTGCGCCCCAGATAGTGACGGCAGGTTTTGTGGAACTTGTCGGCGGGCGCAGCAGCTTTGCGGCACCGCGAAATGTCGTGGTTAACAACGGTCGCAGCGTGCAGACACAAGACCGCTACGAGGCTGCCTACATGACGGCAGCACTCTGGCTAGTCGACCACAACTCCCGGCCCGGTGATCGCTTCTTCGAGGGACCGTCTGATCTTCGCTTTACCAACTACAACGAGCCCAGCTTCTACTGGCTCGAGCCGCATCTCACGCCCGCAACGTATTACCTAGAGATGAATCCAGGTATTGCGAATACTTCGTCTAGCGGGCTCGCGAAACAGGTGGCGTCCGCCGACGTGCTGTTGCTGAGCCGGCGCTACGAACAATTTTCCGAACCAAATACTTCGACGCAGCCTGGTTCTCCGGACCCAAACGTGGAAGTTGTGCAACATTTCTGTGTAGTGGCCGAGCGAGGCTGGTACGTCGTCTTGCGTCACACGACGAGCACCTTCGTCGCACCAACATCGTTGCGCACTAAGGGACTTGTGCGTCTAGGGGGTCACGGAGTTCGACGTTGCGGCACCCTAGGCGCCACCAATTGAGGTGACGGCGCCACTGCGATGCGTTGAAGTTGCGGTAACAGATAACTGAGTAGTTCTTTTGAGCCTCACGTACCTCAACTCACGTCAGAGATCCGTGCCTCCTTCGATTAACTGATGTCTCTAGCGCTGCGTCGTATCTTGGACCCGGTGTGCGGCCTTGAGGACGCAGGCGGCAGTGGCTTCGGAAGTCAGACCCGCCGATTCTGTGGCGCACCGCGATACTGCGTTCATCGAAATGTCGAGTGGGTGAAGTGATGGATGGATATTCCACCACAGCGTGCCCCAGATCACATGAGGACGTGAGCCCATGATCGCAGTCACTTCGGCGACAGCCAAGCTCTGCTGGTCGAGAATGGGGGAGAGGGCCACAGTGGTGACGTGACGGCGAATGATGAGATCAGCAATCAACTGTCGCTGGCGTGGGGACAGAGGGGTGACGGAGACGGGGGAAATAAAACTTCGAAGAAGACCACTGGCCCCTGAGGGGGGAATTCGGAAGGCCGAAGCGGCGGAATGAGTAGTGGGCACGAGAAAATAACCATCGATGAGTGAGTAGGAAAAGTCGGCAAGCGCCTGGTAGGTCAGGGGGGCGCTCTGATTGCCCAGTCCACTGATTGGATCAGGCAGGACCAGGAGTCGTGCGTGGGGTCCATGGTTGTATGCAAAATCCCTAAAGAATGGCGGTTCGCCGGCCCCCCGGACGACGGACGATGGGTACGGGGCATTCGCGGCGATGATCTGTGGAACACAGACGACTGAGAGCGCGAGGAAGGCGAGTGATAAACGGACCACTCGCTGCGTGCCGGCAAACCGCTGTCGGGCGGTCTCGGCGCCAAGGAGGGCCAGAAGGACAACGGCAAAGCCGAAGAACTGGGTGAGCCGACTTGGAATGAGCTGCTCGAAAATAGGTAGGTTTTGGACGAGGCGCCAGGGTGCCCATGATGAAATCGGCGTAGATCCACTCTCGTATTGAACCGTAACTCCGAAGGCGGCGACCAGTGTCACAACTGCCGCAAAGGTCAGTGCGCGGACTTTGGCCTGTCGAAAACAGAAGATGGCAGTGGCGACCGCCGCCATGATAAGCCCCCAGCCGAGGTACGAGATGGGCTCCACCGCACCGTTGTTGAAGCCAGCCCATTGAGTGATTCTGGCGCCCTGCCCGAGGCCCCATGGTGCGGAGACAATCGACTTCAGCGTGATGCCGTAGTCGTACACGTCACCCCACGGGCTACCCGTAGTGTGCCGCGCTCCGAATAACGCTACGTACAGCGGATACCAGAGTACCGCCAGACCTATCGATCCGGCGACGGAAAGGGCTTTGACGCCATCGCGCCAGTGGGTGAGGAGAAATGTCCTTTTCCAGATCGCGATCGCGATGAGACCTAGGGCGAATTCCATTGCGGTCATCGCCAGTAATTCCGAACCCGTGAAAAATTGCGCAACGACCGCAAGAGCGCCCCAGATTCCCGTGGCTAAGGGGCTGCGTCGGTGCTGAACAAGATCGAGTGCAAGGAGGACTACCACTGGGGGAAAAAAGGTGACGGTCTGATGGAAATGTCCGCTCGCCAGGTTGGCCACGGCGTAGGGCGAGAGAACCCACAACAGGGTGGCCATAGTGGCCAAGCTGAACGAGGGGGTGAAGCGACGCGCGAGTCGGTACATCGGCCAAGCGCACACCACGGGTGTGAGCAAGATGCCGATGTTAAGCGCGAGGATGGGTCCTCCGAGGACGGTGAACGGCATCAAAACGACCGCGGGAAAAAAGAGTGACGTATTGGCCATCAGATTGAATCCGCCAGAACCGGCGAAGAGCGCGTCACTGTAAAAGGGATTGATTCCGTGAAATAGCGCGTGAGGTAGCCAGGCGAGGCACCACACCTGCTCGGCGACATCGCCACCTGGCGTCATTAGTGCCGAGGCAAGGTGTCCGCTCGTAATTAGCGAGCCATTGGAGGCGATAGAAAACAGCGCCACAATCCCGAGGCAGGTGAGTAGCTCGTAGCGGATGAAAGTACTGCGCCGTTCACTACTCACTGTGAAACTCTCTTTCGAAGATCTACTCTCATCCATTCACAAAGAGCCCCAATGACGGGTTGGTTATGGACTTAAAACATTAGCAATGACACCGAGTATTTTTTACAGAGCAGCAGTGCAGAGGCGAAGATGCGCCGTAGAAAAACCTTCTGAGTGAAGAGCAATCAAATCGTTAGTGACGTATTGCTGTTCTGCTAGGCAAGTACGAAAATTTTCGTGACATGAAGCGACGCAGGGGCATTGGGACCGCGTTGCAGAAAATGTCCAATGCGAGACGTTCCTCGCACCATGGGATTACTGGCGCCAGTAAGTTTTTCTCCGCGTGGGGGCACGACAGCACGGTAAACATTGTGAAGAGAATCAAACTCGAACTTATGCCTCATCACACGCTGACTGTGTTGATGCCAGTCTTCAACGAGAGCGCAACCGTAACGGAAATAGTTCGTCGAGTACTGCAGGTCGATGTGGGACTCGCTCTGGAGCTAATAATCATTGACGACGGTTCAAGCGATGGGACCGCCGAGATTCTCCGAACATTAAGTAGTGCCAATGTTCGTGTCATCACCCACCCTCAGAACATGGGTAAGGGGGCGGCACTTCGGACCGGGCTAGCTGGGGCCACTGGCGACATCGTCGTCATCCAGGACGCGGATTTGGAGTACGACCCCGATGACTGGCCCGTTCTACTCGCTCCGATTTTGAAAGGCAAGGCGTCGGTGGTCTACGGGAGTCGCTTCACCGGTCAAAGGATGAACATGCTGCCGCTGCATTGGGCGGGCAATCGTCTTTTGTCTCTCCTGACGAACATTCTGTACTCCTCGACCTTGTCAGACATGGAAACCTGTTACAAAGCGTTTGATCGCAGAGTGCTACAAGGGCTCACGGTGGTGTCGAACAGATTTGATTTCGAGCCAGAAATTACTGCGAAGGTTCTGCGTCGCGGGTACCGAATTTACGAGGTGCCAATCAGTTACGCCGGTAGAGAGTTCGAGGATGGGAAGAAAATTACGTGGCGCGATGGGGTGGGAGCATTTCGCGCCCTCATAAAATTTCGGTTCACCAAAGACTTTTAATTGCAAAATCTGATTAATCCGACAATCGGCTTGAGGGCACAACTCTTCATTTAGAACGCCCGACCCAAGTCGAACCCCGAGTTAGAAAGAAACGCCTGAAAGCCCCGGAATCGTCTTTTCGGCTCGACTGACTGAGTCGGCCCACTGTTCGCGAGCAGCGACGCGGAATGCTTCGTCGAGTTGTGGCGTGAAGACCTGTGAGGGTGACCACATCTCGGCAACGTCGCTAACCGTCAGTGATCCCGAAGCCACGAGTGCCATGAGGCCCGCACCGCGAGTAGTGGCCTCACGTTCGCCGGAAACTTCGATGGTGCGACCTGAGGCGTCAGCCAAAGCCTGCACGAGGTAGGAGTTGGCCGTCATTCCGCCATCGACGCGGACGGTTTCGGTTGGATAGCCAGTTTCAGATACGGCCGCATCAATGAGATCAACGGCGTTGTGAACAATACCGTCGAGGACGGCACGGACCAGATGGGCCTTCGTGGATCCACGGGTGAGACCAAAGAAAGCTCCACGGGCGCCGAAGTCCCACTGGGGAGTTCCGAGTCCGGCGAGGGCTGGGACGAACGTCACGCCGTCGGTACTCTCGATGGAGCGAGCCAAGGTCTCGGTTTCGGCCGCATTGGCAATCAGACCCAGGTCATCTTTGAGCCATTCGATGCAGGTTCCGGCGCTGAGCATGATGCCTTCGATGCCCCATTCGATGCCACTGTCAGTACTGAAGGTCGGTGTGGGGAAGCAACCCGAGGGGTAGCGCGACATGGTCGTTGGTCCCTCGGGACCAACGATTTGATCCAGCATCGCACCAGTTCCGAACGTGATTTTGGTTTGACCCGGACGAACACAGTTTTGACCGAACAGGGAGGAAGGCTGGTCGCCGACGAGGGCGGTAATAAGCGGCGCACCCGGCAGGGCCGTGGCTCGTCCGATGGCACCGGCCGTGGGCACGATGCGACCCAACATCTCTTCGCGTAGTCCGAGGACTTGGAGAGCGTGCTGGTCGTAGGTGGCCATGTCGATGTTGATGAGACCGGAGAGTCCGACGTTGGAGTGGTCGGTGACGTGATGGGCGCCCTCGGTCAAAATGAACGTGATCCAAGACTCAATGGTGGCGAAGCGAATGTCGCCGCTGGGCTTGCCGGCATTCTCATAGAGCCACTTGGCCTTAGTGGCTAATTGATTTGGTGCCACTCGGACGCCTTCGGGCTGCAGCATCAGACAGTCGATAACGGTACGGAGGTCCTGCCAGCCGAGTGCTGGTCCCACGGGCAGTTTGGTCGTGGCGTCGAACATGATTGTCGTGGCCCGCTGGTTGGCAATGCCGACAAAGTCAGCCGGGCCGGCCTCGGCCAACGTCTCTTGGGCGCAGGCGAGCGCCAAGGTCGCAATCTCGAGAGCGTCCAGCTCGACTTCGCCAGGATTCGGTGTGCGGATCGTCAACGGCTTTTGGTGCACGGCACTCACGTGCCCCGCGCCATCCACCATGGCGGCACGAACTGAAGTAGTGCCAACGTCGATGACGAGTGTCGTCACCACGCTTCGCCGCCCAGTCCCATAACACCGGGGTTCATAATGTGCTTGGGGTCCAGGGCATCTTTCAAGGTTTCGAGGAGACCAAAGCCGGTACCGAGTGCGGTCGGCATGAAGCGGGCCCGGTTGCGACCCACGCCGTGGTGGTGGCTGAGCGCGCCACCGGCGGCCAAGACGGCGTTCGATGCGGCGTCCCAGGCGGCACGGTAGTACTCCTCGAGACTTCCCTCGGGGCGAGCCGCAAAGGTGAAGTAGAGGCAGGCACCATCTTGGTAGGCGTG
>Ga0136641_1001196_pt1 | contig 10908 bp, 7 predicted proteins | sample EliLak1302023Y_FD_115312 | JGI IMG/M metagenome (GOLD analysis project Ga0136641, IMG submission 115312) | Freshwater microbial communities from Elizabeth Lake, Yosemite National Park, California, USA - 13020-23Y | ecosystem: Environmental > Aquatic > Freshwater > Lake ... | reverse complement strand
CTCCTGCACCATCCGCACGGCCCGCTCGCGGACCTCAGGTGAGAACTTCTTCGACTTGTTCATGGCTCCATCCTCTCAAAGGTTGGAGCCTCCTCAAAACCCGGGGCGGTTCAGCGAGCACTCTCACGGTGTCCCTAAGTCGGTGTACAGGGCATCCTGAATCACACTGGCCTCAAGCAGAATTGGTGCAAGACCCGCTGGCCGCCGTCAGCCCCACCGTGAAAGGCCCAATGAGCCAAGTCCTCATTACCAAGTACCTCGCCGAACTAGACCGGATCAAGAAGGTGGGCGGCATGCACCGAGAGACGATCGTCAGAGAGGCGTTCAAGGACCTTCTCAAGGGTTGGGGCAAGCAACACGATCTTGTCTTTCTGGCCGAGTACCCGCTCAAGACCGCCGCGAAGTCGAACATCATCCTGGATGGTGCTTTACTGCACAGCATCCGCACGCCGTTGGGTTGGTGGGAAGCGAAAGACAAAGACGACGACCTCGACGCCGAAATCGCTTCGAAGTTCAAGAAGGGCTATCCACGCGACAACATCGTCTTCACTGACGACGCCACAGCCTCGCTCTGGCAGGCCGGCAATGAAGTCATGCGCAGCGACATGACCGACACCGTCGACCTAGCGAAGTTACTCAAGCTCTTCTTCAGCTTCGAGCGACCGGAGATCGCTAGTTTTCGCCGTGCCGTGGAGCAATTCAAGGTCGACTTGCCAGCAGTGTTGACTGGCCTGCGCGAGATGATCGACGCGCAGCACACAGCCAACGCCTCCTTTCGCAAGGCCTCGGCGGCCTTCTTATTGCACGCACAGGAGGCGATCAATCCAGCGCTGACCGAAGCCGATGTGCGCGAGATGCTCATCCAGCACATCCTCACCGAGGAAATCTTCAGCAAGGTTTTCGACGACAGCGACTTTCATCGGCAAAACAACGTCGCCAAGAACCTGTACGAACTGGAAGGTACCTTCTTCACCGGCGGACTGAAGAAGCGCACTCTCAAGGGCCTCGAGCCCTACTACGCCGCCATCCGTGCCGCGGCCGCGCAGATTGGCAGCCACAGCGAGAAGCAGACGTTTCTGAAGGTCATCTACGAGAACTTCTACAAGGTCTACAACGCCAAGGCCGCCGACAGGCTGGGCGTGGTCTATACGCCAAACGATATCGTGCGCTTCATGATCGAAGGGGCAGATTGGCTGTGCGAGCAGCACTTTGACCGCAACTTGATTGACCGCAACGTGGAAATTCTGGACCCAGCAACTGGCACTGGCACTTTCATCTGTGAGCTTCTGGAGCACTTTCGCGGTCAACCGAAGAAGCTCGAGCGCAAATACAAGGAAGAGCTGCACGCGAATGAAGTGGCAATCCTGCCGTATTACGTGGCCAACCTGAACATCGAGGCCACCTACGCCGCTATCACCGGACAATACGAGGAATTTGCCAACCTGTGTTTCGTCGACACGCTGGACAACGTGGGCTTGCACACGGCGGCGCTCGGCACCACGGCCGACCTCTTCGGCAGCGTAAGCGAGGAAAACGTGGCGCGCATCAAGCGTCAGAACAGCCGAAAAATCAGCGTGATCATCGGCAACCCGCCCTACAACGCGAACCAGGCCAACGAGAACGACAACAACAAGAACCGCGAATACCCCGGAATCGACGCGCGCATCAAGCAGACCTACATCGCCCAGAGCACGGCGAAGAAGACCAAGCTGTATGACCCCTACGCGCGCTTTTTCCGCTGGGCCAGCGACCGGCTAGCGGCCGACGGCGTGCTGGCATTCGTGACCAATCGCAGTTTCATCGACAGCCGTACCTTCGACGGCTTCCGGAAAACAGTGGCCACGGAGTTTGCAGAAGCCTATGTGGTGGACCTGGGTGGCGATGTGCGCGCCAACCCCAAGTTGAGCGGTACGAAGCACAACGTCTTCGGCATTCAGACCGGCGTTGCCATCAGCTTCTTTGTAAAGCGACAAGTCACGTCGGGCAAGAAACTCTGCCGTGTTTTCTATGCGCGGCGGCCTGAGATGGAGACGGCGGATGAGAAACTGGCATGGCTGGCTTCATCGAGGCCATCAGATTTGGCATTTGACGAGATCAGGCCAGACGCGAAGGGCAACTGGCTGGGCCTGACCAGCAATGACTTCGATGAACTGCTGCCGCTTTCCGATCGCACAGGAAAGCAACGTGGCATCTTCGACTTGGCGACCAACGGCATAAACACTGCCCGGGACGAATGGGTCTACGAGTTTGGAAGTGCCGCCCTGCTCAAGAAGATGAAATTCGCGGTGACGGAGTACAACTCGGAGCATAAAAAGCTTCGCGGCAGCAAGGTTGCAGATCTCAAGTTGGACAACATGAGCCAGCGCGTCAAATGGAGCGAAGGATTGTTGAACAATGTTGTGCGAGACGCCGCACCTATGCCGACGGCCAAGTACCTTGCTCGCGCTCAGTACCGCCCTTTTCTTACGTTGGACTACTACGCAGAGCCCACGTTTTCCGACCGCCTCACACGCAACCACTTCGCGCTATTCGGAACGGACCTCAGTGAGCGCACGCCCTGTATAGCTGTGTCGGCCCCTGGAAAGGCGGCAACGTTTCGCCTGTTGGCGGCTGACAAAGTTTGCGATTGGCACTTCATGGGCGACACGCAACTGTACGGCTTGCACCGCTTCGCTGTGGATGGCAGCCGACACGACAACATCACCGAGTGGGCACTCAAGCAATTCCAGAAGCACTACCACCCCGGCAAAGGCCGCAAGCCGGCGGCGCTGACCAAGGAAGCCATCTTCCATTACGTCTACGCTGTGCTGCACGACCCTGTGTACCGCGAGACCTACGCACCGAACCTGAAGCGCGACTTCCCGCGGGTGCCGCTCTACGGCAGCACAGAGGCGCACTTTGAGCAATGGGCAGCCTGGGGCGCCAGTTTGATGGCGCTGCACATCGGCTACGAAACGGTCGATCCCTGGCCGGTGGCGCGCACTGACACGCCCGACATCAAGGCCCGCGCTGCGCAGCAGGCGCCCAAGTGCATCCTGAAGAGCCTGCCCAACGGCGGCCGCATCGTCATCGACGGTGAAACCGTGCTGGCCGGCATTCCGCCCGCCGCCTGGGCCTACAAGCTGGGCAACCGCAGCGCGCTCGACTGGGTGCTGGACCAGCACAAGGAAAAGAAGCCCAAGGACCCGACAATCCGCGAGAAGTTTGATACCTACCGCTTCACCGACCACAAGACTCGCGTCATCGACCTGCTGGCGCGCGTGGCGCGCGTGAGCGTGGAGACTGTGAAGATCGTGGAGCAGATGCGCGCGACCACAGTGCGCTGACGGCCCGTTTGCAGGCCCTGCCCAATGCGAACGAGTTGCATCGCCTGGGCTACCTGATCGAACGCGGTCAGCACTGCGCGGCCGACCTAGCCATCGTGCGCGCGCTCCCCGGCCCGTACCTGTGCGCCCAGGCCACAGGGCGACACTTCGCGCTGTTCGTTGACCATCAACAGTAGGACCGCTGACGGCCCGCTGGCCCGCCTTCAAGCTGCCGTTGAAGGCAGCGCCAACCCGAGCGGCATGGCCTGGATGGCGCCCACGGCGTTGTCCACGCCTGTCCACGCCCGCCCTCTACCGCGACAGGGCTGCGACGGAGCGCCGCGTCGTCGCTACCTTTCGCGTGCGTAGCGGGCTTCCGGCCTCACGCCTTGACGGCCGTGGCGAGCGCCATCAGTTCGATCAAGACCTCGAAAAAGTCGGCGGGTTGCACCTGAGCGAGCAGTTCCAGAAACCGAAGCTCGTCTTCGTTGGGCCGGTGGGCAGTGGGCAGCGTCATGGTCATTCCTTGGTTCGGCCGGCGCACCCTGCGCCATGCCGTACCGCCAATGTGCCGCGTCACCGAATTCTCTGTGCCACCAAATCGGTTGCAGTCATGGGTATTGGGCGCCACGATGGCCGTGAAGGAGTCGATAACGCCAAAGGCTCACCACAACTGCGCCAGGTCACGGCCTGTCGCTTCATGTCACGCAAAAGGCACCACCTGCGCTTTTGTTGGGCCTGATGTGGGAACGGCCCCTTTCCAGGGGCCGTTCTCATAGGTGACTATGGCGGAGTGGACGGGACTCGAACCCGCGACCCCCGGCGTGACAGGCCGGTATTCTAACCAACTGAACTACCACTCCGCAGCGGTAGTGACGTTCCGGCTTGCGCCGCAAGTGTCACCCGACTTGTCTTGCATACGACTCACGACCTGCCAACCGAAGCTGGCGTCCCCTAGGGGATTCGAACCCCTGTAATCACCGTGAAAGGGTGGTGTCCTAGGCCTCTAGACGAAGGGGACCGTGACTCGCAAAACAATACCAAAAACATTCCTCTTGAACAACGCTTGCGGTACGTGGTGGAGGTAAGCGGGATCGAACCGCTGACCTCTTGCATGCCATGCAAGCGCTCTCCCAGCTGAGCTATACCCCCTCGGGTACCGAACGGTTTGAAGTCAATATCTCTGACATTGGCTTCAAACCGGCGCTGTTCAAGCAAGCCTGTGACTGTAGCACAGCTTTCACAGGCGCTGCAAGCTGGCCAACACCTTGTGCCTGGGGAAGAGGGCCAGAACGGCGTCGATGGACGGCGTCTGCACGCGGCCGCAGACCAGAACGCGCAGCGCTGGCGCCAGCTGGGGCAGCTTCAATTGATGAGCCGCCAGGGTCTCTTTCATCGCCGCGGCGATGGACGCCTTGTCCCAGGCCACCTGGGTCAAGGCGTCGCGCAGGCTGCGCAAGGCCGGCAGCACGGTTGCGGTGACGTGCAGAGCCAGGTCCTCGTCCCGCGGCTGGACGGGAACGAAGAGCATCTCGGCCCAGTCCGCCAACTCCACCACCGTGGTGCAGCGGTCCTTGAACAAGGCCGCGGCGCGGATCAGCACCTCCGGGTCATCGACCAGCACCCCGCGCGAGGCCAGCTGCCCTTGCGTCAAGCCCGCCAGGCGCGCGTCGTCGGCGGTCTTGATGTAGTGCGCATTGACCCAGGCCAGCTTGGCCGGGTCCCATTGCGCCGGGCTCTTGGCCAGGTGGCTGCCGTCGAACCACTGCACCATCTGCTCGCGGCTGAAGAGCTCTTCGTCGCCGTGGCTCCAGCCCAGGCGCGCCAGATAATTCAGCATCGCCTCGGGCAGGTAGCCCGCGTCTTCATAGGCCGTGACGCTGACTGCGCCGCGGCGCTTGGACAGCTTCTGCCCGTCGTCACCCAGGATGATCGGGCAGTGCCCGTACTGCGGCAGCGGCGCGTTCAAGGCGTGGAAGATGTTGATCTGCCAAGGCGTGTTGTTGATGTGCTCGTCGCCGCGAAAGACATGGCTGATCGCCATGTCGCTGTCGTCGACCACGACGGCGAAGTTGTAGGTCGGCACACCCAGGGTGCCGTCAGGCGCCCCTTCGGGCGCGGGCCGCAGGATGATGAGGTCGTCGATCTCGCTGTTGCTGATGTGGATCGGGCCTTTCACCAAGTCGTTCCAGGCCACCACGCCGGACACCGGATTGGCGAAGCGCACGACCGGCTTCACGCCTTCGGGGACGGCCGGCAGCACCTTGCCCGGCGCGGGCCGCCAGCGCCGGTCGTAGAGCGTCTTTTCGCCACGCGCCCGCTGGGCTTCGCGCATCGCGTCCAGCTCGTCGGGCGTGGCGTAGCAGCGGTAGGCGGTGCCCGCCGCGAGCATCTGCTCGGCCACCGCGTGGTAGCGGTCCAGGCGCTGCATCTGGTAGGTAGGGCCTTCGTCGTGCGCCAGGCCCAGCCAGGCCATGCTGGCCAGGATCTGGTCCACCGAGTCTTGCGTCGAGCGCGCCACGTCGGTGTCTTCGATGCGCAGCACGAACTCGCCGCCGAAGTGGCGGGCGTAGGCCCAGGAATACAGCGCGGTTCGCGCCGTGCCCAGGTGCAGAAAGCCGGTGGGCGACGGGGCGATGCGGGTGCGGACTTTGGCGTTCATGGGGGATCAGGTGGCCGGCATGCCGCGCTGCAGGTCGTCGGTGATGTCATCGACGTGCTCCAGGCCCACCGCCAGGCGGACCAGGCCCTGGCCGATGCCTGCGGCCAGGCGCTGCGCTTCGCTGAGCCGGCCGTGCGAGGTGGTGGCCGGGTGGGTGATGATGGACTTGGTGTCGCCCAGGTTGGTGGCGATGCTCAGCACGCGCGTGCTGTCGACGAGCCTGAAGGCGGCAGCGCGCGCCGCCTGCGGGTCGTCGGCCCGCATGTCGAAGGACACCACCGCGCCGCCCAGACCGGACTGCTGGCGCATGGCCAGTTCATGCTGCGGGTGCGAAGCCAGGCCAGGGTAGTGGACACGCGCCACCGCCGGCTGGCGCTCCAGCCACTGCGCCACGGCCAGTGCGGCCGCGCTCTGCGCCTTCATGCGCAGGCCCAGGGTTTCCAGGCCCTTGAGCACCACCCAGGCGTTGAAGGGGGCCAGGGTCATGCCGGCGGCCCGCATCGCAGGCCCGAAGACATCGCGGATCAGGCGATTCGGTCCGCACAGCGCACCGGCCATCACCCGGCCCTGCCCGTCCAGGTATTTGGTGCCGGCATGGATCACCAGGTCCGCACCCAGGGCCAGCGGCCGCTGCAGCACCGGCGAGCAGAAGGTGTTGTCCACGGTCAGCAGCGCGCCGGCGTTGTGCGCCAGTTCGGCCAGGGCGTGGATGTCGCAGACCTCGGTCAGCGGGTTGGTCGGCGTTTCGGCGAACAGCAGCTTGGTGGTCGGCCGGATGGCGGCCTGCCACTGCGCCAGATCGGTCTGCGCGACGAAGCTGGTCTCGACGCCGAACTTGCCGAATTCCTTGGCGAACAGGCTGATGGTGGAGCCGAACACCGAGCGCGAACACACCACGTGGTCGCCAGCCTTCAGCAAGCCCATGATCAGCAGCAGGATGGCGCTCATGCCCGTGGACGTGGCCACCGTGGCCTCGGCCCCTTCCATCGCCGCCAGGCGGGCTTCCAGGCTGCGCACGGTGGGGTTGCTGGCGCGGGCGTAGGTGAAGTCCTCCATCTCCGCGAAACGCCGCGCCGAGGTTTCCGAATCAGGCTGGATGAAGGCGCTGGTCAGGAACAGGGCCTCGGAATTTTCGCCATGCTGGCTGGGCGCCAAAGCCGTGCGCACGGCCAGCGTCTCGGGCCGCAGGCCTTCGGGCAGCCGGGCCCGGGCGATGCGCGCTTCCTCGGGTGTCGGTGCTGGCAGGCTGCCAGGTTGTGGCGTGTTCATGCGCGCTCCCGTGCGCTTTGCAGGGCCAGGCGCGAGCCGGCGTCGGCGTTTTCTTCGCTCTCGAACTGCAGGCGCCGTTGCGCTTGCATGGTTGCAAAATCTTCGACCGTGACATCGCCCGTGATGTAGTGGCCGTCGAAGCAACTGGCCTCGAAACCGACGATCTTCGGGTTCAGCGCCCCCACCACGCGCTTCATCGCATCCACGTCCTGGTAGATCAGCTGATCGGCGCCGATGAAGGCGCGGATTTCCTCGATGCTGCGGTTGTGCGCCACCAGTTCATCCTTGGTCGGCATGTCGATGCCGTAGACGTTGGGAAAGCGTACCGGCGGCGCCGCGCTGGCCATGTAGACCTTGCGCGCGCCGGCCTCGCGGGCCATCTGCACGATTTCCTTGCTGGTCGTGCCGCGCACGATGCTGTCGTCGACCAGCAGCACGTTGCGGCCCTTGAATTCCATGCCGATGGCGTTGAGCTTCTGGCGCACGCTCTTCTTGCGCACCTCGTGGCCGGGCATGATGAAAGTGCGGCCGACGTAGCGGTTCTTGACGAAGCCTTCGCGGTAGGGCTTGCCCAGTCGGTGCGCCAGTTGCATGGCGCTCGGCCGGCTCGATTCAGGAATCGGAATCACCACGTCGATCTCGCTCGGCGGCAGCGTGCTGATGACACGCTGGGCCAGCGTCTCGCCCAGGTTCAGGCGCGCGTGGTAGACCGAGATGCCGTCCAGCACCGAGTCGGGTCGCGCCAGGTAGACGAACTCGAACATGCAGGGGTGCAGCGACGGACTTTCCGCGCACTGGCGGGCGTGGATGGTGCCGGCCTGGTCGACGAAGATGGCCTCGCCCGGCGCCACGTCACGCGTCAGCTGGTGACCGGTGCCCTCCAGCGCCACCGACTCGCTGGCCACCATCACGCCGCGGCCGTGTTCGGTGCTGCTCTGGCCGAAGCACAGCGGGCGGATGCCGTAGGGGTCGCGGAAGGCCAGCAGCCCGTGCCCGGCGATCAGCGCGATCACGGCATACGAACCCTTGACGCGGCGCTGCACCGCGCCCACCGCCTTGAACACCTGATCGGGCGTCAGCGGCAGGTCGCGCGCCAGCCTCTCGAGCTCGTGCGCCAGCACGTTGATCAGCACCTCGGTGTCGCTCTCGGTGTTGATATGGCGGCGGTCGATCGCGAAGAGCTCGGCCTTCAGGGCTTGCGCGTTGGTCAGGTTGCCGTTGTGCACCAGCACGATGCCGTAGGGCGCGTTGACGTAGAAGGGCTGCGCCTCTTCTTCGCTGTAGGCATTGCCCGCTGTCGGGTAGCGCGTCTGGCCCAGGCCGACGTTGCCGGTCAGGGTGCGCATATTGCGGGTGCGGAAGACGTCGCGCACCATGCCGCGGGCCTTGTGCATGAAGCACTTGGTGCCCTGCATGGTGACGATGCCCGCGGCGTCCTGGCCGCGGTGCTGCAGCAGCAACAGCGCGTCGTAGAGCAGCTGGTTGACTGGCGCTTGGGAGATGGCGCCGACGATGCCGCACATGGTGGGGTGTGTCCTGGTGGGAAAAGATCGGGAAAGGAAAGGCTCAGACGCGCAGCAGGCGCGCCACGGCGTCGGGCAGCACGGGCTTCAGGGCCTGCAGGGTGCTGCCCAGCCAGCGCGCGCCTTGCGAGCCGCGCCAAGCCATGGATTGTGCGGCCGGCGTCAGGGCCACGACCGACGACACCGCCAGCAACAGCATCACGCCACGCAAGACGCCGAAGGCGGCGCCCATCAGCCGGTCAGGCACCGACAGCGGTGTGGCGTGGACCATCATGCGGATCAGCTTGGCAGCCAGGCCCCAGACCACCAGCGCGGCGATGAAGCACAGGGTCAGGGCGACGGCCAGATTGAGGGCCGACCCGGGCGTACCGACCGGCAGGCTGGGCGCCAGCTGCGGCGCTGCCCATTGCGCGGCGAACCAGGCCACGACCCAGCCCGCCAGCGACAGGCATTCGAAGACGAAGCCCCGCAACAGGCCGATCACGACCGAGGCGGCCAACACCGCCAGCAGGGACCAGTCCGTCCAGGACAGCGACGGCAGGTGGTCCATCACAAAGCCTGTATGGCCGCCGCTACGCCGCTGCGCTTGACTTTGTCGGCCACCGCCTCGGCCTCGGCCCGGGTGGCGTAAGGGCCGAGGCGGACGCGGGTCCGCAGGCCCTTGTCGGACTCGACGACCTGGGTGTAGGTCTTCAGGCCCAGCTTCTCGAGCTTGCTGCGGGCCTCGCGCAGCTTGCCGGCTTCGCTGTAGGCGCCGGCCTGGACGATGTAGCGGCCGGCTCCGGCCGACGGCGTGGAAGCCGGTTGCTCGGGCCTGGCTGCAGGCACTGAAGCCACCTTGTCGGGCGGCGGTGGCGGCGGTGGGGACACGGCCGCCGCGATCTTCGCCGCAGCGGGGGCTGAGGCCGGCGCACCGGCCAGCACCACGGGTGCGACCGTCGATGCCGCCGAAGCGGCGCTGGCTGCCGCTGCCGCTACCGGCGCTTCTTCCGCACCGGCATCGGCCGGCAGCACCGGCAGCGGCTGGGCCTTGGGCGGCGCCACGTCCTTGCCGGTCAAGCCACTGGCCACCGTGTCGCGGCGCGGCGCCTCGATCGGGATGTCGATGGGCAGCGGGCGCGGCTGCGTTTCGAACAGCACCGGGAAACCCACCACGCCGATCAGCAGCAGCACCACCGCGCCCACCAGGCGGCGGCGGGCCTGGGTGCGCGCGGCCTGGACCTCGCTCGGGTCATCGGCCATGGCCGGCGGTCGGGCCCGCTCGGGCTGGGCGGCGCTGGACTTGGGTCGCAGAAAAGGGATGCGCATGCGTCGAGCGGTTCAGCCGACGTGGGCAGCCGTCAGCCGGGGCAGGCCTTCCCGGAGCACGCCGCCCACGGTGTGGAAGGAGCCGAAAACAACGATTCTATCGGCGGGGTCGGCACCGGCGGCCGCCGCCCGCAGGGCCTCGGCGGGGCTGGCGTGGCAGTGGGTGCTGATGCTGCGGGTGCCGCTGGCGGCCTGCACCTGCACGGCCAGCGCTTCGGCGGTGGCGGCGCGGGGGCTGGGCAGGTCGCAGCAGTGCCAGACGTCGACCAGCGGCGCTATCTTGGCCAGCAGTCCGGTGATGTCCTTGTCGGCCATCACACCGAACACGGCATGGGTGCGCGGGAAGTAGCCCATCGCGTCGAGGTTCAGCGCCAGCGCGGCCACGGCATGCGGGTTGTGGGCCACGTCCAGCACCAGCGCCGGCTGGCCGGGCACGATCTGGAAGCGCCCCGGCAATTCCACCAGCGCCAGCCCGGTGCGCACGGCCTGCGCGTTGATCGGCAGGCGGTCGCGGATAGCGATCAGCGCAGCGATGGCACCGGCCGCGTTGATGAGCTGGTTGGCACCGCGCAGCGCCGGATAGGACATGCCGTGGTAGCGGCGACCGCGGCCGCTCCAGGCCCACTGCTGGCGGTCGCCGCTGTGGTTGAAGTCGCGGCCGACGAGCCACAGGTCGGCACCGATGGCTGCGGCGTGCGCCACCACGCTGGCGGGCGGCAAGGGGTCGCTGACGACGACCGGCTTGCCGGGCCGCATGATCTGCGCCTTTTCCAGGCCGATGCTCTCGCGGTCGGGGCCCAGGTATGCCATGTGGTCGAGGTCGATGCTGGTGATGACGGCG
>Ga0136641_1001194_pt1 | contig 10911 bp, 12 predicted proteins | sample EliLak1302023Y_FD_115312 | JGI IMG/M metagenome (GOLD analysis project Ga0136641, IMG submission 115312) | Freshwater microbial communities from Elizabeth Lake, Yosemite National Park, California, USA - 13020-23Y | ecosystem: Environmental > Aquatic > Freshwater > Lake ... | reverse complement strand
TGATCGATTTTCGCTTTAAAGCGCTCGACCCAATTCGCAACAATATAAATTTAGTTTTACGTCCTCTTGAGTACATCATGATGGCGCCTCGCAATGTCATCGAAGTAACGTCAGAATATTTCACCACTCGCTCTACACTTGATCAAGAAAATCAGGTCATGAAAGCTCGCCAAGCAGAGCTATCTTTGTTAGCCAATCAATCAGAGTTCTTGATGGTTGAGAATCAAAATTTACGCGAGTTGATGGCGCTGCAAAAACAAGTGGCATTCAAAACCTTGCCAGTAGAAATTCTATTCAATCCGCCCAACCCCATTTCACAACGTATTGTGATTAATCACGGCAGCAATGACGGCATCAAGCTAGGCAACCCGATTGCCAATGATGCTGGCATTCTTGGCCAAGTGGTCCGTCTGTATGAGCGCTCTGCTGAAGTATCACTCTTAGAGGACCGTGACTTTGCGGTTCCCGTCCAAGTAGCTCGCAATGGCCTGCGCGCAGCTGTTTTTGGGGCTGGGCGCGGCAACCCTCTCGAATTACGTTATTTGCCTGTTGCCAGCGATTTAGAAGTTGGCGACATCCTCCTGACGTCTGGAATTGATGGCATTTATCCTCCAGGCTTTGCGGTAGCGGTCATTAGCAAAATAGAGCGTAACGCTGATAAAAACTCTTCTAACGTGTTTTGCATACCAGTAGCCGCAGTCAATCGTTATCGTCAGGCACTCGCCTTTTTATACGACCCACAATTTGATGCCAAGGCGCCAGTCCTCAATAATAAGTCAGCCTCAGGCACACCTTTAACCAATAACCCAGGTCGTCGCCAGACTCGTGCGCGAGGCATGCAATGATTGATAACCAAAGCGGCTATATCCTGCGGCCAGTCAGCCCGTTATTTATTTACTTCAGTTTATTTTGTGCGCTGTTATTAAATTTTTTACCGTTTGGAAACTTCGGCTGGGTCCCCGACTTCCTGATCATCAGTATCGTATTTTGGAATATTCACCAACATCGCTATGTCAGCGTTATCTGGGCGTTTGGCTTGGGCCTGATGATGGATGTTCATAACTCAGACTTATTGGGCTTACATGCTTTTAGTTATTCGCTAGTTGCTTACATTGCCATTTCTTGGCATAGGCGCATCATTTCGCTCAACGTTCTATCGCAAGCACTGCATCTTCTTCCCATTTTCTTAATAGTTTCTTTGTTTCCTGTACTGGTGCATTGGATGCTGAGCGGAGAGCTTTATTGGTGGGCCCTAACAGGCGCTATTCAAGCGCTGATTGAAGCGTTGCTGTGGCCAATTGCCACAAATATTTTGTTGGCCCCACAACGCCGTCCGATTGAGGTCGATCTCAATCGCCCTCTTTAAGAAGCTGTATGGTTTCTTTTAAAAAGCCTGATCTCGATTCATTTCAAGAGCGCATCCACATTGCGACCTTATTTGTTACGTTTTGCTTTTTAATCTTAATGACTCGCTTAGTATGGCTACAACTCATCAGTCACGGCAAATATGCCTTACTTGCAGAAAGTAATCGCATTGCATTAGTGCCGGCGCCCGCTAATCGTGGGTTGATCATTGATCGCAATGGCATCGTCATTGGCAGAAACTACTCCGCCCTCACCTTAGATGTGAACGCCGAAGAGCTTAAAGGAAATGTCGATGAGCTCATTAACGAGCTCTCTGAAATCATCGATATCTCCCCTCGAGATAGGCGCAACTTCAAGCGCTCTTTAGAGGATTCTCGCAATATGGGCACCTTTCCGCTGCGATCCATGTTGAATGAGGCGGAAACCGCTCGATTTATGGCTAATCGCTACCGTTTCCCTGGAGTAGATATCCGGGCCAGAAGCTTTCGCGAATATCCCTATAACGAGCTAGCCTCTCATCTCATTGGCTATATCGGTCGAGTTTCCCAGCGTGATAAAGAGCGTATGCAAGCCGAAATTGAGAGCTCAAAGGGAGATGATCCTGATGCTCTTCAAACCTCCTTTTTGCCCGGTATTCAGTACGTTGGAAAGATTGGCCTAGAGCAAAGCTATGAAACTGTTTTGCGGGGCGTACCTGGCTACGATCAAGTGGAGATTACTGCAGGCGGCAAACCGGTAAGAACACTTTCTAACTCGCCATCAGTACCCGGTAAAAACATTGTGCTGTCGGTGGACATTAAGTTGCAATACTTGGTTGAGCAGCTATATGGAAATTTTCGTGGTGCGTTTGTAGCTATTGAGCCTGAAACTGGTGATGTATTGGCATTCGTTTCTAAGCCTAACTTCAACCCAAACGATTTCGTTGAGGGTATTGATTCAGTAACCTGGAAAGAGTTAAATGACTCTCCACAAAAGCCACTCTATAACCGTCCTCTAAAGGGAATTTATCCTCCAGGCTCCACCTACAAACCGTTCATGGCTTTAGCTGCTCTAGAGAATAAAAAACGTACGCCATCACAAACGATTTTTGATCCGGGCTATTTTGATTTTGGTAATCACACCTTCCGCGACGATAAGAAGGGTGGTCATGGCACAGTAGATATGCAGAAATCCATTGTTGAGTCTTGCGACACCTATTACTACTTGCTTGCTCGCGACATGGGCGTGAACATGATGCATGACTTTATGAAACCACTTGGTTTTGGACAAATCACCGGGATTGATTTGCAAGGTGAATCCAAGGGTGTACTGCCGTCTACCGATTGGAAGAAAAATACTTTCAAAAAACCAGAGCAGCAGAAATGGTACGAGGGTGAAACGATCTCCTTAGGCATTGGTCAGGGTTATAACTCGTTTACCATTTTGCAGCTTTCTCACGCTATGGCTAACCTAGCTAACAATGGCGTTGTGATGAAACCTCATCTCGTGAAGGCGATTGAGGATCCCTTTACACGTAACAGGGTGCTCACTACTCCAAAAGAAAGTTATCGCATTGACCTGAATGCTGAGAACATTGAGATCATCAAAAAAGCGATGGTTGAGGTGAATGTTTCTGGAACATCTGCAGCAGCATTTAAGGGCGCAGGATATGTTGCCGGAGGCAAGACTGGAACTGCACAGGTGTTTAGTCTGAACTCAAAAGAGTATAAGCATGGCTCTACTGCAGAGTTCTTGCGTGACCACGCTTTATATATTGCTTTTGCGCCTGCAGACAAACCGACGATTGTGATCGCGATGGTAGTTGAGAATGCAGGCTTTGGTGCACAGCATGCCGCACCAATCGCACGGAAAGCCCTGGATTACTACATTGATGGCAAATGGCCTAAGGAGGTTCCTGAGTGGAAAAGAGCCCCATAAAAAAAATCCAATTACTATTTTTTAGTTTTTTTGCAGGATTAGATCGCCAGCTGGGCTTTATTTTACTTGGCTTAGCGGCTGTAGGCTTTTTTACTTTTTTATCCGCAAGTCAAAATACTCCCGTACAAATTGGGGATGAGTTACGTAATCTAGCGCTGTCTTTTGTGGTGATGTGGATAGTGTCTCGTATCCCCCCAAAGTGGTTAGAGATGGGGGCTGTTTGGATTTATGGACTTGGCGTTACGCTTTTAGTTGCAGTGGCGATCTTTGGATTAATTAAAAAGGGGGCGCGTCGCTGGCTCAATATTGGCATTGTGATTCAACCCTCCGAGATCATGAAGATCGCTATGCCACTCATGCTTGCTTGGTACTTTCAAAAACGCGAGGGGATTCAAAAGACTTGGGATTATGGAGTTGCTGGAATTATTTTAGCCATCCCCGTTTTTTTAATTGCCCGTCAACCAGATCTTGGAACTGCCTTGTTAGTTTCTGCTGCTGGACTCTATGTCATCATCCTTGCTGGCCTTCCATGGAAATGGATTCTGCCCTTTGTAGGAATTGGTGTTGTAGGCATCTTGCTGATTATTATTTTTGGCAGCACCATCTGCGCGCAGGATGTAGCGTGGCCATTTGTACACAATTATCAAAAGCATCGTATCTGTACATTGCTTGACCCCAGCAGCGATCCCCTTGGTAAAGGCTTCCACACTATTCAATCGATGATTGCTATCGGCTCTGGTGGATTCTTTGGTAAAGGCTGGTTCCAGGGAACCCAAGCGCACTTAGAATTCATTCCAGAAAAGCACACTGACTTTGTCTTTGCCGTTTTCTCGGAAGAATTTGGCCTACTTGGAAACATCGTATTGCTTGGGCTTTTCTTTGCACTCATTAAACGAGGCTTAGCAATCTCTGCAAGCGCTCCCAATTTGTTCACTCGTTTGCTAGGCGCTGCTGTGACTATGATTTTCTTTACCTACGCCTTTGTGAATATTGGTATGGTGAGCGGCCTACTTCCAGTGGTGGGCGTTCCATTGCCCTTTATTAGTTACGGTGGCACTGCTTTAGTCACGCTAGGGTTTGGTGCTGGCATCTTAATGAGCATTCATCGCCATCGCCGCTTAATGCAAAGTTAAGCAAGAAACTGCAGAAGTTGTATCCATTCAGATTGCATTCTTCAGGAAATAAAAAAGCCCGGCATACCGGGCTTTTTTATTAACAAAGGAAGAATTACTTCTTGCGTTTGTTCACTGAATCTTTAAATGCCTTACCAGCAGAAAACTTAACAGTTTTAGCAGCAGCGATTTTGAGTGGCTCGCCAGTTTTTGGATTACGGCCCATACGTGCAGCACGCTTACCAGATGCGAAAGTACCGAAGCCGATCAGTTGTACTGAATCGCCTTTAGTAACAGCTTTGATAATGTTCTCAATTGCAGAATTCAATGCGAATTCTGCTTTGGCTTTAGAGATCTCCGCGTCGTCAGCAATCGCTGCGATTAGTTCGGCTTTGTTCAAGTGAAGCTCCTTATAGATATTGATATCGGCGCACATTGCGCTTGCATGATTTTAACCACAAAAAATTACAAAAATAAAGCTGCGTAACAACAATTTTTAAAACAACTACAAATTAATCTTCCAGAACCTCTATACCAGACACAAAATATTCAGTATCCCCAAAACATGTTGTTGGCAATCCGATGTGTTGATCATATTTTAGAGCTACTTTTTTGCCTAGATTAGCATTTATTTTTTGTGCCACGGCATCATCACGCACCGTAAAGAGGAATTTTTCTGACATCGTTCCAGGCATGGAAACCATCGCCAATTCACCTTCCCAGGTTTTGCAAAGATATCCTCGATTAGAGAATTTTTGCACATAACCAGCCCGCTCTCCGCTGCCATAACTCCATGTGAGCATCAACCATGTATATCCTGCAATCCCCACTAAGCCAATTAAAACAAGGCTTAAGAGCCACTTTATAAAGCCATTCATACGATCTTCTCCGCTCTATATCCTCATTAACCCTAACTGGGTGCCCATATTAATTCTCCTTGAGTATATGAGGATCTAGGGACAAGAAATAGTCAATTAAACACTTCCATACAAATTAAAATGTTAGTCATTACTTTGGATTGGCAAATCGCATGCAAGCTCGTCACATCATTTTTTTTATATTTGTAATCTCAGCAATTTATGTCTATTTCAGAGGGAGAGTACGTTTTGGAGTGGTGAGATCGCTCACCGACTATCAAGTCTTGTTGGCGCCGATCAATGCTTTACTGTATTTATTTTCCAAGGTCAAAGCTAGCGCATTTATCCCTGTAAACCAGTTTCCCGAAATGCAACCTTTAAAAGATAACTGGGAAATTATTCGCCAAGAAGCGCTTTCTTTAAATACAGATCGTACCATTGTAGTTGCTACTGGCTATAACGATATTGGCTTTAACTCCTTCTTTAGGACGGGCTGGAAACATTTTCACCTCTATTGGTACAGCAAAGATCTGCCATCAGCACAAACAAGTTGCCCCAAAACCGTGGCCCTTCTCAAATCGATTCCCTCATTCAAGGCGGCCATGTTTGCCTCCCTACCCACCTGGAGCAACACTGGTGCGGTACCGTGACCCCTATGCTGGATCCCTGCGATATCACATTGGATTAGTGACCCCCAATGACCCCAAAGGCTTTATTGAGGTGGATGGAGAGCGTTATTTCTGGAAAGATGGTGAAGCGGTCATGTTTGATGAAACCTATATTCATTTTGCAGCCAACGAAACTGATCATCAACGCATAGTCTTGTTTTGCGACGTTGAGCGCCCTGTCTATACAAAAGTAGTACAGCTGCTCAATCGCTGGTTTGGGCGCTATGTGATGAGTGCCGCAGCCTCACAAAACATTGCTCCGTTTATTACATCTGCAAATGGGTGCTGATCTTAGGCATTTTATGGGCCATCTTTTGGTAAGCACGCCTCTTAGGGCTTTAGTATTTGAACGATTTGCTCAGGACTAATGGATCCCCAGATTTCCACTTGCTTCTTACGGCTATTTTGACCTGAAATGAATTGAATCTGCTTTTGCGGAATTTTTAACTGCTTAGAGAGCCAAGCCAATAAAAGCTCATTTGCCTTATTTTCTGAGGCTGGAGCTTGTAAAGAAATTTTCAGACAGCCATCATGTAAACCAACTACTTTGGTCTGTTTTGCACCAGGCTGGCAATGCAAAGTAAGGGCAATTCCAGTGGGGGTTTGTTTTAACCAAATCGGCGTCATTAAAGTACTTTAAACTTAAACCATGCCATATAAAAATTCCCAAGCTTTAGACCATCTATTTGCAAGTAATCGCCACTGGGCGGAAGACATGGTTGCCAAGGATCCTGATTTTTTCAAGCGCTTGGTCAATCAGCAGGCTCCGCAGTATCTTTGGATTGGCTGCGCTGATAGTCGAGTACCCGCAAATGAGATTGTGGACTTATTGCCAGGCGAACTTTTTGTTCATCGTAACGTGGCAAACGTCGTTGTTCATACTGATCTGAATTGCTTGTCAGTGATTCAGTTTGCCATTGACCTTCTGAAGGTCAAGCATATTTTAGTGGTGGGTCACTATGGTTGTGCTGGTGTTCATGCTGCCCTGAGCGATAGACGTGTTGGTCTTGCTGACAATTGGTTGCGCCACGTAAAAGATGTCCATCAAAAACATGAGCGCTATTTGGGGGAAATGTTGCCAACGCCAAAACGACAAGATCGTCTCTGCGAACTCAACGTCATTGAGCAAGTTGTCAACGTATGTGAAACAACGATTGTTCAAGATGCGTGGGCACGCGGTCAAGATCTCACCGTGCATGGCTGGGCCTATCGCTTAGACACTGGCTTAGTAAATGATTTAGGAATGTCGAGTAGCTCAACGGAAGAGATGCTTGATCGCTATGCCAAATCGATCAAACGTTACGAAACAGAATAAAACTCGTTTGTTCAAATCTTTTGCTAATTATGTAGGGCTAGTTTTTCTTAAACTCCTATCTCTACTCCCCTATAAGATTTTAGTATCGATTGGATATGGCTTAGGTTTTATTGCTGCCAGATTGCCAGGGGATAGAAACCGGGTGGTTAAAACCAACCTTCAATTGTGTTTTCCTAATCTCAATGCTGATGAAATTGATATTCTCAGAAAAAAACACTGGCGGCTTCTGGGTCGCAGTCTTGTAGAGAAAAGCATTATCTGGCTTGGCAGTGAAAAACAATTGAGCAAAATGATTGAAGTGAAGTCAGCTGTTGACCTCAAAAGTCGTAAGCCGCGCATTCTGGTGAATATGCATTTCACAGGAATCGAGGGTAGTATTATTTTGAGTGCGCTAGCAAAACGGATGGATTGGCCGCGAACTTCAGGATTTTTTCAGCGCATGAAAAATCCATTCTTTAATCAAAAAATTATTGACTGGCGCAACCGTTTTGGAGGCAACTCGATAGATCGTCAAGGCAATGCCAAAGCAATCATCCGCGAAATTCGTAATGGCGACTTCATCATCATTGCACCAGACATTGATTTGGGAATGAAAGATTCTGAGTTCGTACCTTTCTTCGGCATTGAAACTAATACCATTACAACCATCTCTCGCCTAGCAAAAATTACTGGCGCCGATGTTTGTATGATGGTCACCACTCTCAAAGATGATGAGTCTGGTTATCTTTGCGAGATCAGTAAGCCCTTGGAAAACTTCCCGGGGGATGACGTTAAGTCTGACACCGCTCGACTCAATCAAATTTTCGAAAAAGAAATTCGCCTTCGCCCCGCTGAATATTATTGGGTTCATAAGCGCTTTAAAAATCGTCCTAACCACGAATCAAACCCCTACAGCCCTTCTAAGTAGAGGCCTCTCGCTTGCCATGAAAAAAGCGGAGGGACTGGGCGAGACTACTCCGGAAATCGCGGCAGGCGCTCAGCACTGGCGGGTATCTGATGCCTTGCCATATTCATCTCCATAGCCAAAAAGGTGTAGTAGCCTGCTATCCCCGCCAAATCAACTGCGCCTTTTTTGCCAAAACGCTTTTCAGTTTTAGCAAATGTAGCATCAGAGACACGTTTATTTCTTTGTAACTCAATAGTGAAGTCATAGACAATCGACTCATCTTCAGTCATGCCTATTGGCCTTCTGCCCTCTTTTACGTCCTGAGCAATTTCTGGTTTTAACCCAGCCTTAATGGCAATTGGATAGTGAACATACCACTCATAATCTTGCGTCCACTCGCGCGCAGTGATGAGAATTGCAAATTCACTGAGCAGACTATCGAATGCAGAGTTATAGCGCAGATAGTCGCCCATAGCGCGTGCATTATTCATCAATTGCGGGCTATACATCAACATCGCAAAAGGCCCCCATGGTGCCTTCTTGCGCGCCACTTCAAATTCTTGGGCAGCTTTCTTTTGCTCTGCCGTGTATTGATCAAGGGGAATTTCAGGGAGGCGCGTTTGAGCAAACGCCACCTCACTACATACTAGTGCTGCAATCAACAATAAGCTACCGTGCTTCATTTTTAGCCTCCTCTAATGAGAAATTTATTTCATTGTTTCTTGCTTCTTGTCTAGAATCAATTCTGGCTCTTGTGCTTCGATCCAATTATCTTTATTCAGAACTTCGGTCAATTGCTTTTGATCTAATTCGCTCGTCCACTTAGCAACCACAATCGTAGCCACGCCATTACCCACTAAGTTAGTCAATGCCCGCGCTTCTGACATGAAGCGATCAATACCTAAGATGATTGCTAGGCCTGCAACAGGAACGTTACCAACCGCTGAGAGCGTTGCGGCCAAGACAATGAAGCCGCTTCCCGTAATACCTGCAGCGCCCTTGGAGGTCAATAATAAGACTAGCAATAGCGTAATTTGCTGCATTATGGTCATCGGGGTATCTGTCGCTTGCGCAATAAATACTGCAGCCATTGTTAAGTAGATAGATGTGCCATCCAAATTAAATGAATAGCCCGTTGGAATTACTAAGCCCACACAACTTTTCTTAGCACCTAAGAGCTCCATTTTTTCCATCATGCGCGGCAAGACAGACTCTGAAGAGGATGTACCTAGAACAATTAAGAGTTCTTCTTTGATATAACGCACAAATTTAAAGATGCTAAAACCATTTAGGCGCGCAATTATTCCAAGCACTACAAACACAAAAAGCAGGCAGGTGATGTAGAAGGTTCCCATCAATTTACCTAGAGAAAACAAAGAGCCAACGCCGTACTTTCCAATCGTGAAAGCCATTGCACCAAAAGCACCGATTGGTGCAAATTTCATGATGATGCCAATTATGTCGAACAACACGTGCGAGAACTTTTCGATTAAATCAAATACCAAAGTTCCGCGCCCACCAAAGCGATGTAATGCAAATCCAAACAACACGGCAATAAATAGCACTTGCAAAATTTCACCTTTAGCAAATGCATCCACTACAGTATTTGGAATAATGTTGAGTAAAAACTCGGTGGTCGTGCCCATTTTTCCAGGACCGGTATAGGCAGCGATACCTTTGGTATCTAAACTCGCTGGATCAATATTCATACCTGCACCAGGCTGCAAGACATTCACAACGACAAGACCTACTATTAAGGCAATAGTGCTCACAATCTCAAAATACAAAAGTGCAATACCGCCAGTTTTACCGACTTTCTTCATATCTTCCATGCCAGCAATACCTACTACAACCGTACAAAAGATAATCGGGGCAATCAGCATCTTGATGCCTTTAATGAAGGCATCGCCGAAAGGCTTCATCTCTGTTCCAAGAGATGGATATAAATGACCCAGTAAAACACCAAGGACAACGGCTACAAGCACCTGAAAATAAAGGATTTTATAAATCGGTGGCTTTTTTAAGATAACAGTCATTACTTCTTCCTTGATTGAATATTCTGCAATGTCGTAGTGTAGTCAATGTGAAATGGTGCCGCGCACCAAGTAGGCTCAGGCTTTATCGGATAATGCAGGTATGGAAGAAAAAGTTCGCGTCTCTAAATTGCTATCTGAACTGGGCTTATGCTCTAGACGCGAGGCCGACTCTTATATTGAGCAAGGCTTAGTCACAGTAGATGGTGAAGTGGTAAATGAACTAGGTGTTCGTGCTTATCGTCATCAAAAAATTGAACTGCAATCTGGCGCTAAAGTGCAGCAAGCATCTCGCATTACCGTCATCCTCAATAAGCCTGTTGGATACATCTCACATTATGATGATGAGCAAGAATATCAACCGGCAGCATCTCTCATCACTCCAGAAAACTACTTTGGTAGTCCGCTGGATAAAGGTAGAAATCCACGCTTTAACACCAAAGGCCTTGCTCCTGCTGGTAGGTTAGATATTGACTCCACAGGCTTGCTGGTCTTAACGCAAGATGGGCGCATTGCCAAACTTCTGATTGGCGAGAACAGTCCGATTGAAAAAGAATATTTGGTACGGGTTGAAGGAGCACTCTCTTTTGAAGATTTAGATCGTCTTAAACATGGCCTCTCTCTAGATGGCGTGGCGCTTAAGCCAGCACAAGTGAGCTGGCAGAACGAAGATCAATTGCGGTTTGTTCTACGCGAAGGTCGTAAGCGTCAAATTCGTCGCATGTGCGAAATGGTGGGGCTAAAAGTGCTGGGCTTGA
>Ga0136641_1001193_pt1 | contig 10912 bp, 9 predicted proteins | sample EliLak1302023Y_FD_115312 | JGI IMG/M metagenome (GOLD analysis project Ga0136641, IMG submission 115312) | Freshwater microbial communities from Elizabeth Lake, Yosemite National Park, California, USA - 13020-23Y | ecosystem: Environmental > Aquatic > Freshwater > Lake ... | reverse complement strand
TTTGTTCGCAGGGTTTGATCGGCAGTCTCAACAATTGCGTACTCGCCATCAATCTGAATTGAGGCGACCTTGGTGTTGTTCCATATTTCTCCACCAAGTTCGACAATACGACGCCACAAAGTATCCACAGTTAGTTGTGCATGAGCGCGGCCGCCATCTGGGCTATAAACCACATTTGAATCAAAGGTGATTCCGGGCCAACGTTCGTTTGCTTGGGCCGGAGACATCCGTTCACACGTTAAACCTTGATTCTTTAAATTTGTTTCGATCTCAGCAACAATGTCCGCAGGCCCATGATCGACGTGACCAATTAATTCAACTAATGTTTCATTGGATTCCGCTTCGAGTTCGCGCCAAAGTTCAAGGGCCGCAATACCAAGGGTTGTATAAGTCTGTTGCTCATGTCCGAGACGAAAAATTCTGGTGCCGCCGTGAGAACTTCCCGAAACATGATCCTGGGTGAACTGTTCGATCAAAAGCACGCTGCGACCACGCTTAGCTAATTGCCAAGCAGTTGCTGCGCCCATAGCGCCACCACCGACGACTATGTGGTCGTAGTTTGAATCACTTATGTTCGACATTCAATAAAGATTATTTGAAACTTTCTGGAATTGCAGAGCAATTGGCAGATTTTGATAAGCATTAACCTTCAGGGTAGTTAGTTAAATAACTCCGGCTAACAATAATCGAATTAAGCAGCGAAGTTACTTAGTTTTTATTGAGCTAATTACTCGAAAATCATCGGTTACCAGGCCATGAACGCCAAGTTCGAGCAGCCTAGCGGCCTCATCTACTTGATTGATAACCCAAACGTGGATTTCGATTCCGGCCCGAAGGCAAGTGCGAACAAATCGCGGGGTAACAACCTCGATGCCGTACTGACGCCTTGGAACCATGGCATTTAGTTTGTGGGATTTTGAGTCTCTCGGTGCAATGCCAGACATAGCTTGAACGACCTCAAATGGTGTTAGTGCAGATCTGAAGTGCGGAAGCTCTTTTCGAATTGTTAGGGTGCGAGATCTGGAGAATGATCCATTGACGATATCCATGTTGGAGAAATTTCTAAGCACATCAATCGCCGGATGCAATACATCATCAGATTTAAAGTCAATCGATATTTTGGCACTCGGATAATTGATTAGAAACTGATTCAATGTCACCCAGGGGTGCAGGCCATCGATTGGATGTTCCTGTAGCTCACTTAATGTCAAATCTGCAATCTTAAGATCAACACCAGAGATGCGCTTAATATCTGCATCATGCGTGAGTACTACCTGGTGATCCTTAGTCTTTCGAATATCAATTTCAAAGTTCTGAATTCCACACATCCAGGCAATATCAAATGCGCGCTCGCAATGCTCTGGTTCTGGTCGACCTCGATGCGTCCAAATCGTGAAATTTGAGTTTTCGATCACGCCGCTGGGGTCAATTCATGCCACGCATTCTTGCGAGCAATCCGAGCTAGTTCTGAATTTGGATTGACTACAAAAGGTGTGCCAACAGAAGCTAGTAGTGGCAAATCATTTAGTGAATCACTGTAGGCAAAAGATTGCGTTAAGTCATAGGAGCGAATAAAAGCCAATTCTCTGGCAGCTTGGGCTTTATGAGATCCTTTGAGCAATTCGCCATCAAGTCTCCCGGAGTACGTGCCTTCCAAAATCTCACTTTTAGTTCCCAGTGCTCCAGTCATGCCTATTTTTCGAGCAAGACTTGTTGCAATTTCGATTGGGGCATCAGTCAGCAGCCAAGTGTCATGACCATTTCGATGATGGTCATGAATTTGACTCAAAATTTGTGGATTGATTTTGTAACTAAGTAACCGAGTAGCGAGTGTTTCGCATTGCTCTAAGAATTGCGATTGCCGACTTCCTTGCAAGAATCTAAATGCCTTGTGAATCTGCTGCTCGAGTGCGAGTTCAGATTTGGATTTCTTCCCTCGCAACCTTGAACTCTTGAGCTTAAAACCTGAAATATTGCGCCAGGATAATTGCCCACATTCGGCCAGGCTTTGGATAAAGTGCCCAAATGAGTTCCCTTGAATCAAGGTGTTGTCTAAGTTGAAAAAAGCTACGGGCTTTGTCTCAGTAGTCACAATCAAAGCGTGGCCTAAATCGCCTAACTAGCCGTCAAAACCAAGTTAATGTCGCGTGAATAAACGTAGAATTGCGATCTCTTTATTCACTTGGAATTAAGGAGACATTAACTCAGGTGTACCCAGAGTAATAACCAAAGTTTTATAGATATGTTGAGTGAGAATTCTCATTGCCACTGAATCATTTTTGCCTCGCTCTAATGGGGTAACTAACTCTGTTCTCAAGGTTGGCACCAACTTAAAAAACCTTGGGCATGACGTGCAGATTTTGGCGCCCGGCAAAGGTCCATTTGAAATTCAGGGTTTGAATGTAGATCGGGTGCCTTCGGTTGCTATCGATTCGTTGGCTCAAGTCGACTTTCCGACAATTCGAGTCAAGGAAATAGCGAATCGAATAAATAGATTTCAGCCAGATGTTTTGCATTTAGCTTCACCGTTTCTATTGGGGGACCAAGCAAGGAAAGTTGCAAGGCAACACCAAATACCGTCAGTAGCTATTTTTCAAACTGATGTGGCCGGCTTTGTAAATCACTACGGCCTTTCAAAAATAAGCGCTTTAGTTGAGCGACGGATTCGAAAAATCCATTCAACGGTTGATTTAAATCTTGCACCATCAACACATTCCAAGTCGTACTTGGAAAATCTAGGGATAGAGAATATTAAAATCTGGGGCAGAGGTGTGGATACTGGCCAATTTAATCACTCGTATCGAAGTGAATCTTTGCGTAGAAGTTGGGGCGCAGATGAAAATACCATCGTTGTTGGTTTCGCGGGCCGCTTGGCTCCCGAAAAGTGTGTAGAAAACTTGCGCGTACTTCACAATTTGGAATCAAGCACCGGCAAAAATGTGCAGCTAGTAATCATCGGTGATGGCCCAAGTCGTGATCGGTTGGCGAGTCACCTTCCATATGCCAAATTCACCGGACACCTAAGCGGAGAACAGTTAGGCCAGGCTATGGCGTCTCTTGATGTCTTGGTAAGCACCGGTGAAAAAGAAACTTTCTGCCAGGTCATTCAAGAAGCTATGGCGTGCCAGCTGCCTGTAATTGCACCTGCCACTGGAGGCCCCCTAGATCTCGTTGAGCCAGGCGTCAACGGATACTTGTATCAACCTGGTTCACTTAATGAGTTGCGTAAAGCGGTGCAAACCTTGATTGATAATCCGCAGCAAATTCTTGCGTTCGGCCGTAATGGTGAAAGCATGGTGCGAAACCGAACTTGGCTGTCGTTAACCGAATCGATCGTGGGTCACTACGAAACCGCAATTGCAAACTTCCGAGAAAACTCCCGCATAACATTGGCTGCATGACAATGCGGATAGCTCACATTGCAAATATGTATGGGCCTAAGAGCGGTGGCCTTCGCACCACCGTGGATGCCTTGGCCTCAAAGTATGAATCATTGGGACATCAAGTTTTGACAATTGTGCCGGGCAAAGAGTACCTAGCCGTGCGCGTTGGAAGTTGGACCCAAGTAACAGTCCCAGGCGTAGTCGTTCCATTCTCGGGCGGATACCGAATAATTCTGCGTTGCAGCCTTGTGAGAAATGAATTAGCGAGATTCAATCCTGCTGTGCTTGAGATCTCAGATCGCACCACGTTATTAAAGATCGCCCGTTGGGCTCGGGAACGCGGCATTCAAACAAGTTTTTTTGCGCACGAACGCCTTGATGGCGTAATTGATGCATTCGCCCCCAGACTTCCTTGGAAATCTAAGTTGATTAAGTACTGGAATACAAAAACTCTAAATTCTGTCGACTGCGTGGTAGCTACCACAGATTTTGCTGCTCATGAGTTTCGGGAACTTTTAGCAAATGACCCAAGTGCTGAACGTCGACTTGTTAAAGTGCCACTTGGTGTTGACCTAAAACGCTTTCAATCAATAGTGGAACTAGAGAGCGGTTCGATTGCCTCCAAGGCATCGGACTATGTACTTGCATGCACTAGATTTTCGAAAGAAAAAGATCCAGAATTTCTGCTGGACATTGCTCGAGAACTAAAGGCGGCTGGCGCAAGCTGCCGTTTAATTCTTGCTGGTGATGGACCGCTTCGGGCGGGACTAGAGTCCCGGGTTGTAACCGAACAACTTCCCGTTGAATTCCTAGGGTTTGTCACTGATAAAGCAATGCTCGCAACTTTGATGGCTAGCGCCAGTTGCTTTTTAGCAGTCGGACCAATTGAAACTTTTGGACTTGCCGCATTAGAGTCGCTTGCCTGCGGCACTTACGTGCTCTGCCGTGACTCATCGGCAATTTCGGAAGTGATTTCACCTAAGTGTGGAAGTGCATTGCCGAGGGATGCCAAGTTATGGGGTCAGAAGATTCAATCCGTTTTAAAAATGGATTCAGAGATAGTCTCGACTCAAGCTAGATTGCGAGCTGAAGAATTTAGCTGGGATGCGTGTGCATCGAATATGTTGAGAATACACATGAGGGTCGCATGAAGACGAAAACTAGGAAAATACCAGAAGAATTGGCATATGTGACTCAAGACAAATTGCCAGACACTTTCCTTGAAGTTGCCCCAAGGCCGCTGAGTGAAAAACTGCTTGCGTTGCGACATATGAATGAGCTAAGGATTGCAGCACTTGGCGATAGCTCAGTATTTGGTGTTGGCGACACTTCAACTGATGGAAATCCTGACGGACCGGGTTGGGTTGGCCGGGTAGCTCACGATTTACTGGCAAAGCAATATATCAATTTGAGTAAGAACGGTGCGAGAGCTCACACGGTTGTCAGCACTCAACTAGTTTCGACCAAATTTTTCAACCCAGACCTAGTTTGTGTTTGCGTTGGCATGAACGACGTGATGCGCGGTAACTATTCGCCAGTTCAAATTAGAGATTCCATCCGAACTTTGATACAAGAATTGAATAACCTTGGAGCCGTGGTTGTGCTGCTGGGTTTGCCTGACCCTTCCAAGGTGGCATTCGCACCAAAACGAATCAAGCGAGTCTTGAGTCGCCGTGTACAGAACTTAAATGAAATTTTGGAAGATGTTGCTGGAAGTGAAGCCGCGCTTTTTATTGCAGGCTGGGAACAAAAAGAAGTTTATGAACGAAGCTTTTGGCATGTGGACAGAATGCATCCATCTTCACTAGGACATCAACTGATCGCAGACTTAATTCGTAATGAGTTGAATCTGCCGCTACGAGTCCCGAACACCCTTCCCACGCAATCAATTCGAACCAAACGCGACGACCTAATCTGGTTGCTGACCAGTGGCACCAAGTGGTTGCTGAAGCGAAGCATTGATTTGATCCCAACCTTGATCTATTTGATCATGATTGAAGGTAAGGAAATCCGCGCAATTGAAGCTAGCAAAAAAGTGAATTCCTAGATTTCAAGTAACGGATACGGGGGCGCTTCAAGCGCCTTACGACAACCTGTGAGAGCCTAGAACCATGCAAAAGAACGTATTTGGCGAACCATTAGAGCTATGTGGACTTGATCCAATTACCGGCTATTTTCGAGATGGGTTCACAACCACTGATGAATCGGACTATGGCAGCCATACGGTTTGTGCGGTAGTTTCGGCTGAATTTCTAGAGCACCAAAAATCCGTTGGCAATGATCTTTCAACGCCCGCGCCACAGTTTGGGTTCGCTGGGCTCAAACCAGGGGATCGCTGGGCAGTATGCGCGCCGCGCTGGCAGCAAGCACTCGAGGATGGTGCCGCATGTGGTGTTGTGCTCGCTGCCACTAATGAAGCAGCACTCGAGTACATAAATTCAGAAGACTTAATTTCCCACAGCGTTGATGTGCCGCCAGATCTAAGTGAATTGATCTAGCATCAAGCACTGGCTTCGTTACAAAGGTAGAAAATCTGAATATTAGGTAGCATTCTCGCAACACCTAATTCTGGAGATTTAGTTGGCAAATTTAAAGATTGTTATCGTCGGTGCTGGTATTGCTGGCACTGGGTTAGCCGATGAGTTAACTCAACTTGGGCAGCGCGATGTAACAGTTGTCGATCAAGGACCAATCTGGAAAACTGGCGGCGCTACCTCACATGCGCCTGGCTTAGTAACTCGCACCAGCACTTCAAAGATGATGCACCGGTTTGCGGATTACACAATTACAAAACTTTTGTCCATGGATGTGGCTGGTCAGCCGTGTTTTTATCCAGTGGGATCTATCGAAGTTGCATTAACCCAAGAACGACTCGATTACCTAGTGCGCCGAACTGAATTTGCCGCTGCTTGGGGATTTAGTGCCGAGATAATCTCAGCTGAGGAATGCGCGAATTTAAATCCGTTACTCGATCCAAATACTTTCTTAGGTGGTTTTCACACCACCGGTGAAGGAATTGGTAAGGCACTTAGAGGCGCACAAGCCCAAGGAGAGCGAGCGCAATCAAACGGTGCAGTATTTATTGGTAACACAACTGTCACTGGCATAGCAACCACGGGATCAAAAGTTACTGGTGTGCAAACTGCCACAGGAGTAATCCCTGCTGACTTAGTTGTTATCGCTGCTGGTGGTTGGGGCAACTCAATTGCTGCAACAGCTGGTGTTGTTTTGCCACTAGTTTCCATGGAGCATCAGTACGCGGTCACTGAGCCGGTGTCAGTGTTAGCAAAAGGCCGTGACGGCGATGCAAGTGTTCCGTTTGTTCGAATTTATGAAGCTGGCACATACGTTCGAGACGAAGGTGACAAAGCTGGTATCGGTTCGTTTAACCACCGCGCGCTTCCGGTGAGTGATTCCGAAATGGTCAAACATGCTGCGACTTTAGAAGATCCATCCAAGTTGCCATTCACTCAAGTGGATTGGGATCAGGCCTGGGTTGAAACCTTGGAAGTTATGCCAGTTTTATCAGGCATTAAATATGAACAGGCATACAACGGGGTATTTCCGTACTCATCTGATGGCTTGCCTCTCATGGGGCCAGCGCCAGGTGTTGATGGCCTTTGGGTTCTGGAATGTCTATGGGCAACACACTCAATTGGCGCAGCGCGTTCGTTAGCTCAAGCAATTTGCGGCATTGCACCGGACATTGATTTTGCGCCAGCTGATCTCACCCGCTTTGATGACGCGGAATTGATTCCGGCAGATTATGCCCAACGTTGTGACAATGCATACATCGATACCTACGCAATTCACCACCCGGCAGAACCTTCCGCAAGTCCACGTGGGGTTCGAATGTCACCGTTTTATGACCAGCAAGAAAAATTGGGAGCAGCATTTTTTGATACTTCAGGATGGGAACGTCCGCGTTGGTTTGAATCAAATGCTGGATTGCTAGCAGGATTAAGCGTGCCGGCGCGCGATGCTTGGTCAAGCAAGTTCTGGTCACCGATTGCTGGCGCCGAACATCTCAAGACTCGCGAAATCGCCGGAATTTTTGACATGACATCGTTGCGCCGGATTCAGGTCACCGGATCGGATGCAGCAAAGTTCTTAAATTACGCAGCAGCAAGAAATGTGGCGCGGGGGATTGGCGCAGTAACTTACACAATGCTCTTAGATCACACTGGTGGCATCGTTTCAGATGTCACAATCAGTCAGTTAGCTGATGACCGTTTCTTAGTGGGAGGTAATAGCTCGCGCGATGTGGTTTGGCTTAAGTCAATCTCGGCAGGCTTTGATGTCCTAATCCAAGATGTCACAAACGGTACGACCTGCATTGCAGTCTGGGGACCGCAAGCCCGCGAAATCTTGACGCCAATTACTGATACTGATTTAACCAATGACACATTCAAATACTTCACTGCTAAAGAAACTTCAGTGGCTGGCGTTTCCGTTACTGCAGTTCGAGTTTCTTATGTTGGCGAACTTGGCTGGGAGCTTGCTTGCGATGCTTCAGGCGGATCGAAACTTTGGAACACGATTATGCATCAGGCAAATCTTGTCGGGGCGGTTCCTGCTGGCCGAAGTGCCCTAATGAGTTTGCGCTTGGAAAAAGGTTATCGAGCTTGGGGCAGCGATATGAGTCGGGAAGATACGCCAACGAGCGCTGGATTAGATTTTGCAGTGCGAAATGATGGCGAACACATTGGTCTTGCGGCATCCTTGACTCGAACTACAAATCGCAGACTGCGAACTTTGAGTCTCATTGATATTGAAACCGTCCCTACTGCCGGGCAACCAGTATTCATAAAGGAGCGCAACGCGGGTTACATAACCAGCGCAGAATTTGGCTGGTCCGTTGGTCACCCTGTTGCACTTAGCTGGCTACCAGTTGAAGTGGCCGAGGGAGAATCAGTTCAGATTTCTTGTGGCGGCAAAACTGTCAATGCAGTTGTCGCACCAGATACGGTATTTGATCCAATGGGTTCAAAAATCAGAGTTTAAGAACTTCCGCTTCGACGACGTTCAATTCGGCGCGCAGTTGGCCCAGAAGACTTAGCTTTGGAATTCTCTGAAGTGGTTCCAGCTGCGGACCCCTTGGCGCCTTGAGCTTTCTTCTTTTCAAGCGCAGCTAAAAATGCTGCCTTGTTTGGGTCTGCTTCTTTTGGTGAATTGGCCATGGCTTCATTCAACCACAAGCCCATCGGGTGTACCATTAGGTTGAAGATTCAACGAAATTCGAAGTTTTCCCGAAGGATGATTAATGTCTGCCGAAACCCAAAACCCCCCAGCCCAAGCTACGCACAAAGAAATCATGGTAGTTCTCAGTGGACTAATGGTTGGCATGCTACTTGCTGCCCTAGATCAAACCATCGTTTCAACGGCGCTTAAGAGCATCGTTGAGGATTTCAATGGTCTTTCTCACTACACCTGGGTTGTAACTGCCTATCTTTTGACCTCAACTGCCTCAACTCCGTTGTATGGCAAGATTTCTGACCTTTACGGTCGCCGGCCAGTTTTTCAGTTTGCGATTATTACTTTCCTAGTTGGTTCATTCTTGGCGGGCGCAGCCCAAAACATGGGACAGCTAATTGCCTTTAGAGCAATTCAAGGTCTTGGAGCCGGCGGCTTAATGGCACTGACTTTCGTCATCATTGGTGACCTAGTTTCGCCACGGGAACGTGGAAAGTATCAGGGTTACTTTGGCGCAGTTTGGGGATTAGCAGCAGTTGCTGGACCACTTCTTGGTGGTTTCTTTTCAGATTCAAACACGCTCTTTGGTGTTGCTGGCTGGCGCTGGATTTTCTACATAAACCTGCCATTTGGAATTTTGGCGCTAGTCCTAACTTCAGCGTCACTTAAGAATGCAAGCATCCGCCGGGAACACAGCATCGATTACTTAGGCGCTTTGCTGATGGTTTCTTCGGTAACTGCGTTACTAATTAGCATCTCGGTGTTTGGTCCAGAATCTGGCTGGTTAAGTGGAAAAACTTTGGGGACAATCGGTTTGGCAGTCTTGTTAGCCGTAGTGTTCCTAATGCAGGAATCCAGATCAGCCGAGCCAATTTTGCCACTTGATTTATTCAAGAATCACACATTTTCACTGACTTCGATACTGGGCTTCATCATTGGCGCTGGAATGTTTGGCGCAATAGTTATGTTGCCGCTTTACCTGCAGGTAGTGCAAGGGAACTCAGCTACCATGGCGGGCCTGAAATTAATTCCGTTCATGTTGGGAATTGTTTCGATGTCGATTGTGAGCGGAAAGTTGATTAGCAAGCACGGACATTACAAGCGCTATCCAGTTATGGGTCTAGCAATTATGACCGTGGGCATCACGTTATTGTCGACTTTGACAGAAACAACACCATTTTGGCAGATTTCAATCTATGCAATCTTGATCGGTGCTGGCCTTGGGCTGTCAATGCAAACCGTTGTGATTGCACTGCAAAATGCCGTAGAAATGAAGGACTTGGGCATTGCAACGAGTGCAAATACTTTCTTCCGATCAATAGGAAGCACGATTGGTGTGGCGCTCTTTGGATCGCTTTATGCCAGTCGCCTGGCAATTAATTTACCTAAAGGAGTCGCCGAACTGGCGGCAACGAATCCAGCGGCGCTAGTCGGCGCTTCGCCAGAGTCGTTTGTGCAGCTAAGAAATAACACATCGGTAATTGCGACATTCACTCCGGAATTACAGGCGGTCATTTATCACGCATTCGTTCAGTCATTCCATGTAGTTTTCCTGGCAGCGGCTCCGATAACCGCAGTAGGTTTCGCACTTTCGTTGTTCTTGCGGGAAGCGCCGCTGCGAACGGGCGCAGAGCATCACGCAGCAAAGCAGGAAGCTGCCGGAGAATCACTCGGCTAATTATTCCGCAAGGAGTTTGTCGAGAATCCGATTTAAGTCGGTCTGGGTAACTGGGCCAACAAACTTTGCTGCTATTCGATGCTGGTTATCCAGCACGATAGTGCCTGGTAGAAAATTGCCAGCCATCACGCCTGCTTTAAGTGCGATGGAATTATTTTTATCCTGAATATGTTTCCAGTTGCCACCCAACTCAGCGACGAACTGGGATGCGGCAGTTAAATCATCAGCCTCGTTCAAGCCAAGGAAATTAACTGATGGGTAAGTATTTTTAACTGAAACTAGAATTGGCCATTCATCTCGACAAGGCGCGCACCATGAAGCCCACGCATTAACCACCATCACACCTTGGTAATCAGTGGTAGAAAGTTTGAGGCCTTCTAAAGTAATTCCAGAAATTTCAATCGGGGACTCTCGATCCGCAACTGCTATCTCGGTTAAACTCACATCCGGCATAGCCTGATCAGCTGGTCGGTAGCCCGCGGGAATCTTAATTCCACAGCCCGCTAGCAATAACACTGCAATCGCACTAGCCGCGATGCGTTTGTCCATACCTAGAGGTTAATACCAATTCGAAATGAGTAGAGTTTGGAATATGGATGATTTGCAAAAGGGCCGAATGTTGGTATTTCTTCAATTTGGACTACTAATTGCGCTGGTG
>Ga0136641_1001192_pt1 | contig 10919 bp, 6 predicted proteins | sample EliLak1302023Y_FD_115312 | JGI IMG/M metagenome (GOLD analysis project Ga0136641, IMG submission 115312) | Freshwater microbial communities from Elizabeth Lake, Yosemite National Park, California, USA - 13020-23Y | ecosystem: Environmental > Aquatic > Freshwater > Lake ... | reverse complement strand
GATTTACTTGTGCAACACCAAAAACAGTTGATTGCACACTATAAAGTGTATTAATAGATGTTGATTGGTTTAATGATGTAGATGTAAAAAATCCAAGTAATGTTGATCCAACTGTACTAAAGTAGTTAGACTGAATGCCAGTATTTGTACTAAAAATTGTTGACTGCACACTGATTAAATTTTGAAAATTATTAGATTGTACATTAATATTTGATAAGAAAATACCAGATGCTGTACTTAGAGTCGTACTAAAATAATTTGATTGTATACCTGTTGTTGTACTAAAAACAGTTGATTGTACACTGAATAGATGCATGAAATTTGTTGACTGATTTGTTATTGTAGAAGTAAAAAGATTTGTTAAAGTTGATCCTAATGTACTAAAATAATTAGATTGAATTCCTGTATTTGTACTAAAGATCGTAGATTGCACGCTTATTAAATGTTGGAAATTATTTGATTGACCACTAACAGTTGTGAAAAATATACCAGTTGCTGTGCTAAGAGTTGTACTAAAATAATTAGACTGAATACCTGTTATTGTACTGAAGTTTGTAGATTGGGTATTATTTAGAGTCCTAAAAATAGTTGATTGAAAATTTAAAGATGAAAAAAATACTCCTCCAGTTGTGCTCAAACCCGTGCTAAAATAATTTGAAAGTGTGCTATATGTTGTAGAATACAATCCAGTCTGTGTACTCAAACTTGTGCTAAAATAAACTAATTGTGTTGAAATATTACTTTGGAATATACTTGATATTGTGCTACTATTCGTACCAAAATAGTTTGATAAAGTACTTATTTGTGCACCAAAAACGCTCTGCTGGATTGAAAACTGTGTGCTAAAATAATATTTTTCGTCAAAAACAGTTGAAAACATTATATTTTGTATCGTACTCAAATTGGTGCTCAAATAAAACTGCTGAGTACTCATCAAAGTACTAAAGTAAAATGCTTGTGAACCAATTTGCTGACCAAAGAAATTTGACTGTGTTGATACAATCGTTGAAAAGATTCCTTGAAATGATGAAACACCCGTACTAAAATAATTTGATTGTGTGCTCATTGTTGTACTAAAATAATTAGATTGTGTACTCAGCACTGAACTAAAATACAGTGATTCGCCTCCAACTGTTGATAAGAGAAATCCTGTAAATGATGAAATTGATGTGCTAAAATAGTTTGACTGAACACTTACAGTTGAACTAATATATCCAACCTGACTGCTTACTGTTACATTAATATAAGTTGACTGATAATTTAAGGTTGAATAGAAGAATCCTTGCAGAGTACTCAGATTTGTACTAAAATAATTTGATTGTGTACTTACTGTTGTACTAAAAACGTTTGATTGGATACTGTATAAGGTGTAATATAGATTTGATTGAGTACTTAGTGTAGTACTAAAATAATTTGATAGTGTACTCAATTGTGTACTGAAAAGATTTGATTGAATATACATTGCCATTGTAAATGTTGACACTTGAGCAATTAAAAAAATACTCGTGCTTATTCCATAAAAGATATTTGCAGATACGATCGCATTAGATCCTATGCCATAAATACTACTATAACTTACATTCTGTAATGAACTAAATGTTGAATAGGCAGTACTAAAATTACTATTAGTAATTATACTTAGATACTCTAAAGGTGCATTTGTAGAACTTAATACAACTTTTTGTGTTGATGCTAATTCTTGGAATTGATTATAAAGTTCAAAGTTAACTCCATAAACTTGACTTACACTTAGGGAATTTAATACCTTATAATATTCCCCCGTAAGGGTATTACATGCAACTGAAATCGCCACTGCTAATCCTGCAGTAGTCGAGAACGTACTTGCAAGATTAATTGTGCTCAATTGTAATGTACTTAATGTATTATTAACTGTCAACAGATTACAATTCAAATACGTGTTTACACTTAAGTTAAGAATATTGATCTGTGCTCCAAAAGACTGCTGGGAAATACTCGTAAATAAACTGCTTAGTGTAGAAAAGGTAGTAAAAAGACCTGATTGACTTGTGCTCAGAACTTGGAATTTTACTTGCAGAGTTGTACTATATCCTTGCGCAAATGTTGATAGGGCGGATGATAGATTGTTTCCATAGGTACTCATTTGTTGTCCTTGAATTGTTGATAATGATGAATAATTACTTCCTGTTTGAGAACGTAAGGATGAAAAATCTAGCAGAAGATTATTATTATAGGTTGAAAAGAGATTTGCTTGCTGTGTGGAATTTACTGAAAAGTTCTGCGCAGAATTTAGTGCTAGAGTAGAATATATCATTAAAACTGAAGATTGAGTGCTTAAAATCTGTTGCCCCGTACTATTAAAATATGCATTTGTTGTTGATAAAGGTGTATAAGTCTGCGTAAGATTGTAAACATATGTGCTTAGTGTAGAAAATCTAGCATCCGAATATGTTATATATGCTGAATAATCTGATATGCTCCTAACTAAATTTGATAAACTTACTATTTGATTGGATAGTACCCCTTGAGTTCCGTAAATAGACTGAAAGGATGTTGAAATCTGTCCGCTCAGTGTGGATATTATTGCGGTATTTTGTCCTATTTGAACTGCACCTAAACCATTTATTGATGATAAAAACTGGGTATTACCTTGCATCACTAGAGTACTTAAATTGCCATATTCTGTATAACCTGATGCAGGAGCAAAATATGTACCTCCTTGACCATCGGCTAACAGAACATAGTTCGTAGAAATTGGAGTATTATTTGCTGTCCGAACATAGATTTGTTGGACAAGTAACCTATAAAGTTCTAAAGTTGTCCGTAATGGTCCAGACATCTAACTTATATGATTTTTTTTATACTATCAAGAACGCAAATCTAAAATGGAAGAAATTTAAAATTAGGTTCCTCATATCCGGTTAAAGTAAAACTTATATCTGAGACAAAGACTTCATCAGATAAAATACAGAGTTTCAAATCTCCAGCAGATGTAAGTAATCCATTCAAAGAAAAAGGTAAATATCTGGAGTCTGTTGATATAGTTGGTATAGTCGGTAGTTCCGTTTCAATGATTGACTCATTCATCTGTAAGGATAAATTCAATAGTTTCATTGTGCTCGTTGTGTTCATAAAAGAAATTCTTCCTTGCAAATTCATGTGCCATAGTGCAGATGACTGAAAAGTGGATAATGTTATTTCACTTTCTCCAGATATAGATGAATGATACTTCATTTGATGGTAGTTTCTTTCAATTTGATTTCCATTACCTCTAATAGTCTGCGCAACAATTTCAGGAGTGATAATTGTTGTTGTTGCTGTTAAGATACGACTTTCAACTTGCTGAAATTTTCCAATTCCATCCTCCGTTATTTGCATAAGTGAATTTGAAAGTGTATCAAATGATAAATCAGATAGTTTTACTGAAACTGCATTAATTGTATTCACTTGTAATGAATCTGTCTCTACAACTGACGTACTCAACTCATTTGTATTTATTGAACTTATAGATGCTTCCTTGCCAAAATCTAAGAATGTTCCGTAAAATGTTGAAATTGAACCATAGGTTTTTTCTGTAAAAATTGCATTCTTCATTGCCATATTCGAAATCGGAATAAAATCATTTTCCTTAGTAACACCAGATAAAGCAGAACCATTTCCAATAAATGCATTTGCTTGAATTGTATTAAATGATGTATTTCCTTTTACAATTAAACTTTGAAGTGATACTGGATTATTTGCTAGAGTTTCAAATAATTTAGTTTCAGAAAAATCAAACGATAAAGTGCATGTATCAGGATTTCCAGCAATTGTAATATAATCACTACCTGCAAGAGTTAAATTTGTGTTAATTTGATTATTACTTGTATTTGAAGCGTGTAAATTACAATTGGTTTCTTGCAGAGAAATCTGGTTAAATGATGTTCCTTGAATGTAAAGAGTATTACTAATTATATTCAGATTAATTCCATCAGTTCCTACAATGTTTAGAACTGAATCGGTTGAATCGGCTGTGATTAGACCCTGTGATGTTGATAATGATGTAAATTGTGCATATGTTCTTGATAATGTACTTACAGTTGTCCAAATTGTTTTTCCTGTATCATCTGTCATTAAAATCAATCCGGGTGGAAGCAATTCATTCTTGCTTGTTCTAGGTAAAATATCATTTACAATTAATTTTGTGGTCTTTGTTTGTGACATCCTATGCTATAAGATGAATTTTTAATTATGTCCTGAACTAGATCAGGTTTGCATGAGGTCAAGCCTAAGCAAATAAAGCATTCATATAATTAGGAGAATGTCAAGTGGAGGTGCTGCACTTCAATTAATAGCAAAAGGTCGCCAAGATATTTATCTTGTAGGAAACCCACAAATTACTTTTTTCAAACAGGTCTATCGCCGCTATACGAATTTTGCTATGGAAAGTATACCAATTAACTTTGATGGTACAGCGGATTTTGGTCGTCGCATTTCTGCCGTGATTCCTCGTCAAGGTGATCTCTTGCATCGTTTGATTCTTGAAGTTACTCTTCCTATGGTTGTTAAAGGTAACGTAAATACATCATGGGTTAACTCAATTGGACATGCTTTGATTGAGGAAATAAAGTTGGAAATTGGTGAAAATGAAATTGATAAACAAACGGGTGAATGGATGCACATTTGGAGCAGTTTGACCCTTTCTGCTTCCAAGAAGACGGGATTTTATAATATGATTGGAAGACAAGACGGCTTTACTCAAGATGCACAACCTGGTCCTTTAAAACTCTATATTCCTTTGCGCTTCTGGTTCTGTAATAATATTGGTTTGTCATTACCTCTAATTGCACTCCAGACACATCCTGTTCGTATTACTCTTAAAATTCGTTCTCTGCAAAACTTGTGGTTTAATAATTCTTTGATTGCAAATTGTAACCAAACAATAAATACTGTAGGAATTACGGATTTGCAACTTTATGGTGATTTCATCTATTTGGATGTTGAAGAACGACGCAAGTTTGCTTCTGTAAAACATGAATACTTGATTGAACAAGTTCAGATATCTCCACCTAACGCGATTCCCGCTGCAGCACCCTCTGCTAATATTACCCTGAACTTCAATCATCCTATCAAGGAAATGTTTTGGGTTGTCCAGCAGAATCGTATGATCAAGGCAAATGAATTATTTAATTATTCTTCATTGCAACTTAATGAATATGGACATGAATACGACTTAATCTTGGATGCTAAGTTACAATTTGATGGATTTGATCGTTTTAGAAAACGCACTGCTCCTTATTTTAGACTAGTTCAACCTTTTCAATACCATACAACAATTCCAGATGATTTTATTTATATCTATTCATTTAGTCATCACCCTGAAGATCCTCAGCCTTCCGGATCATTTAATGCTTCTCGTCTTGATTCACTTGTTCTTGTTATGACAATGAATAATCTTCAGAATAATGATAGAACTACTACAATTGCTCCTATCACACAATATGATGCTATTGCAACTGTATACGCTATTAACTATAATGTTCTACGCATTGTTGGAGGGATGGGTGCGCTCTTGTTTATTTCTTAAGACTAGTTTCGGCGCTTTCAATAGGGTATGGCTAGTTTATTTGCTAAAATGGATGCACAAGCAAAAGAAGCAGCGGCTTCGGCTGCCAAGGATGCAGTCGCAGGGGCAAATGGAGCAGCAACTTCGGCAGCCAAGGATGCAGTCGCAGGGGCAAAAGGAGCAGCGACTTCGGCAGCCAAGGATGCAGTCGCAGGGGCAAATGGAGCAGCAACTTCGGCAGCCAAGGATGCAGTCGCAGGGGCAAAAGGAGCAGCGACGTCGGCAGCCACATCAACAGCAGCAGGAACAAAAGGAGCAGCCGCAAGTGTAGCGGCAAAAAACGCAATAGAACAAGTTACAGGTTCAACTCCAAATGTAGAAGCAAATACTGGAGAACAAGTTACAAATAATGTTCAAAATGTCGGAGCAGATCCAAATGTAAATGCTCCACCTCCTGCACCTCTAAAACCTGAAGTACCTAAAGAACCCGTTACGAACAGACATCCAAAACATAAGACTATAGATCCCGAAGTGTTTACCAAATTAGATTGTCCAACGACTCCCAATACACGCTCTACTGTATTTGTTGGTGATGATAAACCTGATGGTGCTAGATATGAACCTTATTCAGAACATTATAGTGGTGAATGCACTTATATTAATCCTGACAGAGATTATGCAACTGCTAGAGCCCTCAGTATTTTTGGTGGACTTCTTGCATTAGATCATTTCTATTTGCGTAGTCCTACAACTGCCTTCATGAAGATTATTGTAAACATGTTAACATTCGGTCTTTGGTGGTTTTGGGATGTGGATCAATTTGTTAATCAGAAAGAAAGAGTTCTTCACTATGGATTGAACTATGTATTTGATTTGGATCGTGGTATTGCACGTGGAACTATTCTTGAAGGAAAACCTAAATTTGTCTCAAAAAAAGATTTTAGTTCTTTCATTCTTCTTGGTATCTTTTTTGGAATCCTTGGATTGGATCGTATGTATCTTGGTGATAAATTTGTCTTACAAGGTGTTATTAAATTCTTATCTTGCTTTCTTCTTGTTGGATTCATCTGGGTGATCTGGGATATGCTACATTTACTCTTTTTGCCCGACACAATCTTGAAAGAAGGATATTATCCAATTCCTCTGCCTTTCAGTATTTATGAACCCTGGTCTGGACCAGATGCTGGATTAATTGGTGACTCTTTTCAAGTTACTTTAACACCTGGTGAAAAATCTGCTCTTGCTAAGGATAAGGCAGATAAAGCACCTAGCATGTTACAAAGTTTGGCGACAACAGCTATCTCGGCGACTCCTGCTGGTGCTGCAATTAAGGAGTTACAAAAGGGTATGCCTCTACCTCTTGCCTTAGGTAAAGGAGCAAAATCATTACCTGTACAAAGAGGTGGTTCTCAGTCCACCACCAGGCAAAGTGGTGGGCTAGCAGGTGCTGCATTCGCTACAGTTATGTTACTTGCTGGAGGCGTTGTTGGATATTCTTCTTTAACTGCGCGAACTTAAAAATTGGGGACTAATGTAAAATAAAATGATACCTCTTGAAAGTCAAGCACACTTTGAAGAGTTATTTCGGGATCCTAAATCAAAAGGACGAGGTAAAAATGATTTATTTATTGTCTATTTTACAGCGTCGTGGTGCCAACCTTGCAAGAATCTTGATTGTTCTCAAATAAGTGAATATACTAGCAAAAACGGAATACCTCTTTACATTTGTGATGCAAAGGAAAATAATTATACACCCGGTTATGCAAATGTACGCGGTTTTCCCACCTTTGTTGCATTCACTCTTGGTAAAGAAGTAAACCGCCTCCAAAGTAATTCTACTGAGGCTGTTCTTGTGTGGATTGATTTAGTTTTAAATTAGTTAGGAAATAATATTATTTTTAAATTTTAGGATATGTCTTTATATGATTACATAATTGTTGGAGGAGGTATGGCTGGTCTTCATATCTCAAAACTTCTTGCAGAAAAATTCCCTGATGCTAGTATCTGTGTTGTTGAAAAATATCCCAAATTTGGTGGCAGAGTCGACACTGTAAGAATCCGCGATGATCCTAAGATTCATTTTGAATCTGGAGCAGGACGTGTGGCTCGTTGGCATAAACATGTTATTGCTTACATTCAAGAATTTGGTCTAACGACAACACCTCTTCATCCCCACAATTTTCACAGACGTGTTGAAAAAGATGGATCAATTACAATTGGTAAAAATGATTTTGGGGAGATTGCCGCTGCTATGATTGCTGGATTACCCAAAAAAGATCTTACAGACACTGTTCTGCTAAAAGAATGTGAAGATGTTTATGGTAAGGAGTTTACTGATCGTATATTCTCAGAATTTGGCTACAGATCGGAGGTTGAAGTTATGCGTGCTGATCTTGCAGCTAATTTTTTAAAAGGTGGTGGATTCCAAGGTGAACATTCAGATTATTTTATTGTTAATGAAGGATTATCTGAAATACCAACACGTTTGGCTACGAAAATCTTAGAAATGGGTGTTCGTCTTATCACTGATGTAACTGTAACTGGTGCTACAAGAGATGGTGTATGGACAGTTAAAGGCGTATGCAAAGAAAAACCTTGGTCTTTAGAGGCAAAGAATGTAATTTGGGCTCTTCACAGAAATGCACTTGCTAAAATTCCCTTATATCATGATGCATGGTTTATTAAGGGTGTAAAAATGGAACCTCTTTATCGTATTTATGCAAGATTTCCGTTAGATGGCGGTAAACCATGGTTTCATGATACTGGACACGTAACAACAAATGATCCTTTACGATACATTATTCCTTATAATTTAGCCGCTGGTCTAATCATGATTTCTTACACTGATGCTCAAGATACAGATTTTTGGCACAACATTAAGGATGACGAAGACAGAAAGAAAGAAATAATGAAACATATTAGAGCCTTGTTTCCTGAAAAAGATATACCTGAACCTTACTATTGGTCATTTCAATACTGGGCTGATGGATGCTCATATTGGTTACCCGTATCTAAAGGTGGACCTATTGATGCTCATAAGGCTCAACATACCGTGCATTATCCTTTTCCTAAAGAGATGCCGCATATGTATGTTTGTGGTGAATCTTGGTCTTGCTGTCAAGCATGGATGGAAGGAGCATTACGGAGTGCTGAAGGTCTATTTGAGGAACATTTTGATAAGAAATAAAGAGTAAATAAACAGGATGACTTCTTTTTTTGTAATACCTTATCCAACATATAATCCATCAAATGGAACTTCTTGTGTAGTTTGGTTTGATGCTGCAGATCCCAAAACAATGAATATGTCTAGTGCAACAGTAACCAACTGGAGAAGCAAGGGTGCATATTCTCTTTTTGCTTCAACCTTTTCTACAAATACGAATCCCATTTTATCAACATATAATGGTTATCCCGGTTTATATTTTAATGGATCTACAAATTGTATTTCTACAAATGCAATTGCAAATGGTGGAACTACCGGAATGACTTGGATTGCATGCTCTGTTAATCTAACTCCAATTACTGCAACAATTCCTATTGATGCTTCTCTTGTTATTGCTGCAGGTAGTCCGGAAAGGGCAATCCGTTATAGTTTGAATACAAGTGCTACGTGTTACTCAATTAATAATGGTACTCTACGACAAGATACTAATAATAATGCAAATGGAATCCGTGGATTTATAGATACTGCTGCAACATTATCCACATTTGTTAATGGATCATCTTTTAATACTGTCAATACAGCAGTTACATTTGGTCAGCATACTAATATGGGATTTAGACTAGGGGCTTGGAATACTGGTTATCTAAACGGTTTTATTAATGAAGTTTTAATTTTTAGCACCGCACTGACAACTCAACAATATCAAACTGTTGAAGGATATTTGGCTCAAAAATGGGGATATACTGCATCTCTTCCAGCAGGTCATCCTGGTAAAATTAGTACTCTTTATAATTCAAATCAGATCTATACTTTGCCCACTCTTACTAATATTAATTTCTTTTCACCTGCATCCATTTCTGGTCTTTCTCTTTGGTTAGATGCTGCCGATTCTGCCCAATTTACTTTTAGTTCTGGCAGTAATATTGCCACTTGGAAAGATAAATCTGGTTCAAATAACACTGCTACTGCAAGCGGATCACCTGTTCTTCAAACATACACAATTAATGGACAACAATCAGTTTATTTGCCAAATGCTCCTTATTTTGGTGGCTCAATCTCTATTACTGGAACTACTGTTACAACTTTTGCTGTAGCAACTACAACTGCTACATTACCATTAACAGGTAGCGATCAAAGATTAGTCAGTTTGGAGAATGGAGCGGGTCCTGATTATGGAAGAACTGATGGTACTATTGCCCTCTTTAATCAACTTAACTCTTCTTGGATTGGTACTTGGCGTGTTTTTGGTCCTATAGCCAACAGTGGTATTACTCAGAATGTACCCTTTCTTGCATGCAGTAAATATGATGGAACTAACGGCTTTCTATGGAAAAATGGTTCACCAGGTTCAATTGCATCATCTGGATCAACAGGTACCTTTGGTGTAACGAAATATGGTATTGGTAACCGAGCAAATAATAGCAGTGAATTTTGGCGTGGATATATTGGCGAAGTTATTATCTATAATACCGCTTTATCTGACACTGATAGACAAAATGTAGAAACATATTTGGCTCAAAAATGGGGACTAAATTCTACCTTACCTGCAACCCATCCTAGTTTCACTCAAAAAGTAAATATCAGTGGTCCTAAACCTGGTACTCTGACTGCTTCATTAGTTTCTGTTTCTTCAAGTGGTTATGGTACTGGCACTGGTACTGGTTCCGGTTCCGGTTCTGGTTCTGGTTCTGGTTCTGGTAGTGGTCCCGGCAGCGCATCTGGTAGTGGTTCTGGTTCCGGTACAGGCACTGGTGGTAAAGGAAGTGGTACAGGTACTGGTACTGGTACTGGTACTGATCCCGGACCTCCACTATAAAATACTACAGTTATTAAAAACACTTTTTATAGAATATGCCAAAATATGTTATGGAGAATACTGGTCATGCATTTTGTCATTCTGTGGCTTATATGAGTTAAATTTTTATAACAATTAAAGAATACATAGATAACACAATGTCTCGTATGTTTCGAACTGATAATCTTTTACCTAATGCAAAACTTGCAACAATAAATAATTTGAATGCTGCTGGAAAAATATCACTTGTGTCAATTAGTGGCATCAGTATTGGTACTGGCACTGGAACAGGCACTGGAACAGGCACTGGAACTGGCACTGGAACAGGTACTGGCACTGGAACAGGTACTGGCATTGACACTGGTCCTGGTACCGGTTCTGGCAGTGGTTCTGATACAAAAGTAGGAACGGGTAGTGGCACTGGTCCTGGTACTGGT
>Ga0136641_1001191_pt1 | contig 10920 bp, 12 predicted proteins | sample EliLak1302023Y_FD_115312 | JGI IMG/M metagenome (GOLD analysis project Ga0136641, IMG submission 115312) | Freshwater microbial communities from Elizabeth Lake, Yosemite National Park, California, USA - 13020-23Y | ecosystem: Environmental > Aquatic > Freshwater > Lake ... | reverse complement strand
GAACAAACTCGGTGTCCCCCCTCCAATGAATATCGAATGAACCGACCGGCCCCACACCATAGGCAAGGCCACCTCCAAATCCCGTACCAAGGCATCCACATAAGCCGCTTCGGGCAATGCGCCGTGGGGTGCCGCGTGCGAGTTGAAGTCGCAATACGGACATTTTTGAATGCACCAGGGCAAATGCACATACAGCGAGAGCGGTGGCAGGCTGGGCAAATGCAACACGCCAGGGCGCATCAGGTGCTGCACGTCGTAGGCTTGCTCGCCCGGCGTATCACCCTCACCGCTGGGCACACCGATTGCTATTGGAATCATGCCGCGAACCAATTGGCGTGCATCAAGGCGAGCATCTGCTGGGCGGCCATACCGCGGTGGCTATGCGCATTTTTCACTGCTTCGGGTAACTGCGCAAACGTCTCGCCGAATTGCGGTATCCACATGATCGGGTCAAAACCAAAACCGTTGCCACCCATAGGCGTGTGGGTGATTTCACCGACCACGCGGCCCACCGCAATCAAAGGTTCCGGGTCTTGCGGCGAACGCACCGCCACCAGTGTGCTCACTAGCGCCGCGCGGCGGTTGGCGATGGATTGCATTTGCTCCAGCAAGGCCAAGACGTTGTTGTCATCGCCTTTGGGGTAACCGAATTGGGTTGCGTAATACGCGGTGTCCACGCCCGGCAGCCCGCCAAAAGCGTCCACACACAAACCTGCGTCGTCAGCAAGGGCAGGAAGGCCCGTGTGCTCGGCCGCATTGCGGGCCTTGGCCAAGGCGTTCTCTACAAAAGTGCGGTGCGGCTCAGGGCATTCGGGCACACCGAGTTCTCTTTGGCAAACCAGAGTGCAATTGAGCGGCGCGAACATAGCTTGTAGTTCGCGAAGCTTGCCCTGGTTATTGGAAGCGAGGACGATTTTCATAGGGGGTGCCATGGGTTAGCCGCGCAGATGAACAGGCCACGAGGCCTGTAGCCTGCAGCGTTGCTGCGCGACGTGGATTGCCCAAGACTCCGGTCTCGCCATGGCAGCGCTAAGTTCTGGAAATTATGCCGGGGCATCACAGCGCCTCCCGCTTTAGGCACCCCTGGGCATCGCCAATGGCTGAGCCAGGGCCTGCTTTTGAAAATCCATCAACTCCACAATGCCTTTTTCCGCCAAGTGCAGCAAGGCATCCAATTCGGCACGAGAAAAAGGCGCGCCTTCCGCTGTGCCCTGCACTTCAACAAAATGCCCTGCGCCGGTCATGACTACATTCATATCGGTATCGCAAGCTGAGTCTTCGGTGTACTCTAGGTCGAGCAATGGCACGCCCTGCACGATACCTACGGAAATCGCGGCCACCGGCGCAACAATGGGCGTTTGATGGATCTTGCCACTGGCTAGCAAGGTCGCCACCGCATCCTGCGCCGCGATAAAGGCCCCGGTGATCGCCGCAGTGCGGGTGCCGCCATCGGCCTGTAGCACGTCGCAGTCCAAGGAAATAGTGCGCTCGCCCAGCAAGCGCAGGTCAAACACGGCGCGCAGCGAACGGCCAATGAGGCGCTGAATTTCCTGCGTACGACCGCTTTGCTTGCCTTTGGCCGCTTCGCGGTCGCTGCGGGTGTGGGTAGCGCGCGGCAGCATGCCGTACTCTGCGGTGACCCAGCCCTCGCCACTGCCGCGCTTGTGCGGCGGCACTTTTTCCTCCACCGACGCGGTACATAGCACCCGGGTCGCGCCAAACTCGATCAAGACCGAGCCTTCGGCGTGCACGGTATAGCCACGGGTGATGCGTACCGGACGCAATGCATTTGCGGCGCGCGCGCCACTGCGGATAAATTCAGTCATAGATAGCTTTCAAATGGGTGCAGGAGCAGAGCCGCGCGCTTGCATGGGCCAGCTTAGACCAGCAATCACCGTTATGGGGCTGGATTATCGGCCTCTTGCCAGTGCACCTACATGGGCAGTAAGGTTTTCGCTGCGCAGTCCGCCATCGCACCCAACCAGACTCACCAAGTTCACGCTGGCTTTTTTTGATCTTGGGGCTCGGTACGGTGCCAGGGGCCCTAGCTCGGGCGCTTTGACGCAACTAAGGTATACCTTGACCTTGCAGAGCGCCTAAATGCAGGTGACAGTAGGCGCAGGCGGGGTATTCTTGGATGCTCCACCGATTAAAAAAAGGAATGATGCATGCAAGTTAACAGTATGACTGGCTACGCCAGCGCGCAGAGCCAATCAGTGGCTGGGGCCCCTTCGGCGCAAACTAAAGCGGCGCCGGCGGGGCGCCTAGGTATCGAAATCCGCTCGGTAAACAGCCGCTTCCTGGACCTGAGCTTTCGCTTGCCCGACGAACTACGCTCCAGCGAACCGGCATTGCGCGAATTATTGGGTGCCAAACTTAAACGCGGCAAGGTGGAAGTTCGCGCTGCCATTGAAATGGAGAAATCCGCGGCCGTTTCGGCCCCCTCGCAGGCATTGCTGGAAAAACTCCTGCACTCCCAGGCAGTAGTGCTGGAGTGTTTGCCCCACGCAGCACTGCTCAGTGTGGCCGACGTGCTGCGCCTTGTCGGCAATGAGTCGCAGAGCCCGCAAGATTGGAGTGAAGAGATCATCAAGCTGGCGCGCCAAGGACTGGATTCACTCATGGGCGCGCGTGCCCGTGAAGGGGAAAGGTTGGCCCATATGCTGCAGGGCCATATAGACCAACTGCGTGGCTTGGCAGCGCAGGCCGCGCCCCTGGTGCCGCAGGTCGTCGAACAGCAGAGGCTGCGCTTTGTCGAAAAATGGCGCGAAGCCATGGCTATGGCGACAGGCGGGGTGACAGCGGAAGCGGCGCAGGACCGGGCTCTCACCGAGGCAACGGCCTTTGCCATCCGCATCGACGTGGCTGAAGAACTGACACGGCTCAAGGCGCATCTGGACGAATTGGAATCCTTGATTGCTAAAGGCGGCGAGATCGGCAAGCGGCTGGACTTTTTAATCCAGGAACTGCACCGCGAGGCCAATACCATGGGTTCCAAGTCCGCTGCCCTGCCCCTGACCCGTATTTCGGTCGACATGAAGGTGCTCATCGAGCAAATGCGCGAACAGGTACAGAACATAGAATGATTGGCACGTCAACCTTGACCAACGCAGTTATGGAATATCCGGGAAATCTGTTTGTTGTCGCAGCCCCCAGCGGAGCGGGCAAATCCAGCCTGGTGCGCGCATTGCAAGAACTTGACTCGCATGTGCAACCCTCGGTATCGCACACCACGCGTGCGCCGCGCGGCCAGGAAAAACACGGGCGGGAATACTTTTTTGTGTCGGAACCCGAGTTTGACGCCATGGTGCAGGCCGACGCCTTTGTCGAGTGGGCGCATGTGCACCAGCACCGCTACGGTACGTCCAAAAAAGCCATTGCCGAACGCATGGCGCAAGGCGCGGACGTGATTTTAGAAATCGACTTCCAAGGCGCCATCCAGATCAAGCAGGCTTTTGCCAATGCGGTGTGCATCTTTATCCTGCCGCCTAGCTGGGAAGAGCTGCGTGCCCGCTTGGAGCGGCGTGGCGAAGACAGTGCGCAAACCATTGATATCCGCATGAAGAACGCTGCGGTTGAGGTCGCCCAGGCGGGGAAATTCGATTTCGTTATAATCAACGAGTTATTTGACCGCGCGCTGTTCGACCTCAAAGCGATTGTTCACGCGCAGCGACTCAAGTTCGCAGCCCAGGCGCGCAGCCGTGCTGACACCTTCCAAGCGCTCAACATCCCCTAGTTTTTCCGGAGAATTGCATGGCCCGCATCACTGTCGAAGACTGCCTCGCGCAGATCCCTAACCGTTTTCAACTGGTACTCGCTGCCACTTACCGCGCGCGTATGCTCAACCAGGGCCACACTCCCAAGATTGAAAGCAAGAACAAACCCGGCGTCACCGCCTTGCGTGAAATCGCGGCGGGCAAGATCGGCATTGAGATGCTAAAGAAGGTCCCTTTGTAAGCGCTTATCGCTTGTACTAAAAGGCCCTGTCAAGGGCCTTTTTCATTTCAGGAAACGATGTAGGCCCCGCTGCCCGTCGAGAGCAATGTGCCCTCAGGCCCGAAAAACTCCATGCGCGTGGACGCGACGCGCGAACCCAAGCGCAAGACTTCTGCTTGGAGGTCAAAGTATTCCCCAATGCCTGGCCGCAAATAGTCGACACGCAAGTCGATGGTACCCAAATTGGCGAAACGGCGCAGTCTTTGAAGGGGCGCTTCGTCCATATGACGCGCTCCGATAGCAGCCATCACGGCCAAGCCGCCCATGGCGTCCAGGCCGGCACTGATTACTCCGCCGTGGATGCGGTTGTAGCTGAAATGCCCCACCAACTCAGGCTTCATCTGGATGCGGGCGCGCACCCGCGCAGGCCCCAGGTCGTGAATCTTGAGGCCCAGAACCCGGTTAAAGGAAATCATTTCCTCGAATATTTTTTTGAGTCCGCTGACAAACTCTTCTTCGAACACAATGTCCTCCAGAGGCAAGGCTGAACGCTTGCGCGCTGCTGGCGATGCGGCGCCGGTTTTGAGCGCGGCACCTAGCACCAGCGGAGAAGAGGCGTCAGGCACCGCCGGTGGCTGATCTTGGAGCGCGTTAAACGCGCTGGCGGGGGACGATTCAGAAATAGGCATTCTCTAATTGTCACAGGTCTAGAGAAGTGGCGTATGCAAGGTGGCCGCACCCCTAGCTTGGGTAAGGCAGGCTGCGCCCTTACAAGGCGGAAAAATCAGGTTTTCGTTTTTCCAAAAACGCCGAAAAAGCTTCTTTAGCTTGCGGTGACTGGAGCAAACGTCCGAAGGTGGCGCTTTCCTCGGCAATCTGTGCCAGCACCTGCGCTAGCTGGCCTTTTTTCATGAGCCGCTTGGTCTCCATCAAAGCAGGAAGCGGCTTAGCAGCGAGTTTGAGCGCCTGCCTGCGCGCCAGCGCGTTGGCCTCCGATGGCGGCACTACGCGATTGACCAGACCGATTTCTAGCGCGGTCTCAGCAAGTAGAGGCTCGCCCAGTAGCAGCGCCTCAGCGGCCCGGTGGTAACCCATCAATTGGGGGGCGAGCAGACTCGACGCAGCCTCCGCACACAGGCCCAGGTTGACAAAGGGCATAGAAAAAGCGGCATTGTCACCGGCGTAGACCAAGTCGCAATGAAACAGCATGGTGGTACCCACACCCACCGCCGGTCCACACACCGCAGCCACCAAGGGCTTGGGGAAAGCCGCAATGCCGCGTAGAAAACGTGAGACCTCAGTATCAGCCGAATCCACCGAGTGCGCTCGGTCCAAAAAATCTGCTATGTCGTTGCCGGCGCTAAATATGGTCGGGTCGCCTTGTAGGACCAGCACATGGACACTAGGCGCGGCAGCCGCTTCCAGCGTGGCATCAGCGATAAAGCCGTACATAGCCTGGGTGAGCGCATTTTTCTTGTCCGCTCGGTTGAGCGTCAAGGTCATGACACCTTCAGAAACATCTTTCAATACGTCTTGCATAGCTACCGTCCGTGCTGGACGCCTTATTCCTTGAAATACACCAGCTGGTGTGTCGTGGCCAGCATGGTGCCGGCCTCGCTCCACAAATAGCCACTTTGGTCGAAAAAACCGTCGCGAAACACTTGTCCGCGCGCCTGCGCCAGCAGGTACCCTGCGCCCACCTGCGTGAGTTGTTGTGCATCGGCATGGAAATACACCGTCATAGAAACCGTGCCGGCGGGCACATGTTTGGGGCGGCGCAACCAGACGCGCGGGAAAAAAATATCCGCATAGGCCGCGATGGCCGGAAAGTCCAGCGCACGGCCGGCACTATCGCGCACCCATAAGCAGCTCGTACTGGCGGACTCCGGGGGTAGCCCGTTGTCTAGGCCATCCCATTGTTGCGGCAGCGGACCTGCCAGGCTGCGCATTTCATAACGGGAAAACCACTCCACCATGCGCGGCATCTGTACCACTGGGACGTTTTGGGGCGCGCTCACCGAAGGCATGGGGACATCGTTGGTGCCCCAGGTGCCGCGGCGTGCTGCGGTCAGCGCAGTCCCGGTCAAGACACAGGCCTGGGTACCATCGGCCTGGTCTTGCTGGATTTCAAAAGTCCAGTGCTGCGTGGAGCGGTTGGTCCGCGCCACCTGCAGATGCAAGCGGTAGGGGCCTAAGGCAATCCCCGCTACGAAATTTATCGTGAGGGACAGCGGCGTTCCTAGGCACTGGGAATGGTCCATGATGGCACGCACCACCGTGGCCGCAGTGATGCCACCAAACGGGCCGACCATATTCGCCCAGGCCGGTGTTGCGTGACCTAGGAGGATGCCATCGCCCTGGGGCTCGAGCACCAGGGCTTGGTCAAAAGGATGCAGGTGCGCCAATTTATTCGACACGCACCCAAGTTTGGGTGCGCCCTAGCATCGGTGTACCTATGTAGCCGCGCACTTCCAGTTTTTTTCCGCCTTCGATCGGTGTCAGTTTGAGGCGGTAGTCAGTACCGTTGTTGGGATCCAAAATCTTGCCACCTTCCCAGACATCTTTAGCTTCGACTTTTTTGCCGCCACGAATAATTTCAAGGCCAATTTTCGGTTTGCCCTTACGGTCATCGCTGCATTTATCGCAATTGGGTTCGGGATCAGGATTAGCCTCCAAACCGCGCACTACGACACCCGAAAGCTCGCCTGCGGCGTTGTTGGCAATACGCACTTCTGCCTTGGGTTTGCCCGTCTTGTCATCAATAGTGTTCCACAAGCCTAGGGGGCTCATTTGGGCAAGGGCCAGGCTGCTAAAGGCTGCAAGCAGTGCAAGTACGCTGAGTTTTTTCATCGTGTTTTCTCCTAGGTTTGGATTGAAGGTGACCGACTGTAACGCGCTTCAAACCAGCGCCGCGTCCGTGTCCATAAGCACCGCACTGCCCTGACGGGCCGTCTGCATCAGGCTGCTGGTTTCAGGAAAGAGTTTGGCAAAGTAAAACCGCGCGGTTTGTAACTTGCCTACGTAAAAGGGATCCGCATTTCCCGCTGCGATTTCGCGCAATGCCACTTGGGCGGTGCGGGCCCAGAAATAGCCAAAAGTCCAATGTCCGGCAACGCGCAAATAGTCCACTGCCGCTGCGCCTACTTCATCGGGGTTTTGCATGCCTTTCATGGCGATATCCATGGTGAATTGGGTCATTTGCTGGCCCAGATCCGCTACGGGTTTGATGAACTCGGCCATTTTTTCGTTGGCGGCTTCTTCCTGCGCCAGTTCCATCACCAGTTTGCCGAATTTGCGCAGCGTCGCGCCGTTATTACCCAAGATTTTGCGGCCCAGCAAGTCCAGCGACTGGATGGTGTTGGTACCTTCATAAATCATGTTGATGCGCGCATCACGCACATACTGCTCCATTCCCCATTCTTTGATATATCCATGGCCGCCAAATACCTGCAGGCAGGTTGAAGTGGCAATCCAACCGTTATCGGTGATGAAGGCTTTCACAATCGGTGTCAGCAGCGCCAGCATTTCGCCGGCGTCTTTGCGCACCTGCTCATCTGGGTGGCTGTGCTCCTGTTGCAAAAGCATGGTGCAAAAGCCTTGCATCGCGCGACCGCCCTCGGCGTAGGCTTTGGCAGTGAGCAGCATTTTGCGCACATCCGGGTGCACGATGATGGGATCAGCCGCTTTGTCCTTGGCTTTGGTGCCCGACAGCGAGCGCATTTGAATACGGTCCTTGGCATAGACCAGCGCATTTTGGTAGGCCACTTCCGTAAGCGCCAGAGACTGGTTGCCCACGCCCAGGCGGGCCGCATTCATCATCACAAACATGCCATTCATGCCTTTGTTGGGCGCACCCACCAAGGTGCCCGCAGCGCCGTCCAAAACCATTTGACAGGTGGCGCTTCCTTTGATGCCCATTTTGTGCTCCAGGCCGCCACAGTAAATACCATTGCGCGCGCCCAGACTGCCGTCTTCATGGACCAAAAACTTGGGCACGATGAACAGGCTCACGCCTTTGATTCCGGGAGGCGCATCGCTTAAACGCGCAAGTACCAAATGCACGATGTTCTCGCTCATATCGTGTTCGCCAGCACTGATAAATATTTTATTACCCGTAATGCGGTAGGTGCCATCGGGCTGCGCCTCGGCGCGGGTACGCATCAGCCCTAAATCGGTACCGCAATGGGGTTCGGTTAGACACATGGTGCCGGTCCACTCACCGCTAACCATTTTGCCCAGGTAAGTGGCTTTTTGGGCATCGGTGCCGTGCGTGGCCAGTGAGGCATAAGCGCCATGCGTCAGGCCAGGGTACATAGTCCAGGCCTGGTTGGCGCTGTTGAGCATTTCATAGAAAAACTGGTTCACGATCAAGGGCAGACCTTGTCCACCATAGGCAGGGTCGCTCGATAGCGCAGGCCAGCCACCGGCCACATACTGAGCATAGGCCTCTTTGAAGCCCTTTGGTGTTGTGACCTGGTGCGTGCTCTGGTCTAACTGACATCCTTCGGCGTCACCGCTTAGATTGAGCGGAAACAGAATATCAGAGGCAAATTTTCCACCCTCTTCTAGGACAGCATTCATGGTGTCCGCGTCCATATCGGCATGGGCTGGCATGGCTTTGAGGTCGTCCACCACGTGCAATAGCTCGTGCATGACAAACTGCATATCGCGCAGGGGCGGGGTGTAGCTGGGCATAAAGAAAACTCCTAAGTTTCAATAAATAGAGGGAAGTCTGTGGGGGCCTGCTTCAGACCAAGCTTGGCGCAGCGCCTTGGGTTTGGGCATTTCTTTGCAATATGTTTTGAAAGCCCTGGTTCGCCTGCACCAAGGAGCCGGGTTTTCGCAAAAACCGAGCCTCATAGTGCAAGGCCAAAATCAATCCGTGTATCTCAAAAGCAATTTGTGCCGCGTCTGCGTATTGCGCCAAGTGACCGCACTCTTTGGCTTGCACGACGGCCCGAAATAGTGCGTCCTGCCATTGGCGTACGGCGTAGGCCAATGCGTCGCGCACCGGCCCCGGTCGATCGTCAAACTCCACTGCACCGCTGATGAATATGCAACCGGACTGGATTTCCACGGCAACGCGCTTCATCCAGTTGTCAAACAAGGCACGCAATCGCGGCAAGCCACGTGGCTGCTGCAAAGCAGGGAAAAAGATTTCCTGCTTGAAACAGTTGAAATACTCATCAATTACCGAAATTTGCAGCTCTTCGCGTGAACCGAAGTGCGCGAACACCCCAGATTTACTCATGTGCATGACCTCAGCGAGCAGACCTATGCTCAAACCTTCTAGACCCAGCCGTGTGCTGAGGGTGACCGCAGCTTGAACTATCGACTGCTTGGTTTGCTGCCCTTTTAATAAGGCGCGACCGGAGCCCTTGGGTTCCGAGGCCTCAGATGGGGCGTTAAGCGTGGTGGCAGAGGACATGGGCCGTCAAGGAGATACAAAATAGAACGATCGTGCTATTTTGCACCAGATATCCTCCGGCACTGCTTATCCCCGGAGATTTCGGGGTATTTTTTGCTTCAGGAGGAGCGAATCATGGTCCCAAAGCACTGGTCGCTGAGGATTTCGAGCAGCAACACATGGGCTATGCGGCCATCGATGATATGCACTGCCTTGACGCCGCTTTTGGCAGCATCGAGCGCACCGCTAATTTTGGGCAGCATACCGCCGGAAATGCTGCCGTCTGCCACCATGGCGTCGATTTGACGAGCGCTCAAATCCGTGAGCAGGTCACCCGATTGATTCAGCACACCGCTTATATTGGTGAGCATTAACAGTTTTTCGGCTTGCAGCACGGTGGCGAGTTTGGCAGCAACGACATCGGCATTAATGTTGTAGCTCTCATTGCTTTCCCCAAAGCCTATGGGGCTAATCACAGGAATAAATGCATCGTCCTGCAAGGCGCGTACCAACGAGGGGTCCACACTGACAATATCACCTACCTGACCGATATCGTGCTCCATCGAAGGATCTGCCTGGTCCCGCACTGTGAGTTTTTTCGCGCGGATCATGCCTCCATCGCGCCCGGTTAAGCCCACTGCCTTGCCGCCTGCCTGGTTAATCAAGCCCACGATTTCCTGCTGCACTTGGCCGGCCAACACCCATTCCACCACGCCCATGGTTTCTGCGTCAGTAACCCGCATGCCTTGGATGAAGGAACCGGTTTTACCTAAACGATGCAGCGCATTCTCAATTTGGGGACCACCACCATGTACGACCACCGGATTGATTCCTACCAATTTGAGCAAGACCACGTCTTGCGCAAATGCCGCCTGCAAGGCCGGATCGGTCATGGCATTGCCGCCGTATTTAATCACCATGGTTTTACCGTGGTACTTACGGATATAGGGCAGAGCGCGCGCCAAGGTTTCGGCCTTGGCATGGGTGCTAGTAGATGTCATGGCGGTGTCAGTACGTCAAATGACTGGGATTATCTCCCCGCCACGCATGTTGGCACCTATTTGCAAGATAAGGTTGGTGCATTACCTATGTCACCGCTGGTGTGGGCATCTCCCCCAGGCGTATAAATGCACCTCGTAACAAAGAGAGGATGCGGCAGTGAAATGGAAAGCGAATGCGCAATCAGCGCATAGCCCCAGCCAATGCGACGGCCAAGGCACTCACCGCCCGCTCGGCCTATGTAATGCCTAGGCGCTTATTGCGCCGTGGGGCTTGCGACCGAAAATGACTCTTTGGTATGTCCTTGAGCGACTAGGGAAGCGAGCCACTTGGGTGTCAGGCCACGGCCTGACCAAGTCTCGCCATTGGGGCCGCGGTATTTGGCAGCAACGGGCTGGCCTGCTTTACGCGCGGCTTTGGGGGCCTTTGCCACTTTCACTTTTGCAGGACGACCCGCTTTAGCAGCACCCTTAGCGCTTTTGCGCGTTTGCAAGTCTTTCATAGTAATGCCAAAGGCCTGCATTTTTGCCTGGATATCGCGCACGGTGGCAGAGAATTCTTTCGACTTAATATCAGCT
>Ga0136641_1001190_pt1 | contig 10921 bp, 12 predicted proteins | sample EliLak1302023Y_FD_115312 | JGI IMG/M metagenome (GOLD analysis project Ga0136641, IMG submission 115312) | Freshwater microbial communities from Elizabeth Lake, Yosemite National Park, California, USA - 13020-23Y | ecosystem: Environmental > Aquatic > Freshwater > Lake ... | reverse complement strand
GAGTTTTTTGCAGGCTGGCTAACAGAGTACGCCTTGTCAGTCGACAACATTTTCGTATCTATTATTATTTTAACTAGTCTCAAGGTTCAGAAGGAAGCGCAACAATTAGTTCTGTTGCTTGGAATTATGTTGACAATCGCAATTCGTGGCTTATTGATCCCACTTGGTGCAGCTCTCATTGACTCCTTTGCATCGGTGTTCTTCTTATTCGGCGCATTCCTTATCTATACCGCCTATACGTTGGCAAAGGAAAACGAAGATGATGAATGGAAGGAAGGTAAAGTCATCGCTCTTTTGAAGAAGCGTGGCTTTAGTACTTTCACAATCGCATTGGTTGCCCTTGGATTAACTAACTTGGTGTTTTCGCTTGACTCAATTCCTGCAATCTTTGGCTTAACCAAAGACCCATACATTGTTACTACAGCGAATGTTTTTGCTCTTATGGGACTTCGCCAGCTTTTCTTCTTGCTCGAAGGTTTGCTTGCTCGATTGGTCTACTTATCCAAAGGTCTTTCCTTCATCTTGGCCTTTATCGGCGTGAAGATGGTCATGGAAGCGTTTCACGGAATCGGGATCGATGACATCGCAGGTGCGCACATTCCAGAAGTTAGCCTTGAAGTTAGTCTTGGCGTAATTATTGCCAGCTTATTGGTGACAACTGTTGCAAGCCTTACTGCAACACGAAAAGATGGAAGCGAAATCGTTTAAAGATCGGTTTTCATGGTCCGTAAAGTTTTTCGGTCATAATCCTTTGCTCGCTCATGAATTTTTCGGATTTGTAATGCGAAAGCTTTAATTGCTGTGTCGAAAGCTGCCAAGTTGTTGAACTCTGCTGCCTCTGCACGTATTAAGGGCCCTGCGCCATGTGAAGTCAACACAACTTTATGTGCCTGTTTTCCCTGTTGGGGATTTGCCTCGTGAAGAACTTCAACTTCGACGCGATCAATGACTACGCTAAATCGCTCCATGCTGGTGAGTTTTTCTTCTGCGATTGTTTTGAAATCTTCTGCTAAATCTGCGTGGCGGGTATGAAATAGAATCTTCATACTTAGAAGGGTAGTACTAAGACCACCGCTGTCGCTATAGCTGCAAGGGCAAAAGATTTTCCTAAGATCGAGATGGCAGTCTTGCGATCTGCCGCACGATCCTCCTTGCTTGCCACACGTTTGATATCTCCCATTTTGCCCACATTAAATGTCCCGGCAAAACCGTAGGCTAAGCAAAACTTGCTGCGGGATTGCACAAAACCCACTGAGGTAACCATCAATGGAAAGAAAATACCTAAACGAACTAACGAAGGTGCATCGACCGTATTAAAAGTTAAAAGGGTTGAGATTGAAAAGAATAAACCGACTAGTGCTACTACTTGCCTGCGGCGGATTTCACCTTTGCCAATGTTGCAGCTACCAGCAACGTATTCGATGTCAGGCATCTTCAAATTCATCTTCATCGACCCAAGTATCCGCAACTGAATCCTCTTGATGCTCTACCCACGAAAGAAGTGAGCCCACCGCACGAAAAGCCAAGATGGCAACTGTCACTGCCGCGAATACTCGACGAACCGCTTTGAACATGAGATAAAAGTACATCCTTTTGCTTAATATTTCTTTACAGGACGGCTAACGCTTGCTGAATGTCTGCCCATAAATCATCAACATGCTCGCAACCAACAGAAAGGCGAATCAATTGCTCGGGTACCGAAGGGCTTTCAAGTGCCCAGCGACGGCGGCGCTCCCACAATGACTCAATTCCACCAAGGCTAGTTGCATGCGTGATCAGATGTGATGACTCGCAAACTTTCTCTGCGTCCTGAGCAGTGCCATCTACTTCAAAGGAGATAACTGCACCAAAACCTGGGTAACGAACCTTTGTCACCTTTGAATGCCCAGACAAACGAGTTACTAGCTCCTTCGCATTACTTTCTGCCGCTCTAAAGCGAACAGGAAATGATCTGATTCCACGCAATGCAAGCCATGCCTCGAATGGACCTGGAATTGAGCCATTAAAGCGACGAGCCTCATCTAATCTTTTGAGAAGTGCTTCATCATTTGTTGAAAGCGAGCCCAATACAACATCGCTGTGACCAGCTAAGAATTTAGTAACTGAATGCATAACAATATCCGCACCCATTGTTAACGGCTTTTGAACAAGTGGAGTGGCAAAGGTGTTATCAACTGCAACGCCAATACCTAACTTCTTGGCCGCAGAGATCAACGCCGGCAAATCCGCAACATCTAAACAGGGATTAGTTGGAGACTCCAGCCACACTAAGGCCGCACCTTTCATGGCCGCAATTACTTCTTCAGTATTTGTGATTTCAACAAAGCGAACTTCTAAACGTCCAGATGCCTGGAATTGATTTAACAATCCCATCACTCCGCTATAGCCCTGATTAGATGCAACAACTGGTGCACCAATTGGCAATATTGAAAACACTGCACTTACTGCAGCCATGCCTGATGAAAACGACAGTGTTGCGCCGCCTTCTAATTCGGCAATTGCTGATTCAAGTGCGCTCCAACTTTCATTGCCATAACGTCCATAACCAATTGGACCACCAGCATGATAAGTAGAAGTTAAAACTATTGGAGGATTCAATGAAGCATCAGGAGCCGGAGCAGGACGACCAGCTGTGATTGCAGATGTTTCAGGGTGAAGACTCATGGCTTAAGTCTAATTGTTTCTAGAGTTTATTTGTTTGCGAGAACAGCCATGGCCGCATTATGACCAGGAATCCCGCTCACTCCCCCGCCACGTATCGCCCCAGCCCCACAAATAAAGATACGAGGGTCATCAGTTTCAACGCCCCACGAAGGAGCCGAACCATCTTCGCGAAATGGCATCGACAAATCTTTGTGAAAGATGTTGCCGCGAGGAAGTGCGATCGCATCTTCTAAATCAAGTGGTGTTTTAACCTCAATAGCAGCGATTACATCTTCGATGGGTTCGGCCAAATACTCATTAACTGACGACAATGCTGAAGCAAGTGCGATTTCGCGAGCTGCATCATTATCGGAATCAAATAATGAAGCCGGAGTATGAAGTCCAAACAAAGTTAGCGTTTGATAACCAGCCGCTTGTAAATCTGGTCCCAATATCGATGGATCCGATAACGTGTGGCAATACATTTCAATAGGCATTTTTGCTGGCATTACGCCTGACTTAGTATCTTTAAATGTTTTTTCTAACTGTGAAAAACTCTCATTGGCATGGAAGGTTCCGGCAAAGGCTAGCTGTGGATCAATTCCTGATTTCAATGCGGGCAAACGTTTCAACAAAATATTAATTTTCAGCTGTGAGCCATCAAGTGATTGCGGTTGGGGTTTTCCCCGAAGTTTTGCTAACACCGCAGGAGCGGCATTGGATAACAGATAATCAGATTGATACACATCGCCAGATTCTGTTCGGACAGCCACACCTGACTGATCGCTAACAATTGAATCAACCTTTGAATTGAGTTTGATTTCCACACCTAGATCAGTTGAAGCACGAATGAGCTCTTTCACAAGAGCTCCCATTCCACCAACCGGAACTTTCCATTCTCCTGTCCCATTGCCCATAAGGTGATAGAGAAAACAAATGTTCGCCTGTAGATCGTAGGCAGATGCGAATGTTCCAATTAAGGCATCAGTTAACACAACGCCCTTGACCAGGTCGTTCTTGAATCGTTTATCTATTTCCATACCAATTGGTTTTTCAACTAAGTAATCCCAGGTTTGTTGCAGATTAATGTGAGCCATTAATTCACTTCTAGTCTTAAGCGGTTGCAAAAGTGTCGGCGCAATCCGTTGGGCAAACTCTGCTACTTCCCCATAAAACTCTTGCCAGGCTTGTGCTTCTGCCCCTGTCGGATCTAGTTCATTAAATGAAGCAGCAGTTTTCGCATCCCATTGCCGAGATACATATAAGCCATTGTCTGCGTAAGGCGTATAGCTAGAGACCTCGCGCGAGATGCATTCAAAGGAAAGCCCAAGGTCTTCCACTATTGCATCCGGCAGTAGTGAGACTAAATATGAATATCTCGACAAATGCGCATCAAAACCTTCAAATGCTTGAACACTTTGGGTCGCCCCGCCTATTTCAGGGTTAGCTTCAAGAACTACAACTGATTTTCCAGCTTTTGCTAAATAAGTTGCTGCAACTAAACCATTATGCCCGCCACCGATGATGGTGACATCGTATTTCTTAGCCTTCATTTAAACAGCTCGCGCAATCCGATCAATGGCTTCGGTGATAATTTCTGGACTTGTTGCAAAATTTAAGCGCACATACTGATTGCACTGCTTACCAAACGCATGCCCAGGATTAAATGCAACACGACCTTTCTCAATTAGAGTAATCGAAGGGTCCTCGCCAAGGTTCAAAGATTCAACATCTAGCCATGCCAAATAACTATTTTGAGGGATGTGATATCTAACCGTCGGTAGTTTTTCAGCCAAGAGTTTTTTGATTAAATGACGGTTGTGATCAAGCTGGGCAATCACGGTATCTAGCCAAACACCACTATCAGCAAATGCAACAGCGGTTGCAAACCCGCCAAGTAATGATGCGCGGTAGTGCATGGCAGGTGCCAAATTTGCCAACTTAGAATTCATTTGCTCATTTTGAGAGATGATAATCGCGCACTTTAATCCTGCAATATTCCAGCCTTTAGAAGCGGCGGTAACACATACTGCTACGGATTCTGCATCAGCGCCTAAGGAAAGCATCGGTACAAATGTTTCGCCGGGAAAAGTTAAGGGTGCATGAATCTCATCACTAATTACTAACACGCCATGCTTTTTAGCTAATGCAACAATCTTTAGTAAATCCTGCTTGCCATAGATAAATCCAAGTGGGTTATGTGGACTGCACAATAGGTGCACCTTTAACCCGGATGCATAGGCCTTTTCAATGGACTCCCAATTAATGACCCAAGGGTTTGTCGCTTCATCACCGGTGCGTTCAAATGGAACGTCAACAAGAGTTAGTTTTGTTTCATTAATCCAGGTGTAGAAATTGTGATAAACCGGTGAGCTAATAAGTATTGAATCTCCGGGTTGTGTGAAGACACGCAGAATTTCTACGACAGCCACGCCTACATCGGTCGCCGCACGAACTTGTTTTTCGTCAACGTTCCAGTTCCAACGTTCTGCTGCAAATTTTTTAAAACCCAATCCAAGTTCTGGAATTGGGCCCAAGTAACCAAGATCTGAGTGCGCGACCATTTCAGCAAGGATCGCTTTGATCGGCTCTGCTACCGGAAAATCCATTTCAGCAACTGGCAATGGCAATACATCGTGCGGGAATCCACGCCATTTTTCACTGCGGTGGGTGTGAAGCTCTGCAAGATTATGCGCCGAAAACTGCTGATCGCTCATGCCTGCAAGGTTACCTCAGAAGGCTTGTTCTTCGGGAGTTAATCGACGGGTTGAATTACGCACAACAAGGGTTGTTGGCAGGACTAATGACGGTGGATCGATTGCCGGTTTACGTAAACGCTCCATGATTGACCAAGCAGCCATCTCGCCCATCAACGTCACGGGTTGTTCTACCGTCGTTAGTTCAGAAAATTCAGCCATCTCATGGCCATCAAAACCAATAATTGAAATGTCATCTGGTGCTTTTAATCCATGGCGACGCAACGCTTGCATCGCGCCCATTGCCATTTCATCTGATTCGCAAAAGATCGCAGTTGGTCTGTTGGGACGAGCCAATAAATCATCCATTGCACGTGACGCGGTATGCATAGTGAAGTCACCATGCACTTCACGTGAAGGTAGCCATTCCAAACCACTTTCAGCTAACGCTTGCATAAAGCCTTTGCGCCGATCCTGCGGAACACTGAAGTTAAACGGATCATCGGGTCGACCTGACATCAAGCCAATCTTCTTATGGCCCTGATTCACAAGGTGTTGGGTCGCCGTTTTGGCCGCTGCAACATCGTCAATTTTAATTGACGCACAGTTTGCGTGGTCCATGCCGACAAGTGCGATTGGCACACCAAGGCTAAGTATTGAGTCAAACTCTTCTTCTGTTGGCGGCAATGAGATAACGATCAAAGCATCGACTCGGCCCTTTAACAATTGGTGCTGAAAAAGTCGCTCGCGGCCCTTCATCTGCGAAAAGTTATAGAGCAGTAAATCTAAGCCAGCTTCGCGCAGTGCTTGTTCAGCACCGCTAATTACCTGTGAGAAATACCAGCGGGAAATATATGGGGCCACAACACCAACAGCGTTTGTCCGTCCACCAACAACGTTCTGACGCTCTGAAATTAACGGATAATTTAATTTTTCAGCGGCAGCAATAATCTTTTCGCGGGTTTGTTGATTAACATGATGAAGGCCGCGTAGTGCGCGTGAGACTGTTGCAGTTGAAACACCCGCTTCTTCTGCAACTTCCTTTATTCCTGCCAAGTGATCACCTCCTCCACCATTATTTACTGCAAAATTTCTGCAACAACTGCAAAAGTATGACAAGAATCCTGTAATTAGCAATTTCGTGCGTGAAATGGGAGTACATTGGAGAGCATGAGCAACCAAATTGAAACCCAAATCGATGTAACCCTGACCGAGCGCAATCGTGTGACCGCACTGTTTCGCATCATCCTTGTCGTTCCGATGGCGATCTTTGTGGCCTCCTTTGCACCGTCCTGGTCAAACAACACAGATAGCTGGTCGGTAGGACTATTAGTGCTGCCTGTTGCGCTGGCTTTAGTTTTCCGCCAGGTCTATCCCAGCTACCTGCTGAGCTTCAATGAAGCGTTGCTGTCATTGCAGACCCGTGTAGATGCCTATGTTCTATTGCTAACGGATGAATACCCTTCAATCGAAGAAAATGATGTAGTCAGCGTGACCTTTCCAGAAGTAGACGCCAAGGCACTAAACCGTTGGTTGCCTTTGATTAAGTGGTTTCTTGCAATTCCTTTATACCTTGCCGGTATTGCCTACATTATTTATGCAGCATTTTTAACTTTATTTGCGTGGATCAGCATTTTGTTTACTGGCAATTTTCCCGAATTTTGTGCAGAAGGAATTGTTGGAGTTATTGCCTACTGGAACCGAGTTGTTGGTTACGCGCTAGTGCTCGTAACAGATGAGTATCCAACTTTTTCTCTGTAACTAGCTAATCGTTGTAATTAGGCTGGGTAAGCAATTCCTGTACTTGAATGACAGTCATATCCGTTTGGATTTTTCTGTAAGTACTTTTGGTGATACTCCTCTGCCTCAAAGTATTCAATGCCATCTGCGCTAAGAATTTCTGAGCAGATTTCATCTAAACCAGCTGCAGTTAATACAGACTGGTAAGCAGCCCGTGAAGCGAGCGCGGTTTCCAACTGTTGAGGGCTGGTTGTGAAGATTGCGCTTCGGTACTGGGTCCCGATATCTCCCCCTTGCTTGTTCAAAGAAGTTGGATCATGCATCGTCCAAAACTCTTCCAGTAAACGTTGGTAGGAAACAACGGATTCATCAAATACAACCTTCACCATTTCAGCATGGCCGGTAACCCCAGTGCATACCTGTTCATACGATGGATTAGGCCGAATTCCACCCATGTATCCAACGCTTGTTTCAAGGACTCCATCCATCTGCCAGAAACGTCGTTCTGCTCCCCAAAAACAACCTGTTGCAAAGTAAGCCGTTGATCTCATGCGTGAAGTCTTGCAGTATGCGGACATATTCGCACCCGCTGATAACCTTGCGTTCAAACCCACGAGCCCCCGTAGCTCAGGGGATAGAGCACTGCCCTCCGGAGGCAGGTGCACAGGTTCGATTCCTGTCGGGGGCACACTTGAGGTACATCACTCATATTTTCAAAAACTCTTTGCGTACATCCTTGTATAACACGGCTTGAGCAGGGACAATTAAGACCTTGCACGCACAACTGTGTGTATTAACACCACAAAACTTTTTAAAAGTTGTACTTCCCTAAGGAGACATGCAATGGATTGGCGACATCAATCAGCCTGCCGCGATGAGGATCCGGAGCTTTTCTTCCCTGTTGGAAATACAGGGCCAGCTCTTACTCAAATTGAAGAGGCAAAAAAGGTGTGCAATCGCTGCATTGTTAAAGAACCTTGCTTGGCATGGGCGTTAGAAAGCGGTCAAGATGCGGGTGTGTGGGGTGGCTTGTCTGAAGATGAACGTCGTGCACTTAAGCGTCGGGCAGCACGTAACCGTGCACGTTTAATGGAGCAACAAAACCAGATTTAAAGTGGGAAGCGCAGCTTTGCTTGCGTTCCTTGATGAGTGGATTCCAATTTCAATTCACCCTTTAATTCATTCTCTGTAAGTGTGCGCACAATTTGTAAACCTAAGTTTGAAGATGTTGATAGTTCAAAGTTCTGGGGTAGGCCAACACCATCATCTGAAATTGTGATTAGACATTCATTGCTATAGCGCTGCAATTCGATTGTTAAACGTGTTCCTGATTCATATAAGCCATGTTCAAGTGCGTTGTGCATTAGCTCAGTGACAACTAATGACAAGGGTGTAGCAATTCTCGATTCAAGTGATCCAAGTTGTCCTAATCGTTCAATACTTAACTGACCCATTCGAGGACTTAGCTCTAATGCATGTGTAACTAGAGACGTCAGGACCTCATCAAAGGCCACTGTATTTTCAGTGCTATTTGACAGAGTTTCGTGCACCAAGGCAATCGAAGCGATACGGCGCACCGCTTCATCTAAGGCTGCTGCTGCCGCTGGATCATCAATACGGCGGGACTGCAATCGAAGCAAGGCAGATACGGTTTGTAAATTATTCTTTACCCGGTGATGAATCTCGCGAATAGTTGCATCTTTGGTTACAAGTTCGCGATCTCGTCGACGAAGCTCAGTCACATTTTGAAGTAAAACAATTGAACCAATTCGATCAGTGTTTTGAATGAGCGGCAAGACTAAAAGATCAATAGTTGCGCCTTGATTATCAATTTCTACGCGACGCAAAGTCTTTCCATTTAATCTGGTACGAACACCCTCCTCGTGGGCATTGGGCGATGCTGTGACAACTTGTTCTGCCACTTCACCAAGATTTCGGCCCTCTAATTCGCCGTTCCAGCCCATGCGAGAAAAAGCTGACTTTGCATTAGGGCTAGCAAATGAGATGGCACCATTGACATCTAATCGAATCAATCCATCTCCTACACGTGGAACTGGTTCAAATAATGAGCCGACAGATTGGTAAGGGAAATTTCCCTCAGCAACCATTTGATACAAATGATTCGCAATTTCACGATAATTTAATTCAAGTTTTCCAGGCGAACGCATATGTTCGGCATTTCGGTGACGTGAAATAACAGCGATCACCTGACCTTGAAAAAACACAGGAATCGTCTCTTCTTTGATCAAAAGGTCCCCAACGCGTTCAGGCTCCGAATTTCGCATAATGTCACCGGTCGAAAGCGCTTCGTCGATATTTGGGCGTGCTCCCCACAAAACTTCATCACCAATAACATCGTTTATAAAAACAGTAGAAGAAGTTGTAGGCCGAATATGAGCAACTGCAATATGACCTGTCGGCCAAAGTTTTACATCTTTACGAATTGGTACCCACAGAATTAAATCTGCGAAAGAAAGATCAGAAAGTAACTGCCAATCTGCAACAAGTTCGCGCAATCTATGCGACTGATCAATAGTTACAGTGGTTCGACCCCCAAGTAAGTTATCCAGCTGGAACATGGTTACTTCCACTCAGCCAAATGAAGTTCGATCTCTTGGGTAGCAAACCACACCAATTCGTCATCGCCTTGAAATGAAAGTAATGCGCACTGAACCTGATCCCATTGCAATGCAGAAGTAAGAGTGATCGATTGGGAATAGTGTTCGCCGATATTTTCTTTTTCAATTTCAAGAGCTACGACAATCCCTGGCGCTTTTTCTGAGAGCCGTAGCTCTAAGGCTTCTTCACCAGCTTCGACAGATAGTAAATACTCGAGCTCTTCCTCGTCACAATCTGGATTTTCAACAACATAATGAATTGTTGGTGCAAATAACTCATCGACCTCAAGGCTTTTATCGGCTACAAACCTTTCAAGATCCTTATGACTGATTGGAAGATATGCACGCATTGCCCAATAGTAATAGATCTCAACTTTTTAATTCACGGGCCAGAAGAGCTATCGATTTACGCACATTTGAGCGCTCATTGATCTCAACTAAGGTCGCATGCTCATCTTCAGCAGCCGTAATCGCACGAGCGTCTTTGGCGATACTCCTGATACGTATCGGCTTAAGAGCGGTCGCACTGCTCAAGAATTTTGCTTCCTCGCTCTCGCCTCGCTTTCCAGGAGACTTCATATTCATCACAAAGCTTAAACTCGCCCGCACCGAAGTATTGTGTAAGAGTTCGATTACTTGTCCCAAGCGATGGGCTCCTAATTGATCTGCTCTGGAGACGATCATTAGCTCATCGGCTTGATCACAGCACCATGTAGTCATGGTGGATGTCCAACGTCGATCAGTAAGTCGATTTGATAATCCTGCGATCGAGCCAAGATCAATAATTATTACCTCAAATTCAGCAGCGGCGCGATCCATAAATTCGTCAACCTTGCCCGCATGCTCTTGGCTAATTTCAGTTAGCGACAAATGTGGGGCAATCGTTTTCCATGGCGCATCGCTATTAATATTTCGCATTGCAAGATAGGCCGCTATTGACGGAGCCCGATAATTACCTTCGATCAACAATGTTGGTTTTTCCAAAATACTGAGCTCCATCGCTAAATTCATTGCCAGCATCGTGCAGCCGGTGTAGCTACCAGCTGATCCAACGGCAATCACGCGTGCCTTGCGAGCTGCACGTTGTGGAGTGTTTGCACCGCGCACCATGGGAGCACGCACAAATCCCCGCACAAGGCTGACTAAATCTGTTGATGATTGCGGAACTGCGTACAGATCTTGGAAATCGCCATCTTTCTGCTGATCTGTAGAAAAGCCAATAGT
>Ga0136641_1001188_pt1 | contig 10930 bp, 5 predicted proteins | sample EliLak1302023Y_FD_115312 | JGI IMG/M metagenome (GOLD analysis project Ga0136641, IMG submission 115312) | Freshwater microbial communities from Elizabeth Lake, Yosemite National Park, California, USA - 13020-23Y | ecosystem: Environmental > Aquatic > Freshwater > Lake ... | reverse complement strand
CAGGCTCTTGTGTAATTTCTAAATCATCTACAATTCCTACAAGAGCAACTAGTTTTTGGTAAGCTGTATCAAGTTCTGTAAATTTTGCCTCATATTTAGAGATTTTATCCTTCATTGTAGCAGGATCTTTTACACCTGCCCGGCGGCTTTGTATAAGCTCAGTTAGAGTTATTTTGCTTGTATTTACCATCTTTATAATGTCATTGTGAGCAAGGAGTGCTTCTTTTAATACATTGGCATATCCTGCAATTGATTCGAGATGAAGGGCTTTATCAAGGATAGCCTTTTGTTCATCTTGTTTCAAATGAAAGAAGTTGTTTGTTTCAATTTGACTGACAAATGTACTCATTAGAATATCATCAATTGTACCGAAACGCTTTGTAATCCAATCATCTACCATAATAGTTCCCTCGCATAGAATCGTCTTTGTTGAAGCTGCTCTATCAACCCGACATACTGTAGAACTTATTGGGCGTGACCAGTTCTCTTCTTTTGCTTGTTGGCTAAATGAACGATAGACTTCGAATAATTCATCATTGAGTGTAAATAGAATACTTACTGACATACTTACATTTGCAGGACGATGATCGTGAATCATCTTACCAGTCATTTTCTTTCCACTTAACATATTACGTTGTTTCGATGGTTCGCCATAGAGACCGATACATAATACATCTAAGAATGCTGATTTTCCAATAGCATTCCGTCCATTAAGCAAGCATACTTTACCATCAAGAGTTTCGAAGTTAAAATAATTTCCAGGACCATAACACATTACGTAATCCCATGCCATATTTTTAAAGATGATCTTATGATTTTCACCGTGATGTTGCATACGAAGATCTTTATACGATTGCAGTGCATCCTCAATTTTGCCATTACGTACCTTAATTTTTTGGACCAGATCTTTTGAGAGATCTGTCATATTTCCAAATTCAATACGCATTGTGTTCGGATGTGTAATAAATGCGAACATCATATCATTGATTTTCTTAGCATTTTTCTCATCTTCATCATCTTCATCATCTTCGTCATCTTCGCCTTCCACAACAGTACCTACAGTCTCTTTCGGGAACGCAGTTTTTTTAAGAAAATCGATCCATTTTTCAGTATGATTAATATCAATCATTTGATCAATGCTACATTGTATATTTTCTTGCGCACCATCGCCACCATCTGCACCATATACATTATCTTTTTCATTATCGTCGATTGGAATTGTAACCATAAAGGATTCTGGTACAACTGCACTTCCTGCACTTCCTACAACTTTTGCGAAAGCCTGTTTCACAATCTCATCTTCTCCTGTCTTACCAATAATGCGAATTTTAGGGTACTTTGGAAAATTCGCTTGTTTCACAGCATCTTCGATCGTTAGAATATCCTTTTTACTCACAAAGACATTGTACTCATCGCCATTTTTAGATTTTTTTACAGTTATCATACCATAGTTATTCTGAATATGATGGCATTCTGCTTGAATTACGGGGGTATCGCCCGATATAAGTGTCCAATCAATATATCCGTGACCGAAAGGTGTCTCGCCAAAATTTTGCTGAATTAGTGATCCAGGATACCCCCATACTATTTCACGCGTCGTTTCAACTTCAGAAAGCTGAAGGTTTGCTCGATGAACTTGTTGTACATGATTATCTCCAAGGAGAACTGCATCATAACCTGCAAACCATTCTAGACGATATCCATGGACATTCTTAAGTTCGTTTGTACCATATGGAAGGAGCGTTCCATGAAAAAGTGCGAGTTTAAAGTCTACGGTGACATCAAGTCCATCGAATGCGTTCGCTGGTGGAAATTCAGGAAGTTTAGATAGAATACCAGCTGTATTGAAGACACGCAAAGTATCTTTTACACTTACCAGGCCAAAACCTACATTTTGCCAAATATATTGACCAGTTTCTTTCAAATAAAAGAAAGGATATTTTACACGACGATGTTCGTCATTTCCTTCGCCGTCAGAATATGGTACGGTAAGTACTTCAATCATATCTGGGTGATGAGGATCTTCTTGACGAAAATCGTGATTGCCACATATCATAAAGACTGGGGCAATGTTTAACATTTTATCCATCCAATGAAAGAAGAGTTTGATTGCTGGTGTGTCCATTTTACCTTTATTATGAAAGACATCGCCAGTAATTACAATAATAGTATCATTTGCTTTTGAAGAAACAGTTGCTTTAATGTCTTGTGTAAAACCATTCAGAACATGTTTATATTCATTATATCTCGCTCGTTCAATATCACCTTGACGAATATGAATATCAGAAATATGAATGATTCGTTTTACAGGACTTGTATAGTTTTTATGTAAAAGTGTGATTTCTGCCATGATAGCGTTATTTTACCTACGTGGCCAGTCTTTAAACCGTAAATGAATATTCTATATGAGTTACTATTCACGCATTTAATAAAGCTATCTATCAATTTTTATTGCATAGAATTTAATTAATAGTTACTTATTATACGACTAACAGGACTACGATGGTATCATCAACATCTATTTCAATAAAAGCTATTCATCGTAATACAAGTGCTACAAATTTATCAAAATGTCAATCATCGCAATCACCGCAATCATCGCAATCACCATCAACAAACCAACCAGTAAGTTTGAAACGCGTAGTGTTAAATGGTAGTCCTTTTAAAAATAAAGAGACAATATCAATATTACTTCAAAAATGTATCGATAATATGAGTCCGGAACATGCAAATGAAATTATAGAAAACTCGCAAAATAAAAGCTCTATTTCAATAATAACGTGTACTGAAAAGAACGCATTTCGTTATTGCCAAAATCTCGTAGAAAATGGGCTGGATGCATATATTGAATAAAAATTATATTTAATATAAGTAATTGATACACGTCGGTATTCTAGAATGGGTAATACATTATCATCTACTCAAAATTCACAATTAAATGCAATGGATACTCAAGATATTATTAATTATGTTCCTGCTGCAGCTAATTTTGTAACTCAAAGTGACTTAAATGCCAATTTAGCTCATTATTTACCAGCAAACTCTTTTGGACCAGCTAATGCATATGTTACTCAAACACAATTAGAAAAAGTACAACAACAATTTCAACCAGCTGGTTCATATGCAACAAATGCAAATTATGCATTACAAAATGATGTTCAGAAAACTTATCAACCAAAAGGGAACTATGCTCTTGTTACTGATTTAAATAACTATGCACCTTCTGGAAATTATGCAAAAATTACAGATTTAGCCGGATACCAACCAATCGGTGACTATCAACCAGTTGGTAACTATGCAACAAATGATGTACTTGTTGCTAATTACGCATTAACTAATAATGTGAATGATCAAATAAAAACAACACAAAGCCAAATAACAACAGCCCAAACACAATTAAAAGGTCAAATTGATAATACCCAAACTCAATTGCAAGGTAATATTGATAAAACAGAATCACAATTACAAGGTAAAATTGATAACACCCAAACTCAACTAACAACAGCTCAATCACAATTGCAAGGTAAAATTGCTAGCACAGAATCACAATTGCAAGGTAAAATTGCTGATACACAAACATCAATTTTAAACAATATGACAAATACTCTCAGAAATTATGCACCCGCTGGAGATTATGCAACAAACCCTACATTATATAATGTGAATAGTTCAATTCGTGCAGATTCAGCACGGTTATATCAACCAGTTGGAGCATATGCAACAAAAGATGATCTTACAAGTGCGAAGTCTATATTAGCTACAAAAGCGGAACTTACAAACTATGCACCAGCTGGAGATTATTCAACAAATACTGATTTAAATAAGGTCAATACTTCAATTCGCGCAGATGCCGCGCGAGCCTATCAACCAGTTGGACCATATGCAACAAAAGATGATCTTGCAAATGCGCAAGCTACATTTGCAACAAAAGTGCAACTTACAAACTATGCACCCGCAGGAAACTATGTCACATCTGATCAATTAAATGCAACGACGAGTGGGCTAGGACAAACATTCGAAAAACGTTATCAACCACTTGGAAACTATGCAACACAAAATGAACTTGCAAACACACGAGCAAATTTTTCTTCACAACTTGGAAATTATGCACCTGCTGGAAATTATGTAACACAGGATCAATTAGATGCAAAAGGTAATGGACTTGGACAATCATTCGGAGGACTTTATCAACCACGTGGAGAGTATGCAACAAAAGATGATCTTACAGGTACTAAGGCTATATTTGCTACAAAAGCGCAACTTACGAACTATGCACCAGCTGGAAACTATATTACATCTGATCAATTAAATGCAACGACTAGTGGTCTTGTACAAACATTTGGTAAACTATATCAACCAGTTGGGAACTATGCAACCGCAGATAATCTAGCAAGTGCGCAAGCTACATTTGCTACAAAAGCACAACTTACAAACTATGCACTCGCTGGAGATTATTCAACAAATACTGCGTTAAATAATATGAATACTTCAATACGCGCAGATGCAGCACGTGCATATCAACCAGTTGGAAACTATGCAACAGTAGATAATCTTGCAAATACGCAAGCTACATTTGCAACAAAAGCACAACTTGCAAACTATGCGCCAGCTGGAAATTATGTAACATCTGATCAATTAAATGCAACGACGAGCGGACTTGGACAAACATTCGGAAAACTTTATCAACCAGTTGGAAACTATGCAACAGTAGATAATCTTGCAAATGCGCAAGCTACATTTGCAACAAAAGCGCAACTTACAAACTATGCACCCGCAGGAAACTATGTCACATCTGATCAATTAAATGCATCAACTAGCGGACTTGGACAAACATTTGGAAAACTTTATCAACCAGTAGGAAATTATGCAACTAAAAGTGATCTAACAAATGTGCAATCAGTTGTCTCTTCACAACTTGGAAATTATGCACCCGCAGGAAATTACGCATATCAAACTGATGTTACAAATGAATCAGGTAAAATAAGACAAATTTTACAGCAAAACTATGCACAAAAAACAGACCTACTAGGATATCAGCCACTCGGAAATTATGCACCAGCTGGAAATTATGTGACATCTACATCACTTACAAATTATGCATTAAAGACTGATTTAAATAATATGATTAATACATTAACTGGTGACATAAAAACATTGGTTGGTCCAACTGGACCACAGGGTTTGATTGGTCCAACTGGACCACAAGGCATACCCGGTACTATTGGTAATACTGGTGCAACTGGTCCTCAAGGTATTCCAGGTCTAACTGGTGGAATTGGACCACGTGGTCCATCTGGTCAGCAAGGTATAAAAGGTGACAAAGGTGATAAAGGTGATCCAGGTATTCGTGGCGAAGCTGGTGCAACTGGTTTAACTGGACAAGATGGACCACCTGGCTTACAAGGTAGACAAGGTGACAAAGGTGACACGGGTCTTCCCGGTGAACCTGGTGCGACAGGTCAGACAGGGGCAATTGGTCCAATGGGACCACAAGGCCAAAAAGGTGATATGGGTTCTCCTGGTATTCGCGGCCAAGCTGGTGAGACAGGTTTAACTGGTCCGCGTGGACCATCTGGTCCACAAGGTGTAAAAGGCGATACGGGTGCTCAAGGTATTCCAGGTGTAGCTGGTGCAACAGGTTTAACTGGTCCTTATGGTCCATCTGGCCAACAAGGTATACCTGGACCTCAAGGTCCAATTGGTCCAATCGGACCAATTGGACCAATGGGAGGACTTGGACCATCTGGTCCACAAGGTGTAAAAGGCGATACGGGTGCTCAAGGTATTCAAGGTGTAGCTGGTGCAACAGGTTTAACTGGACCATATGGTCCCGCTGGACAGACTGGCCCACAAGGGCCTTCAGGTCCTCAAGGCATACGCGGCCAAACTGGTGATATTGGTTCTCCTGGTATTCGCGGCCAAACTGGTGAGACAGGTTTAACTGGTCCGCGTGGACCAGATGGTCCACAAGGTGTAAAAGGCGATACGGGTGCTCCTGGCGCTGCTGGTGCTCCTGGCGCTCCTGGTACTCCTGGCGCTACTGGTGCTCCTGGCGCTACTGGTGCTACTGGCGCTACTGGTCCTACTGGTCCTACTGGTCCTACTGGTCCTACTGGTCCTGCAGGTACTGCAAGCGAATTTACAAATGCACAATCTACAACTGATTTATTTTCACATGGTCTGAAGATATCGGGACCACAATGGACAGCCTATCCAGATAATGCCCCTAGAGGTGCATATTCAGAAATATCGAACGATGTACAATATTATAAACAACTTATGATTGTTGGTAATAAATCTGCTGGTGGTGAACGCAGAGTTGGTGTATGGGATACTTTAAATGTTAATGGAACACTTAATGTGAATGGTACTGGAAATATGCCAGGTAACTCAACTGTAAATGGTAACTCAACTGTAAATGGTAACTCAACTGTAAATGGTAACTCAACTGTAAATGGTAACTCATCTATAAATGGTAATATAACAGCTAAATCACATAGTGTAAATAATGCTTCTTCTGTAAATGGATCACGCCCAACTGGTCCAGATGGGTTTTATTTATGGGGTGATAATGCTTTTGGAATGGAATTACAAAACCAAAATAATACGTGGAATACAACACTTGTTACACGACCAGGTGATGGAGGAATTGCATTTAAGAAAACTGATGGTACACAATTAGGATATATAGATAACCAAGGAAATCAAACTGTAAATGGAACTCAAACTGTAACTGGAAATCAAACTGTAAATGGAAATCAAACTGTAAGTGGAACTTTAAATACATCAAGAGGTATTGCAGTAACAAATGGGGATACAGGGTCACTTATTGAAAAGAATTACGGTAATAATGCGAATAGATATGGTATTGGTCAATTTCCAGGTGGAGTTACACGTGTATATTCTGCAGGAAATGATACTGGAGGGTATCAACCAGCAACAGTTGTGTTAGGTACTGCAAAAGCAGATGGTACATTTAATGATGCACTCACAGTTAAAACCGATAATTCAGTAACTGTAAATGGTAATCAAACTGTAAGTGGTGACTCAACTGTAGCTGGTAATTTCAATGGCCGAAGTTTCTATAGATTTTCAGATAGAAGAGATAAAGATAATATAAATGATATATCTCCAAGTGAATTTAATAAGATAACTAAATTACAACCAAAATCATTCGTATATAAAAATGATCCTTCACAAAAAACACAATATGGTTTTATTGCTCAAGAAGTTGAGGAGATATATCCATATGCTGTTTATACTGATCACAATGATCATAAATCATTAAATGTTGATGCATTTGCACCATTATTAGTTGGTAAAATAAAGAATCTTGAAGAAAGAAAACTATGCATTGATGAAGTATGTTTAACAAAAGATGATTTATTAAAACTTAAAAAACAATAATATATCTCACCCTTCCTTATTTTTCTTTAAAATTTGAAAGTATCTTCAAAAAAATTCAATACAAAACATAGAGATGGCAACAACAGCTCACTCGAATCTTGAACAGTGTCATATTACGTATTGTGAAAATTTTCTAGATTCATATTTAACCGGAAAAATTTCAAGAGATATATTTCTCCATCATTACTATCACGCAATTGTTCCACTCACACAAAACTACGATTTTCAAATTCCCGAAACAATGACCCGCACAGTCACCGCCCTAGAATATCCCCAACATACGCAAGTGAAGTAGCCGTCGCAGTAATTGGTTTAATATGAATGAAATATAAAAGCTATTGAGCAAATACTTAACTGTAACCAAAGACGAATTTCAAAAGCTGGTAAAATACGAGGTTTTGAAGATTTCGCAATCAAATATATAACACAGTACAATAAATCACACCAGAAGCTGTGTGAATATATAAAAAATTATTGCATCCAGTGGGGTTCGAACCCACGCCTACTTACGTAGAGAGGATATCCTAAGTGTCCTTAAGTTTCGGTTATTAAGACCATTCTGGTAATAATTTCCACCGCCTTAGACCAACTCGGCCATAGATGCTATGTTGGTGATAATTCACCATATATATTAAAGTGCCTAATGCTTAAGTAGTTTTCCAGAGAAAAAACTCTGTACAAAGTGTAAGGTTCGCAAAAGAACAAAATGAGAAATACAGCACTTTTTTTATTTATAGTTGTTCTTATTACTTTCCTTGCTACAACATTTTCTGCAGTGGTAAAACCTGAACAGTTTATAAATCGCGATCAAGAAGAAATTCGCATGGTTGATGAGGGTGATTCAAATATCCAAATAGTTCTTGCACGTTATAAAGAAGACATTAGTTGGATTGAGGATCCTCCATTTAATAAGTATAAAGTAACTTGCTATAATAAAGGTGATTCACTTTCTCAATGTTTTGGACCTAAATGTTCGGTGAAACCACTGCCAAATATCGGTCGTTGCGATCATACATTTTTATATCATATTATAAATTCTTACGATAATCTTGCAGATGTAACAATATTTCTTCCAGCATCTTGTCTAGATTTTCACAAAATTAAAACAACTTTCAAACTATTTTATCTTGTTGAAAAAACTAGAGATACTGTTCTACTTGGAAAACCATATTCAAATGTTCGTGAAGAACTCGGTAGACTTTTTATCAATAAACATATAGCTACAAATGTAGTTAATCAAGCAGCAAATCCAGAAACTCTTCTTCTTCCTTGCCCAATTCGTCCATTTGGACGTTGGTATGATGCAATGTTTGGTGATGTAGTTGCAAAAATTGTGTGTTACTTTGGTATGTTTGCAGTTTCAAGAGAACATATTCACCAATACACAAAAGAACACTACGAAAAATTAATTAAATTTGTTGATTCTCACTCAAATCCTGAAGCTGGACATTATATAGAACGATCATGGGCAGCTATTTTTGCGCCAATCCCATCTGAATGTATGCATTCAGCTATGGATACCTATCCAGATTATTTTACAGCACCAGGTTTTGAAAAATATTAACGGTTTTGATGTGCATTCAATGATGTGTTTATTAAATTTCAAGAATTACGATTGACTTCAGTTTTTATGAAATTATATTTCAATATATTTTTAATATACGCACACCTTTCATATGAACATTTTGGATCAGTACATCGTATTATATGATTCATTACAACACTGCACATCACTGGATTGTTGAGTAATTGTGGAATATAATAGAATTTCTCAGCTGATGCATCTTTATCAATAATATTTTTTCTAAAATTATCGAATATAGGTAGCCTTTCATTAGGACAAATATATCCATCATACTTATGAATTATAATTTTACTAAATAGAGCAACCTTAATATCTTCAGGAGATATATTTAGAGATTTTATAGCTGTTGTGCTATCATATTTAGGTTTATTTTTTGCAAATTTTCTACTTAGAAGAAGAATATTTTCAATTTCATTTATAGCTTCATCAGACATTTTTAACTTCATTTTCTATGTTTTAGGATAGAATCTTTAACAATATCAATTTTTGATATTTATTTAGAAAAAGTAATAAAAATTGAAAATAAAGCTGGTATTATATAAAGAAGTGTACAAAATATGAATCATCCATATAATAATATTCCTTCTATAGTGTCAATCTTAGAGACTATTCCTAAAGAAGCTAATATTGAAAATAAAACCGACCTTCTCAAAAGATGTAAATACATTATTGGCTCATATATAATTGAAGCAGATGCTATAGAATATCATATTCAACAACATCGTCTTGCATGGAATATAATATATCCTTGTAAAAAACAACCTTACGTAGAACCAGAAGAATTTATAAAAGAACTTACATTTTTACAAAAAAGAATAATTGTTCTACAAGATCGTTATACATTGCTCGAGATGTTTATGTAAAATTAATAATAAACCAGCTTTTACTTGAAACTGATGGTCTTTATTGTACAGAATTCGTTTAATTTGTATCATTTTTATTAATCTTCTTTTTAGATGTTGTTTTCTTTTTAGATTTTTCACCACCAATAACTGGTATTATCGCTGGTCTTATTATACTGGTAGCAGAAGGAGCTCTTGATATACCCAATTGTTTCACTTTACCTTGTTTAGATATATTTGGCGGAGGTATAGATGATGAAGGTTTTGATAGTTGTTGAGATGTAACTTTTAATAATTGTCGTTTCGATGGTTGTATAACTACAGATGAGTGTTCTCTAATGGAAGGTAGTTGTTCTTTTATAGGAAGTACACGTCGTTGTTTAAAAAGTTGTTTATTTAACTTATTCGTTTTTTGTGATATACCTTTTAATCTCATATTATATGCAAATGCGCTTAATACATAATCTAAACTCGTATGTAAACCATATGTTTCAGCATAACTTATATTTACTATCTGTTTAAATATTAGTATTTTTTGATTATAAAAATTTACCATAAATTGTATACTTTTAGAGATATCTTCTTTAGAAGGAGGCGTTTTAGAATATATCTCATAATATTTCAAAAAAGCTTCTATAAATTTAAACATATGAGAATAATTATTAGTTTTAATTGCAAAAGACTCTAACCATAATAAAGTATATTGAATACATGCTTGATATGTATTCAATAGTTGTTTTTTATTTTTACGTTTATTACCACCCCTCAATAATTGAGTTGCGAGACTTTCAGGCCAAGGTGTTGAAATTAAATCTTCATTAATAGTTGTAATTGTATGTTTAAAAACTAAAAATGCTTTATTTGGATCAACTTGTTGAAGAAGATTAGCAGTTATAGCATTTGCAAAACTATGAAATGGCGAGTCTGCTTTTTGTTCTGTAATAAATTTAATACAAATTGAATTAATTATGGGTAATCCAATTAACCCTATTAAAAGACTTTCTAAAGTAATACCCGATGTACCGAATAGTTGTAAATAGTTGCCATATTGCCTATTAAGTTCTTGTAATTGAGTACAGATACTTGCTGGAGTTAT
>Ga0136641_1001187_pt1 | contig 10931 bp, 10 predicted proteins | sample EliLak1302023Y_FD_115312 | JGI IMG/M metagenome (GOLD analysis project Ga0136641, IMG submission 115312) | Freshwater microbial communities from Elizabeth Lake, Yosemite National Park, California, USA - 13020-23Y | ecosystem: Environmental > Aquatic > Freshwater > Lake ... | reverse complement strand
GCATTAACCGAGATTAAAGTGAGCTATCAGCCTGCTTTGTATTGGGCGCTTCCATTCTTTGTAGCAACGGAAAAAAACTGGTGGGGTGAATTAGGCCTTAAGCCAGAATTTAGTACTTTCCCTGCTGGTGTTCCACAAATTGCAGCATCTGCCTCTAAGTCATGGGATGTAGGCGGCACTGGATCTGTTCCTGCTGTATTGGGATATGTCCGCTTTGGTATTAAGACTATCGGATTGAGTAATGATGAGTCAGCAGGCAACGCTCTGTTAGCCACTGGTAAAGCTGCAGAGGCATTTGCCGCCAATCCTCAGTCATTGAAAGGCCAAACGATTGTATTGACTGGTAACTCTACTGGAGATTACGCAGTTCAATCTTGCCTTAAAAAATATGGTTTAGCTAAGACTGATGTTGTTATTAAGAACATGGGTCAAGGCGAAATTATTTCCGCCATGTCCTCCGGTAATGCTGACTTTGGTGGCTTGTGGGCTCCAAACATTTACACGCTCGAAGAAAAGGCTGGAGCCAAGGTGATCTGTAGCGGTAAAGATGGCGGAGCTTTTGTTCCTGGCGCTTTGATTGTGCGCGGAGATTATGCAAAAGAGAATCCACAAAATGTGGCTAAGTTCTTAGCGGTGTATTTGCGTGCTTGGAAGTGGATGAATGCTAATAAGCCACAAGCAATTGCGATGATGAAAAAGTTTTATGAGCAGGGTGGTGTCACTATTTCTGAAGCTTCAATGAAGAAAGAGTTTGATACCCGTCCTAACTATGACTTGGCAACAGAGTTGAAGATTATGGATAACTCAAAAGGCCCATCACAAGTAGATGGCTGGTTTAATGCTATTGCCGCCTTTATGCAATCAACTGGTGCAATCCAAACTGTACCGCCAGCAAATGAATACATCACTGATGAATTCATGAAGATGGTAAATGCAGATAAAAAGCTTCGTGAATTTGCAAACAACTCTAAGTAGTCGATAAAGCAATCTAAAAAATGGGGGCAACCTCATTTTTTAGATAGAGCCTGTAAGCGCTTACAAAACTAAGGTTAGAAATATGTCTATAGATTATTTAAAAAAAGCAGCCAAGACGCCAGAGACTGAGACCTCTACAGCTCAGCAGGTGGTGACAGAAATGCTTGCCAACATTGAGAAGAATGGTGAATCAGCCGTCAAGGATTACGCCTTAAAGCTGGATAAATGGTCTGGCGATATTGTGATGTCAGAGCAGGCAATGAATGCCATATTGGCTGATGTGCCAGCCTCAGTAAAGCAAGATATTGATTTTGCTGTAAAGCAAGTCCATGACTTTGCTATTGCTCAAAAAAATAGTATTCAGGATTTCTCTACCACCTTACATACTGGGGTTACTGCTGGTCAAAAGGTGTTGCCAGTAAATGTGGTGGGTTGTTATGCACCTTCTGGTAGATATGCTCATATTGCATCTGCTTATATGACGGTAGCTACCGCAAAAGCAGCAGGTGTTAAAAATATCATTGCATGCTCAAGTCCTTTTAGAGGCGCGGGCATTCATCCTTATGTACTCTATGCATTTAAGGCCGCCGGCGCTGATGTGATCATGACATTGGGAGGTGTTCAGGCGATTGCTTCAATGGCGTATGGATTATTTACCGGCAAACCTGCTGACGTAGTCGTGGGACCCGGTAATAAGTTCGTTGCTGAGGCAAAGCGCTCCCTGTTCGGAAAAGTTGGCATTGACGTATTTGCTGGGCCATCTGAAATTGGTGTGATTGCGGATGAAACCGCTGATCCAAAAATTGTGGCGAGCGATCTAGTGGGTCAGGCTGAGCACGGCCATGAATCTCCTGCGTGGTTATTTACTACCTCAGCCAAATTGGCTAATGAAGTAATGGCATTAGTGCCTCAGATGATTGATCTCTTGCCTCCAACTGCAAAAGATGCTGCAGCCTGTGCATGGCGTGATTATGGTGAGGTGATTGTTTGCAGCACTCGCGAAGAGCTTGCTAAAGTTTCTGACCAATATGCAAGCGAGCATCTTGAAGTCCATGCAAAAGACTTGGATTGGTGGTTAAGCAATCTCACCTGCTATGGATCTTTATTCTTGGGTGAAGAAACGACAGTTGCCTTTGGAGATAAGACTAGTGGGCCAAACCATGTGTTGCCTACGAAGGGTGCGGCAAGGTATTCGGGTGGTTTATCTGTACATAAGTTTATGAAAACTCTTACGTGGCAAAAGATGACTCGTGAGGGAAGTAAAGAGATGGCACTAGTAACGGCTCGAATTAGTCGTCTAGAGGGAATGGAGGCGCATGCGCGAACTGCAGATGATCGCTTGGAAAAATACTTCCCTAACGAGAAATTTGATCTGGGAAGGCCTGTAGAAGTATGAGCCAAATCATCCATCAGCTTTTTGATCTGAAAGGTAAAACAGCACTGATTACCGGTGGTAGTAGCGGCTTAGGCGAGGACATTGCTCTTGCTTTGGGTTTGGCTGGCGCAGAAGTTGCTATCGCTGCCCGCAGAGAGGGTCCTTTACTTGAGGCTGCGGCGCGACTGAGTGCTCAGGGCATTAAGGCATCTTCTTTTGCCACGAACCTAAGTGACTTAGAGCAAGCAGAGGATTTGTCCAAGCGCGTTTTAAGTCAGATCGGGAAGGTAGACATCCTGGTTAACGCTGCAGGCATTAACTTGAGAGAACCCTATGGAGATGTAACTCCTCAGAGCTGGCAGGAGCAGCTGAATGTGCAATTAGCCGCACCATTTTTTATGAGTCAAGCGCTGGCACCACAAATGCAAGCACGCAAATGGGGGCGCATCATCAATATTGCCTCTCTCCAGAGCTATCGCGCTTTTGCTAATAGCGCACCCTATGGTGCAGCAAAAGGTGGTGTTGTGCAGTTGACACGAGCCATTGCGCAGGAGTGGTCAAAGTTTGGCATTACTTGTAATGCCATTGGCCCTGGATTCTTTCCTACAGCATTAACTGCGCCAGTATTTAACAATCCTGATTTAGTCAAAATGCATGCAGAAAAAACAGCGATTGGCCGCAATGGAGAGATGTCGGATATCCATGGTTTAGCCATCTTCTTATCTAGCAATGCCTCTGCCTACATTACTGGGCAAACCATCATGCTCGATGGTGGCTACACCGCAATATAAGGATTGTAATTATGAAAGCCTTGGTCTATACACAGCCAAATGAGATGCAGATCTTAGATCGCCCTTATCCATCAGCAGATGTCGAGGAGGTGGTGCTCAAGATTGAGTCGGTGGGTATTTGCGGCAGTGATATGCATGCCTTTCATGGTCACGACCCAAGAAGAAAGCCAGGTTTAGTTTTAGGGCATGAATTTGCTGGAATCATTGCTGATACCAACTCTGCGCTTTTTGCCAAAGGGCAGAGGGTCACGGGCAATCCCTTAATTACTTGTGGTCATTGTGAATACTGCTTGCAGGGACGAAACAATTTATGCGCCAATCGCACCATGGTTGGGATGACAAGACCAGGAGCATTTGCTGAATACATGAGTATTCCTGCAAGTTCACTGATTGGTATACCTGAAAGCCTTAGTTTGGATGCTGCTGCCTTGACTGAGCCAGCCGCTACTGCTGTTCACGCGATCAACTTATCAATGCGAGCTCTTCAAAGACCCATACAAGAATGTCGTGTTCTGATATTGGGCGGCGGCGCTATAGGAATGCTTTCTGCGCTACTCTTAAAGCATTATGGAGTGGATGATTTAACTGTCGCTGAAGTAAACCCATTACGCAGAAAAGCTATTGAGCAACATGTTGGCTGCAAGACGCTTAATCCTATAGACGAAGCAATTTCTGAGAATTCTGTTGAGTTTGTGATGGATTGTGTCGGTGCTGTGGTTACTCGAAACACTGCGCTGGCTGCGGTAAAGCCGGGCGGCGTGATGATGCATGTAGGCCTTCAGGATTGGGCTAGCGAAATTGATATGAGAAAGCTTACGCTTGCTGAAATCACGCTGCTTGGAACCTATACCTACTCCACGGTTGATCTTCAAGCTACCGTGAGCTTGCTTGCACGCAATGCATTTGGCGATTTGTCTTGGGTAGAAAAGAGATCTTTAGATGAAGGTCCTCAGGCCTTTAGCGACCTACATGCCGGAAAAACAGCAGCTGCAAAAGTTCTGCTAAAACCGTTTTAAATACTTTCGGATTACTCAGTATGCAATTTGTCTTTCATTCCACACCCTCTATTTTTGTAGAAAGAGGCGGCTCAGCCAATCTTGCAAAAAAAATTCTGGAACGAGGTGGAAAATCAGTCTTAATTGTGACGGATCCCGGGGTTCTTTCTGCGGGCTTATTGGATAAAGCACTCCCCCAATTTAAAGAGTTAAAGCTGCCATTTCAGATATTTTCTGATGTTGAGGCAGATCCACCAATTCCAGTGATTAATCAGGCAGTGAAGGTAGCTCAGGACTGTAAAGCGGATTTCATTGTGGGCTTTGGTGGTGGCAGCTCTATGGATGTGGCAAAACTTGTAGCCTTGTTAAGTCCGGGTACAGAAAACCTTGCTGACATATACGGCATTGGAATGGCCAAAGGACCGAGATTGCCTTTGATTCTCGTGCCTACAACTGCAGGCACAGGCTCTGAGGTTACGCAAAGCTCTGTAGTGACTGTGAGTGAGAGCGAGAAGAAGGGCGTTCTATCACCACACCTATTACCAGATTTGGCGATACTGGACGCAGAGTTAACGCTTGGTTTGCCGGCTCATGTCACTGCTGCTACTGGAATAGATGCAATGGTTCATGCAATTGAAGCATATACAACCAAGCATCTAAAAAACCCCATGTCCGATTGCGTTGCAAAAGAAGCGCTACGTTTGCTATCAGGAAATCTTCATAAAGCTGTTAACGCTGGAAATGATATCGTTGCGCGTGAAAATATGTTACTTGGCGCCTGTCTTGGAGGTATGGCATTTACCAATGCGCCAGTGGCTGGAGTTCATGCATTGGCATATCCGATTGGCGCTAGATTTCATGTGCCTCATGGCCTGTCCAATTCCTTAATGTTAGCCCCAGTAATTCGCTTCAATATTGAAGTTGCACACTCTATGTATGCAGAACTGGGGCAGATAATTTGCCCAGGTCTCAAGGGTACAAGCATCGAGCAGGCTACTGGATTGGCTGAGTATCTAGGCGGACTCGCAGGTGAGCTCGGTTTGCCGCAGCATTTAGTCGAGGTCGGCATTACAGAGAGTGACGTTGACCAGTTAGCTAAGGATGCTATGTTGCAAACCCGCCTCCTAAGCAACAGTCCACGTGAAATTACTCTGAGTGATGCTGCTGCCCTATATCGAGAAGCCTTATAGACTCGATAAAAAATGTTGCTTAATGGCTAAAGTAATATTTTTCCGACCATGCTTTTTACGTTCCAGCAATCCTACCTTACGATAGATTGCTTTTCCAGGTAAGTCTTGAATTTTGAGTTGGCGATCGCTCGCCCAGGCAATATTGGCCAGTTTTGGAACAATGGAATATCCAAGACCTTGTCTTACCAACTCAATAATCGCTTCTACTGAGTTGAGTTCCATCCCATCCTGAATTTTGAGTTTATTAGCTCGAATCGTTTGATCTACAAGATGCCCTGTCCAAGTATTTCGCTCAAAGCGAATAAAGGGAAGTGGCATATTGGTGTTGTTGGAGCCTTTCTTGGATTTTGGGGCGCTTGGATAAATCAAAATCATGGGCTCTTTATAGAGCTCAGTCCACTGGACATTTTGTGGCAGAGCAAAAGGAGACTCGGTGACAATCGCAGCATCAAGACTGCCTTCAATCACTTGATCTAAGAAGTTACTGGAGAGTCCCGCAATGAGCTTAATCTCCAGTTCTGGATAGTTTTGCTTGAGCTCATTGAGTGTCTTACCAAAGGCGCCCATCAGTGTTGATACAAGAGCGCCCAAAACAATCGTTCCGCTCAGATTGGTTTTGAGATTAGATCCAAGCGCCTCATATCGTGCAATGATTTCTTGAATGGGCTCTATAAGAGATCGTCCATGGCTATTGAGCGTAAGAGAGCGTTTTGTCCTATCGAATAACTCAATCCCAATTTCTTGCTCTAGTTGCTGTAATTGCTGCCCCGCAGCTGCGGCAGTCAGCCCAATTTCTCTAGCGGCGGCTGCTACGCTTTTGTGGCGTGTAATGGCAAGGAAGTTTTTGAGTATTTTGATGCTAGACATAGTATTATTATAAATATATTCTTTATCTCAAAGAAAAATATATTCGATTTATTTTTTACTATCTGCCGATATAATAATCTCATGTCAAATACGGATCTCAAAGTAAAAGTCTGGCGCGGAGCAGAGCAGGGCGAATTCGTCGAATACCTGGTGCCGCGCAACTCCAATCAAACAGTTTTGGATGTCGTTACCTATATCCAACGAAAGCTGGATCCTACTCTGAGCTACCGCTTTGCATGTCGTGTGGGAATGTGTGGATCATGTGCGATGACGGTCAATGGTGTAGCTCGCTGGACATGCCGAACACATGTATCGCAAATCGTAGAAGGGGACTCCCTTGAGATTGCCCCGTTAAATAATTTACCAGTCATTAAAGACCTTGCCACTGACATGCGCGAGTTTTTTAATAAATGGAAAGGTGCTGTTGGCTTCTTTAAGGGCAATCAATCTCGTCACGATGATTTTGCTAAGGTAGAGCCTCAGTCCGAAGAGCGTCAATTGGCCAATGCCGGTATTGAATGTATTGGCTGTGGAGTTTGTTATGCCTCTTGTGAGGTGGTTGAAGCAAGACCAAATTATCTTGGGCCTGCAGCTTTAAATAGAGCTTGGACGCTCACTAATGACATTAGAGATGTGCAGCAACTTGAGCGATTGCGCGCAGTAGCTGGTGATGCGGGTTGTCATGCCTGCCATACGCAAGGATCTTGCACTGAGCGCTGCCCTAAGGCAATCGAGCCTACTGCCAGTATTGCTGGGCTTAAAAAATTAGTTGCCAGAGCAGCGGTAAAGGGCAGTAAGTGGGGCAAGTTATGAGTGCAGCAGTCATGCAGGCAAAACTTTGGTATGCCCAAAGAATTAGTGCCATGATTTTAGGGATCTGCGTCGCTATTCACCTGGTCATTATTTTTTATGCCATCAGGGGTGGTTTGACTGCACAAGAAATACTGGGGCGCACCCAAGGCAATTTGACCTTCGCATTTTTTTACGAGACCTTTGTCTTGGCCTGTTTTGTACACGCTCCAATTGGAGTAGCTAATATTCTGCAAGAAACTCTACCAAAGAGTGGAATTGCAAAACCTGCTTCTTGGTTATTGGCAATATCGATTTTGACTCTAGGAACTACTGCTGTCATCGGTGTGTATAGCGGAGGTGCTTTATGAGCTCAAGGCCAAGAATAGATTACAGGGCAAAGAGCCACTTATCGTATTTTGCGTATGCCTGCCATCGTTTTTCTGGTTTGCTTCTGGCTTGCTTTTTACCTTTGCATTTCTTGATGCTCTCTCAGTCTTTGCGTGGCGCTGCAGGTTTTGAGTCGGCCTTAGGTTTAACAGACATCTGGGTTTTTAAGTTTGGTGAATGGGCATTAGTCATATTGCTAGCTATTCATTTGGCAGGTGGAGTGCGCTTACTCATGATCGAGTTTGGCCCTTGGCGCGGCTTACGTAAGGGCTGGATTCAGGTTTCTATTTTGTTTGCAATTGCATGCGGACTCTTATTTCTATATTTTGCTAATTAGTTAGGTTACCTATGCAGTTATCAATGGATTTGGTGGAAGAGGCATGTAAAGAGCTTTATATACGTGCCCTCAAGGTATTGCCGGATGATATTAAGGCGGGCATAGATCGTCTAGATCGCGCCGAAACAGATGGTCGTGCTCAGGTTGTGTTGAAAACCATGATTACCAATATTGCTGTGGCAGAGCGTGAAGATAACTTGCTTTGCCAAGATACCGGCCTGCCCATTTATAACGTCAAGATTGGCGGCAACGTTCAATATGATGGCATGGCGTTAATGGCAGCCATTCGTAAAGGTTGTGAGCGGGCTACCAAAGAGTATCCCTTGAGATCCTCCGTAGTGCATCCCATCACTCGAAAAAATAATCACACCTCATGCGGTATTGATATGCCCGCTATCCATATTGATTTCTCTGACGCAGCGGAAACGGTTGAAATTGAAATGGTTCCCAAGGGCAGTGGATCAGAAAATAATTCATTTCTCAAAATGGCGATCCCGGCTGATGGGATTAATGGCGTAAAAGCATTTGTGATTGAGAGTGTTGTTTCTGCTGGAGGTAAAACCTGTCCACCTACAATCGTCGGTGTTGGTATAGGCGGAACATCTGATCAGTGTGTGGCGATGGCAAAGCGTGCTGCGGTTCGCCCTCTAGGAAGCTCCTGTTCAGACGAAGAGGGCGCAAAGCTGGAGAAGGAGCTGAGTCTGGCGGTAAATCAACTCGGTATTGGTCCTCAGGGTCTTGGTGGAGACGGTACTGCATTTGCTGTTCACGTTGAGCTGGCCCATACCCACATTACGCTCAATCCCGTTGCAGTCAATATGCAATGCCACTCTGCGCGTAGAGCGCGCGCAACCTTTACGCCTACGGGCGTGAGTTACGGATTCTGAGGAATTATTTATGGCGCACTACGTTCTCCCAACCCCAGTGAGCGAAGAAGATATTCGCAAGCTACGTATTAATGACACTGTGACTTTGCAAAATACTTTATTTGGTATTCGTGATGCAACACAAATTCATATGTTTGACCATGATCGCAAAACCCGCTTTGATCTCAATGGTCACGCCGTAATACATACAGCACCCAATGTTCGCAAGGTGCCCGTGAGCGATGAGTTTCCCGCAGGTTATCAGCCTATTTGCATTGGCACTACAACTTCCGATCGTATGGAGCGCTTTACTCGTCCATTAATGATGCAAAAGGGTGTTCGCATGATTGTTGGGAAAGGTGGAATGCGTGAAGGATCTGCAGAGGCCTTTCAAGAACTTGGCGGTGTTTATTTAGCAATCATTGGTGGTACCGCGGCTCTAGAGACCACCTGGATTGAACAAATTGAAGATGTAGATATGGACGATCTCAATCCAGAATCGCTCTGGCGTTTTAAGATTAAGGATTTTGGACCTCTCTTAGTGGCAATGGACAGCCACGGCGGAAGTATTTATCAAGAGGTTCGCGGCGAAGTTGCGCGTAAAAAAGAGGCAGTATTAAAGAGTCTTGGAATCCCGTCATGAGCGCCATCCCAACCATCGATACAGACATCTTAATTTTAGGCTCTGGTGGCGCTGGTCTCTTTGCCGCATTGCATGCGCATCAAGCAAATCCGAATTTACACATCACGATTGCCGTAAAAGGTTTATTAGGTAAGTGTGGCTGTACAAGGATGGTGCAAGGGGGTTACAACGTTGCTCTAGCAGAAGGTGACTCGGTTGAGCGTCACTTTATGGATACGATTGAAGGTGGTAAATGGCTATCTGATCAAGATCTTGCATGGACCTTAGTTAGCAAGGCTGTAGAGCGTATTCATGAGCTTGAGAATGAGCTCGGTTGCTTTTTTGATCGCAACCCTGATGGTACGGTTCATCAAAAAGCGTTCGCTGGGCAAACTTTTGATCGCACAGTTCACAAGGGTGACTTAACGGGAATTGAAATTATCAATCGCTTGGCAGAGCAGGTTTGGTCAAGAGGGATTCATCGCCTTGAAGAGCATCGTGCTATTGAGTTGATTCATAGTAAAGATGGAAAATCTTTAGCGGGTGTCTTGATGTTGAATATGCAGACAGGTCAATTTACGTTGGTGCGTGCCAAGGCTGTTTTATTGGCTACTGGCGGCGGTCCTACTATGTATAAGTACCATACGCCATCCGGTGACAAGAGCTGTGACGGATTAGCTATGGCTTTACGTGCAGGTCTGACATTGCGTGATATGGAGATGGTGCAGTTTCATCCTACAGGTTTATTAGCTGGTCCCGGCACACGTATGACGGGAACAGTTCTAGAAGAAGGGCTCCGGGGTGCGGGCGGGTACTTACTCAATGGTAATCATGAGCGTTTTATGGGTAACTATGACCCTCGCAATGAGCGTGCAACTCGAGATATTGTTTCAAGATCAATAAATTCAGAGATTCGTGCAGGTCGCGCCACTCCAAATGGCGGGGTCTATATTCAGATGAGTCATTTAGGTCCTGAGAATGTTCGAAAGCAATTTAAGGGTATGGTTGAGCGATGTGCAGACAGCGGATTTGATTTGGCTGGCGACTTGGTTGAGGTGGTGCCCACTGCCCATTACATGATGGGTGGATTGGTATTTAAGAAAGATTGCAGCACTGATTTGCCTGGGCTCTTTGCTGCCGGTGAAGATACCGGAGGGGTGCATGGTGCCAATCGTTTGGGTGGCAATGGAGTTGCTAACTCTACGGTATTTGGTGGTATTGCTGGTGAAGCAATGGCAAATTGGGTTACTGGGCAATCTTTGCGTGAGTGCGATATGGATGAAGTGTATGCCAGTATCAAAGCGCATGAGCAGCCACTGCAAAAACCTGCAGGTGATATTGAAGCGATACGCGATGCGCTTGCTGAGTGTATGTGGGATGACGTTGGTATTTCAAGGACAAAAGAGAGTCTGTTGCGTGCTCGTAATACCTTGGAACAGTTGGGCGCTTCATTGGAGCAAATGGGTGTGGGCAATCTTCAGCGTGAATATAGTGTCACCTGGCAAGATTGGATGAATCTACAAAATCTCATTCTGGTAAGTAAGGCTGTCACTGAAGCGGCAATTGCCCGCGAAAATTCAAGGGGAGCCCATTATCGCGACGATTTTCCAGAGCCGGGCTCTTTAGAGAGCTCCTACTTTACGGCAGTCAATATGTTGAATCAGAATTTGCACATTGAAAATAGGCCAGTGAAGTTCACCATGGTGAAGCCTGGTGAAACGGTTCTGGTAGAAG
>Ga0136641_1001185_pt1 | contig 10932 bp, 9 predicted proteins | sample EliLak1302023Y_FD_115312 | JGI IMG/M metagenome (GOLD analysis project Ga0136641, IMG submission 115312) | Freshwater microbial communities from Elizabeth Lake, Yosemite National Park, California, USA - 13020-23Y | ecosystem: Environmental > Aquatic > Freshwater > Lake ... | reverse complement strand
TTCTAATTTCTAGTTCTCCAAGGTTTACACCCCACTTGCGTGGGGTTTTTTATTGTTGCCCAGTGTTTTCGTTCATCAAGAGAGTCAATAATGCAAAAGTATCCTCCCCCCAAAAGCATGAAGTACACCTTTAGCCGAATCACACTCAGAACGTTTTTGCTGTCGATGACATGCTCCATAGGACTTTGTTTTGCCGCAGATCCAGGAAAAATCGAATGCAATAGCACCCTTGAGTGCGATCAACAGTTGGAAAAAATGGGGGCGACTCGGCAAACCAAGATGTCCGAAGAAAACTCTACGAGCATCACTGACAGTCGCGAAGATCAGTTCTACCTCATCAACGAAGTGAACAAAGCCTCTTTGGTGATGCTCAAAGAACAGAAGGTGGTGTCCAAGGACATCGCCAAGAAAATCGCCCAAGGCGTGTCCTACCTGGCCGAGCAAGCCAACCAAGCCACAGGAAAAAAACCTGCCGACTACCTTCAAATTGAACGCATGCTCACCGATCGTGTGGGTGCGGACGGCTCTTTGATCCACAGCGGCAGAAGCAGACAAGATATCTATGCCACCACGCGGGCCATCAAACTCAGGAACCAATTGCTGGACTTTTATGATGCGCACAACACCTTGCGCTCCACCTTGATCTCCTTGGCGCAGAAGAACATACAGACCGTGATACCAGCCTATACCAATGGCGTACAAGCCATGCCCGACAGTTATGCTCATTACCTGCTAGGCTTCATCAATGCCATGGAGCGAGACGCACAAAAAATCCACGACGCCTACCCACGCTTGAACTCAAGTCCTATGGGCACGGCTGTGCTGGCCAATTCAAGTTGGCCCATCAACCGTGAACGCTTGAGCCATCTGTTGGGTTTTGATCAGTTGGCCGTCAACTCCTTTGACGCCTCACAAATCATCCCTCTTGACAACACCATCGAGGCGGTTGGCATTGTCAACACCACGGCCTTGAAGTTGGGCATGATCTTGCAAGATCTGCACACACAGTACCACCAAACTAGACCCTGGCTGCTCTTGGACGAGGCATCGACTTACACCAGCAGCTCCATGCCGCAAAAAAGAAACCCCGGACTCATCATGCGCGCGCGCGAGGCTGCCTCAGCGCAAATTGGCTTGGGTGTTGCTATTTTGTTCAGGGACCACAACGTCACAAGTGGCATGACCGACTACAAGCAACCCACCACCGAGCTCAACTATTTCCCGCAAGCCATGAGCATGCTCAAAAGCACCAATGCGGTGTTTCAAGTGCTCAAAGTCAACCCCGCGCGCTCCTTGGAGGAAGTCGAGGACGACTGGACCACGTCCATGGAGCTTGCCGAAGGGCTTCAAAGCGACCACAAGGTACCGTTTCGCATCGGCCACTCGTTTGCAAGCGGTATCGTGGACTATGCGAGAGAAAAAAACATCAAGCCGAAGAATTTTCCCTACAAGCAAGCCCAAGTGATTTTTACCGAGGTCAGTCAGAAAATGAATTTTGAGCTCACCACCTTGCCCATTTCAGAAAATAGATTCAAAGAATTGCTCTCTCCCACTTTCATGATCAAGACGCGCTTGGGCACCGGAGGGCCACAAGAAAGTGAAGTGCTCAAGATGCTCGATCACGCCAAATCCAGTCTCAATAACGACAAGGCTTGGATCGCAAGCAAACGCCAAAACATAGAGCATCGAAAAAAAGAATTGGACCAATTGTTTGAACAACTTTAATCAACTCTGATCAACGCCCACAGCATGAGAGAACAAAGCTTTGATGAATCTCTATCAAATCATCGGGGGTGTGTTGAGCCTCACTCTTCTTGCAGCCCAATCACAAGAGCTCGTTCAAATTCCTGCCAGCCAAAGCTTCCTTGGAGAGCCCATCACGCTCAAGGCTTGGATGTTTTTGAGCCCCCAAACATCTTCAAGCGTCAAGCAACACGCGACCGTCCTCCTTTTGCACGGCTGCGGTGGCGCCTACAATGCAAAAGCTCAACTCTCCACCAGAATGGTGGATTACGCCAAGCTCATCAACAACCAAGGTTGGCATGCCTTGGTGCTTGATTCGTTCACCACGCGGGGGGTGAAACAAATTTGCACGCAGGCTTACACCCAACGGCTCATCACCCCAAAACTGAGAGCTCAAGACGTCCTCGACGCCCACCAATGGTTGACTGAGCGCATCGAGGTTGACAAGAACCACATCGCCTACCTAGGATGGTCCAATGGTGGCAGCACGGTGTTGGCCGCAACCAACCTGAACAACGGCTTTGTTGCCTCATCCAAGCTCAAGCCAGCTGGCGCAAGCGTCTTTTATCCAGGTTGTGTCGAAGACCTCAAACAGGGCTATCGACCCAACGCCAGCATGCTCATTCAAGTGGGAGACAGTGACGACTGGACGCGTCCTGGACCTTGTAAAGACCTGGTCGCACAAGCCGCATCCCCAAGGCCTGAGATCGTCGCCTATCCAGGTGCCTACCACCAGTTTGATTCTGAACAAGAGGTCAAAATTCGCTACGACGTGGGTTCAGGAAAAGGCGTGCACTACGGGGGACACCCACAAGCCTATCAAGCCTCGACAAAACGCTTGCTGGAGTTTTTAAAGAGCGCTTTGAAAGAGGACTGAAGTTTGGGGTCTGCTGAACTTGCAGCAAGCCATGACCCCAAGCCCTTCAAAGGCCAGCCCTCAATTCAAATGAAAAACTTGGCTTAGAAATTGAGTGTTGAACTCACCCTGCGTGAAGGTCGGATGATCCAAAATCTCAAGGTGAAGCGACTTGGTCGTGCTCACCCCCTCGATGCGCAATTCATGCAGCACCCGCCTCATGCGAGCGATGGCCTCAGCTCGATCACGCCCCCAACAGATGACTTTGGCCAGCAAGGAGTCGTAGTACATGGGGACGCTGTAGCCCTGAAACACATGGGAATCAATTCTGACGCCTGCTCCCCCTGGGAAATGGACTGCACTGACCTTGCCAGGTGAAGGCATGAAGTGGTTCTTGCTGTCCTCTGCATTGATCCTGCACTCTATGGCGTGCCCTTTAGACATGAGATCTTCTTGCTGGATTTCTAAAACTTGGCCTGATGCAATTTGGATCTGTGCCTTGACCAAATCAAAGGACGTGACCATCTCGGTCACGGGGTGCTCGACTTGAATTCGGGTGTTCATCTCCATGAAATAAAATTCTTGGCTGTCCATGTCCAAAATAAACTCAATCGTGCCGGCATTTTGGTAGCCCACGTGTTGGCACAATTGAAGGGCAGCTGAGGCAATTCTTTGTTGCAGTTTGGGGTCCAAACCAGACGCAGGACTTTCTTCAATGAGTTTTTGATTTCTTCGCTGAATCGAGCAATCTCGTTCACCAAAGACCAACACTTTCTCCAAGTCGGCCAGAACTTGAATCTCAATGTGCCTGATGTTGGTGAGGTATTTCTCAATGTAGATGGACTCATCGCCAAAAAATGACAGGGCCTCGCGCTTGGCTTCATTGAACGCCCTCTCAAGCTCGGACAAAACATGGACAATACGCATGCCTTTGCCACCACCACCTGCGGACGCTTTTAAAAGAACCGGAAAACCGATTCTGCCCGCGACCGCCTGGGCCTCCTCCAAGCTGCCCACGATGCCATCGGAACCCGGCGTGGTCGAGACGCCTGCTGCTTTGGCCACACTTTTGGCACTCGACTTGTCCCCCATTTGAGCAATCACTTGGGCGCTTGGGCCAATGAAGATGAAGCCATGCTCTTGGCAAAGCAGAGCAAAATCGGCATTTTCAGATAAAAACCCATAGCCCGGATGAATGGCCTGAGCCTTGAAGCGCTTGGCAGCTTCGATGATGTGGTTTTTGTTCAAGTAACTTTGAGCCGAGGGTGCAGGACCAATGCACAGGGACTCATCGGCCATCTGAACAGCCATGGAATGGCGGTCTGCACTGGAAAAGACTTGAACCGTTTTGATTCCCATCTCGTGGCAAGCTCGATGTATTCGAACGGCAATCTCTCCACGGTTGGCGATCAACACCTTTTGTATCGTCACGGGCTGCTTCATCAGTCAGGTCGAATCCAAAAGAGGACTTGACCAAATTCAACAGGCTCATTGTTCTTGACCGCGACATCCGCGATGGTGCCCTTCACGCCCGCCTCAATGGAGGACATCAACTTCATTACTTCGATGATGCAGACCTGCGTGTCCTCTTGCACCCTTTGCCCAAGAGCTACAAAAGGTGCCGCGCCTGGCTCAGGCGCAGCATAAAAGGTCCCAACCATAGGAGAGGTGACTTGAAGGAGCCCTTCGTGCGCGGACACCATCGAAGGGGCCTTTGAAGCACTCGGGGCAGAAGAGGCGTGGCTAGCCTCTTGCACCTCTTCTCGTTGCTCTTCTCGCTTCTCTTCTCGCTTCTCTTCTCGCTGCACATGACTTGTGTTGTCCCGAGCCCCGCCGCTCCAAGGGCTGGGGGCCGCCAAAGGAAGCGCTCCTTTTTTCTCCAAAACCAGCTCCAAGTCCAAGTACCTCAAATGGAATCGATTGAATTCGCTAGAAGCTTCAAAGGCTTGGATCAAAGAGACGATTTCATCGTAGGTTAAATTTTGCTGTGTCATGATGCAAGGATGGGGTGTTGATGAAACTCATTCAATGGGACAAATACAGGTTCATGTCTGAAGAAGTGATGGAGACTTTGCCCAAATCGCCCTTTTGACTCAATGCGTGCACCAAGGACAAGACCTCAGCTTTACCAAGGCTTCTTTCTTTCAAAGTGGCGACGGATGAGTTGGAAGCGCTTGATGATCGACCGAAACCCAAGGACGGCTGGGCGGGTGCTTTACTTAAACTTTCGAACTGCTCATTGCCGCCCAAGTAACGCAGAATCAACTCGTCATCTGAGACGCTTGGTCCGCCAAACTTCTCTCGAATTTCCCCCAGGCTCAATTCAGGTGGTGTCCAATTGATCAGCTTCTTTGCCTTGGAGCTGGAGAAGATCATGTCCTTGACATTTGCATCAAAGGCTTGACTCTCCGTCTCGCCCCAAAGACCGATGGCGTATTGAATGGTCTGGTCGCTCAATTCTTTGTACCTTTGGCCGGACATCACGTTCAAGGTTGCTTGGACCCCTACAAACTGAGAATAAGGCGTCACCATGATGGGGTAGCCAAAGTCTTTCCTCACCTGAACGATTTCATCGAGCACCGCATCCAATCGATCGATCATGTTCATCTGGCTCAATTGATGGCGCAAATTGGAGATCATGCCGCCCGGTACTTGGTGGGTAAAGTGAGACTCTCTGTACTCCAAGGGAGCCCCCACGCTCAAACCCTTGGACTTGGCGTAGGCAAAAAGCCCTTCACCGATTCTCCCCACCCGTGAAAGATCAAGATCGGTGGTGTAGCCCAAAGAACGTGCATTTTCAAGCACATTGAGGACCGAGGGGTTGGACGATCCGTTGGACAAGGGGGGCATGGCTGTGTTGATGATCCTGACACCGGCTTTGATCGCTTCTATCGCGCACAGTGGACCCAGTCCAGTGTTGCAATGGGTGTGAAACTCGATGGGCAAATGGGTGTGCTTTAAGAACAAGGCGCACAAAGCAGCCGTTCTCTCGGGCGTCAAAAGCCCCCCTGGATCCTTGAAACAAATTCGATGCGGCCCAACCAGGTGAGCCTCTTTGATTTTGCGCTCAAAGTAAGCATCCGAATGAACGGGTGAGACGGTGTAGATGATGTTGAGAACGGTGCCCAATCCAATTTTTTTACAATCCGATACCCTTTGTTGCCAGTACTTGGCCGTGTTGGAGCTGTCTGAGATTCGGACCTCTTGTATGCCGTTGGCAAAGAGCCTCTCCAAGTACAGATAGGAGATGGAGGCCGGCATGAATTCAAAAGAGGAAGCCGAGCGGCCCACAATGGCCCTGAGCTTGGTTCGTTTGGAGAGTTGAGCTGCCTGCCTGATCCTGTACCAAGGATCCTCGCCCATCTCACGGATCATCTTCTTAAAAAACGCTGTTGCTACCAGTTCATAGGACTGGTAGCCCACAGCATCCAAATCTTCAATGTAGGGAAGTATTTGCGAATTGGGCAGTCCACCCGCCCACAGGCTGGCATTGCCATCCCGAAAGGTGGTGTCAACAAAAAAGACCTCGCCCAGCGAACCCATCAAGCCTCCTCGCCCTTATAAACCACCGTGTCATTGATCACCTGCATCAAGTCACCCGCAATGGGGTTGGAGATCTCCTCAAGGATTTGTCCAACCAAGCCTGGAGCGCGGGAAATCAGTGAAAATCCTCGCATGATCTTGAACGGCACACCAATCTCTGCCAGCAAGGCTGCTATTCCCGCGGTGGCGTTGATGGTGATGTGCTTGCCAACGACCTCATCGACCACGCGTGACATCAAAAGGAGAGCATTGACGTAGTCACCCTTGACCTTGGCTTTTCTCGCAACTTCAAGCAGCTTCGGAGTTCTTGGATCATCTGGCTTGAAATCGTTGTGCCCAAAGCCTGGAAGCGCTTTTTTACGTGAACGGTGTTGGCTGATGATCTCTCTGGCCTTGGCTTCTTGATCGGGCGCTTTGACGATGTCGTCCAAGTACTGGCCCACTTGCTCCATGACGCCGCCAAATTGACTTCCCATGCCAAGAAGCCCCGCAGCCACGGCACCTTGCAAGGAGTCAGGCGCGTTGCGGTAAATCAACCTGGCGTTGAACCCTCCCGACATGCCGTGATCCATCAAGGTCACCAGCACAGCGTCCAAAATGCTGAGCTCTTCGGGTGTGGGCATTTTGCCCAAAATATAGAAGTAAATCATTTTTGAAAATGAAACTTCTCCAATCAAATCTCTGGACAAGTTCTTGCCTCGAATCGTTGCACCGGTTTCATCAAACGTGGACAAGCTAGAGCTTATTTCGCGGTTCGTCATGGTTTTTCTTTAAGTGATGGGGGTTGAGGACGTGTTGAATTTGAAGGGCACGGCAAGCTGTATGGGTCAAGAATCAGGATCTCAATCGAGCTTCACGCCCACAGACTTGATCACCTTGCCCCACTTGTCGCTGTCAACTTTTAAAATCTGCGCCAACTCCTGAGGCGTGCTGCCCATGGGCGTGGCGCTGACATTTAAAAACATTTTCATGACCTCAGGCTCGTGCAAGATGTCGCTCACGGCCAATGAGATCTTGCTCACAACACTGGGCGGCATGTTGGGGGGGCCGACCAAGTTGCCAGAAGTCGTTGCACTGAACCCTGCCAGGGTCTCACTGATCGCAGGCACATCGGGCAGTGAGGGGTTGCGCTTCAAGCTGCTGACTGCAATCGCTTTGACTTTGCCCGATTTGATCTGTGGCAAAGCGGCACTTAATTCAGAGAACATCAAATCGATATGACCCCCCAAGACCGCCACGAGGGCTGGCCCCGTGCCATTGAAGGGAATGTGCGTGAATTTGACCTCTGCCGTGGAGCTCAACATCTCGGCTGCCAAATGCCCCGTGCTTCCCGAGCCAGGTGAGCCATAGGTCAATTTACCGGGATTTTCTTTGGCAAAGCGAATGAGTTGCTGCATGTTGTCGATCGCAACGGTGTTGGCCACCAAAAGGACATTTGCGCTTTCATAAATATGAGAGATGGGGGTGAACAACATCGAATCAAAGTTCATTTTTGAAAACAAATGACGGTTGATGGTCAAGGGAGGTGGCGGCGTTAAGAGCAAGGTGTGACCATCTGGAGGTGAACGAAAGACATGCTCAGAACCTATGTTGGCACTCCCCCCAGGTTTGTATTCCACCACAACGGGTTGTCCCCACTTTTGCTGCAAACGATCACTCAAGAGTCGCAGGGACAGGTCCGTGCCCCCTCCGGCTGCGTAGGGCGAAATGAGTTTGATGGGTTTGGTGGGAAAGTCTTGCGATTGAACTGATCCGAGACAGAGCAGTTGCACAACAATGAACGCGAGAAGTCTGAGGGGATTTGAATTCATGAGGGTGATGTCCTGCAGGGTCTTGTTAAGGTAAGTTCAACACGGCTTGGGCTTGGTCGTCTTTTTAGAAGATCCAGCGCTTGATGCGATGGCGCCTTGCGACACAAAGGCTTCGATGGTTGCTGCGTCAAAGCCAAGTTGCTCGAGCACCTCCAAGCTGTGTTCACCCAAGACTGGAGGAGCCAAGTCCCCGCCTGAGCGCTCGCCGTCGTAGAGCACGGGTCGTTGCGTGTTGTTGACGACCCCCATGCTGGGGTGCTTCAACTCTTTAAATACACCGTTGTGCACCACCTGCGGATCGTTCACCACCTGGTCAATGTTTGAAATGGGCGCATGCGGAATATCGTGCTCAGTCAGGCACACTTGCCAATGGGCCATGTCGTGCTCAGCAAAAGCTGCTTGCAGCAACTGGGTCAAAACCTCGTAATGGGCTTGGCGAGCAAGCACTGTAGAAAAACGCTCGTCACTGGCCCATTCTGGGTGGCCGACAGCGGTGGTCAGATTTTGAAAAAATTTGTCCACCGAGGCCAAGTGCAACGCGACCCAGCCCCCGTCTGCACATTGCAAAGCATAGGACTGCGAGGCACGGGGTCGGCTGATCGGTCCATGGACCTGGCCAGAGGAAAAATAAGAAGCAAAGGCCGACGCTCCAAAAGCAATCATGCTGTCCAGCATGGCCACCTCCACTCGCCTGCCGATTTGCGTGCGTCCGCGCTCGACCAAGGCGCCAAGAATACCGTAGGCTGCGTACATACCGCTCACCGTGTCGGCCACCGCTGGGCCCAAGATGCGCGGCGGTGTGGGTGCCATGGTTTGGCTCAGGTACCCGCTCAAGGCTTGCGCCACGGTGTCGTAGCAGGGTCGGTCCACATAGGGCCCGGTGGCCCCAAAACCCGTGACAGAGCAGTACACCAAGCGAGGATGGCGTTCGTGCACAGCGTCCCAGCCAAACCCCAGTTTATCGAGCACCCCAGGGCGATAATTTTCAAGCAGCACATCCGACTGGGCGAGCAACTTGTCCAAAATAGCTTTGGCGTGGGGGGACTTGAGGTTCAAGGCCAAACTGCGCTTGCGAGCGTTGTAGGTCTGAAACTGAGAACTGTATTGTGAGCCTTGATAGCCCCGAAAAGGGTCGCCACTTCCAGGCTGCTCGACCTTGATCACATCGGCGCCTAAATCCGCCAACATCATCCCCGCGCAAGGACCCGTGATGAAGGTCCCCAATTCAAGGACACGAACATTGTCCAGCACTTTGGTCATAGGGTGGCCCCGTAGATTGATGTCAAACGATTTAAAGGAAGCAAACGGTTCAAACCTTCTTCCCGCCAAGGACCCTTGTGAAGAAGAGGTTGACGAACGGGTGTGTTTGCATGGCACCAACAATTGGCTTGGGCGTTGTAGATCTGGAGGGTCGGCATGAAGGGGGGCTTAAGCAGGACGCAAGAACCAACTCGGCTCCTGAGAGAAGTGAAGTAAGAGGGGCTGGAGTTAGTCGACCTTGATCGCGGCTTGAGCGATCACTTTCTTCCAATTGGCATTTTCACGCGCTAAAAATTGGGCAAAGTCTGCGGGTGAATGCGTTGCAGGAATTTCAAAGCCCAAGGCCACCATTCGCTCAACATAGTCTTTGTTGTTTTGCAATTTTTGGAGTTCAGCGTTCAGTCGCTGAACAATGTCATCTGGCGTTTTCAAGGGTGCAAACAAACCATACCACGGCACCACATCAAAACCGGGCACACCCGACTCGGACAAGGTAGGTACATCAGGGAAAAGTGAAGACCTCTTGGGTGTGGTGATGGCCAAAATTTTGAGCTTCCCCGTGCGAACCAAGGTGGCTATCTTGGGCTGACTGAAGTGAAAATTAACTTCCCCAGACAAGAGAGCTGCATCGGCTTGCGGGACATCCTTGTAAGGGATATGGACCACATCGATGCCGGCGATGCTCTTTAAGATCTCCACGGACAAATGTGGGGGCGTGCCGATACCGGCGGAGGCGTAATTCAATTGCCCGGGTTTTTGCTTGGCTTGCTGAATCAAGTCGTTCAAAGACTGGATCCCTGATTGGGTGCTCACCACCAACAGCATGGGAGACGATGCGCCGTTGGCCACAGGAGAAAAATCTTGGTAACCGTTGTAGGGAAGTTTTTTGTTCAGATGAGGGGTGATGACCATGGCTCCAGATGCAGAAAAAAGCAAGGTGTATCCATCGGCAGCCGCGCGCGAAACCGATTCTGTACCGACCACACCTCCTGCACCCAGTCGGTTCTCAACAATGAAGGTCCGCCCCATGGACTCGCTCAATTTTTGCGCCATGATGCGGGCAATTAAATCGGTCGGACCGCCTGCCCCGTTGGGAACCACGATGCGGACCAATCGGTTGGGATAGCTTGGATCTTGTGAGCTGGCTTGAAAAGACAAACCCAAAGTGAGCGCAAAAGTGAGCGTTTGAAAAAAAAGTTTCATGGGTGAACAAAAAAATCTATTCTTTTAAGATACCACCATGCTGCCTGGTCTCCCATCAGGGTTTGCCTTGATGCGCCCTGTGGCGTCGTGCGATTAATGGAGCCTTTTAAAGTGGATTGCCTTCAATAGGCTCTAAAATTACCGATCGGCGGGTTCTCTGAGAACCCGCACCTCAATGGATCACATCCATGGGAAATCGGGTGCACATCCATGGGCATTCGGGCACCCATCCATCGGCCCATGAACCCTTCAGGTACTTTTATATCGCCATCACCAATGAACCAACGCACAACATGGGTCCATCAATCCGCCTTCGAAACAGCCAAGGCACTGCAAAACCGCTCCCTATCGGCCTATGAACACACCCTGTCCTGCCTTGAACACATCGAAAGGCTTGAGCCCGATGTTCACGCCTTTGCTCACCTGAACAAAGAGGGCGCTCTCGCACGTGCTCGCACGCTCGATACCCTAGCGATCCAGGGCGGCCTGCACGGACTCACGGTGGGCATCAAAGAC
>Ga0136641_1001184_pt1 | contig 10932 bp, 8 predicted proteins | sample EliLak1302023Y_FD_115312 | JGI IMG/M metagenome (GOLD analysis project Ga0136641, IMG submission 115312) | Freshwater microbial communities from Elizabeth Lake, Yosemite National Park, California, USA - 13020-23Y | ecosystem: Environmental > Aquatic > Freshwater > Lake ... | reverse complement strand
TGAGCGCATAGCATCTGCACCCGCTTTAAAAAAACGCTGGATGAGATCAAATTCACCGAGAGGGCTAGATTCAGAATGCATATCCCATTTTATGGCTCTTGGGGAGGGTGTGCTCGAGAGGAATAGAATTAGAGTCTTACATAGGTCTTACCAAAGAGTGCGCTGATGAGCAAAGAAACGAATAGAGAGCAACAAATTGCAGCCCTAAGAGAGGCTGCTCTCCAGTATCACGAGTTTCCCACTCCAGGCAAGATTGAGATTGCTCCAACGAAACAGCTGACCAACCAGCGGGATTTAGCGCTTGCCTATACCCCAGGTGTCGCCTTTCCTTGTGAGGAGATTGTTAAAGATCCCGCTAATGCATTTAAATACACCGCTCGCGGAAATTTAGTTGGCGTGATTACCAATGGCACCGCTGTTCTCGGTTTAGGAAACATTGGGCCACTAGCAAGTAAGCCTGTGATGGAGGGGAAAGCTGTACTCTTTAAAAAGTTTGCAGGCATTGACGTTTTCGATATTGAAGTAAATGAAAACGATCCCGATAAGTTAGTTGAAATCATTGCTGCATTAGAGCCAACATTTGGTGGTATCAATTTAGAGGACATCAAGGCGCCTGACTGCTTTGTAGTCGAGCGTAAATTGCAAGCCCGCATGAAGATTCCGGTCTTTCATGATGACCAGCATGGCACTGCAATTGTGGTTGCAGCAGCAATCATTAATGGTTTAAAGGTAGTTGGCAAAGATGCGGCTCATGTCAAGCTAGTTACATCCGGCGCTGGCGCTGCAGCATTGGCATGCTTGGATTTGTTAGTTGATTTGGGAATCCCCCGAAAAAATATTTGGGTAACCGATTTAGCTGGTGTTGCTTATAAAGGCCGTAAAGAATTAATGGATCCTGAAAAGGAGCCGTTTTGCCAAGAGACAGAACTGCGAACATTGGATCAGGCAATTGAAGGGGCTGATATTTTCTTAGGGCTTTCTGCTGGCGGTGTATTAAAGCGAGAGATGGTAAAGAAGATGGCTCCTACGCCATTGGTCTTTGCCTTAGCAAATCCAACCCCAGAAATTCTGCCTGAAGAGGTCAAGGCAGTACGTCCTGATGCAGTGATGGCTACGGGCCGCACTGATTATCCAAATCAAGTAAATAACGTCTTGTGTTTTCCATTTATCTTCCGTGGTGCGTTAGATGTAGGCGCTACAACGATTACGCGTGGTATGGAATTGGCTGCAGTGAAGGCAGTTGCTGAGTTGGCGCAAGCAGAGCAGAGCGAGGTAGTGACCTCTGTATATGGCATTGAGAACCTGTCATTTGGCCCGGAGTATTTAATTCCGAAACCATTTGATCCACGTTTGATTACGGTCATCGCTCCTGCAGTGGCAAAGGCTGCCATGGACGATGGCGTGGCGACTCGCCCCATCAAAGATTTCGAGGCTTATCGCAATCAGCTCCAGCAGTTTGTTTACCACTCCGGCACTTTAATGAAGCCCCTCTTTAGCATCGCGAAGCGTGTACCAGTAAATCAAAAGCGCATTGTATTTGCTGAGGGTGAAGATGAACGTATATTACGTGCCGTCCAAATTATTATTGATGAGCAACTTGCTACCCCAATTTTGATTGGGCGCCCAGCTGTGATCGAACACCGCATCGAAAAATTTGGCTTGCGTATGAAGGCTGGCGATGACTTTGAGATTGTTAATCCTGAAAACGATGCTCGTTTCCGTGAATTCTGGCAAATCTATTTAGGCCTGATGGAGCGTAAGGGCGTTACAGAGTCTTTTGCAAAACTCGAGATGCGTCGCCGTAATAGTTTGATTGGTTCAGTCATGATCACCAAAGGTATGGCTGATGGCATGATTTGTGGAACGATTGGCAATTTTGCAACCCATCTGAAATATATTGATGAAGTAGTGGGTCATGAGCCAGGCGCAAATATCTATGGTGCAATGTCCGGGTTGATTCTTCCGGGTCGCCAAGTATTCTTGGTGGATACCCACATCAATATTGATCCAACAGCGCAAGAGTTAGCTGAGTTGACTTTGATGGCTGCTAGTGAAATGCGTAAACTTGGATTAATCCCAAAAGTAGCGCTACTTTCTCACTCTAACTTTGGATCTAGTAATGCCCCCTCTGCCATCAAAATGCGGGAAGTATTGGCCCTCATTCAAAAAGCAGCGCCTGATTTAGAGGTGGATGGTGAAATGCATGGCGATAGCGCCTTGGATGAGACCATTCGTGCGGATGCAGTAACCTCATCCCCATTGAAGGGTGATGCAAACCTCTTGGTTCTGCCTAATATTGATGCCGCTAACATTTCCTATAACTTATTAAAAACAGCAGCAGGCAATGGCATTGCCATTGGGCCCTTATTATTAGGTGTAGCTAAACCAATCCATATTTTGACTCCAGCAGCCACCGTGCGCAGGATCGTGAATGTGACAACATTGGCAGTAGTAGAGGCCGCTAGTAACGCTAGAGGTATCGCTTAAGTAATTTAAATAAAGATAAGTTAGCAACAACTTACATATATTTATCCTATATAAATCAATAGTTTATGTAAAATGTAGTGTATTTGGGCTTGATTTGATGGCGTGTTACGGGTAACCTAGCATCCATCATGAACAATCGCACTGAAAACACCGATTTAGCCAGCTTTGAAGAACACAGCCGAGCGGAAAGTTGGGACAGTAGTGATCGATTAGAGACTGAATCATCCGCTGCCAATATTTATGCTCAGGGTGGTTTATCTCGTTTACAAACCTATGCAGCAAATCAAGTTTCGGGGAAAAAAGTGACAGCTTCTTGGCGTGCCGCTTTGGCCGTTCGTGATGCCGGACCGCCGGCAATGTTGCGCAGTGTGCGCACAAATATCGTGCAATCTATTCGCGCTTTCCGTACTCCAGATTTACAGGAGGCGGCTACTGAACTCGGTCAACATTTCATTTACGCAAATTGCGCAAATGCGATGACTAAGGGTGAAGTGTTGGAAGCCATTGCGATTGCTTACTCATTTACAAAGCAACAGGCCAAAAATTTTGATCCTTTGTTAGATGCGTTGACAACAACAATTGATAAGACTGGTTCACAGCCTGGATTTGTTGTGGTGCTTGAAGGTTTGCCGTGTACTCAGAAATTCGATAAAGAAGCGCGCGAAACTCTCTTAGATGTTTTCCGTGATGCTGTGGATTTTTGGGCTGAGCGTCGCACACCTTATCGGGTCTTCTACTCTTTTGCTTAAGCGCTAAAGTAGTCTAAGCCCCTGGAATCGCCTCTATTTGAGGCGATTTTGCATTTCAGGATTCCAGATACTGTGAATGACTGTAATCGCAACGATTCCAGCAGTCTCCGTTCTCAGTACGCGCTCTCCGAGAGAAACAATTTGATAGCCTGTCGCTTGTGCTTGCGCCTCTTCTTCTGGAGAGTGACCACCTTCTGGCCCAATCATCAACACAATATCTTGTGGAGCAGTTCCGATTAGAACTGAATGCATACTCTTTGTAGCGTCTGGACTCAAGAGAAGCTTTAGCGTTGGCTTTGAGTTTGCTTTTAAATAAGTCTCAAAAGTTTGAATAGGTTCTAGGGCGGTAAGCACAGTTCGGTCACATTGCTCACATGCTGCTTGCACAATCCCTTCCCAATGGCCATGGCGTTTTTGGGCGCGCTCCTGATCACTTGGGCGCGTAAGCTTTAAGATTGAGCGCTCGCATTGGATGGGCGCAATAATCTGGACCCCAGTTTCAACAGCCTTCTCAATAATCCAGTCCATCTTGTCTCCACCAGCTAAGCCTTGGGCCAAAGTAATGGCATAAGCGGTTTCACGGTGGATATCAATGTGGATATTGCTTAACTGAACTTGCCCTGTTTTTCCACTCAATAAGAGTAGCTCAGCCTGGGCTACTTGGCCTTTTCCATCAAATACAGGAAAGGATTCGCCAGTCTGGATGCGCCTGACACGAAGGTGATGGGCAACCTCAGCAGTGAGGGTTGTTGGCTTTTGGGAGTCCCATGGCCCGGGAAGATAAAATTGAGGCATTACTGCAATATAGCCAATTTATTTTCCTCGAGACCAAATTTACGATGTCAAACCTTCAAATCCGCATGGCCAACGCAATTCGTGCTTTATCTATGGATGCAGTTCAACAGGCAAATTCAGGTCATCCTGGTATGCCAATGGGCATGGCAGATATTGCTGTGGGACTTTGGAATGAGCATTTGAAACATAATCCAACTGATCCTCATTGGATTGACCGCGATCGTTTTGTTTTATCGAATGGTCACGGTTCGATGTTGTTGTATTCACTTTTACATCTTTCTGGTTATGACTTACCAATCGGAGAGTTAAAGAACTTTCGTCAATTGCATAGTAAAACCCCAGGACATCCTGAGTATGGAATTACACCCGGCGTCGAAACAACAACTGGCCCTCTTGGCCAAGGAATTTCTAATGCAGTTGGAATGGCATTAGCTGAAAAATTATTAGCAGAAGAATTTAATCGCCCTGGTCACAAAGTTATTGATCACTATACCTATGTATTTTTGGGGGATGGTTGTCTGATGGAAGGTATTAGCCATGAAGTTTGTTCCTTGGCTGGTACCTTAAAACTGAATAAGTTGATCGCTCTTTGGGATGACAACGGTATCTCGATTGATGGCAAGGTGGTGTCTTGGTTTAACGAAGATACGCCAAAGCGCTTTGAGGCTTATCACTGGAATGTCATCCGTGATGTTGATGGTCATAATGCCGAGGCTGTAGCAGCCGCGATTGCTAAGGCCAAAAAGAGCGATAAGCCCACCCTAATTTGCTGTAAGACCGCTATTGGTAAGGGTTCGCCGAATATGGCTGGCAGCGATAAAGTGCATGGTTCACCATTAGGTGCTGCTGAAATTGCAGAAACCCGCGTTGCTTTGAACTGGCCCTATGCGCCTTTTGAAGTTCCCAAAGATATTTATGCTGCTTGGGATTTTAAAAAGCGTGGCCAAGCTGCTGAGCATGAGTGGAATAAAGAATTTCAGAAATATAAAACTAAATTTCCAGAGCTGGCTTCGCAATTGCAGCGGCGTATGCAAGGTGATTTATCTAAAGACTTTTCAACCACACTCAACACTTATCTAAAAACCTGCCAATCTAAAGCAGAAACTGTAGCTACTCGCAAAGCCAGCCAAAATGCGATTGAAGCTTTAGCGCCAGTATTGCCAGAATTTATGGGAGGCTCGGCTGATTTAACAGGCTCCAACTTAACCAATTGGTCTGCATGTAAAGCAGTGCGTGGCGATCTTTGGGGTAATCACATTAATTACGGTGTGCGTGAATTTGGTATGAGCGCGATCATGAACGGCATCGCACTGCATGGTGGCTACATTCCATTTGGGGGCACCTTCTTAACTTTCTCAGATTACAGCCGTAATGCTTTGCGCATGGCTGCACTGATGAAGTTGCGTAGCATTTTTGTCTTCACTCATGACTCTATTGGTCTTGGTGAAGATGGCCCAACCCACCAATCCGTAGAGCAGGTTGCTAGCTTACGCCTGATCCCAAATCTGATGGTTTGGCGTCCTTGTGACACCACTGAGAGTGCTGTAGCTTGGGGCTCTGCCATTGAACGCAAGAATGGCCCTAGTGCTTTGATTTTCAGTCGTCAGAACTGTCCATTTGTTTCTCGTAATAGTCAGCAGATTAAAGATATTGCACGTGGCGGCTATGTATTGCGTGATCCTCAATCTAAAAAGATTGATGCAGTCATCATCGCTACCGGCTCTGAAATTGCTCTGGCATTACAAACTGCTGAGCGCTTAGAAAAAGAGGCCGCAGGAAAAATCGGTATTCGGGTGGTTTCAATACCTTCTACTACGGTTTTTGATCAGCAAGATGCCGCATATAAAGCAACAGTATTACCGGCGAAAGTTCCGCGCATTGCAGTAGAAGCAGGCGTAACCGATTTCTGGTGGAAGTATGGTTGCGCAGCAGTGCATGGTGTAGACACATTTGGCGAGTCAGCACCCGCAGGTCAGTTATATGAATATTTTGGTTTAACAGTGGATCAAATTACCAAAACTGTTAAGCAATGTATCGCGCAGAAATAATCATCCAGAATCTAATATTAGTAAGGGGTAATAAATGACAATTCGCGTCGCAATTAATGGTTATGGACGTATCGGGCGGATGGTATTACGTGCCTTATATGAAGATCAGGTCAATGGTAAGCCACGGCGCGATATCAAGATCGTGGCGATCAATGCGATGGGCGATATCGCTATCAATGCCCACCTTACCCAGTATGACTCAGCACATGGCCGCTTTCCGGCAGAGGTTTCAGTAGATGGTGATTGCATGGTGGTCAATGGTGATCGCATCAAAATGTTCTGCACGCGTAACCCTGCAGAGACTCCATGGGGTGAGTTGGGTGTAGATTTAGTTTTAGAGTGCACTGGCAAATTTACCTCTAAAGAAAAAGCCATGATTCATATTCAACAGGGCGCAAAGAAGGTTTTGATTTCTGCTCCTGGTGACAAAGATGTCGATGCAACGATTGTTTATGGTGTCAATCAGAAGGTATTGAAGCCAAGTGATGTGGTGGTATCTAATGCGAGTTGCACCACGAACTGTTTAGCACCCTTAGTCAAACCATTGCTAGAAAAAATTGGTATTGAGTCTGGCTTGATGACGACTATCCATGCATTTACCAATGATCAGGTTTTAACTGATGTGTATCACAAAGATATGCGTCGTGCGCGCTCTGCAGTGACCAGCATGATTCCAACGAAAACTGGCGCAGCAAAGGCAATCGGTTTGGTATTGCCAGCTTTAGCAGGGCGCTTTGATGGTTTTGCGATGCGTGTGCCAGTGATTAATGTTTCCGTAGTGGACCTCACTTTTTTAGCAAGCCGCGTTACTAGTCTAGATGAAGTGAACTCTGTCTTAAAAGCTGCTAGTGAAGGCGAGCTCAAGGGAATTTTGGGTTTTAATACCTTACCTCTGGTTTCAATCGACTTTAATCACGATCCACGTCCTAGTATTTACGATGCTTCTCAGACCCGCGTTTCTGCTGACGGTAAGTTGGTCAAAGTATTGGCTTGGTATGACAACGAGTGGGGTTATTCAGTGCAAATGCTCAATGCAGCAGAAGCCCTGATGGCTGTAAAGTGACAAGAATTGGCTAAAAAGTAAAAAAGACCTCAAATTGAGGTCTTTTTTCATGAATAGGCAGCCTAGAAGGTCTGAAAGTGCCTATTTTTGATTATTTCGACAATTTTTCTTTTGACAGTGCCCATACATGGCTAAAGAATGCTCCTGGAGCTTAAATCCAAGGTTTTTAGCAATATCCCGCTGCCTTTTCTCGATAGCCTCATCAACAAATTCTTCTACATGGCCGCAATCTAGGCAAACCAGGTGGTCGTGGTGCTGACCCTCATTCAGCTCATAGATTGCCCTGCTATCACCCTTGCTAGACTCAAAATGGCTGCGGATTAGCAGTCCTGCCTGCTCAAATTGGGTGAGGACGCGATAGACCGTGGCAAGACCGATTTCTTGATCCTCTTTGGCTAGAGCCATAAAGACATCTTCAGCACTAAAGTGGGTACCACCATTCTGATGAAAAAAATCGAGAATTTTCATACGTGGACCAGTGGCTTTTAGGCCAATGTCGCGCAAATCTGCAGGAGTAGAGTTTTGGTTCGTATTCATGGCTTTGGGAGCTAAAATCAATGTCTTGATGATACGGCCAGCTATGCAAAATTGCCTTAAACTTTTTAATCGTTTTTTTAACGCTCCTTTCAAGGGGGTTTATGCCCCTGCTCGTATCGGATTGGCCACTTTTGCCATGGCCACTGTATTAGGCCTTGCTGCTTGCACTTCTGCTGTTGATGACACTCAACGTGCTTGGATGAACAAAGTATTTAGACCTTATGTTCCAGATGTTGTGCAGGGTAACTTTATCTCCAGTGAGCAATATGCCAAGTTACAACTAGGCATGACTCGTGAACAGGTTCGTCAAATTTTAGGCACATCTTTATTGGCAAGTTACTTCCATGCTAATCGCTGGGATTACGTCTTTGAATTTAAACGTCAAAATCAAGTTATTGGTAAAGAGCGTCATGTAACCGTTTTTTTTGATGGCGATAAAGTGGTGAAGTTTGAAGGCGATGCCTTACCAACTGACATTGAGTTGGTTGCAGAGATTGATGGCTATGCCAAAACTAAGCGCTCATTCTGGGATGTCATGACGGGGTCTAATAAGCCGCCAGTAACCCCTCGATTGCAACAACCAGAGCTACTTGTTCCAAGCCCAACCGATAATTTGGCTAAGGGTGCAGCTATACCAGCAGTACCTGCCGCAAGTAAGGGCTCGTTTTGGGATTATTTTAGCTTTTCAAAACAGCAAGCAAATGCACAAGCTGCACCAGCATCAGAAACTCTAGGTCCTGGCGCTATGAATGTGCCGCAGGGAACCGAGACTAAACAGTAAGTATTACTTTTGTATTAATACCTAATAAAGGCTGTACCACCTTTAATTTGAAGTGATGAACAAATGATGAAGATTGCAGTCGCTGGAGCAACTGGTCGCATGGGTAAGATGTTGATTGAGACCGTGCTTAATTCCCCTGACGCCCAATTAGTTGGGGCTCTGGAGCATACTTCTTGCCCTCAGTTGGGTGAGGATGCTGGCGCATTTTTAGGTAAAAAAACAGGTGTAATGATTTCAGCTGATATTGCTCAAGTTTTAGCAAACGCAGAGTTTTTAATTGACTTCACAAGGCCTGAAGGCACGATGGCACATTTAGCTGTTGCAGAAAAAACAGCTACCAAAATGGTCATTGGTACAACAGGTTTGAGCGCTGAGCAAATTGCCGGTCTTAAAAAAGCATCTGCAAAGTTAGCAATTATCTTTGCTCCCAATATGAGTGTCGGCGTTAATGCTACGTTCAAGTTGCTAGAGATTGCAGCGAAGATGCTCAATCAAGGGTATGACATTGAAATTATCGAAGCCCACCATCGCCATAAAGTAGATGCACCTTCAGGTACTGCACTCAAGATGGGTGAGGTGATTTCTGAGGCGCTGGGTAAAAAGTTAGATGACCTTGCTGTGTATGCACGTGAAGGCCATACAGGCGAACGCAAGGAAGGCTCAATCGGATTTTCAACGATTCGAGGCGGCGATATTGTCGGTGATCACACAGTTCTTTTTGCGGGTGATGGTGAGCGTATTGAGATTAGTCATAAATCCTCTAGTCGCCAATCCTATGCGCAGGGCTCATTACGAGCTACACGCTTCTTGCAAACACAAGCTTCTGGCTTATATGACATGCAAGATGTTTTAGGTTTGCGTAAATAAGCGCCAGTATTAAGCAGCCAGCTAACCCATAAAAATAGAAGAAAAGAGTTGTCTTGAATGAGTAAGGATTACGACTACCGCACTATCGAAGCGGCAGCGCAAGCTGATTGGGAAAGCGCGCAAGTCTATCAAGTTTCTGAGAATGCTGTAGATCTCTCGGGTAAGAAAAAACCAAAGTATTACGCTTGTTCTATGCTGCCTTATCCATCCGGTAAGTTACATATGGGACATGTACGTAACTACACCATCAATGATGTGATGACTCGCCAGCTACGCATGCAGGGCTATAACGTTTTAATGCCTATGGGTTGGGATGCATTTGGCATGCCCGCTGAAAATGCAGCGATTCAGAATAAAGTACCGCCAGCAAAATGGACTTACGACAATATTGCTTATATGAAAAAGCAAATGGTTGCGATGGGCCTTGCTATCGACTGGTCACGTGAAATTGCCACCTGTAGTCCTGATTACTATCGCTGGAACCAGTGGCTCTTTTTAAAGATGCTTGAAAAGGGTATTGCTTATCGCAAAACTCAAGTCGTAAATTGGGATCCGATTGATCAAACAGTGCTGGCAAATGAGCAAGTAATCGATGGTCGTGGCTGGCGCTCTGGCGCATTGGTTGAGAAACGCGAAATTCCTGGTTATTACTTCAACATTACCGCATATGCAGAGCAATTACTCTCTGGTTTGGATGATTTAGGCTGGCCTGAGCGCGTCAAAACCATGCAACAGAATTGGATTGGTAAAAGCCATGGCGTGCGTTTCGCTTTTAAACATGAAATCGCCGATGAACATGGCAAGTTTATTCAAGATGGCCTTTTGTATGTCTTCACGACTCGAGCTGACACCATTATGGGTGTCACATTTTGTGCCGTGGCTGCAGAGCATCCCTTGGCAGCTAAAGCTGCCGCTAATAATCCAGCGCTAGCAGCCTTTATTGAGAAGTGTAAAACGGGTAGCGTGATTGAGGCTGACCTAGCTACTCAAGAAAAAGAGGGAATGTTCACAGGCCTTTATGTTACGCACCCTTTAACTCATGAGCCAGTGCCTGTTTGGGTTGGTAATTATGTGCTGATGTCTTATGGCGATGGTGCTGTGATGGGTGTGCCTGCCCACGATGAGCGTGATTTTGCTTTTCCAAATAAATACGACCTAGCAATTAAACAAGTGATTGCGCTCAAAGGCGAGTCACCCATTTTTAATGCAAGTCGCTGGGAAGATTGGTACGCTCAAAAAGAAGGCGTGGTTTGTTTTAATAGCGATCAATACGACGGTCTTTCGCACGAGGATACAGTCAGAGCTGTCGCTAAAGATTTGGAAAAGTTGGGCATTGGTGAAATCAAGACTACCTATCGTTTACGTGATTGGGGTATTTCTCGTCAGCGTTATTGGGGAACTCCAATACCGATTATTCATTGCGGCGATGAGGCAAATCCAGGTTGTGGCGCTGTGCCAGTTCCTGAATCTGATTTACCAGTAGTGCTTCCAGAAGATTGCGTTCCAGACGGCAGTGGCAATCCATTAAATAAGCGTGCAGATTTTCTGAATGTGAAGTGCCCCAAGTGTGGCAAGCCCGCACGCCGTGAAACTGACACTATGGAT
>Ga0136641_1001183_pt1 | contig 10936 bp, 9 predicted proteins | sample EliLak1302023Y_FD_115312 | JGI IMG/M metagenome (GOLD analysis project Ga0136641, IMG submission 115312) | Freshwater microbial communities from Elizabeth Lake, Yosemite National Park, California, USA - 13020-23Y | ecosystem: Environmental > Aquatic > Freshwater > Lake ... | reverse complement strand
TCTCTGGTTGGAGACCTAGCATTGGCTGGGTATGCAGCGCAGGGTTTGCCGTCCAATTCGTCATCGGCCCACTGGTTGAGTGGGGTTCGGCATTGGCTGGGCACCCTGTCAAGTTCCCGCAGATGGACACCGGCACCATGATGCCTCTGTTGCTAGGAATGCTGGGTCTTGGTGGTCTGCGTACCGCTGAGAAAATTCAAGGCGTTGCTGCAAAATGAACGTCAACTTTGATACCTGTTTTGACCGGGTCATGCAATCCGAAGGCGGTTACGTCTGGGATAAAGATGACGCTGGCGGTGAGACCAACTTAGGTGTCACTGTGGGCGCTTGGAAAGAATTTTTGGGACGGGAAATTAAGCCGGGAGAAATGAAGGCCCTTACTTGTTCTGACGTAAAGCCTTTTTACAAACGGATGTTCTGGGACAAGGTGCGCGGCGATAATCTGCCCGCAGGCGTCGATTACGCCGTTTTTGACTTTGCGGTGAATGCAGGTACTGTCCAAGCTGCCAAGTTCCTTCAGCGGGCTTGTGGGGCCCTTGCTGACGGCGTTATTGGGCCGGGAACCATGGCCATGGTCGCCAAGATGGCCCCAAATGAAGTGTTAAGCAAGTTTGCCGCCCAGAAGGAAGAGTTTTACAATCTCTTGGCCGCAAAGAACCCTACCCAGCAAAAGTTCTTAAAGGGCTGGTTAAACCGTGTAGCAAGCGTGCAGACGACGGCAAAAACAATGTTGGCATAAGGACAAAGCATGACTACAACCCCATCATGGGTGATGACCTACGATTCGCTGACAAGCATGGTGCTCCAGTACCTAGAGCGCAAAGATGCGGCGGTAGTCAATGCCATTCCAACTTTTATCTCTCTGGCTGAGTTTGCAATTGCCGAGCAGATCAAGACGCTTGGCCAGCTTCAAGTGGCCGAATCAACCATCTTGATTAACAACCCGGTGCTGCCAAAGCCAGCCCGGTGGCGTAAAACCGTATCCATGAGCATTCTGGTGGACGGCGTCAAGCAGCCGGTCTATCTACGCAAATACGAGTACCTGAAGAACTATTGGCCAGACACTACCAAGACCGATGTGCCCCAATACTATGCAGACACCGATTGGGATCATTGGTACATCGCCCCAACACCGGACAAAAATTACTCTTTTGAGGTGCTGTACTATGAGCGCATCTCGCCCTTGAGTTCGACAAACCAGACCAATTGGCTCACTCAAAATGCACCAAATGCCATGTTGTTTGGCACTTTGTTGCAGGCCATGCCGTTCCTCAAAAACGACCAGCGCACAGTATTCCAACAGATGTACGCCGAGTCGCTGCAATCCCTCAAAGTCGAGGATGTGTCTCGCGTTGGCGACCGACAGGCCGTTGCGGTTGACAGTTAAACAGGAAATATCATGACCAGCTACGTCTCACCCTACACAGGCCAAACAATCAGCCCATCTCAAGTGGGCTATGAGAGCCTGAGCATTTCCGCAAACACAGTGCTTCAATGGCCGGTTAACGGCAACACCTCAAGCGTAGTGGCCAATATTATTGAGGTGGATGCAACAGTCAACACCAACTTGAAATTGTACATGCCTGCCGCCACAGAGGTGTCTACAGGTCAAAGCGTTTTGATCCGCAATATCGGCTCATACTCTTTCACAGTGGTTGATACTGATGGCCACACGATTGTTCCAATTTCATCTGGAATTGCTCAGTACATTTATGTAACCAGCAACTCCACTCCTGATGGCACATGGGGGGTCGTGCAATTCGGAGCAGGTACTTCTTCGGCAAATGCAGCCACCCTTGCTGGCTACGGTTTAACTGCATTAAGCACCACGCTTAATACGTCAACGGCGGTATCTACGTTCTCATCAACGTACACATTTAATTCTGCTGATCGCTCTTCCATGTATGTTTGGACTGGCGGTGCTGGTACGGTGACGATGCCTTCTGCCGTCAATATGGGCGCAGGTTGGTTTGTCATCATCAAAAATGACGGCACCGGAATTTTGAATGTAGCAGTCACAGGAACCGACACGATTGATGGTCAAGTTAGCGCACAGCTTCAGCTTCAAGAATCTTTTGTGGTGGTGTCCAACGGCACAACGTACTACAGCTACGCATACGGGCAATCAGCCACGTTCTTTTTTACCCAGTTGGTAAAGAACGTTACTGGCGGAACAGTGACCCTGACTTCAGCCGAAGCAGCCAGCATTATTCAAGAATACCAAGGCACACTCACATCAAATTGCATTGTTGTCTTGCCACCCACGGTTCAGTTGTATTCCCTTCAGAACAAGACGACTGGCTCGTTCTCACTGACATTCAAAACCAGCACTTTGGGTGGGGCAACCATTACCCTGCCGCAGAACCAAACGATCATTGCGATTTCTGACGGCACCAATGTTTATAACGCTCAGACATCGACTTCTTCGTTCATCAATGCATTGACCATAGGCAATGGCTCTGCTGCCGCACCATCGCTTTCTTTTACCGGAGACGCAATAACCGGCTTGTACCTTGCCGCCAGCCACCAGCTTGGGATTGCGGTCAATGGAGTCAATGGAGCGACCCTGACCACCACCGGCCTACTTGTTCCAGTTGGGATTAACGCTGGAGCGTTTTAATGACTGCAAAAGTCATTACCCTACAGGTTGGCCCCGGCATCCAACGGGATAGCACTCAATTCTCATCCGTCAGTTATGTGGACGGTAAATGGGTTCGCTTTCAGTATTCCCGTCCTCGCAAAATTGGCGGATATACAGGATCATTTTTGAATGCTACTGGCATCAGCCGGGGCATGATCATGAGTTCGCAGGACGGGCTAAACTATGTGATCTCTGGCTACAACGATGGTATTGAACGGTGGACAACCGACAACGACAACGCTATTGGATTTGGCCCAACTCCCATTGAGCCCACAGGCTCTGTTGCAGGCGTCACAATCACCAACCAAGGCTCTGCTTACACTAATGGCACCTACACTGGCGTGCCGGTCACTGCGGCTGTTGGAACCGGCGCTGTGGCCACGGTAGTCGTGTCAAGCAATCTGGTCTTCAGTGTTGCCATCACCAGCGGTGGTGTGGGCTACATCCACAATGAGTCCGTGGCCATTAGTTCAGCAAGCATTGGCGGCACCGGCTCTGGCTTTGCCGGGTACGTTTCCGCCTTGTCTACCTATGCCCCAAATGACAAAACCCTTTGGCAGTTTGACATTGGCTACGATGCAATGGGCAATGGGAAAAACAATTTGATTGCTCACCCCGGACAGAACTTGCTGGACATCTCCTCGTCAGTAAATACTCGGCCAATGTTTGGAGAATTTACTGGAGTCACATTGGCCCCAGTTGGAATTTTTACCGCCACTGGAACCACAACAAGCGGCTTAGCCACTGTGACTTTTGCAACAGTCATTCAATCTATTGGGGCGGGCCAATCAATCACTGGTGCAGGCGTGCCTGCTGGAACTACTGTTGTTTCTGCTTTGGAAGTTGCAGGCATATGGACGGTCACAATGAGCGCCAATGCCACAGCAAGCGCAACCGTCCTACTGACCTTTGACAACAACATCTCCGTATCTGGCGGCGTCGTAATGTTGTTCCCGTATCTGTTTGTGTACGGCAACAATGGCTTGATTCAAAATTGCGCAGCAGGAAACTTTAGCGACTGGGTGTCTTCTGACTCCAATGCAAACAATGTGTCCTCCACCAAGGTGGTCAAGGGCCTGCCACTGCGCGGCGGCACTACATCGCCTGCCGGGCTATTTTGGACGCTGGACTCCGTGGTGCGCGTGACCTATGCACCAACCACCGTGGGCAACCAAACGCTGTATTGGAAATACGACCTAATCACCCAGCAGTCTTCCATATTGTCCAGCGCATGCGTGATTGAGTATGACGGCATTTTTTACTGGATTGGCACCGACCGATTCCTGACCTATAACGGCGTAGTCCAAGAGTTGGAAAACAAACAGAACAACAACTACTTTTTTGACAAATTGAACTATGCGCAACGCCAAAAAGTCTGGGTAAGCAAAGTGCCTCGTTGGGGTGAAATATGGTGGTTCTTCCCCAATGGTGACAACGAAGAGTGCAACGACGCAATCATTTATAACGTGCGCGAAAAGTGCTGGTATGACTCTGGCACCGCCTTGGGTGCCCGGCGCTCGGCAGGCGTATTTTCTGAAGTGTTCCGCCGCCCAATTTGGGCTGGCAATGAAGTGAACATCAAAGGCAAGTACACCCTGTGGCAGCACGAGAGCGGCACCGATGAGGTGTACACCAACCATGTCAACGCAATTGAGTCTTCTTTTGAGACCAACGTCATTGGTGCCCGTGCAGGCCTTGTGGGCGCTGTCGAGCAACCCGGCGACAACTTGTGGACTCGCATTGAGCGCATTGAACCGGACTTTGTGCAAGTTGGGGCAATGGATGTGATCATCACAGGAAAATCCTATGCGGATGATGTTGACGATCCATCAGACCCGTATTCGTTTAACCCGGACTCGCTCAAAATAGACATGAAAGAGCAAAGACGTGAAATGCGCCTGAAATTCCAAAGCAATACCCAAAATGGTGATTACTTCATGGGACGCATTTTGTTAAGCATAGACACAGGTGACGTTCGCGGAACAGGCAACCCGTAATGATCACCTATGATCCTCGTAACATGACTTGGGATCAGTACTGCAAACTGATGGCCGAGTTATTTGCCCCTAACCAGTTGGGGTATGTAGAAGAAGAAAACTGGCGACAGTGGGTTGATGGCCTCAATGGAATTGGGTACTTCGTTCAATCGGGCATACCTGACCATCGCGGCTATGAAAATTGGCATCAATGGGCCGAGCAAATGGTCGGCATTATGAATGTGGGGGCACAATGAATTTTTTGGATTTGCTAAACATGGTGGCACGCGAGGCGCGGCCAATGCATTTTGCGATCAATCCCATCACGTCGATGGACACGCAATTCACCGAGACGGAAATAGATTCGCTCGATGGCTTGATGATTGTAATGTACTTTTCAATTATCTACGACATTGCTGATGATCTGGTGAAGGACTTTCATCCAGAGACGCCGCAGCAATTGCTTGACTTCATTGAGCAGCACAAAACCCGTGAATGCGCATCGGTCGAGGAAGCCAAGGAGATGATCAAATGATTTATCTCAGCGATTACAGACTGGCCTACTCCACTGAGACCAAGCTGCTTGAGGACATCCGCCACCCACAGGTGGTGAACTGGTTCCCCGAGTCCTACAACAAAGTCAAGACCGGTCTGTTTTACCCTCCCCATCGCGTGGCCGACAAAGTGATTGACCAAGAGCTTGCCAAGGCCCTGCGCGAAGACACGGACGCCAAAACGGCCTTCATATTGGCTGGCGGCAATGGCCACTTTGCCGGTATCAACGCTGTCAAGTCAGAGCCCAACAGCCTGACTTACGAATACAAGTTCCTGCCCCTGACACTCACTCAAGTCTATGCCGGGCGCACCGCTCAAGTCTTTGGGGCCGCAGACCACATCGTGACTGACTCCACTGCCTGCGCCAGCAGCATGAAGGTGCTTATGGATGTGCAGACCCTGATGCGCTTTTATGGCTTTAACCGAGTAATCGTACTGGCTGTCGAAGATCAGGTGAGCAATTTGACTCTGGGATTTTTTGGCGAGACCGGCGCTTCATTGGCTTGGAAGGACGAAAAGGACGGCGCAAAGCCCTCGGCTTTTGACAAGATCAACGGCGGCTTCCACGTTGGCCAAGGTGCCTGCTTGGCAGTCTTTGAGGACGAGGCCACAGTCAAGCGGCGCGGAGTAACCCCCAAGGGCAGGCTTTTGGGTGCCTACACGGCCAGCGAGGCTTGCGCAAACGCAATTGGCCAGAGCGACAACGGTGAAGGATTTATCAAAGCGGCCATTGGAGCCCTTAAATGGGCCGAATTAGCCCCTTCGGACATCGCCGTGGTAAAAACCCACGGTACAGGCACAAAATCGAACAATCAGGCCGAGAGGGCTGCAATAAAGTCCGTTATGACGGATTTCGTGGCCACCAGCTACAAACAGGTCATTGGCCACACCATGGGCGTTAGCGGGTTGCTAGAGACCTGCATGTTGATTGAAAATATGGGTAATGGGTTTGTTCCCAAAATACCGAACAGAACAGAAGAAGACGATGTTTTCCTGTCGCACGACATTGAGGCTCCCAAAGGGGCCGTTTTGTCATTGGCGGCTGGCATGGGCAACGTATATTCAGCCGCAATACTGACAACGGAGTTATGACATGCAAGTAGATTCAAGAAAACACAAGCTAAATGTCGGCGAAATCATTCCTATTTTCTTGCAAAACAGTCCGCAGCCTCACCCTGAAAATGTGATGATGCCTGCCATCTTGGCCGAGTTGAATCATCCCGGCGTGAAAACCAAACAGTTTGGCAACACCTTGTTTGAGTTGATGCCCGGCAAAGATGGCCAAGGGTTCTTCAAAGCGTTTAACGCAGACCTTGGGCCAAACTTTGTAGAGAACAGCAAAATGTTTTGCGTGTGGGCTCGTCGCGTGATGGGCATGAATACGTTGGTTACAGAATTTGATGATCCTGCAATTGAGCAATTATTCAAAATTATTGCAATGAGACCACCGATCCCCGGCATGGGGTATCAAGCCTTCAAGTCTCAATCGGGAAAGACCCGAATCTTATTAAATTTAGGGGGTTGAAATGGCCGCAGTTGTAAATGCAGTAGAAGATGTCTTTCATGCCGTCGGGGACGTTATAGGCACCGTTGCAAAAGCTGCTGAAAACGTAGTCAATTTTGTTGTTGATGAAGTTGTCAAGCCGGTTGCTCAGGTAGTAGAAAAAACCGTTGAATCAGCGCTGAAAGACCCTATTGCAACGCTGGCAAGAATTGCTGCCGTAGCCACTGGTCAAGTTGAACTTTTGCCATTGATTGGCGCTGCTGATGTTGTTGCTCACGGCGGAAATTTTGAAGACGTTTTGAAAGGCGCTGCAATCTCTTACGTTGCATCTGGCGCAGGCGATTTTGCTGGAACTGAATTTGCACAATCAGGCGCTGGAGATTTTGCAAGCAATCTTGGAAAAAATGTTGTAAGTGGTGCAACTGGAGCGGCACTTAGCGGAAAAGACATTGGAGCAGGAGCAATTTCTGGTGGACTTAACTTTGCAGGCAATAAGCTGATCGGCGATGCAGTATCTGGAATTAACAAAGATTTGAACCAGCCAGCAGATAGCTCTGGATTCAACTACAAGTTGCCTGATTACATGACTGGAGAAGACACCACATCAAGTGGCGGTTTGCCTACAGACGCATCCAGTGAGGATGGATTTAATTTAGAAGACATCAAGAAAAATGCTGACGCACCAATAGACACCAACTACGCAATAGATGCCAACGTACAGCACAGTAACGTACCGACTAGTGAGCAAGGCTTAAATCCTGCTGGCGCTTATAACGGTTTGAGCATGGACAGCGTTACCGGACAAGCACCCAATCTTGCAAAAATGGGTGGCGGCAGCGGGTTGTCAGTTAGCTCCAATGAAATGTTGGGCAACCCAAGTTCATTCATTAATGACCCGTCCTACAAGAGCGAAACTCCCGGCACTGTGAGTAAAGCTGGTTTTACTGATGCAGCAGCAACGCCTTCGCTGGGTGATCCAAGCTCATTTATCAATGACCCCAATGTGTTGGGTAAACCTGTAATTGCCACTGCCGATTGCAACTACGACGTAAAACTTCCAAAGGTAAATTTGGCGTCTTTGCTGGCCAATCAATCTAAGCAAAGAAACGCCCTATGTATTGCAATGGGCGGCTTTGACATGAATACTCCTTGGTTAAATAGCCGAGAGCAAATGCTCAGGAACAAACTGCCAATCGGCTGCGAAAGCGGAACTGGTGGCGCAGGTGTTGGTGACTTGTCTAACATCTACAGCAGCTTGACCCCAGAGTTAAGGAACGAATTGGCAGATCGCGGTATTGGCCAATCTCAATCAAGCCTTGCTTTGCCATCATATGGTGAGACAGGCGGCATGGGTGCAAAGGCTGGTGGCAGCATCAAAGGATACGCATGCGGCGGCACCAGTTGCTCTCCATGGGGTGCTATGGCGCAATACATGCCCAAGTTTTATAACACTGGTGCCTCTGGCATGTTGGCCGCAGCCGGTGGACGACGCCAACCACTTACTCTTGCTCAGTTAAAGCAATTGCAAGGACAAGTTGCCCAAAGTGGAAATATGGGCGGCATGGCCAAAGGCGGCTTGCCTTCTGAGTACCGCGACGAGGCCCCTAAAGGCCACAATCCTGAGTTTGTGACTGGCCTGACTGGGTACTATGCCTGCGGCGGCGGAACGGGCCAATCTGACGACATCCCAGCCATGCTGCATGATGGCGACTACGTTATGGACGCTGACGTGGTGGCCGCTTTGGGCGACGGCTCCAGCAAGGCTGGCCGCGAGGTGTTGGACGGTTTCCGATCCAAAGTTCCTCACCATGAACACGTCAAGGGCAAGCCAGTGCCTGCCAATATCGCCGATGGGGAATACGTCTTCCCCGGAAGCTTTGTTACCGCTTTGGGCGGTGGCGACAACAAAAAGGGTGCCGACATCCTTGATGGGCTGCGTGAGAAGCTCCGAGCCCACAAAAGATCGGCCCCTACCAGTAAAATTCCGCCAAAGGCAAAATCACCGCTTGATTACATCAAGGGCTCGAAAGGTTAATCATGGGAAACATGCTCCAGTCATCGCAAACGCAGGCAACGACAGCGCCAGAATTCTATAAGAATTACCTGTGTAACCTTGCAACAAAAGGGGCTGCCGCAGCAGGGCAGGCGCAGTTTGCTGACACCCAACCGCTTCAGCAAAAAGCATTTAGCAATGTCTGCACAAGCTTTGGATCGCAAGACAAAAACTTTCAGACTGGCCAGAATTACGTTGGATGTGCTGCCAAGCAAGACGTTACCGGGGCGGCTGCCGGGTATCTTTCGGCGGGCACTTCAGCCAGCCCGCTAAGTGCTTTAACACCGTATGCCAAGTGCGCCACAGCTACGACTGGAGTCAAGACTGCACAATGTTTGGTTAACAGGGGCACCGCCTTATCTGGGCTCACTTCGGCAAACCCTTACCTCAACAACGCAAGCGCAGCATGCGCCCTTGGGGCTGCTTCCAAAAACATCAATGCAGCCACTGCGCTAAATAATGTTTGCGCTGCAAAGCCGTACCTTTCTCAAGCTGCAACTAGTGGCGGCATCAACAATGCGCAGCCGTACCTAAACCAAGGCACCGCTTTGTGCGCTGCCGGTGTGGCCACCAAGTATTTGAATCAGGCCACAGCCAAGGGCGGAATTTGCCAAGCCAACCCGTACCTTGCTCAGGGCATGGCCGTTGACCCAAATGCTGCGGCTCAAACGTACCTTGGCCAAGCCGCTTCAAGTGGCGGTCTGGGTGCAGCCGATAAATATCTCCAGCAGGCCACAAGTACCAGCCCAGCCGATTTGGCTGCCTCGTACATGAACCCGTACCTCAATACTGCGGCGCAATCGCTGTCGGATATTGCGCAACGGAACATCCGTCAAAACTTATCTCCTGCGGCTACTGCTGCGGCAGTTGGCTCTGGCCAGTTTGGCTCACAGCGCGGCTCTCAAGTGCAAGGACAAATCCAAGCGCAGGCACAACAGGACTTGAACAGTCAGATTGCCCAGATGATGTCTCAGGGCTACGGACAAGCACTGTGTGCGGCAGGCAAACAAAACGCATTGGCCGCTCAAGCTGGCCAGACCGCAGGCACCTTAGCTCAACAACAAGCTGGTTTGCTGGGTCAACTTGGCCAGACTGCTGGCAGCCTGTCTGCTCAGAAACAACAAAACATTCTGAACGCAGCCAATACCGCAGGAACACTTGGACAGCAGCAACAGTCCTTGCTGGCTCAAGCCGGTCAAACTGCCGGTGGACTGACTGCGCAGCAACAACAAAACTTAATCAATGCAGGCAGCACTGCCGGCACGCTGGGCCAGCAGCAGGCTACATTGCTTGGCCAGTTGGGCCAAACCGCTGGAAACTTGACTGCCCAGCAGCAACAAAATTTGATCAATGCAGGCAATGTGCAGGGTACGCTGACTCAACAGCAGGCAAACCTACAAGGCCAGCTTGGCGCGACCGCAGGCAACTTGACCAATCAGACTGCTCAAAACCTCGTTGGAGCAGGCACCAACCTTGGACAACTACAGCAGGGTGCAAACCAAATTCAGGCAGGACTTGGCCAGACTGCTGCAAATGCCCAGCAGGCTCAGAACCAAGCCAACCTCACCGCAGCCCAGACAGCAGCCCAAGCAGCGGCTCAGGAAGGCCAATTGCAAAACCAAGCGGGTGCGAACATGGGTGCGTTGGCAACGGCTGCCAACAACGCCAAATTGGCCTGTATAAACGCTTTGGCGACCCTTGGTGGCCAACAGCAGACCATTGCCCAAAACAAGCAAAACTTCCCTCTGACCAATTTGTCCAATTTGTCTGGTCTGTTGCAAGGTTACAGCATCCCAACATCAACCGAGACCACGCTGTGCATGTCGCCCTTGTCGGGCCTTGCTGCCGTTGGCACTGGCATCGGCGGATTGTTGCAACAAGGTAAGTGCGGCGCAAACTTGCTATGCAAAATCACCGGCTCTAGCAGTTTTGGAAACTTGGCATGCAAAGCGTTCACAGGCCTTAAAAACATTTTTAATAAACCACAAACAAAAACTGATTGCTGCTGCTGCGTGGCAAGAGGCGGGCGCATTCAATCTAAAGCTGACGGCGGCACAGTTGGCGCTCTGGCTTCACGGGCAACTGGCGGCATGCCGGTGGCAAGCGAGTGCTCTGGTTTTGTATGCACCGCAGGCATGATCTGCTCACCATACGCAATGGCTCGTGGCGGCTTGGCTCACGCAATCCGCTCTGGCCGTGTTGGCTGC
>Ga0136641_1001182_pt1 | contig 10938 bp, 19 predicted proteins | sample EliLak1302023Y_FD_115312 | JGI IMG/M metagenome (GOLD analysis project Ga0136641, IMG submission 115312) | Freshwater microbial communities from Elizabeth Lake, Yosemite National Park, California, USA - 13020-23Y | ecosystem: Environmental > Aquatic > Freshwater > Lake ... | reverse complement strand
TGCTCAATGTGGTCGGCGGCTGCATGGCGCTCTTTATCGCCAATCGTTCCGCGCCGCAGCCGCTTCACATGATCGTCAGACATCCAAGGTCTCCATCAGGGCTTTGACGACTTCCGCCGCGAGGGGCGGGACGATGGCGTTGCCGTAGGCGCGCAGGCGCAGCCACTGGGCTGCGTAGGGGTCGATCTCATTATACAGCGCGGCCATTAGTCGTCGCTCTCGCGGGACAGCATGATGCGGGTGATCTCCTCGATGTAGGCCTCAACGCTGTTGTTGAAGAGGTCGAGGGTGTTCTGTTGGAACTTCATGTCGGTCAGGTTCATCATGGCCTCGGCCACCAGAAGCGCCAGCGTTGACATGGCGACCTGCCCCCGCTTGCCCATGAGGAAGGGCCGCACGACGGTGGCCAAGTCAATGACCTCTTGGCCCATGCTCTCTTGGTCGCTCTTCAGCGTCTGACTGAAGACATGCACTGCGTCCTTCTTGTTCATAGATGCTTCGCTCATTGTATTGCTCCCATGTCCTTCAGCGCCTCGCGCGCCATTTCGATGTAGCGGTCGAAGTCCGCATCGCCCGGCAGTGTGTCGGGCAATTCCATCAGGGGCTTGGCTCCGTCGGAGCGCGGCACCTTGTTTGAGTTCTTGGCGTAGGAGATGCACTCCCCGGCGCCGACCTCGGTAGAGTAGTAGAAGCGCACGGCCTTGCCGAGGTACTCGCCGCGCCACAGGCCGCCGCCGGTGACCTGCCGGACGGTCACGAAGCCCTTGGGGTCTGCGCTGGCGCGGATGGTGTCCTCGACCGGAGCGCCCTTGCTCAAGAACGCCGCCACGGCGTCGGTGACGACGGTAAAATCTGGGTTTTTGGACAACACCGGCTCGGCGTAGACGCCCTTGCGCTTGACCTTCCCGTCGGGCTTCACGGCCATGTAGTTGTTCACGTCCCGGGAGTGGAGGGCCTTGTAGTCGGCGCGCTCCAGCTCGAACGAGGTCGTCAGCATCCAGTCGAACATGACCTCCTCCAGCCACTTCTCCCGGTCCTTGTCGCAGAGGATGACGATGCCGTCGGTGTTGGCGCTGACCACTCGGGCGCCCATGTCCTCGACCCACTCGATCAGCATGAGCAGGCAGAGCTGGCCGGTGATCGTCGTCTGGATCATCAGCTCCGGCGCATAGAGGGCGCTGTACATGCTGCCCAGCTTCCCGAAGGACCCGTTCACGACGATCTTCAACGTGTCGGCGGAGAGCTTGTCGCCCTTGGCCTTCGCCTCAAGGCGCCGGGTGACGATGCTCTGGTAGATCTTCAAGAAGTCGTCGCCCATGCTGTCGGGCGAGAGTTTCAGCTTCAAGATGATGCTGGGGTAGTAGGACGCCACGTCGAAGTCGGCGAGGATCTGCCCGGGCCCCGCCACCACGCTCCGGCTCTTCTCGCAGGAGTGCAGGCCGCCGATCCCCATCTGGTACTCGGTCTGGCCAATCTTGATCTTCGCCTTCTGGAGCCAGTCAGGCATCTGCACCGAGCCGTTTGAGCCGACCGGAAAGCCCGTCTTCAAAATCCTGTGGAAAACTTCTTTTAATTGCGACGACCGGAAAGTGACGATCTCCGGGTCCAAGTACCGGCACAAGTGGCCGATCTCGACCTTGCGCGGGCGGTAGCTCTTGCCGGTCAGCTCCTCCAGCTCGTGCTTGATGACGGCCTCGGCGATCTGGGCGTCGGACTTGGAACGCAGGTCGATGCCGCCGTACTGGGCGCCGATCTGCTCGCGCAGCTTGATGGCGGGCTCCAGCGCCCGGTAGAGGGCCTCGGTGGTGTCCAAATCGTTCCGGCAGTACCGGCGGAGCAGGACACGGTCCTCGGGGCTGATCAGGGCGTCGGGCTGGATGGGTAGGTCTTGGAGCTTCTTGGCCCCCATGCGCCCGCCGTAGATCTTCAGGCCCGCCTTGCCCGGCGCCACCTCGATGACGTCGATGTGGTCCCAGTCGTGCCGGGTGCGCAGGCCGTGCGCCTTGGCGGTTTGCCACGCCGGAAGCTTGGACTTGATGATGTCGTCGGAGAGCTTTTTGATCTGCTCGCAGGACCTGCCCGCCACGGCGGCGGCGATGATGTGGAGGTCGTAGTGGTTGCCGTTGAAGCTGACCGTCGTGTCGCCGGACATCAGCTCCTTGACGCGCTTGCGGTTCAGCTCCTGCCCCTCAAATTGTTCGAAGTGGGCCAGCTTGCCGTCCTCCAGCCGCTTGAACATGAGGAGAAAATAATTCGCATAGACTTCGCAGTCAAGGGTAAGCATGAGGAGTGGCCTCAGTTAGAATTAGGTGGCCGTTACCGGGACGTCCCGGCACCCCCTGACACGCTGGCACGGCTCGACCAGCGGGACGCTTCTATCACATGAAATCGAAGTCCTCGTCCTTGAAAACTTCGAAGTCGCTGGCCGAGGCAGTCACGCCGTCGGCGAAGGGCTCGCCGTCCTTGAAGAACTGGACGCCCAGAAGGTTTGCGTTGATGCGCTTGCCGAACTGGTTGTTCTGGGCCCACAACTCGATGATCGCGTTGACGTAGCAACCGGCGTAGAACTTGTTGTCGTCCTCGGTGAGCGGGGTCTTGTCGCGGTTCAGGACAATGGGCCGCTTCTGGCTTGAGGCCTTCAGGCTCATGTGTCCGGCGTAGCCAGCGTATTCAATGCCGTCGCCGTCCTTCATGCAGAGCTTGTCGGCGGGGAGCTTGGCGCCCTTGAGGGCCTCCTTGATCGCCGCGTCAATCGCCGCCTTGACCTCCTTCACCTTGTCCGCCTGCTCGTCCTTGTTGATCAGGAACGTCGCCTCGAACTTGGTCTCCTTACCGTCAAACACGGCCTTGTGGAACAGGCTGGGAAACGACAGGCGGACGTTGGGGAGCATTATCTTTGACATTCTATTCAGTCCTTCTACTTCTAGGGTTATACGTCATTCCGTGACGCTTTGAGACGTTACGCGACACTTCACTCGTCGTCAAGGGCGTGGAAGTCCTCGGCGGTCGGCTTGATTTCCGGGCGCGGATCGCTCTGCCTCGCAAGTGTCGCAGCGCCACGGGGCTTTGCAACAACCTCCTCGATGAGCCCTTTTTTGGACTTGCCCAAGAGCTTCTCCGCCTGCGCGGGGCTGATCAGTTTGTGGGTGTACGCGGCGTGGTCCCCAACCAAATGGGCAAGGAGCGCCCCAGCTCGGTCCTCGTCTGACCATTTGCGCACCGCCCTTCCCTCAACCAGTTTGAAGCCCTTGAACGCGCCGCCCTCAAGGAGGCGCTGCTTGATCACCAGCTCGATTGAGGCCAGCCACGCCTCGATGAGCGTCTTGTTTTCGAGCGCGGCCCGGAGCTGCGCCTCGGTCAGTTTGTGGGGCTGCGGCGCCTCGTCGATCTGGTCAAAGTCGGCCATCAAGATGTCGCTGGTCAATTTGTAGAGCGCGGGGCAGGTCGCCTTGGCCTTGCACCACCGGCACTGCTTCTCGCCGGGTACGCGCTTGGCCGTCGGGTTCTGCGTGTCGAGCGCAGCCTGACGCACAACTTCGCCGAACTTCAGCAAGTCGGTGATTGAGATCTCCCACTCGCTGATGGTGTCGAGGCGGGGCTGTACGATGCTGATCTTGACCGACTGGAAGTCTGATAGGAACATGCACTCGTCGTATGCCCCCAAGGCGTAGAGCATGAGTTGGGGGTTGTGCTCGGCGTAGACCGGCACTCCCTTCCCATACTTCAAGTCAATGATGTGCAGGACTTCGTCACTGACAATGATGGTGTCGGCCGTGCCGAAGCCCTCCGGCACCCACTCTGAGAAGTCCACGCGGCGCTCAATGAACAGGGCGTCACCGGACTTCTTTTGGCTGAGGACGTAGCTGACGTAGGACTCAACGTATTCCCACATCTCCAAGTCATAGGCTCCAACGCGGACAGGCTTGCCCGTGAGCATCATCTCCATGAGGTCGTGCGCCCGCGTCCCCTCCTGCGCGAAGGAGCTGGTGCTCTCCTTCAGCCCCTCCTCCGCCTTGACGCTGCCGGGGCAGGCCATCCACCGGTGGGCGCCGGAGGCGCTTAATTTGGCGTGTGAGGTCATCAGATCTCCTCCCCGTCCTTGGCGATGTCGTGGGCGAGGCTCAGGAAGCGCCCGTGGACCGCGCGGTAGTTCTTGGGGTCGAGCTGCGTGATCGTCTTGGCGCCGTGCTCCCCGAGGATCTCAAGGATGATTGTCCGGGCGCTATTGTCGGCCCGGGCGATCTCCATCGCGAGGGCCTTCAAATCGCCCTCGCCAATATTCGCCGCGATTTTTTTCGGCTCCGGCGATTTAGGACTATCTTCTTTGTCCTTTAGGGGTTGATCGGTACATTCGGTGTTTTCCACGGGTTTTGCGGCCTCGATCAGGGCCTCGGTCTCCTCTTTGGTGACCTTCGCCGCCTTGCGCTTCGCCTTGGCCTGCTCGGCCTTGTAGAGGTCAGCGAGTTGAGCGTCTTCAACCGGCTTAGGGCGGCTAATAGCGTCATTCACGACATCCCTCATGGCGCCGTCGATCTTCTTCATCATTGCGGTGCGCTCGGCCTGCATCGCCTCGCGGACGGCGTCGTCATCGCGGTAGGACTGATCGTCCTGTCGGAGTTTGTCGGGGTTTGTCGGAGTTTCCAGTTTGAATACGCGGGGGACTGCGGTCTCCAGCACTGCCTTGGTCAGGGCCTCGATGGCGGCGGTGAGCTTTTGGATTTCAACTTCGATCATTTCAGGGTCTCCTTTTAGGGTTGTTGCTAACAACGATTTGATACGATATGGTTCGATTTGTGTCAATCCAGACCCGGACGGAAATTCAATGCTCACCAGCTCAAAACTAGGGAAGGCCATTGGCCTCTCCAAGGGGACGGTCACCCGTCTTGCGAAGGAGGGCCGCATACCCTCCATTGTCCTGCCCTCGGGCCACCGGCGCTTTGACGTGGACGAGGTCAAGGCGGCCCTGTCGAGTGATCTCGCCTCGCTGTTAGTCATCCCAGTGGCCGGGGAACAAAAATGATGATCCGCTTCACCTACTGCAAAAACTTCGCGACGGCGGTCACCTTGGAGCGCCCGTGGACCAAGATGGCCGAGACGCTCTCGACCTTCGTGGCGTTCCCGAGCAAGGAGGCGTCGGTGAAGCGCGCGGCGTTTGTGGGCGGCATTCGCGCCGACGAGACCAAGGGCCGGGCCGACGGCAACATCGCCACGCGGACAGTCGCCACGCTCGACTTTGACGCGCCCAAGGGCACCCTCGACGAGATCGAGTTCCAGCTCGACCTGATGATGCCCGGCGCCTTCGTCGCCTACTCGACCTTCCGGCACACGCCCGAGGCGCCCCGCGTCCGCCTGTGCGTCCCCCTGAGCCGCCCCGTGGGCGAGGACGAGCACCGCCGCGTCGTGAGCGAGATCGTGCGCCTCGTGGACATCGGCGCCGTGGACAACTGCTCCTTCGTGATGTCGCAGCTCATGTTCCTGCCCAGCCACAAGGAGGGCGTGACACCTTGGTCGATGCGCCGCGACGGCGCCGCGTGGGAAGTCGGGGGAACCGAAATCGCTATTTCGGTTCGGAACGGCGAAGGCGATGTGGACGGGCTGGGCGACTTTGCTGCGGCAGTCGTCGCCGAGCCGCTCGACATGAGCACCGGTGAGGTCGATGCCCTGCTCGAAAACTACCCCGCCGAGGGCAAGGACTACGACGAGTGGGTCCGCGTCGGCATGGCGCTGTACCATCAATTTCGTGGCGAAATTGATGGGTACGCGCGTTGGACGGCGTGGAGTATGCTCAGTTCCAAGCACAATGGCCGCCAGATGCAGACCAAGTGGCGCTCGTTCGGCGGCGCCCTGAAGCCGGTCACGATGGCCTCGATCATCCACCTCGCCGGTGGCCGCCGGGCCGCAGTCGAGATCCAACCGACCGGGTCAACTTACGCCGCCCTTGAGGCTGAGGCGTCGGGGGCCAAGACCCGCGGGGCGTACACGGCCTTCCGCAACAAGGTCGGGGCCATGAGCGGGGCCCAGCTCCACATGGACAGCCGGTCGATGCTGGCGAACATTCTTCACATGTCGTTTGGCAAGGGCGTTGGCCTGTCACTGTCAGAGGTGAAGAGGGCCCTCAAGCCCGCCAAGGGCGCTGGTCGGTCGGTTGAGGGGGCTGACGGCTCCGCCCCTTTTGACGGGCCCAGTTGGCTCGCCGACTGGGTCTACTGCGAGGCGGACGCCACCTTCGACATGGTCTCGACGCGCCATTCAATCAAGCGGGAGGCTTTCCGGGCCAAGTACGACCGCATGCCCGAGGTTCTGGCGGGGGACGTGGCCGACGCCGCCTCCTTCGCCCTGACCTACTGCCGCATTCCCACGGTGGCCTCCAAGATGTTCTGGCCGGGGGCCGAGCGGATCTTCACGCTCGACAATGGCCTGTCCCACCTCAACACCTACGAGCGCAGTGGCGCCGAGCCCTGCGGGGAGCTGGATGAGGAGACCACCCTGATCGTGGACCGGTTCTTCACCCATGTGCGCAATACGGTCAGCTCAGAGCGCGAGCAGGCCGTTCTGATCGACTTCATGGCCTATGTGTACCAGAACCCCGGCAAGCGGGTGCAGTGGGCCTTGCTGCTCAAGGGCATCGAGGGCAACGGCAAGTCCTACTTCTTCCGGGTCATGCAGGCGGTGCTGGGCAAGCAGGCCTCAGTCGTTTCGACGACGGCCATCGACAGCTCCTTCACCGGTTGGGCCGAGGGCTCGGTGCTGGTCTGCATTGAGGAGATCAGGATCAGCGGCACCAACAAGTACGCGATCCTCGACAAGATGAAGCCGCTCATCACCAATTCAACCATCGCCGTCGTCCACAAGGGGAGGGATGAGAAGCACATCCCAAACTTTTCGTCCTACATGCTCTTTACCAATCACTCGGACGCCATCCCGGTCGGCGACAACGACCGGCGCTATTGCGTGATCTTCACCCGGCAGACGCGCAAGGAGGACCTCTTTGCCCAGCACGGCGGGGCGGTGGGCACTGAGGACTACTTCAGGACGCTCTTTGACGATCTGGAGCGGCGCCCTGACGTGTTCGCCCGGATGCTGTTGGACTGGGAAGTGTCGGCTGAGTTCTCCCCGTCGGGCCGTGCGCCTGAGACCGATGGGCTGGCGGCAATGAGGTCAATGCACGTCTCCGAGGACCGTGACAGCGTCGAGAGCGCCATCGCGGACTATTCCTGCGCGGTCGTGGGTCCGGACATTATTGACGTCACCCACCTCAAAGACATGGTTACAATGGATGGCCGCGACTTCCCCCAGACGAAGGCCATCGGGCACATTTTGAGCGACATGGGATACACGCCAATCGAGGGCCGGAGGGTCAAAATTACCAAGACGAGGCGCGACCACTACGTCTGGCACCGCAGGGGTGCGAAAGATCTGGAGGGGGGCGTATTGCACCCCAACGCCGTAAAGGGCCTCGTCCGCGACTTTCACAGTGGCAACGGCGATTTTAGCGACGGCGTCGAGTGAGGCAGGGGGATGGGAAAAGGGTGCAATCATTGGACTCCAAACATGATTGCACCCCAAGATTGCACCCCAAGCTAAATCCTTAATTTATATATTCTTTTTCTTTTTTGGGGGGCAAAAGATCAAAAAAGAGTAAAAAGTAGTAATTTCAAGAAAACATAAAAAATAAGAACGGCCCCGTAATGGCACTGCAAAATAAAATAATTCATCTGGCCTCAATTCCGGGTTTCCTCGCACCCCACATGATTGCACCCCAAACAAAAAAAGGGCCGGGGGAACGCAAAACCTGCCCCCCGGCCCCCTATGCCTGACTGCCACCCCCTCGGGGCGATCAGGCAATCTGCATGGCGAGAATGATCTTCTCCTCCAGCCATTCAATTGTAACAAGGCCCTCTTTAATCGCCTCCAGCAAGATGGCGGCGGACTGGGGTACGGGGTTCACTCCTGAGAGCCAGAGCTGGGGGGTCCGGCGGGTGACGCCCATGAGGATGGCGACGTCGCTGGTGGTGAAGCCGAGGTCATCCATGAGCTGTTTAAGTTGGTCGGGGGTCAATGGGTCATCTCCAATAGCGCGGCCCGTGCGGAGGCCTGTGAGTGGGCGTGGCGCAAATCACCGTGGGTTGTGAGGGCCCGCCAGATTGGCTTGCCCTTGGCCCTCATGGAGCCCTTGGCGATCCAGCCAATGAGCCGGTCGAAGTAATAGACCGAGAAGGTCCCGTCCGAGTTGAAAGACGTATGGATGGGGTGGGGCATTAGATGAACTCTCCAATGATCACGGCGTCCAGTTTCTTGACGAAGGGCTCAAGCTGTTTGCGGGCCTTTCCCACCAAGGCGGCGTCGGCCACGGTCAGCATGGACACAGACCCCGGGTTCTTTTTGCAGTGGTGGGCAAGTCGGAGCGCGTTCATGTCGGACGGGCTGGCCTTGTAGGCGTCGATGAGCTTCTGCACGGTAATTCTCCATTTCAAAGGATTGTGGGTGTCTGGGGGAGTTTGCCTCCCCCAGATTGGCCGGTGGACGGGGTGGACGTAGAGCATTAGTCGCGCCCCATGTGGGGGACGTCGAGGGCGGCGCGGTGGGCCTCGTCGAAGGTCTGAGTAGTGTAGACATCATCGATTTTGATCACCGACCAGTTGTCGCCGGTCTTGGCCTTGCGGCGGTCGGCCCAGTCCGTGGCGGTCTTGAGATAGAGGGTGGTGTCGCAGAGGGCGATTTGCTGGGCGAGGGAAAGGTCGGAGCTGTTGTTGATCAGGTAATACATGGGGGATCTCCATTTAGGGGTGGGGGTAGGAGCCGAAGCTCCTACCGGGTTGATCAGGCGGCGATGGCCAGCTTGTGCTTGACGCGGATGGTCTCGACCAGCGAGCCGATCTTGGTGCAGGCGGCGACCTGCTCGGTGCTCAGGAAGGCCTTGGCGGCGATGGCGTCGAAGCGCGAGGGGGTCGTGTAGGTGATGGTCAGGGTGGAGAATTCGCCCTCGATGACGCCGTCGTGGGCGGTCTCTTTGATTTCCTTCTTGATGGCGTCAATCTTGGCCTGAGCGGCGTCGAGTTCGGCCTTGGCGAGGGCGTAGCGGTCGGCGAGGGTGAAGTTGGAAGCGTTCATGTCAATCTCCATCTGGTTAAGTGCCGGTCTCCATCTCGACCGTGATGTATGTTTACGCGAACTATATTCGCCGGTCAATCCACATTCGGCCACAAAACGAAAATAATTCGCCCTGTGGATAACTTTTTTAGAGGATGACCTTCTGGCCAATCGCAATCGAGAATTGGAGGGCGGCGCCGCGATTGATCGCCTTGCCCACCTTCAGGGGGCCGTTGAAGATCAGGCCAAACAGGCGCCCGCGCTCGTAGTTCCACTGCGAGTTCGAGTTGTTGATGTAGGCGTCGTAGCGGATCGGGTTGCCCGCCCGGGCCTCGCTGTAGCCCTTCACGAAGGGGGCGCTGCGCATGACGCCGAGGATGCCGGTCTGAGTGGTGTGGACTTGCTTGGCCATATCAATCTCCATTGGGTTGGGTCGGAAAAGGTCGGGGGAAAACTGGGCAGGGTTTTCCCCCTACCTGATCAGAAGTGCGGGTTCTGGCGCTCGATGTGGCCCTTCACCAAGGACCATGTCTTGTGCATCTTCCACTGGTTGGCGGCGCCCTGACGGTGGAAGGTCTGGCCCTCAGAGGTGGTGATCATCTTGAAGTTCTTGCTGATCTTGGTGACGACGCCGCAGGGGTAGTAGTCGCCGTTGAAGGCGTAGGAGACGGGGTCGTTGACGGCGGGGAGGGTGGCGGTGGTGTTCATGTCAATTTCCATCTGGTTAGAAGCAACCATGTCTTTTTTGTAAGCGAATAAAATTCGCCTGTAAAGCCACCCGGGCGCATTTTTCTAAAAATAATTTCGGTGGTAGTTGTCGGTCAGGAGGCCGCCATGCCCGACGCGATCATTGACCCGAATGCCGAATTACGAGACACTCTGGCCCGTGCGGTCTGTTCCTTCGGGTCGCCAGCGGGTGACGCCTGTGCGCTTCCCTGCGTCTGGTGCTTGGCCAACGCGGACACTATCTTGGAAGTTTTCCACAGGTTTTATGGGGGCGGTGAATTGGAGGCGGAGTTGAAGTCCTGATGGTTAAAAAACCCAAGTCCCCGGGGAAATCTGCCGTTCCGGCGCGCTCGGTTGGCAGGCCTTCGAAGTTCACGCAGGAGATTGCGGACTACATCTGCGAGCAGATCGTCAATGGGCGCGATCTGACGGAGATCTGCGAGAACGATGAGGGTATTCCTTCTCGCGCTACTGTTTACAGGTGGACGTGCGAGCGCCCCGAATTTGCAACTCAATGCGCCCGCGCGCGAGAAGCTGGCGCCGACTTCGAAATGTACGCGATGAAGAAGCTCGCCGACGCTTGCACCGAGGCAAACGTCAACTCAACGCGGGCCAAACTGAACCACATGCAGTGGCGCGTGATGAAGATCGCCCCCCGCGTTTACGGCGACCGCACGACCACCGAGGTCGTCGGGCCAAGCGGCGGCGCCATTCAGGTGAAGACGACAATCGACGTGCGCCAGCTTGACCCTGACACCCGTGATGCCTTCAAGCAGGCGCTGCTCACCGCCAAGACCATTGAGCATGACCCGAACGAAGGGCAAGGCTGATGCTGCAACTGAATCCTCCGCTGCCCGTCACGACGCCCAAGGGGCCGGGGCTGGCCCATGTCCTGATCGACTACGGCGCCGAGCACGACTTGATTTGGGTCGTTTTCCAAGACGACGGCGAGTGCTGGTCATGGCGCAACCAAGATGTGCGGGCGCAGGCGAACGTCACGATGGGGAGGAAGATATGACTTGGCAGCCGATTGAGACAGCGCCGAAGGATGGAAAAAGGGTTTTGTTATGGGCTTTTTTTGACCCAAAACATGGGCCATACCCAAATTCTGGGGCATCAACG
>Ga0136641_1001181_pt1 | contig 10942 bp, 12 predicted proteins | sample EliLak1302023Y_FD_115312 | JGI IMG/M metagenome (GOLD analysis project Ga0136641, IMG submission 115312) | Freshwater microbial communities from Elizabeth Lake, Yosemite National Park, California, USA - 13020-23Y | ecosystem: Environmental > Aquatic > Freshwater > Lake ... | reverse complement strand
ATTCCGCGACACAACCTTTGCGTATGACCAGTTCTTCACGGTACAGACGGTGGCAACAATACCCGACCTTACGAGTGTGCGTCTTGTGACATTCGGCTCTATTCTAGACGGGAAGATGCGCGATGCGATGCTCCGCCAGTCATTTGAGATTATTCACAGGGAGGTCCAGACCTTCTATTTTGCCGAGCCGCTCAAATACACCGTGTCCAAGAACAGCGCTACAGATACGGTACGAATCGCGCTACCACTAGAGGCGAACCATCCTCTAGAGGAGATTCTGTGGTTCGTTCGCCGCAAGGATGTTACGGGAAACAACGAGTGGACGAATTATGGGAATGTTCTGGAGAAGGATTATGATGCGGTTTACAATCGGCCCGAGCCGCTGCTTTTGAATGCGGTGATACAAGTGAATGGCGTGACGATATGCGATGCTGAAGAGGGATACTATCGCGAGTTGATCGCTCGTCACCATCGTGGAGGGATTGTCCCGTATGAGAAGTTTATCTATGGCTATTCGTTCGCCCGCCATCCTGGCGACCACCAGCCGAGTGGGACACTGAATGCGAGCCGCGTGCAGAGTCTGCGGCTTGTCTTGGAAGTGAAGGGAGGGCCAGAGTGGGAGGTGAAGGTCTTCTGTCTAGGGATTAACTGGCTGCGATTCCAGAATGGACTGGCGGGGTCTATTTTTGAGGACTAAACTCCATATCTCACTGACCGTTCCTCAATATCCGAATACGACTCCCGCTGAATTCCCATCTTCGGATTCACTACATACCACTTAGCCGTCGGTTGGAGACTCTTCCAGAAGATATCGAGGCAGAAACGTGGATCTTTTTTTCCGTCCGTCTCGAAGCCCTCCTTGAGCTTCGCGGCCCCTTCCTTGAAGTTGGCTAGAAGAGTTCGGGCATATGCTTTGCTCACGCAATACCCCGCCGTTGTTTGTGCGTCGCGGACTTTGCGTAAGAAGGCGTGCTCTGTTTCTTCGGAGCGGAGAACATTCGCCGCGAGCATACAGACGTCGTAGGGGACCGTCAGAAGAGTCTTGAAGAGAGAGGCAACTTGCCACTGTCCCAAGACGAATGTGAAATCATCCTCTAGAATACAGCATTCGCTGTGAGTGGATTCAAGAAATAGTTCGAGCGCCTTAATGTGGGAGAGGGAGCAGCCGAGGGCGCCACGTTTCGGCATGTGGGTGGCGGGGATCCGCGTGAAGTTCACAATATTCAGGCGAGCCATTTCGCCGAGGAATTCTTTGTTCCTGTCTTGGCGCTTGTCAAGATTGATGTAGTAGATGTGGGGTGGGAGCGGAACGGGTTGGAAATATAGATATAAGAAGAGTGTGATAACGAATGCTGTAACGAGTAAAACTCCATACCCCATCTACCTAGAAGGAACAATCCACTATCTCACGGTGGACACGCCGCGATAGTTACATATAAGGAATAATCCAGTTACCGTGTTTTTTCATCTTTAAAATTTTTGCATTGCCCACCATCCAATTGTAATGAAGAACAAGAAAGTTGGCCGGCTGTGCATCTACAAAAACACCATTCGGATACAGATCTCGAGGAAGAGTATTATAAGGAATAGATGTCGCTTGTAACTTAGTATTAACCCATCGTTGGTCCTCGGGGGCTGCGACCCAAACCGCTTTATCGGTTATATTGAATATCCCTCCATCATGACCCGACCTCCACGCAATGAACCCCGTGCAACAATTGCGGCAAGGTGCGCAACACGTTGTCTTCTGTTCATCGCATTGAAAGAGGAGCGGCGCCGTGTCCAACCGGGCTCTTATATCTGGAAGAAAATCGCCTTTTACGACAATATCACCATCTATATATACACACGTCTCAATGGTGTTCCGAGAGGCAAATGTATTCAAGATATCCAGCTTCACCAGATTTATCTCTTGAAACGGTTTTGAGCCGAACTGAAGAAGTTTACCAAGACTCTCGCGCTGAGCCTTTGAGTAGAGAATACATGGTATTCCTTCCATTTGAAAGAAACGATAGGAGGGGTGATCCGCGCAAACAATAGCCAATTTCCACGGGACTTTTGCGGCCTCTAGATGCTTATACAAATTCAATGTGAGAAACTTATAACCGGCTGTTGTTAATGTCCAGACAAGACATCCTTCATATAAGAATTTGCTCGTATCCATCTTTATTGAAACTGGTAGTAGGGTTTATACTGTCGGTCTAAGTAAAAGACCGCCATCTACAGAAGATGGTGGCCGCCCTCCTACGAAACCTAAACAGTGGAGTTCAAGACAGTCGGCTCCTCCCCGTCAAAGGCCAGCCTCGCATACAAATGTTCACAAAAGCGTTTATCCGTGCGGGCCGCTTCACCACCCAGTTCACGCGCCTGGAGTTTGATACTCGGCCCGTGCTCGGCTCCTCAGCAACCATGACCCTTCCACGCAAGGGCCAGCTCATTTCCCGCTTATACTTGGTGACGACTCTCCCAAACATCTCGGCAGCCCAGCTGGCGGCCCGCAAGGCATGCGACGCCTCGGGCTTCCAGTTCCTCGGCCCCACATTCGGCTGGACGAACTCCGTCGGTCACGCGCTTCTTACGGAGGCCAGCATTGATATTGGTGGAGCCCGCTGTGAACGTCTGGACGGCCGTCTTCTAGAGGTTCTTGACGAGTTCCACACACCGCTTGAAAAAACGACGCTCATGAACTCGCTGCTCCCTAGAAAGGATAATGGGTTCCACGTGGGCGTCTTCGGCCTAGAGGATACACAGACTGTGGCGGTGACACCGCTTCCTTTCTGGTTCTCCAGTGGCGATAGCGGTGCGTTTCTACCGATTGACGCAATCCAGTCGGATGCTGTCACGTTGCGCGTGACCTTCTCAGCCCTAGGAAGTATGTTTGTGAGCTCGGCACAGCAGTCGCCGCCGACACCGAATGTGAGTCTGGCTGGAGAATCATATTTTCCTATAGCGGGCAGCCCCTTCTATTACTTGAATCCGCAAGGGGCTCCCGTCACGGGTCTTACTGGACCTGGTGTCACCGTGAAGGCCTCGCCCATCGGTGTGAAAATGCCAACTGTTCTACCGCTAGGAGACACGTATGTGATGGCCGAATACATCTATCTGGATCGGCCCGAGGCTAACCGCTTCCGCATCGCAGACATCCAGATTCCCGTCCCCCAACATTACCCGTTTGAGCCACTCGATACTCAGCGGTCGGCGAATATTCGTTTTCCACTGAAGGTCCCGAATCCTACGCGCACACTCTTCTTCTATCTCCAGCGGTGGGAGGCTGCCCGCTACAATGCGCCCTTCTTGGCTACCCGCGACCTCTCTGGTCAGGGTGTCAATGTGGCCCCCTGGTGGCCTGATGCGTCGGGCCTCAATGTCTATGCTCTCGGCGACCTCAGCCCTGGATTCAGCACAAGAGAATCAGAACCTCTGTCCTCTCTTGCACTCATCTATGAAGGTAAACTCACTCGCTACTGGACGGATTCGCCCTCCATGTTCCGCTCTCTGATTCCGTCGCTGGAAATGAGAAAGAGTCCATGGGTGAATCGGTATATGTATACGCTCCCCTTTGACCTCCAGCATGGACATATTGCGGCGTCTCTCGCAACAGGTGAGGCAAATTTGGATAAGATATTGAATATCGAGCTGGCACTAGAACTCCGTCGGATTCGCGGATCTGCGAATCCGAATGACGTGCCGCGTTATCAAGTCTATGTGTGGGCGGAGACATACAATATTCTGCGAGTATACGGTGGTAGAGCTGGAATGCTGTTTGGATATTAAGCGCGTCTATTTTTGTGTTTACGTGTTCTGCGTCTGCGACCTCCAGACGCCTGTAAAGCCTCAAGGCGAGCGACAGCGTCAATAGACCGCTCCAAAGCCTCTTGTTCTGCATCAAGCATAACTTTGACATCTATCGAATCCTCTCCATATTCTAAAATAAGTCGAGGTAGTTCTTCATTTATACGTTCAAGCATCTGCCGTGCTTCCGTCACCTCTAATAATGCTCTTACCTTTTCAAGTTCCACAGAATTCACGGGATTCGCATGCTCTAACGCATAAATCCGAGATTGAAGATTTGTTATTATGGGGTTAAAATTATTCCTAGAATTTACCTCGTTGTTAAAATTCACCTCATCATTATCACCCTCGGCATTTAACATCGCTCGCGCTGCCTCTGAAGCGTTAATATGTCTTTGGCGCCGTATTTCATTTTGCGCAGCTTTGTGGCTATTCTGTAAGGCCTTCACCTCTGCCGCCCGTCTGGCAAGTCTATTTGCGAACGCAATGTTCGCAGCTGTCGGCGGGACCGCTGCGGCAGCTTCATATGCGGCGCGGATTTCCGAATTCCGTTTCAGTTGCGTCGTAATCTTTTTGCTTTTATTTATTGCCCCTACTCTACGCTTCATGCTTTGCTTAACATAATTCTTGGGTTCCTCGATACCCCATCCATGTCTAAATGAATAATTATGTTCAAACTGACCCTTCTTATCCATTCTATAAAGATGCTTATATTATAATGCTATACACCACTGGAATATGGTCGCTCAATAAGATATCATCGTGATAGACCGTTTCAACATGCTGAACCCGTCCTATGTCTCGTGAAAGACACAGAAGGTGGTCCAAGTGCTCCTCCGTATCGGGGAATGTAACATGTGTCTCATGGTCTACACGGTGGAAGCACTTGAAGATGCATGTATTCGCGTCGCCGGCAATAAGAGGAAATTCACAACGGCTAGCAGCGATAAACAGTTGCTCCTCCTGTGCATGGCGGGCGGCATTGAAGTTCAGACGAATACAGCAGGCCTCCGTAATATCAGACTGCATATGCGTGTTAATAACCTGAAACTCGTTCTTGCCGTCGCACACATTCACCGTAAAGAAGCCCTTCTTCACGACTACATCGGCGCCTGATACAGTAGTAAATGCCTCAAATTTGGGATTTGAGAGCACATGAAACTTGGGATTAAGAAGAGTTAAAAGTCCGCTCCCATTCTCAAGGCCAGCTATATACCCGCCATAAATACGATCGTGTGGCGCCAAAAACGTCCACCCCTCTTCTGCCGCCTTTTTCCAAAAGAGCTTTCTATGTTCCTTTGAAAAAACTTCCTGAAGACAGACAATTTCTGCTCCTGACTTATTGAAAATCCAATCAATCATGGCAGGAACATTTATTTTACACCACGGAAGCCCGTGGATATTATATGTGAGAAGTCTCATCTATCTGACTTTAGTTCGCGTATTTTAAACCACCACGACCCTTCTCAAAGGTCGCAATAGCCCACGAATCAACAATGACGCGCATCTCAGTGGATTTCTGACCAGAGACGGGGTCAACGGGGACGTTCGCGAGGTCAGTATAGATCGTCGGCCTGTCCGCCGTCGTGAAGTTTATCGCTCCCTCGGGCTGGTGCTGGTAGGGTCCTTCGCGACCTCGCAGATCGCCGAGGTCCCAGTTCATTGTGCCGAGTCCAGGGCCAGGGTCGCGCTCCTCCTTGGCGAGATGCTGGAGCTTATTCCAGAGGAGAGGTGTGTTCAGCGGTTCGCGGTCGCGTGCTGCAATGATGAGAGAGACATTATTATAGTATTCAGTCCCGTCATCCTGCATCATCTTCGTATATTTGTTGGCACGTAGATCGGCGGTTTTGTAAAACCAGAAGAGGAGTCTGCCAGCGGGATGTGTGGCGTCGAGACGCCGAGTTCCGTTCGCGACTGCGCCTCTTGTGAGTGGTTCATAGTCCTTCGCGCCATATGTGAATGTATTCTCGTAGAGACGAGAGAAGGGGATTTCTAGAGAGGAGCGTGTGAGTCTCTCGCGAGTATCAGGGTCTACATAGATATGGCGAGTCTCTAATTGAAGAGTGATAGGTGCGATGGCAGTGCGCTGCAGAGTTGCAACTGGTCCCAGGTCGCTGCGTGCCCACGGCACAGGCTTCGGCCTGGAATCGCTCGCTTCCACGAGGTCCTCGAGGCGGCGTAGAGTGACACGCAGCTTGTAGGTCTGCGCCCTTGCCGCGATACTGGGAAATCCTCCATCGTCTGGATGCTGACATCCAAGAAGAGGTAGGTGGAGGCGCAGGCGACCGGGTGTCGCAGCCCGCCCTATCTCCAGGGCCGAGCCAGAATGGACGCCAGTGATTTTATTCTCCAGGAAGGCCGAGCTCAGAGAGCCGCGCGCCCTGCTGGCAGCATAGAGCGCGTCGCCAGTGAACTCCTGGAGAAGAAGCTGGTCCTGGTAAATCTGAATTTTGCTGAAGAGGAAATAGCCAATTCCGTTCGTGTAGCCATAACTGACCCCGTCTGCGTCGGTGATGACGGACTTCGGGTTGGAGGCGGCGACCTGGGGCGGAAGCCAGCTCGGCAAGTCAATCACGAGAGTCGGATCCACGAAGACTTCTCCTGCGGCCTCAAACTCAAACTCACACGTCCGACCAAAGTCGGCGCCGTTCAGTGGAGGGATTCGTCGGAGTTCGTGAAGCTGTGCGGGGACTGGGTTATATCGGTTATCATACGGCGAGACCGATGAGAAATCGTCGTTGAAAAAATATACGTCTTTATTTCCTCTGGCCAGAAGTTCGTATAAGGCTCCTTCATTTGTAATGCCGCTGCGCATGGCCATTCCTCGCTCTTCTTGCTCTTGGTATTATCTTTAGACAGGGGAGACAAAGAAGAGATGGAATTCAATGAGTTCTTCGTATTGATGGAGAGAGGCAACATTCTATGCATCTATTCATCACTGCATGGAGTTTTGACGTGGCGGCCCAAGTTTGCATTGAAGGGGGCGCTGGAGATTCACAGAGTTAAGCGGCTGGACGGAGAGTTCAAAACTCAGATTATCACGACGAGCCCTGAAGCTTTTGAGCCTTTAACACCATTTCAGCAGCCTTATCCGCAGTTTGCGGAAGAGTAAGATAGGCCGTCCGCTTGTATGTGCGCATTTCAATGACGTGGGTCGCGGCCTCCCCTGTCTTAATCCACTCATCTAGGTGGGCCTTCGTCTGTGAATAGGCGTCATTCGTATCCGAGATTCCATTATTGAGGAGACCCTTCAGAAGATTTACTGTCTCCTTGACACGGTCGTATTTGGTTTTTTCCATCTAAATACTATATCTTATTGTATTTAGATATGCCAAATATATATTTCGTCCGAAATGGGCGACTTGGTAACAATATTATACAATATATGGCCGCCAAAATTATTTCTAGAGTGTTCGGACATACTCTCGTGGACTACAAATGTATGCTTACGAATCCATATATAATCAATGATATAGACGAGGGGCAGTATTCCTTTTCATGGAACTGGTTTTGCGAGTCTGTAATAGAAGAAAGTTGCTGGCTTCTTGACCATCCACTCAAAAAAAGAGATATCTATCTCAACGGATATTTTCAGACGGCGGAAATCTATCTCTACATGCGTCCCTGGCTCCGTTCGCTGTTTACCCTCGATAACAAAGAGTTGATACGGTATGGTCTGCGAGTATGCGACCTGATGGCAGCGGAAGGTGTAGAGACAGGCGGTCTTGTTGTCCATCTCCGCCTTGACGATTTCCAGGCGGCGAAACAGGTTATCCATCCTCGTGTCTATCTGGAAGAACTTCGGAGACGGTCTGATCCAATCACACTTGTTCTGCAGAAACCGACGAAGCAGGAAGAGGGACTCTATCTTGCGATGTTCGAGGCTCTGCGATCGACCGTCATTTCGTCAAGTGTTCTGGAGGACCATGCTACACTTAGATGCGCCAAGAAGCTGATGACATCAAACAGCACATTTGCATGGACGGCGGCCTTCTTGGGAGATGCTGAGGAGCGCTTTGTCGTGCCTTTGAAAGAGAATCTCCAGAGACTTGGATATATAAGTCCGTCAGATACTATGATGCGGATTGAATATCTGGATATAGATACATACAACCTTCCTGAATACCCCGTGCCCTTTTCTGGAGAGGATTTGCAAGGACTTTGCGAGTATACTGTTCTTAACAAGGAGAAGAGGGAATATCACAGGGGGCTCGATATAGCCGTGGACCCTTCTAGACAACTCTTTTTAGATACGACGTGGACTCTGCCTAAATCGGTGGGGGCAATTGCTATCTATGCCGATCTTGTCGAGGATTCCATTGCGCAAATTTGCTCATATTTTGAGTCTGTCCGCCTACTTATCATCCATAATGGCGATACTGAGCCGTGTGGGGCAAGCATGAATATCTTTCTAGAGGCATATCCGAGGGCGCATATTTATGCACAGAATAATGTGATATCGCATCCTCGTATTCACTCTCTGCCGATGGGAATTCAGAACCGAATGTGGTGCCAGATTGGCGCGGCACATATGCCCCCCATGGAAAAGAAGAATCTTGTGACCGCAAGTAATTTTGGAAATACACATCCCAGCAGGGCGGTGCTGACAAAGACCCTGGAGCGAACTCCTTTTCCTGGTCTTTTTATGCCCCCTCGCTGTTCACAAGAACAGTATTTATGTTATCTAGCTGAAAGCATGTATTCACTGTGTCCTCCAGGGAATGCGCACGATACGCATCGCCTGTGGGAGAGTCTATATTGTGGGGCTCGTCCTATTGTTTTGCGAACACCTTTTATTGAGCGGCTTCTGGAAACGTGTCCTGGATTTAAGCTTCATATTCTTGACAGCTTTGACGATATTGAGCCGCCGACCCCACTTGAAAGGGGTGATACGCGCCTTTTCTATTTATATATTGAGTATTGGAGAGAGTTGTTCAGGAGTTATCTCCATGAATGAATCGCGACCATGTCTGCGACCGAATTATTGATTTCATGGAGAAATTTTAGATTAACGATGTAAAGAGGACGAATAATATATTCATCTGGAAAATATTGCAAACAATAACTAAAATAAAGCTCATAATCAGCCATACCAGATCCTTTATAATCTTCAGGATTCACAAGTGATAACATAGCCTTCCAAGCTGGCATTCCATGTATACGTTCTACGTGTGTAAGAAATGTCTTCATATGCTCTCTGCGAGTCATTATATGATGACAAATTCCAGAATAAGGTGGTAAACCTTTAAGACCAGGGATAAGTTTATCCATATGAATGAAATAGGGCTCATAATAATCGTCATTTATTGAGAAACAAATCTTATCATCTTTAAAAAAGTTAATAGGTCTTCTTAAAATAACGTCAGAATCTAATATAAGTATGTGCGAAGATGTGGTAGGCAAATAATCATATGCATATAGCTTAATAAGCTGTTGATAATACCAACCGACGCGAGGCGCATGCTTAATATAACTTGCAACATCATCTTTTGTAAATGGAAGGTTTGATTCAGGAATCCACGTTATCTCTTCAATCTCTGGATCCTCTGCCGATACCACATAGATAGTCCTTGCGCCGAGGGCATAATGATTTACACTTTGTATACAAAAGGGTAAAATTGAACTATCTTTTTTGTGATGTGGAATTACTATATCAAAGGACATTAAGAACCCGCTCTGAGTCTAACCATGACGTGCCCCTTTATACTGATTCACATGGGTTCGGTGTTTCCTGAGCATGTGAATACATGCATTCGACAGATTCGGAAGTGGAATCCTGACGCGCATATTGTGTTTATTGCAGATGAAGTTCACAGGAATAAAGTGATTGGGTGTGAATTTGTTTCACTCGAGTCTGTTCCGCATGGGGTGAAGCGGCTGGCATTTCAGGAGCGCTGCATCTTAGACTCCAACTTCCGCGGCGGTTTCTGGAAGTATAGCACGGAGCGGCTCTTCGTTCTGGAGGACTATCTTCAGCAGAGCGGCATTTCCGAGTGCATCCATCTTGAGAATGACAATATGGTCTATTTCACGGCAGAGCACATACTCCCTACGCTGAGAAAGGAGTATACTGGGCTCGCTGCACCCTATCTGGGACGAGGGGAACTGACCTTCGGTATTCTGTATGTAAAGAACACACTGGCGCTTCACGACATGAATGTCTTCATCCTCGGACTTTCACACACAGGGGATAATGAGATGAGGCTGGGCTGCCGTTTCTTCCTGATGAACCGCGAGGAGGCCGATTTCCTACCGACAGTCTCAAATGAGTGTGAGATTCGCGATAGTGACTATCCGTTCGCAACGGCACATGGGGAGGCCTTCCGAGGTGTGTGGGATGCTGCGGCCTATGGACAGTATCTTGGAGGGATTGATGAGCGGAATGGGGCGGGGCGTCAGCTCGGCTTCGTAAACGAGACGTGCGCCTTTCGCACGGACCAGTTCGAGTTTACGTGGGCGTTGTCTAGTTCAGGAGATGGTAATGATCTCGCATATCCGCGAGCTCATCGCCATGGTCATTCCTGGCCCATCTACATTCTTCATGTTCACAGCAAGCAGCTGGACGAGTTTGTTTCATGATAATTTCTGCGAATTCACAATATAAGAAATCGTAGTTGTGCTACATCCATTCGCATAATACTTTCCAAGAGCAAGATTATCGCGCTGGGCAAAATCCGTATAATTTATTTTTACTGTGCCGCCACCGTCAGCGCCGCAGCTGCTAATATTTGCCTTCGGCTGGGTTTTCATCAGATTGCTCACTAAATAATTGTATCTCGTCTGCGACTGGATTTTGCGAAGTATATCACTGGCGTCTCCCATCTAAACTCCGCAAACATTTTTACAAAGAGATGTGTGGCATTTGGGCATACCTTGGCCTATGCAACGAAGTGATTGATAATCCAGATCGCTGTATAAAACAGTTGAAGCCGCGGGGGCCCGAACAAATGGTGCGTGTTGATATGAGCGGCGTGATTCTCGGATTTGCCCGTCTCGCGATTAACGGGCTGAATCCTGAGGGAATGCAGCCAATGCGGGATGAGCGCCTCATCTGGATGTGTAACGGCGAGATTTATAACTGGCGGCAGCTGGCGGAGACCTATGGTATTGAGACTCGGTCGGGAAGTGATTGCGAAGTGCTGGGACCGCT
>Ga0136641_1001180_pt1 | contig 10945 bp, 4 predicted proteins | sample EliLak1302023Y_FD_115312 | JGI IMG/M metagenome (GOLD analysis project Ga0136641, IMG submission 115312) | Freshwater microbial communities from Elizabeth Lake, Yosemite National Park, California, USA - 13020-23Y | ecosystem: Environmental > Aquatic > Freshwater > Lake ... | reverse complement strand
CTGAAGATCAAGCCAATCCCGAACGCCTGACCATTCAATCTCTTCTGGCTTCACACCCTTTTGGGTAAGGCCATTGATGTAAGCCTTCCAAGAAGCAGCAGGAGCCTTGGGTGATCCGGCTTGAATCTTGTTCTCAAGTTCAGAGTACAAACCCAGTTTGGAGCGTTGTGCTCCAAGACTCTTGCGTGTGTCTGGCTGCTCACTAGCATCAATTAAATTCTTGTCCGTAACCTTCTTGCGAGGCTGCTTTTGCATTGCCAAGCGGTCAACAAGATTCAACACCTCAGTCAAAGCATTGGTGTTTTGAATTCCAAGCAGATTAGCAACAAGTTGCGTGAACTTGGTCCAAGCATTCTTGTTGCCCGGATATGGAATCTGCATCAGTTCAAATTGGAACTGCGGATTGGTCATTGCCTCTGCCGTGAACTCACGTTCATTAGTCAGGCCATAAAAATTACCAAGACCCTTCCGTTGCAATTCTTGTTGCACATATTTGTAAAGTTTCTTAATCTCAGCCGCAACAGGTTTTTGCCTATCAGTTGGATTCCTTTGCGCCTTTGAAATCAGCGCATGAACAGTTTCATGTGCATTAGTGTGTTCATCGCCAGCGTAACTGGGGATCATTTGAATTGAGTCATCGGCATAGCGATATACGCCAGCAGCATTTGGATGACCTGCAATTCTTCCCGGCTTACGCAAGGTAATCTTGGACGCAATACCCGCGCCCAACTCGCCAATCCTACGAATAGTAGGGTTCTTACTGAGTTGAAGTGCTGCTGTCAGTTGCGTAAAGTTACCAGCAACGTTTGCGGCTCGTACTTCTGCCTTGTCAAAGGCGATAGGCATCCGTGCTTCAAACTCTTGCAGTGTTTGCGGTTGAGTCGTTGCGGCAGGAGGAGCTTCTCCGGGAGGTGTTTCGGTAGGCGGCTCTTCTGTCGTTACTTCTGGCTTTATCGGAGATTTGACATCAGCCAATGCCCGGACAGTTGCCTTGCGAAGTGCTGATTGCAATGCCAATTCAGAAGCGGTGCGCTCCTCTTGGGTAGTAGAAGCATCCAATCTAGCCTGAATGGCATCAGCAGTCTTTTGCTCTTGCTGTGTCAGAGCCAGTTCTGTACGTTGACTAGCTTCCAGTGTTTGTTCTGGACTGGCATAGTAAACATTCTTACCATCTTGCGGAAACTGGACAATGGCGAATGGCTCATTGCCTTCAGCCTTTTGCTTCAAGTCAATTTGGAATGACGTTGGTTCTGCTCGCGTCTTGTTGGTAGGTGCAGAAACAATTTCCCCTTGTGGTAACACTACCAGTGGAGGCTCGGCTGCTTTGCGTTCTGCCGCGATAGCAGTCTGTACATCTTCTCTGGTAATGTTACCAGCCTCGAAGTCAGAGACAAACCTACGCGCTGCGGGCGTATTGGTTCTGCGCTGGACTTCAACGTAGGCGTTGACTGGATCGACAATGGGAGGCGTAACTGGCCGATCACTTGGAGTGGTGGGCAAGTTCTTGGTGAACTTGACAGGAACATCCAACGATTGAATAGCAAACTTGTTCGCTACGCTTGGGTGCGGAACAATGGTCAAGCTGGCTGGATCACCACCTTGGTTCTTCAGCATATTGCTCATAACGAGCAGACGGTTCTTCGCTGCCTTTTCAGTCAATGGCCTGTTGTCTACGATCTTTGAAACAGGTTGCGGCTCTTCGACAACTGGAGGAGTAGGCTGTATTCCGGGAGTCATTGATGACGTACCCGTTGGTAACCCTGCCTCTAGTCTCCGCGCATCTACTTCTGCTTGTTTGGCAAGCAAGTCTTCCTGAGATGTCAGTTCAGGCGCGGCTTCAGCCATGCTAGGCCGTTCCTCTATTACGCCTTTTTGTCGAGCAGGAGAAGCGATGCCTTGCCTACGATTCAGTTCTGCTACCCGTTCAGCATCTGCATCAACGGCTCGTTGTTGAAGTTGAACTTTCAGGCGATCAAACGTTTCTGCTGATTCTTGTGCGCTCGGTGGCGCTTCTCTAGTAACACCAGTGATGTCGTCAACCTGTTGCTGCACTGGTGGTGCTTCGGGTGGAATTTCTGGCTTAACTTCAGGAACGACTGGAGGAACCTCTGACACCACTTCCGGCTCAGTGACTTCCGATCTGGCTTGCAAGGAGCCATGAACTCCACCAATACCACCCGGCACAACAGACATGGCGTAAGCACCCGCCGCCGAGTCAATGTACTCTTTGATGGCCTGTGCATCTGCCAAAGACAACTTGGCACCATATCGTTCAGCCGCTTGCTGAATCACTTCTACTGGGGCTTCTTTGGTTCCAGTCAGTAGAATCTGCTTGGCAATGTTAATTGCCAAGTTAGGGCTTGACCCTTCAAAGCCCTTCAGAGCACCGACGCCAATCTTGTCACCAATAAATTCTGCAACCGTTGAGACTGCTGCTGCTGGAAGCACTCGTGCTAACTCAATGTCGGTAGCACTACCACCCATTTTTTTGGCTTCTTCTACTGCACGATTGGTAGTCTGACCAGCACCATAGAAACCAGCTTGTCCTGCTAATGCGGCATGAGCACCAATATCTTTAGCCACATCAAGCGCGGCAGACTTTGTTTGCTGTTCAACATAGTCTTTTGCAGCCTGTTCGCCACGTTTTTTAAGGATAGCTTCAGCCGCTTCTTTAACGCCTCGCTTGACCAGTTCTTTTTCTACCAGTCCAGTGGCAGCGCCGCCTAATGTACCTACGCCGGGAGCAATTGCTGATCCAAGAAGCGCACCTGCGCCCATTACACCGAGAGACTCCAGCACATTGGTAACACCAGTACCTGCTTGATATGGCAAGTAGTCTGTCAAGACAGAGCCCATTCCTTTATCAAAAGCGGAACTAAATGACGTTCGTTCTGGTGTAACTAATGGGGCTTGTGCGGCATTCGCTTCTTGAATAGATCGAGCGCCACTCGAAATCAAGCCCTTGGAGATATCCCCTTCGCCAAGCATCCGTTCGGCACCAACACCCAGAAGTGTTTTGATGCCACCATACGTTTCTTGCAACTGAGGAACATATGATTTGATGCCAGATACAAAGGCTCCACTTTGTTCAGGAGGAGGGGGAGGGGGAGGCTGAAAGCCCTGTGGCATTGTCTTGAGATATTCCCCAAGGGTTCTGACGGATTCGCCATCACCTGCCTGATCCGCCTTCAGAATCGCTTGGTATACCTCTTCCCGAGTTGCCATTACTTGACCCCGTATTTAGACAATGCTGCTTGAACTGCTGGAGGAGTTGCGTTACCAGATTCTGTGCCAACTTTTTGTGTTTTAAGAAAGTCTCTGTATTTAATATAATCTTGAAGTGAGTTAATACCTTGAGCTTTTAGGTCTTGTTTTGCCATCATATCAAGAAACAATTTATTGTAATCGTCTGTATAGCGATCTATTTGTGCAGCACGTAAGTCTTCAGGACTCTTGCCAGCCAATCTCGCTTCTGCGGTATTAATCAATCCACGAACTCGTTCTTCAGCAACATCCCTTCTTGAATCGGCCATAAGTTGTGCTTGAGTGATACCTGCTTGGCTAGAGTACATATGACCAGCCAACTGTGCGCTAAATTCTTGGTACTTCTGATTAGCCATATCCATTTTGGCTTGTGATTCTGCTAATTTATCCAACGCACCTGTTTGACGGTTGTATTCGGCTTCTTTAGCCGCATCAATAAACTGCAAATGAGCCGCATCACGGCCAGCCACTGCCCTTTCAAAATCTGCCGTTACACCAGCCATACGAGTCCCACCACCTCGAATAAGTGGGTTTACGGAAGCTTGTAACAACTGACGTTGACGCTCATCTTGAGATTGAGCTAAGTCATGAATCTTATTAGCCGTGGCTATTTGTTGAGCCCCAAAGTCTGGGCGATCTTCAAAATGTTTTTTCTGGGCATCATAAAGTCTTTGTTGTTCTGACAGATTAGGTTTAGTAAAACCAGCCGATTGCATATCAGTCATAATTCCAGATAGTGATGGGTGGGTAGCAGGAGTTTCTTCGCGTTGGGCACTCGGTTGAGCAAGAGCGCCGAGCCCACCGTCAGGAACGGGAGCAGGAACAGGAGCGGGGAGTTGTCCATGCAACCTATCAATTTCTGCGCTTAATTGTGCTTTCTCGGCAGAGCTAGGCACTCGAGCCATCTCTGCACGAAGCACATTTATAACTTTGGCGATGTTGGTGTTGGGGGCGTAGTTAAACTTTAAGTTAGAGCCCCCCGCCTCTGCTGGCTGCTCAGATTGTGCTTGTTTTTCTTGAGCCGCCAGAAAAGCTTCTTCAGTTGGGTGCGATGGAATCATCTCCCGTGCGGCAGCCTCCGCAGCATCTGGCTGTTTTGGTTGCTTCGGTGTTTCTGGAGTTGCATAGAGTGCCATTTGACGCGCACTTTCTGCACGTTCTGAGGGCGTTGCCGCCGTATAGGGCATGATTTGCGCGTTGTACCGACCTCGCACTCGCTCCATTCCTTGATTGGCTCGACCAACCATATCTGTGATGCCGCCGGATATGCTTCTCAAGAAATTCCCAATATCTGAGGTGGCCTCTTCAGCGTCCACTTCGCTACCCTCTGGTCCCGCATAACCAATCACACCACCCTCGGCAAACTCACCCATATTTACAGGCAAACCTGCGAGCCCGCCTTCGGCCATTTGCTGCGGTTGTTGACCTTGTTGGGGAACCATCTGTGCAGCCTGTTGAGCCAGTTGCTGCTGCTGGGCTTGTTGTTGGTTCTGCGCCACACTTGGCCCAGTTTGTTGGGCTTGTTTAAGTTGGTCCAGAATCCCAGCGAGTCCTTGTTGCTCTTCTTCTGGGGTAACGGGTGGGGTTCCACCTTGTTGGGGTTGTTGTTGTTGAGGAATGATTCCCGCACTCTGGGCTGCTTGTGCCGCAACAGTTGGCTGTCCATTAGGGGCTTGTAACTTGGCTCCCGCCTTGAGCGAATCCAAAAACAACTTGGTAGCAGGTGGCAGAACAGACTGTTGTTGCATTTGCATAATATTTCCGATCACAAGCCCAAAGATTTAATAAGCCCAAGCAGATCATCAAGGCGACCAGCAGACGATGAGTTGGCAGTAGTTGTGGCTGTTGACACGGGCATACCAGAAAACATGGTTTGCAGGAACTGAAGTTTCTTGTACGGGTCAGCGCGTTCTTCTTCAAACTGAGCACGGCTTGCATCAATACCTTGTTGTTCAATAGCACGTTGTTGGGTACCCGCCGTTTCTTGTGCTCCAAGCGCACTCAACCCATAACCAGCACCGAACTGCTTGGACGCTTCGGTATTTTGCTGGGCAGTCATGCCCATGTTTGCCGTAGCCAACTGCTGTTGAACTGCTTTGTCGTACGCAGTGTTCAAGCCAGTCAACTGATTAGCGTTCTGCAATGTGCCAAGATTACGCCTATTTTCAGCTTCCATGATGGCTTGTCGCCCACCACCCAAACCACCTGCTTGAGTCAAACGTGCGGCATCAGCCACTCTGGAAATATCTGCTTGCCTACGCGCTTCGGTATTTTGAACGTCCACTGCACCCTGCATATATGGGTTCATGTAACTTTGAATTGAGCCGACTGGACCAAGACCCGAGTTAAACTGGGTTGCGTTATACGTGGTTGGTAGTTTTGCCGCCGTGCCAAATGCTTGGGTTTGCAATGGGGAAGTCCCCGCAATCAATGGGCCAGTATAGGCTTCATATGGTTTATTTGACAATGCATCTGCCCTACCAATCATATTGGTAACCGTTGGGCCAGCCCAGTTTGAGAGCGAACTAGAAGTTGATTGTCCTTCTAGCGCACCGGGAACTGTAGAGTGTGTAATTGCACCTCCCGTGGGAAAAGCAACTGCGCCGCCATCCGCATATCCAGCAACGCCGCCCGGAGTAAACTTTTCTGGGTTGATTTGTTTGCCTTGTTTTGGATTGCCTGTACGGGCTTTCCGTACCCGCGCCATCATCTTGTAAAGTGCATTTGCCCCGGCTGTAGAGTTGCCGTTGCCAAGATGGGATACAACATCGGCAGGGATTACAAACTCACCATGACTCAATTTGGCTGCTTGATGCCCATCAATGTCGGTGTTGATCTTGTCTGCCATTCCATCCGTAGCACCATCAAGATATCGAGGTTGTTTAGCACTGCCATCGTGGGCAAGACCCATGATTCCGCCTTCAGCCGCATATGTCATAGGAGTAAAACTCTGCCTTCCCATAACTGGTGCAGATGAACCAGAGTATGCTTTGTAAGGTGCTTGGTTTATTTGTTGGCGCATTGCTTTAAGTTTTGGAACGCCGCCCTGATACCCGTTAACAGATTTTGGATCAGCAAAACTTGGATTTACCGTCGCGTACAATTTTGCAAGGGCAAGTGCAATGTCAGACAAACCACCAGTAGAAGTTTGAGTACCTTCTGAATTAGGCTTACCACCAATAAGCTGCTTAACAGCATCAACTGCTTTGTTAATGATTGATCCACTGCCACTTGAACCGCCTCCGGAACCACCGCTTATGGGTAATGGTTTTGAATCCGTAGATGCTGGCGCGTAAGAACCCGTTGGGCCGAGTCCCGAGAATATTCCTGTGTACCCACTCTTAAACAACTCTTTGGGAGTAGCATATGTATAGTCATTTGGGTCAGGGGTAAAATTTAACGCTGGATTTGCAGTTCCAGAAAAATCATATCCCAGATAACCACTGTTGATTAAATCAGCAGGGGTTGCAAAATCATTCCCAAGGGCGTAATAATCAGTAGCTGGAGTACCGGAAAAATTGTACCCGTTGTACTCACTATTAGACAAATCTTTGGGAGTAGCAAAATCATTTCCAAGGTTATAGTAATCATATGCCATTTAAGCCACCTTATTCCCGTAAATTTTGTTAGCGGTGGGGGTTAGCCACGACAAATCCATTGGTTTAACATTTGCCAACTCTTGTGTTGGCGTTGCTGCTTGCCCAGACCCAGAACCCACCATACCTGCTAATGCAAGATAGTTTAGCAAATTTCCCTGATTACTTGAAGCATCCGCTGTAGTTACCGGATTGGTTGGGGTTGTCGGGATTGTTGGGGTTGTGGGGATTGTAGGATTGGTTGAGGTTGTCGTCCCGGTTGCAGTCCCGGTATTGGTTTGCCCAGTCGGGCGTGGGACAACTGCTGTATTTGGACCAGTGGCAACCGTTGTCGGCCCTGTCGGTCTTGATGGGGAACTGGGTGGGAATAACTGATGCAAGTAATCAGTTAACTTTTGGCTGGCAAATGTGCCGCCTACAGAAGTAAGAAGTTTGTCAAGCGAATCTGATCCTGTCAGACCACTTAAAGCACTCCCCGCTTGTTGCCCAGCATAGTTACCCACCGCGCCAATTACATTGTTCGTAAGGGCCGTACCAATATCTTGCCCAGCAACACCCGCTCCAACCGTATTTGCGAGAACAGTTGGCAGGTATTTGTCTATCGACGCTACCCCTGTCGAGTAGTCTGACGGCTTGGTCGGTCCTGCTTGTCCCGCTGGAAGTGTTTCTGGAGACAGCAAGGTTTTAATGCCAGACGCCGCACCCCCTGCCAACGCACCTTTTGCGATATCACCAAGATTAAAGTTGCCATTAAGAGCCCCACGAACAGCCGTTTGAGTTGCACCTTGTGCGGCCCCGCCAAGAGCAGCATTACCCGTTGCCCCCAAATTTAAACCTGATGCAGCCCCCTGAGTTGCACCTGATGCCATGCCCCCAAGTTCTGAACCAAGATAACTGGCCCCAATATTCTTGAGAACGTCCAACGCATCTGCACCCCGTGCAACAGAATTCATCCCACTATAAGCCGCTCCTACTAATGGACTTCCAAAAGCAGTAAACAATGCTGGCATAACCGTATCTGCAAGAAAGTCCCCTTTAGGAGCAGTATATTTTGGTACAAATACTATATTGCCACGGTCATCTTGCCTAAGTGCAAAATCAAGCGCACCTTCTCCGAGAAACTTTGAGCTACCAAACTTATCGGTTGCAATGTTACCCTTGGAAACAGAAGCATCATTTTTTAACTTCGTTGTTTGTTGGTAGTATCTAGAACCATCGTCAGAAAAATTATAGTTTAATCCCTTGTCGTATAAAACAGGTTGTTTTGTTGTTTTATCAATTAACTGACCATCTTTGTTATACGCAATATTATTTAAGTTGGTTACACCGCCTTGTACTAAATTTGTGGCAAGTTCATTTATAATTTCATCAGAAGTTTTACCGGGTATATTCCAATTAATTTTATATTTACCAGACTGTTTTTTTATTTGTTCTATTATATTTGATTTGTTTACATTGAATTCATCAGTTACTCGTTTTTGCAATGCTTTAAGATCAGAAGCAGTACCTAAAATTGTACCGTGGCTATCAAGAGGACGACCTTCTGAATCAATAGACGTTATATTGCCTTGAATATCATAATATGACTTGCCAGCTCTTACTGATGGCCCCATCCACGATGGTTGTATGATATCCCCGCCTAACATATCTTTTACGGGGTTATATGATGGCCCGTATCGGGCTATGCCTTCTGCATTTCTGGCAGCAATGGCTTCTGGAGTTCCCGCTTCAAATGCCTTGGCATCACTAATTGCCCTCTCTTGCTCCGCAAGCCGTTGAAGAGCGGCAGTAGTATTTTTTTCGTTAGTTGCTACTACTTCTGCATGTTTTGCACTTTCTTTGTCATAGCGAGCAGCATTTACCGCAGTCGCTCCTTGTGGGGACATTACATATTCAAGAACATCTTTGTACTTGGATGCGCCGGGGCGGTTGAAAAAACTAGCCCCTTGTTGTTGCGCTTGGGTGATGACGTTGGGGGATAACTTTAATGCAGCTTCCAACAGTGCAGATGAATCAGATGTAGTCATGGTTTGACCTTTAACACATTATTTGCTGTTGTATCCCGATATACATCACCAGAACGTAGGGTAGCAAGGTCTGCTTGAGTTGGAAGCGTTTTGATATTTAGATTGAGTTGGCTTGCAGCAGATTGTCCGGGAGTATCAAGCAAAACAAAGTACAAACGCAAAATATTAAATGTTTTATCAAAATACATCCGATCATATTCTTCGGGAGCATTGGGAATGCTAGGCGCTTTAGTAGTTCCTGTACTCATGATTTACGGCCATCTGGTCGAATGTCCAACCGTGGCGCACCCAACTGCCATGCAACACCAAGATCGTTAGACTCGACTTTTAACGACATCTGCCGACCACGCACTCGGATGTTAACCTGACCTGTAAACTGTTCTACAGGGACAGTTGCACTTCTGACAACTGCACCATTGCTTGATCCAGCAACAGATTGAGGATCGTTGTATCCTGATCCAGAATTTTGCAACGGGAGCAATGTAAACGTAACTTTAGGCTGATTTACGGTAGACCCTCTAAAAGTAATGTCAGGAATAACACGCCACACAAAACCAAAATTATGTCCATCATTAATATCAAATTCTGAGGATGTAATGTACGCTTGAATTGGTACGGGGCTTCCCGTAGACACATCATCATAACCAATTTCTTGGTAGAGCAATCTTTGGTTTGATGCTGCTAATGGGTAATTTGTTATGACACTTGCATCAATCCAAGCAGTGCGGAGCATGGTGCCGTAATACCATGCTTTTTCAATATAGTTGTAAACAACATATCTATCGGGTGTAGTGCTATTTTGTGAGCAATAAAACCACCAAACTTCATTAAATTTTTCAACCGATGTTGCAAATACTTGGGCTACTTGATCGTTATTAAAGTCTTGAAAAACCAACTGTCGTAAATCACAAGTCATAGTTTGTGTACGGCCATCGTACATATAGAACTTGTCGTCGCCCATCCAATACGTTACACCAGCAACAGCGATTGCAGCATTACTACTGGAAATTGAAATATTGTCTGAAAGAAGTTGCGTCTGCCATACAGCCGGGGGTCCAACATATTGCATCGAATACAACGATGCATCTGTAAATACAAGAATTTCTTGGCGAACTTGAACGGCAGTAACAATCTTAGAGCCGTGTGACAGTCGAATACTACCTGCTTGGTTGGTGACTGCGGGATACCAAAGCACAGAATTCTCTTGATCCGACCAGCGGATCAGCATTGGGTCTTGTGTTATTCCAGCATAATCGTTTACGCCAAAAGCAATGACAAACCGTGAGGCGTCTGATATGAGAAAAAAGTTTTGCATCAGGGGGACTGATGAGTCGGCACCGGGGCTATTATTGAGAAGAACTCCGGGTGTTGACGTTGGAGATGAGCCAGAACTTACCCAATAATACATTGGTCCGCCCCTAATCCCAAATATCAAATCGCTACCAAAATTTTGAGCGTCCCAAATGCGGATTGATGCATTTGTTGAAATGCCAGTCCCCCATACACCGCTACCCCAAGTGCCAGAACCAAACCCACGCAAAGGGCTTTGAATTGCATTGCCCCCAGCAATTTGATAGTTTACTGTTACCGTACTACCGCCCGTAGCATTTGCTGATGCAACATTTGCCCCAGTAATTATGTATATGTTTGGCGTACTAACTGTAAGTTGATACTTACCAAAAATAGTAATCCCACCAACTGTTCTAGATGGGGAGAAAGAAACATTATCGCCAGTAGTTTTACCATGTGCAGGTGCCGATACTTGAATGGCATTTGACCCAATAAATGTAGTAAACGGGTTTGTTAGGGTAACAGAATTTACAGTATCAATAGGAGTAATATTGTAGTATTGACCACCATTCATTACATAATATCTTAAGTTGGTCCCCATTCCAACGTACTTAACTCCATCAAGCGTCATCCAAGGCCACAATGAGCGACATACACCCAAAAATGTATTAGGTGAAATTTGTTGCCACCCACCTATTTTTTCGGGGGTGCCTTGCCGAAATCGAATTTTGTCACAGGAATACCACCCACCCTCGTTGGTATAACGAG
>Ga0136641_1001179_pt1 | contig 10950 bp, 11 predicted proteins | sample EliLak1302023Y_FD_115312 | JGI IMG/M metagenome (GOLD analysis project Ga0136641, IMG submission 115312) | Freshwater microbial communities from Elizabeth Lake, Yosemite National Park, California, USA - 13020-23Y | ecosystem: Environmental > Aquatic > Freshwater > Lake ... | reverse complement strand
GACACTGGAAGAACGCATGGAGGAGTTGATCGGACGTGAATTACATTTTCCGGTCAAATTTGATCTAGGAATGGATATGACGACTCCGCAGGCTCGTAGCTGGCGGACTCTTGTGGATACCCTGGTCACGGATGTGGAACATGGCGGATTAACCATGTACGCAGGTGTCCGGAATCAATTTCAGGATCTCATAATCTCTGGTCTGCTTCTGTCTCAGCGCCACAATTACAGTGATTCGATCGGCACAAGGGCAGAACCCGCAGCGCCACGGTCAATTCGACTGGCAATCCAGGCATGTGAAGAAAATCCAGAGGAATCCTTAACCGTCACCGAAATGGCTAAGGTGGCTGGAGTAAGTATTCGTTCACTACAAGATGGGTTTCGGAAATATGTGGGAATGAGTCCGACAGATTATTTGCGGGATGTCAGACTCAACCGCGTGCGCGAAGATTTACTTTCTGCTCGGGCAATGAACACTTCCATCGCTGATATTGCCTTCTCCTGGGGGTTCGCTCATCTAGGTCGCTTTGCCAAGTCATACCAAGAGCGATTCGGGGAGCTACCTTCTGAGACTGTCCGCAAATAGTGCGATTTCTGGTTGATGTGTAAGAGTTAGGCATGAGAAAGAAGTTGCTGGTTACAGGTGCATCTGGTTATGTCGGTGGACGGTTGATTGCAGAACTACTACATCAAGATGTGGCAATCAGGGTAATGGTCCGGGATGCAAGAAAAATCGCTGGACAGAGTTGGTTTAGTCACGTTGAAGTTGTTGAGGCAAGTGCAGAAAATCCTGAACAGCTAGACCTAGCCTTGGCAGGAGTCGATACGGCCTTCTACTTAATACATTCGATCAATACTGGGGCTAATTTTGATGAAACCGAAGCTCGGATCGCAAAGAATTTTGCCGACGCCGCAGAGCGACAACAGGTCAAGCAGATTGTCTACTTAGGCGGAATTGCAAACGATAAAAATATTAGTAAACACTTAAAGTCAAGAGCGCAAACTGGAATATCGTTGGCATCAACTAGTGTTCCAGTCCTAGAAATTCGTGCTGGGATTATCATCGGTTCAGGCTCTGCTAGCTTTGAAATGCTACGGCATTTGACGCACCGCTTGCCCATTATGACGACTCCTAAATGGGTGCTGAATCGAACCCAACCGATCGCAGTTAGAGATGTATTGTGGTACTTAGTTAATGCCGCTCAGTTGGAGTCGGTGGTGAGCGGAGTCTTTGATATTGGTGGGCCAGAAGTTTTGACATATGAAGAGATGATGCAATCATTTGCAAAAATTTCTGGGCTTCGCAAAAGAATCATTGTAAAGATTCCTGTGCTAACTCCAGCCCTCTCCTCCTTGTGGATTGGACTGGTTACACCGGTACCAGTTTCGATCGCAAAGCCATTGGTTAATTCTTTGATTAGTGAGGTAGTTGCAGATCCCAGCCGATCTTTGGATGCAATAATTCCGAAGCCTGCCCAAGGTTTGATTCCACTTGCGACGGCGATCGAACTGGCACTGACAAAGATTTCTGCTAACGCGGTAGAGACCAGATGGTCTGATGCCAATTCACTGACAGCACCGTGGGCTAAGGCGCAGAGCGACCCCGAGTGGGCGGGCGAAAAAACTTTTAGGGATCGACAAGAGGCAAGTATTGATCTGCCTGTCAGTTTAGTTTGGGCTGCGGTTGAAAAAATTGGTGGCGAGCAGGGATGGTACGGATCAGATTGGCTTTGGTATCTGCGGGGGCTGTTGGATCGGATGATTGGGGGCGTTGGGTTGCGCCGAGGCCGCCGCGATCCGGTTCATCTGCGGGTTGGTGATTCGTTGGACTTTTGGAGAGTAGAAGAGCTGGTGCCAGAAGTGAAGCTCAGGCTCTATGCGGAGATGATTTTGCCCGGTAAGGCGTGGTTAGAGTTTGACGTCTTTGTTAAAGATGGCAAGACGCATCTAGTACAAGAAGCGATATTTTCTCCTAGAGGTCTGGGCGGACAGCTGTACTGGTTTGCCGTCTCACCATTCCACTCCCTGATCTTTCCGACCATGCTTCGCAATATCCTCAAAGAGGCAGGTAAGTGAAGGTCATCACATCCAATTAATGGGTCGGTAGATGCGTTAGGTGGATGTGTGACTTCCGCTCGAATTGGGTAGATTTGGCTCATGACTAAGAAGAGTTCAGACCAGATGACCGAAGTCGCTACTGCCGGCACCGAAGCCACATGTCCCGTCGTTGGCCATTCCGTCACAAAGACAGGAATGACGAACAAAGATTGGTGGCCTAATCAGCTAAACCTCAAGGTTTTACAGCAGTATTCATCTGCAGATCCGTTAGATATTGATTTTGATTATGCAGAAGAGTTTGAATCTCTTGATTTGTCTGCACTCAAGCATGATATAGAAGTTTTAATGACAACATCCGTAGATTGGTGGCCTGCAGATTACGGCCACTACGGACCATTTTTTATTCGAATGGCGTGGCATAGTGCGGGCACCTATCGAGTCTCTGATGGTCGTGGGGGCGCAGGCGCAGGTATGCAGCGATTCGCTCCACTTAATAGCTGGCCGGATAATACAAATCTAGACAAGGCACGTAGATTGCTTTGGCCAATCAAAAAGAAATATGGCATGAAGATTTCTTGGGCTGATTTGATGATCCTTGCAGGTAACTGTGCTCTGGAATCCATGGGATTAAAGCCCTTTGGATTTGGCGGTGGACGTGAAGATATTTTTGAGCCAGATGAAACCTACTGGGGTACCGAAGCACAGTGGCTCGCTGACGAGCGCTATCAAGGCGACCGCGAATTAGATAATCCATTAGCGGCCGTTCAAATGGGGCTGATTTATGTTAATCCAGAAGGTCCTAACGGAAATCCTGACATATTGGCTTCAGCAAGAGATATTCGTGAAACTTTTGCTCGAATGGCCATGAACGATGAAGAAACCGTTGCACTCATTGCGGGCGGTCATACATTCGGTAAAGCGCATGGCGCTGGTGATCCAAGCAAGTATGTGGGACCAGAACCCGAAGCCGCCCCAATCGAAGAAGTGGGCTTAGGTTGGAAGAACACGATGGGCACCGGTAACGGTGCAGACACGATTACCAGCGGGCTTGAAGGTGCTTGGACTGCAAACCCGATCAAGTGGGATAACGATTACTTCAGGACATTGTTCGCATATGAATGGGAGCAAACCAAGAGTCCAGCTGGTGCAACACAGTGGATTCCAACGGATAGCGCTGCTAGCACTCTTGTTCCTGATGCGCACGATTCATCTAAATCGCATGCGCCGATTATGTTTACAACCGATCTTGCGCTTCGTTACGACCCCGAATACGAAAAGGTTTCACGACGCTTTTCAGAAGATTTGGATGCATTTGCGGACGCCTTTGCTCGCGCCTGGTTCAAACTAACGCACCGTGACATGGGACCTATTAGTCGCTACTTGGGTGATTTAGTTCCAGAAGAAGAGCTCATTTGGCAGGATCCACTTCCAGAAATTACCTACACCTTGATTGAAGCGGAAGAGATCGATCAGTTAAAAGAGCGCATTCTCGAATCTGGTCTCTCAATTCCGGAGCTGGTAGAAACCGCTTGGGCTTCAGCATCCACTTTCCGAGGAACAGATAAGCGCGGCGGAGCTAACGGTGCCCGAATTCGGCTAGAACCACAGCGCAATTGGCCGGTAAACAAGCCAACCCAGTTAGCAAAAGTGCTAAAAACCTTGGAAGAGATTCAGGCTGATTTCAATGGTTCGGGCAAGGAGGTTCAGGTTTCGATTGCTGATTTGATCGTTCTGGGCGGAATCGCTGCTATTGAAGCGGCGGCAGCCAAGGCGGGATTCAGTGTCTCCGTGCCATTCAATCCAGGTCGTGCTGATGCAACACAGGAACAGACAGATGTTCTCTCATTTAGTTACTTAGAACCCCTGGCCGATGGGTTCAGAAATTATGTTGCGCCTGGGGTCAATCAGCCAGCCGAAGTACTGTTGATTGATAAAGCAGCGTTACTGACCTTGACCGCACCAGAGCTCACGGTTTTAGTGGGAGGAATGCGTGCCTTGGAATCAGGTGTCTTATCGAATGAATTCCTGATCGATCTACTTGCGTTGGGTACAGCTGATGTTCCCGCTAACGCAAGTCGCGCCGACTTAGTCTTCGCATCAAACTCACAACTCCGTGCGATCGCGGAAGTTTATGCTGGTGATGATGCCGGTGAAAAGTTTGTCGAAGATTTCATCTTCGCTTGGGATAAGGTGATGATGCTCGATTGGTTTTAATCTAACCGCCTAACCGTGCGCTTCTCCGGCTGCTTCTTTCATGGCTGCGGCATGCTGGGCCCCGGTTTTAAGTGGAGTTTCTCTGAGCGCCATAGCCACAAAGAATCCGATTGTGGTCACGGCGCCGGCGCCAATAAAGATGACATGATACGAAGAAACGTATGCATGAATTATCACTGAGCGGAACGTTGGCGTGAAAGTACTCATGACATTTGGATTATTCTTTAATTGAGCTATTGCTTGCGGGGTGGCACCCGCAAGTGCATCTGGGTTTGTTGCAGCCAGATTTTTTACGCCACTGGCAATATGGCCAGATAATTTACTCGCATAAATCGAACCAAAGATGGCCACCCCAATAGTTCCACCTATTGAACGCCAGAAAGTATTGAGCGCCGTACCAACTCCCATATCTCTAATCTCTAACGAGTTTTGCAGAGCGATGACTAGGTTCTGCAAGCATGCTCCTAATCCAATCCCGAGCAGAGCGGCAAAGAAGATGATGTGCCAGTAAGGGGTCGTTTCATTTAAAGTGATCATCAGGGTTAATCCCGCTGTCATCAAAATCATGCCAGCCACAGGGAAAATCTTGTATTTCCCATGTTTAGAGATCCATTTTCCAGAGAAGATTGACATAGAAACGATGCCGAACATGAGTGGAAGCAGTTTGAGTCCAGAAAGGGTTGCAGAATTGTGTTTAACCAATTGAAAATATAAAGGCAACATAACAATCGCACCAAACATCGCTGCGCCAACTAAGAACGCCAGCAACGAAGTGATGTTAAAAGTATGGTTCCTAAAAAGACGTAACGGCAAGATTGGTTCTGCCGCTTTCCCTTGGTGCAGAATAAAGATGGTAAAGAGAAGAAGGCCAGCGCCGATCCATAGGAGAGTCTTCATGGCTAACCAACCTTTTTCAGGAGCGTAAACCGAAATACCCATGAGAAGCGCGGAAACCGCAACAATCAGGAGCAAAGCTCCAAGATAGTCAATGCTATGGTCGCGCCGAATTTTTGGAATATGCAGTACTGCGGAAGTAATGACCAAGGCAATGATTCCAAGTGGAAGGTTTAAATAGAAGATCCAGCGCCAGCCTGTGAGCCCCAGGACATTTTGATGGTCAGAGAAGAACCCGCCTAACAGTGGGCCGGCTACAGTAGCTAGTCCCCAGACAGCACCAAAGTAGCCCTGATAGCGCCCACGTTCGCGCGGGGAAACGATGTCACCGATAATGACGAAAGTCAGCGAAAGTAAACCGCCTGCACCTAGCCCCTGTAACGCTCTAAAGGCAATGAGTTGCGTCATGCTGGTAGCGGCGCCGGAGGCGAATGAGCCGATCAAAAATACAATGATTGCGAATTGGAAAACTTGGCGCCGACCATAAAGATCAGAAATCTTCCCGTACAACGGCGTTGATGCAGTTGATGTCAGAAGATAGGCGGTGACGACCCAGGTGTAGTGGTTAAGGCCACCCAGATCAACAGTGATGGTTTTGAGCGCCGTTGAAACAATGGATTGGTCAAGTGCCGCCAGAAGTAAGCCGGTCATCAATCCTGCCATGACGGTGACAATCTGCTTGTGGGTCATTGGAGGAGCGTCCGCTGACGCTTCTGGGATCTTCGATTGTTCGGACATAGATTTCCCTTATTCCCTTTTGTCTGGTGTCAATAATCTCGCACAACAGATTATTATTGAATCTTCAATTAGATTCTACCGCTACATCACCTACTCCGGTCGCTATTATCGGACCATGAAATCCGTCGTTGCAGAAAACTTAGTAAAGACGTATCGCAAAGGTTCCGTTAAAGCGTTAGATGGTTTAACCCTAGAAGTTGAAGAAGGCACCGTGCTTGGAGTCTTGGGACCGAATGGTGCGGGCAAGACTACTGTGGTGAGAATCCTGGCCACCTTGCTCAAGCCTGACTCAGGAAACGCTCAGGTAGCAGGAATTGACGTTGTTAAAAATCCAAAGGCAGTCCGGCAGGTAATCGGGCTTTCTGGTCAATATGCAGCTGTAGATGAAACGTTGACAGGTTGGGATAACTTGGTGATGTTCGGCAGGCTTTATCATCTAAGCTCGAGTGATTCGCGTGCGAGAGCCAAGCAATTACTTGAAGAATTTTCGTTAACAGATGCTGCCCATCGCCCTATCAAAACTTTTTCAGGAGGAATGCGTCGTCGATTGGATTTGGCCGCTTCGTTGATTATTCACCCAAAAGTGTTGTTTTTGGATGAACCCACAACTGGTTTAGATCCCCGCGGCCGAATGGAAATGTGGGGAGTGATCCAAGGCTTAGTAAAGGAAGGTGTAACGCTCTTGCTGACCACTCAGTATTTGGAGGAAGCGGATCAGTTAGCAGACGACATTGTGGTGATTGATCGGGGTCGAGTCATTGCCCAAGGAAGTTCGGATCAATTGAAAAATCAGGTTGGTGGTGAACGACTAGAAATAGTTGTTTCAGAGTCAGATCTATTGGCAAGTCAACAGATTGTAGATCGAATTTCACACGCAGTAAGTAACGTGGATTTGGGTCTGCGTAAAATTTCGGTACCGGTCAATGATGGTACTCAAACACTCGTTTCTGTGATTAGAGAGTTTGATACCGCCGGGATTCATGCGTTAGATATTGCCCTGAAGCGACCATCACTGGACGATGTCTTTATGTCGCTAACCGGACATGTAGCGGAAGAGAGGTAGACCCCTGTGAATGCGATTTCTGACGCTTTGGTCATTACAAAACGTCAACTTCAACAGCTCTATCGAGTTCCAGAAGTTTTAATATTTAACACCATCCAACCCGTCATGTTTGTTCTTCTATTCCGTTATGTGTTTGGTGGACTCGGCGCGGGAATTCCCGGCGGTTACGTTCAACTTTTAATGCCAGGAATCTTTGTTCAGACTGTAACTTTTACATTGGCGGGCACTGCTCAGGGCCTAGCTCAAGATATGGAAAAAGGTCTGATCGATCGTTTTAGATCCCTTCCGATTGCTCGTTCCGCCTTGGTGGTGGGTCGAACCTTTGGAGATGGCTTGCTCAACATCGTTGTTCTATGCGTCATGGGGATTGCTGGATACGTAGTGGGTTGGCGCCCAACGTCCGGTCCGCTACATATCTTTTTAGGATTTGTGATGCTTCTCTTTTTCGGTTACGCCCTTTCCTGGGTCGGGATTTTTGCTGGCCTGATCTCCAAAGATGCCCGTGTTGTAGGGAATGTCTCGTTCCTCTTTACTTTCCCGTTAACCTTCCTTTCGAACGCCTTTGCATCAACCACTACGATGCCAAGACCTTTGCAATATTTTGCCGAATGGAACCCGGTTTCAACAATGGTGGCAGCGGCACGTCAGCTTTTTGGATTTCACAATATATTTGGTGCGACTGCGAACTCGTACCCGAGCCAACATCCCGTCGTGACATCCATCGTTTATATGGTGATCTTGATGGCAATCTTTATGCCACTAAGCGTTGCCCGATATAAAAACAGTGGCAACCGATAAAAGTAAGTGGCTTTAAAGGTATTCGGCAGCCTTGATGGTGACGGTGATTTCGCGCCCATTTGGAGCTTTATACGAAACGGTAGAGCCAATCATTTGGCCATGGACGGCTCCACCAAGCGGTGATTTTTCGGAATAGACATCCAAATTATCCGCCGCGATTTCACGCGATCCAAGTAGGAACACCACTTCTTCGCCCATCAGATCAACTGTGACTTTCATGCCTTGGCCAACCACGCCAGACTCTGAAACTGGTGGTTCGCCAATGTGGGCGTTATCAAGCATCTGCTTCAGCTGACGTATTCGGGCAACAATTTTGCCTTGTTCATCTTTTGCGGCGTGATACCCACCATTTTCCTTAAGATCACCTTCTGCCCGAGCGGCCTCTATTTTTTTCACCACGTCAGAGAATCGAGGACCCTCTAAATCGGCGAGTTCGGCCCGAAGTCGAGCCGCAGCTTCTTCGGTCAACCAGGTTTGTTGGGGGGTATTTTTCATGGGACCCAAAGTTTACGGGGCGAGCGAACAATGATCAATCGATGCGCTTGCTGCCGGCGCTCTAGCGGGGATTAGGACCATACGGGTGTAGGCATTTCTTCCTGCGGGGATCGTGTCAGTTACTTGACCGACGGTAATTGCTTGGTAGTCACGCGCAATTAAAACGCACTGGTGCGCCCTAGCGGCCGTTCGAATACGTATGGTGTAACGGATAGAGATGGCACCATGCTTTGCTGGTGTGAATGACATCACTTGGGTACGTATTTCTGGCTTCGAATAAAAATTGGCCGACCAGATCAGCCATCCGCCACCAATTATGAGTACGAGCGCAGCGGGTAATAACCACTTTTTTCGGGAATTGGCTGCTATCCCATATCGTTCCCGCAGATATGGGGTTGAAGTGCGATCTACGGTTCGCCGGATTGGATCACTCTGTGAATCATCTGCTGGCATGTAGATAAGCATAGGCGAACGGCCAAAAGAGAAATCGCCAGAAATTAGTAGGATAATGTCGCCATGCAGGACACAACGGAAATTAATACGGGGATTGCTGGCTCTTTGGTCATGTTGGTATTAACCATTGCATTCGTTGTGCTAGTTGTCAGCTTTTACCGTCGATACAAGCGCGCATCTTCGTTAGATAATGATCAAGAATAAAGTTGTACGTTTTATTGCGACCGCGCTTGCAATGCTTTTACTCAGTGGCATTTTTTATGAACTAGGTATATGGCAGTGGCACAGGGCGCAGGCGACGGCTCGACAGGCAAAGATAATGCCAAGTAGCACTCCAATCGCACTGACTGCGATTGACGGTGCAGGAAAAAATATGCGGACCAAGGCGATCAATAGGATCGTCACGTTTCAGGGACGATTTGTACGCACATATGTGGCTCCGACTCAGAGAATTGCTGGGCTTGGCTATAGAGATTTACTGGTGGAGCTCTGTGAAATATCCGGGAATCGCGCGATCTTGGTTGTGCGGGGGCTACAGGATGGTTCGATAAAGCCCACGAGTGAGCAATTGTTGATAACAGGTCGTCTTTACCCCAGCCAAAGAGAAGATCATGGATTCAATAGCAAAAAATCCCTCGGTCGACTCGATCCCGCTTTAGTTGCTGGGACCGGGGGATATAGCCTCTTTGATGGCTACGTGATTGTTCAAAAAGAAGTCACTGCTACCGGCGCAGAAATTGCCGGTAATAGGGTGCCGAGCCCAGTACTGAAGCAATCCGTCGCCGGATTTTATTGGCAGCATATTGCCTACGTTGTCATCTGGTGGTTCATGGCGTTGCTGGTCCTAGCTGCTCCGATTATTAGTCGCCAATATGCCAAGGTCGGTGCCATCGAGGATAAGGTTGCCTCATGAAACCTGGATTGAAAGGCGCATTATTGCGCTATCGAGTCATGGCATTTTGGTCAGGGTGCATGTCACTTCTGCTCTGGTTTGTCGAAGTTCCTGAAAATCACATACTTCATCATTACTCTGGATCACAGGTAAAATGGGTCTGGATAGCAATTGTTCATGGGTTTACATATCCAATCTACGTTGTCACAGCATTCCATTACAGCTTAAAAGCTCGTAAAAGTTTCTTGACGACTATCTTTTATATATTGGCCGGAACGCTTCCCATCGCATCTTTCGTGGCAGAACGACGTGCGACCCGTGATTTCAACAGTTCTGGTGACTAAATACATCAAGCGAGGCATCAAAGCCTTGCTTTACCCGATCTATGAACGACGACTAATCCGGCAATTGGATTTTACGCAGACCCCAGGGCATGTTGGATTGATATTGGATGGAAATCGGCGTTGGGCAAAATCACACGATGGAGCGGGTGCTGAAGAAGGACATAGAGCTGGTGCCAATAAAATTATCGAACTTTTACAATGGTGCGAAGAGGCAGATGTCAGCATCATTACTTTATGGTTGCTATCGACCGATAATTTGAACCGGGATCCGGAAGAGTTAGAAGCCTTGTTGCGTATTATCGCAGCCACAGTTCTCCGATTAGACGAACTGGGTCGTTGGGAGATCAAAGTATTAGGGGCGTTAGAACTTTTGCCGGAATGGCTCAGGATTCAATTAACCGAAGTTGAAGCCAGGAGCAAGGGACGGACTGCGATCGTTGTCAACGTAGCTATTGGTTACGGAGGCCGCCATGAAATCGTTGATGCGGTACGGAACTATATTTACGATGGATCTGCCAATGGGAAAACACCAGCAGAGATTGCGCAAAATTTGACGATAGAAGAAGTAGGAAAAAATTTGTATACCGCCGGACTTCCTGACCCAGAATTAGTTATTAGGACGTCGGGTGAACAACGACTTTCTGGGTTCTTGCTTTGGCAGTCTGCCCACTCCGAATTCTATTTTTGTGAGGCATATTGGCCAGACTTCCGTCGAGTAGATTTCTTGCGTGCGCTCCGAGCTTATGCCCAAAGACATCGCCGCTTCGGGCGTTAAGTTGTTACCGGAATTTCACCTTTTCTGTCTGCGTGTCGTTGGCCCAGGACGATGGAAGCGTTTTACCTTACGGATAACAAGTTTCATCTGTCTTCCCTGCAGCTGGAAACCGACGGATCGTTAGTACATAACGGTCGCGAGCGAACAAGAATGTGAGATCCTCTTGGCAAAAGGCCAAACAAAAGGGCGAAAGACTTATGTTCTTGATACGTCAGTCTTGCTAGCG
>Ga0136641_1001178_pt1 | contig 10958 bp, 8 predicted proteins | sample EliLak1302023Y_FD_115312 | JGI IMG/M metagenome (GOLD analysis project Ga0136641, IMG submission 115312) | Freshwater microbial communities from Elizabeth Lake, Yosemite National Park, California, USA - 13020-23Y | ecosystem: Environmental > Aquatic > Freshwater > Lake ... | reverse complement strand
TCTGCTTTGAGATGACCGACAAGTGCGCTGCCAATTAATCCGGTTGAACCGGTAACTGCGATGCGTTGTGGAACGGCCATGTTAGAGACCTAGATCGGCTTCGAAATTTCCAGCTTCTAAGCGCTCTTTCAAAGTCACAAGAAAGCGAGCTGCATCTGCGCCATCAACAACGCGATGATCGTAGGAAAGACCTAGGTAAACCATGTCGCGAATCGCAATTGTCTCGCCGCCATCTTCGCCCTTAACCACCATTGGACGCTTCACAACTGCGCCAAGGCCAATGATTGCAACTTGTGGCTGATTGATGATTGGCGTATCAAAGAGTGCGCCGCGACTTCCGGTGTTAGTAAGAGTAAATGTGCCGCCACCTAATTCATCTGGTGTGACCTTATTGTCGCGAGTGCGCGCAGCAAGATCTGCAATTTTGCGAGCAACGCCACCCATGTTGAGGTCGCCTGCGTTATGGATTACTGGAACCAACAAGCCGCGCTCAGTATCTACTGCAATACCAAGGTGCTCTGCTGCGTGATAAGTAATTTGATCGCCATCAACTGATGAGTTGAGAACTGGATGTTGCTTGAGCGCTTCGCAGACTGCAACTGCAAAGAAGGGGAGGAAGGTTAACTTCACACCTTCGCGACCTTCGAATGTTGCCTTAGCGCGATTGCGTAGTCGAGAAATCTTTGTGACATCTACTTCGATCACAGTGGTGAGTTGGGCGCTGACTTGGAGCGACTCCACCATGCGAGCGGCGATAACTTTGCGCAGACGAGACATTTGAACTGTGGTGCCGCGAAGTGGTGATGCAGCAACTGCAGCAGGACGTGGCGCAGATGTTGTAGCTGCAACTGGTGCACTTGCCACTGCAACTGGCTTGGCCGCTGCTTGAACATCTTCCTTGCGAATTCTTCCGCCAACACCGCTGCCACGAACGGATGCCAGATTCACACCGAGTTCAGATGCGAGCTTGCGCACAATAGGAGTGACATAAGCATCAGATGGTTGAGTTACGGGAGCTGCCGCAACAGCAACTGCTGCGACAGGTGCAGGAACTACGGGAGCTGTGACCACGGGTGCAGCAACAGGTGCAACTACAGCTGGTGGTGCAATAACAGGAGCAGGTGCTGCAACAACTGGCGCTGGAGCGACAACAGGTGCTGCAAAAACTGGCGCAGCAGATGAAGATGAGATCATTCCTAAGCGAGCGCCAACAGCGACAGTGGTGTCGACTGGCACATCGATTGCGGTGAGTACACCAGCAACCGGGGATGGAATTTCGGTATCAACTTTGTCGGTAGAGACTTCAAGGAGCGCCTCATCAACTGAAACGCTCTCACCAACGCTCTTGAGCCAGCGAGTGACAGTTCCTTCAGAAACAGATTCACCCAGTGCTGGCATCGTGATGACAGTTCCGGCTCCAGCTGAAACGGGAGCTGCGGCAGCAGGTGCAACAGGTGCGGCAACAGGTGCGGCAACGACAGGTGCAACAGGTGGTGGAGGTGGCGGAGTCGGAGCGGAAACAGGTGCAGCAGCAACAGGTGCGGCAGCAACCGGAACAGCAGCTGCGCCATCGGTTGCAATCACAGCAAGTTCGGCGCCAACCGCAACAGTCTGATCAACTGCAACAACAATCTTCTGCAAAATTCCAGCAACAGGGGATGGAATTTCAGTATCAACTTTGTCGGTAGAGACTTCTAGTAATGGTTCGTCGACTTTGATGCTGTCGCCCTCATTCTTGAGCCAGCGAGTGACAGTTCCTTCAGTGACGCTCTCACCAAGGGCGGGCATCTGTACTGAGTAAGTCATCTCATCTCTCCTTCGGACATCAATCGATCGAACATCTATGCAAGGTGCAGTTTAGCCATGAGCGTGGAGCGGTTTACCAGCCAGAGCCATGTGAGCTTCGCCCATTGCCTCTGACATGGTGGGGTGAGCGTGGAGGAGGGGAGCCACATCATCGGCGCTCGCCTCCCAATTGAAGATCAATTGTGCTTCAGCGAGAAGTTCGCCAACGCGCGATCCGACCAAGTGGATACCAAGAACTGGGCCATTCTTCGCCGCTACTAATTTTACTGAACCACTAGTGCGCAAGATATTTGCCTTGCCATTGCCAGCTAAGTCATAAGTAAGTTCAACAACATCGTGTCCGCGCTCCTTTGCCTGCGCAGTTGTTAAGCCAACTGAGGCAACTTCTGGTTCGGAGTATGTAACACGTGGCACGCCATCGTAATTAATAGGACGAGGATTAAGTCCGGCAATCTCTTCGGCAACGAGAATTCCCTCAGCAAAACCAACGTGCGCAAGTTGCAAGGTTGGGATCAAATCGCCAACGGCCCAAATGCCAGGAACATTGGTGCGGCATTTGTTGTCGACGAGAACATAACCGCGCTCCATCGCAATACCTTGTGGTTCATAACCCAAGTTGGCCGAGACTGGTCCGCGGCCAACCGCGACAAGAAGTAGGTCAGCCGAGAATGTCTTGCCATTCTCAAGAGTGACCGTGACACCTGCTGCATCTTTGGCCACGCTCTGGAATTTCGTTCCCACTTCAAAGTTGATACCGCGCTTGCGGAAGGCACGCTCTAGCTGCTTGCTTGAGCTTTCATCTTCGGCTGCAATGAGGCGAGGCAGACCTTCGATGATGGTGACATCTGCGCCAAATGATTTCCAGACCGAAGCAAACTCGCAGCCGATGACTCCGCCACCAAGCACGATCACTCGCGCTGGAATTGTTGTCATGTTGAGCGCTTCTTCGCTGGTGATGATTGTCGTGCCATCAATTTCAAGTCCAGGCAGAGTGCGGGGATAAGAACCGGTCGCAAGAATGATGTTCTTGCCTTCATAACGCTGGCCATTTACTTCAACTGCATTGGGGCCAACTAACTTTCCAAATCCTTCAACGAAAGTGATGTTGCGTGATTTCACAAGGCCTTGCAAACCTTTGTAGAGCTTGGCGATGACGCCATCTTTATAGGCATTGACTGCAACCATGTCGATGCCGATTAATTGTGCATTAATTCCGAAGTGGCTGGCATCGCGCGTATTGTCCGCAATCTCGCCAGAATGGAGCAGGGCCTTGGTTGGGATACAACCTTTGTGGAGACAGGTTCCGCCGAGTTTTTCGCCTTCAATGAGCGCCACTGATAAACCCAATTGTGCGGCTCGTAATGAAGCTGCATATCCGCCGCTTCCGCCACCGAGAACTACTAAATCAAATTGCGCCACAATTACCCTTTCGCGCGGATTGCCTATTGCTTATCTTGCCACTCATCGCGGATTGAAGCGAACCGCCAACTAGCGGCAACTCTCTTCTGCCAAAACCACCAAGGAGCGCAGCGCGATGCCAGTGCCACCTACTGGGGTATAGCCATGTGGTTGGCTCTCGTTATAAGCAGGACCTGCAATATCTAAGTGCAACCATGGCAGATCGTTATCAATGAACTCTTTTAAGAAAAGTCCGGCCACTAACATTCCGCCCATTCGATCACCGATATTTGCAATGTCGGCCACTGGCGAATCAAGTGATGCACGCAACTCTTCCGGCAATGGCATCGGCCAGAATGCTTCGCCACTGAGTTCGGTCGCAGCAAGTAATTCACTTCGGAAATCTTCGTTGTTAGTCATAACCGCACTAGTGCGAGTTCCGAGTGCAACAACTTGTGCTCCAGTCAGCGTTGCAACATCGACGATGCCGTCGAGGGTTTTCTTTCCTACCTCTTGCGCACGTTGCAGTGCATCGGCAAGAACTAAGCGACCTTCGGCATCAGGATTTAGAACTTCAACTGTTTTCCCACCGTAAATACTGATGATGTCACTTGGCCGAGTTGCAGTATCACTGACCATGTTTTCCGCAAGAGGTGCCCATGCATCGATTGCGATTGGCAACTTCAATTCAGCAATAGCAAGGATCGCGCCACAGACTGCAGCCGCACCGCTCATATCTGATTTCATCGCTTCCATACCTGCGGCAGGTTTGAGCGCAAGGCCGCCAGTATCGAAGGTAATTCCCTTGCCAACATAAGCAAAATGTTTCTTACTCTTTGCTGGCTTGTAAGAGATGTGCAACAAACGCGGGGGATTAGCCGAACCTTGTCCAACGCCAACAATTCCGCCGTAGCCATTTGCTTTGAGTTGCTTTTCATCGAGAATCGAAACTTTCAGATGTGCACCCGTGCCACCGGCGCTAGTAACAGCTTTCTTCAAAGCATCACAAAATGACGCAGGAGTTAAATGGCTAGGAGGGGTATTAATGAGATCGCGCACTAAGTGCGTGTACTTAGCCAGAATCATTGCGCGCGCAACAATCTGCCCGCCCTCTTTCTTGTTCACTTCGCTGCTATGAATCGCAATGTTCTGTAGCGGCAACTTCTGGTCGGCCCTGGTTGATCCGCGAAATTCGGTGAAGGAGTAGGCACCGAGCGCACTGCCTTCAGCAACCGCAGCAACGCCCGCCTTGTTGCTTGCCGGCAGTGCAAATGTTGCGCTCTTATTTCCGGCAAGTGAGCGTGCGGCAGTACCTGCGGCGCGACGCAAAACTTCATGTGAATACTTTTTACTTACTGCGCCAAGACCTGTGAAAACAAGCAGGCGAGTTGATGTACCCGGCACTTTGATAATTTCATCAGCAGCGCCAGTGGCACCTAAATCTGCGAGTGCGCCAAGTAGGGCGGCGGTATCGATGGTGACCGAACCTGATTCGATGAGAAGGGATTTCTTCTTCGTTGCTAATCCGACAACAAGAATTTCATCATCGATAACACCAGATGTGATCTCCAACTTAGCCACTCAAACTCCTTCGATTGCAAAAATTCTGGCTCGCTTGCGCCAGTAATCGTAAGCCTAGCGATAGGTTGCTCCGTATGAAACATTCGCCATTGCATGCGCGCCACGAAGGCCTCGGCGCCAAGATGGCCGACTTCGGTGGCTGGCTAATGCCGATTGAATATCCCAACAGCGGCGTACTTATTGAACATGCTGCAGTGCGCGAAAAGGTGGGGCTCTTTGATGTCTCCCACCTCGGGAAAGGCTCAGTTATCGGAAGCGGCGCAGATCAATTTCTCAATGATATTTTGACTAACGATCTCTCGCGCATCAGCAACAGTCAAGCCCAATACACACTGCTCTGCAATGACAGTGGTGGCGTGATCGATGACCTCATCGTTTACCGCAAAAGCTCAACAGACTTCTTTCTAATACCGAATGCTTCAAATAATTCCGCAGTCCTTGCAGCTCTCGCAGTCAAAGCACCAAGCGGTATTGCGATTACTAATCTTCACGAAGATTATGCAGTTCTCGCGGTTCAAGGCCCACTTGCTGTAACAGTGTTAAAGAAGCTGGACCTTTTTGCTGAACTTGAATACATGAGTTTTGCCGAAATCAACTTTGAATCAAATTCACTCATTCTCTGCCGCACTGGTTACACGGGCGAAGCTGGCTATGAGTTAGTAGTTCCCGTTGCAATTGCAGGTGCTATCTGGGATCGCCTCGCCACAGAAATTACTGCCGTGGGCGGTGCAATTTGTGGTCTCGGTGCCCGTGACACATTGCGCACTGAGATGGGCTATCCGTTACATGGCCACGAACTCTCACTTGAAATTTCACCCGTCCAGGCAAGTGCGACATGGGCCGTTTCATTCGATAAGAAAGGCTTTACTGGAAAGAGTTCACTAGAAAGTGAGAAAGCAACGGGCACTTATCGCAGATTGCGTGGCTTGAAGATTCAGGAGCGCGGCATACCTCGGGCAGAAATGAATGTACTTAAAGATGGTGCAGTTATCGGAACTGTTACTAGCGGAACATTCTCGCCCACACTCAAAGTGGGAATTGCATTGGCGTTAGTTGATCAGAGTGCAAAGATCGGCGATCTCGTCATGATCGACGTTCGTGGTCGTGAGTGCGCAGCCGAGATCGTTAAATTGCCCTTTCTTCCATCGCATGTGAAGTAAGAGGTAAATCGCGAAATTCAATTGGCGTTAGGAAGTTTGCCCGTTTAACCGTACGGCGAAATGCGGTCAGCAGTGCCGGTGCGGCAAGAAGAATTAGCGCTGAGGTAAAGAAAGCGCGCGGTAGATCCCAAGCCATTGATGTTGAGAAGTGAAAGATGATGAAGTGCGCAAAATTAGTTGAGAGCGATGCAGTTGGCGAAAATGAGAGTTGAATATTTGCACCGATTGCCCATGGCCAAAATTGCAGATCCATGAGTAGGCCAAAGAGAAAGCTGGCAAAGATTCCATAAAAAAGGAGCATCGCAAGTTCTGCTCTACCTTTAATTTTCTTCGAAAGTAGTCCACCAAGTAAACCGAGCCAACCTGCAGCAAACATTTGATAAGCCAGCCATGGTCCGAAGCCACCGGTGAGAAATGCCGAGAAGAATGTTGCGGTAATTCCAAGAATGAGACCAAAGCCCGGACCAAATACTCGTGCGGCAATAATCAAAATAAACCACATCGGTTCGATACCAATTGCACCAGCTCCAAGGGGACGGATTGCAGCCGTCACTGCGACAAGAACACCAAGGAGTGCAATTGATTTAGCATCTAGTTTCTTTGATATTAATTGGGTAATAAGAATAAGAAGTGCAAGTGGGAGAGCTAGCCACATGAACCATTGATTATGTTGAGCGATACCAGAACTCTGGGGCGGCAAGATAAATGGCCAGAAGAAACCAAGCAGACTCACAATTGATGTAAGTACGACTGCGATTGTGGAGGAAGTGGTGAGTGAGAAAATCTTGGGTGTGCGCATTATGAATTCTCGATTGCGGAGATGACATCGCCGACTGTGAGCCAAGGCGAGGGAGCCATGACCTTGGCAACTTGTGGCGCAAAGGAGGGAGAGGAGAGAAGTACATCGATGGTTGGTCCATCGGCGACGATTTCCCCATCGGCAATAAAGATCACTCGGGTTGCAACTTCAGCAACTAATTCAACATCGTGAGTTGCCACGAATACTGCACACGAGTGTGCAAGTTCCTTAATGATTGCGGAGAGCGTTGCTTTAGCTGAGTAATCAAGACCTCTTGTTGGTTCATCGAGAATAATGAGTTCTGGTGAGCCAGAGATAACGATGCTGACGACTAGTGCTAATCGCTGACCCTCTGAGAGATCGCGTGGATGAGTATCCGATGAAATTTCAGGGATTAATTCTTGTAACCGATTAAAGGTACTTCCGTCGGGAAGTTTCAAATCGCGGTCAGCACTTGCGCACTCTTGACCAACGCTCTGGTGATACAAGAGATCACTTGGTTCTTGCGGTACATAGCCCACGAGCTGCATGCGTGCAGCACTTGAAACTTTCGCTAAATCTTTTCCGAGGATTCGCACCGTACCTGTTGCATGGTCATTGATTCCCACTGCACTTGTTAGGAGTGAACTCTTGCCGGCGCCATTGCGACCCATCAGCGCAACGATCTCGCCCCGATGAACTGAGAGATTGAGTTTCTCAAGGACTTTCTTTCCATTGTAATTTACCGATAAGTCTTTGATGTTCAGAACTTCAGTTTCATCGATGATCGTGGTGGTTTGTGGCTGACTCTTTAATGAAGTGCGCAGCTCTTCGGTCTCGCGTCGCACTTGGCGCACAGTCAGGCCAACTTCTTTCAGGCCAAGCGCGCGAGAGAGATGCACGATTGGTGGTGCGATAGGAGACTCCTTGAAGATCTCTTGTGGGGTGCCGATGCGCGATGAGCCATCGCCTTCGATGTAAATGACTCGGTCAACAAATTGGATTACACGCTCTAGGCGATGTTCCGAGATGATCACGGTGAGTGAAAGATCATGTACCAAGCGCTGCAGAATGGAGAGAACCTCTTCTGCTGCAATGGGGTCGAGTGCGCTAGTTGGTTCATCGAGAACTAAGACTTTGGGATGCATGACAAGGGCTGCGCCAATTGCCACGCGTTGCTGTTCGCCGCCGCTCAGTGTGGCAATTAAGCGATTGCGAAGTGGGGCAAGACTTAAGAGATCGAGGATTTCTTCGATTCTTTTGCGCATCATATCTGGTGCGACGTTAAGCGTCTCCATACTGAATGCGAGCTCTTCTTCAACGGTATCTGCGACAAAGCCATGGGCTGGGTTCTGGCCGACAATTCCGATTAAATGCGCGAGGCCACCTGGTTTTACAGTGCGAGTAGATAAGCCATCGACGCTGATGTCACCGCCGAGAATTCCGCCAGTGTGATGCGGAACTAAGCCATTGATCAGTCGCAGTAGCGAAGATTTTCCAACACCGGTACTGCCAATTACTAAAACAAATTCACCTTCGACAACCGAGAAGGAGAGATCTTCAATGACAGTCTTAGTTGCATTGGGATAAATCAGCGAAACATTTGAAAACTCAATCATGCCCGCACCTGCTCACGGTTTGCGGTGAGGGCGAATGTTGAAGTAAGAGCCAGAAGAAGTAGGGCAATTGCAAGGGGAGTTGAGTGCAGCCCAAATGTCAGAAGTGGAATCGTTGCGAAGGCAAAGAGCAGATCAAAGCTGCGCCATTTGATTTCACGGTAGGAGCTGCGCTGTTTGAGAAAGCCAAAGCCACGGCTATCCATCGCTGCGGCAAGTTCAAGAGATCGAGCAAGTGCATCTTCTAATACCGGAAGTGCGATCGAGCGCCATTGCATGAGTGGCGACTTTGTTGCACCTCGAAGTTTCTGTGCATTACGAATCCGAGAAATACTGGCGACAATCTGTGGCAGTACAGTTGTTGCAATAACAATCGTTACGCCAAATTCATAGATAAAGATCGGAAGCACCTTAAGCAATCGCCGCGGATGTGAGAGTGATGTTGCAGCTCCGATGAGCGCAAAGATTGCGGCGAAGGTAAGGCTCTCGTGGAACGTTGATAACAAGCGCTCGGTTGTCACTGGCCCACCGATACGAATTCCCGCCAACCAATTCGGTAGCGCTAATTGGGGGAGAGTAAAGATGGTGTTGCCCGGCATCGGCACACCGATGAGAATGCCAATTACCAGGCGAATCAGAATCACAATAAATCCCATGCGCAGTGACCAGAAGAAGGTATTTCGCCAGGGAGTTAATGGAGCACGCTGCGCCACCAACGCGCAGAGCGCGCCAATCAAGACCAGATCTACGGCGATGGAATTAATCCGCCAGATCGCGATCGAGAGTGCAATTGCCCAGATCCACCAGGCAAAGGGGTGGCGCAGTTGCTTCATCTACATCTTCTGCAATTGCTTAGGTGTATCGATCGGTGCACCGCACTCTTTAGCAGGGTAGGAATTAATGCCGCAGATCAAACCCTTTGCTGCGCGCAGCTTTGCGACCTTTGCCAAGATCTCCGAACCCACTGCATTGGTTGGGACCATCGCACAAGTACTTACAGATTTCTTTGGCGCTTCACCTTTTGGTGATAAATAACTTGCACCAAAATCAATAACAACTGCAATGCGCTTCATTCCTGACATCGCCTTCTTTGTGCCACACACCTGTGCAAAATTTGGAAGTGTCTTTGGTGGCGCAGCATTGGTAAGAACATCGCTGCTAAATGTGAAGGCCCAACCTTCAACCGAACCATCTGGCACATTTACTGAAGGGCCGGTCTGTGCCATCGTCCATGTTGTTGCTTTTGGTGCGGCTTGAAAATAACCCCAATAGCGATAGCCATTATCTGCAGCAGATGCTGATGTGATGGGAATTATTGAGAGAAGTGTTATTGCAAGAAGAACTTTCTTAATCACTGTGACTCCTTAAAAAATATAAGGAGGCTCACAGGGCGGGTAGCCCGTTAGGACGAATCGCCCCGCAATCCTCGGCGGGTGGTATCGAGCACTCATCACCAGGTAATCCGACTTAGTAATAGGTATGCGCCATTACTTCACGGTTGCGGGTCAGCGCTGGAATTTCACCAGCTTCCCCTGCATTGATGAGGATATGTAGTTGTGTGGGTACCAAACCATAGTTACTTGAACTTGGCAATCAACCGCGCAGGAAATAGGCTCAGTTCAGATTCTCACGACAGAAGAGTGAGATGCGACAGAAGGAGAAAACCATGGAGTACCGCCGCCTAGGAAGTTCAGGAATGTATGTCTCTGAAATTTCATACGGGAACTGGGTCACACATGGATCACAAGTGGAGCAGGATGCTGCGCTTAAGTGCGTACGCGCTGCACTCGATGCCGGAATCACGACTTTCGACACCGCCGATGTTTATGCCGGCACAAAAGCGGAAGTTATTTTAGGAAAGGCACTTAAAGGCGTTCACCGCGAGTCCTACGAACTCTTCACGAAGGTCTACTGGCCAACTGGCGAAGGAAAGAACGATCGCGGTTTATCACGCAAGCACATCATGGAATCTTGCAACGCATCACTCAAGCTCCTCAACACCGATCACATCGATTTGTACATGATGCATCGCTATGACTATGAAACACCACTTGAAGAATCGTTGAGCGCATTCGATGACTTGATTCGTCAAGGCAAAGTCAACTACATCGGCTTCTCCGAGTGGACCGCTTCACAAATTTCTGCAGCGCTCAAGATTCAAGATGCCCGCGGCTATAACCGCTTTATTTCGAGCCAACCAAATTATTCAATGCTCTGGCGTGTAATCGATAAGGAAGTTCTGCCACTTTCACAGAAAGAGGGCATCGGCCAGATCGTCTTCTCACCAATCGCACAAGGCATTCTCACTGGTAAGTATTTGCCAGGAAAGAAGGTCCCAGCTGGTTCACGCGCTACCGATAAGAAGAGCGGCGCTGCAATGATTTCTCGTTGGTTGCGCGATGATGTTTTGACTGGCGTACAGAAGCTCAAGCCAATCGCCGAAGCAGAGGGTCTCACCATGGCGCAATTGGCTGTGGCCTGGGTACTTCAAAATCCTGGAGTTTCGTCAGCAATCATGGGTGCATCTACTCCAAAACAGGTGAAAGAGAATGTGAAGGCATCTGGTGTGAAACTTTCATCCCAGACTATGGCTGCAATTGATAAGGCTCTTGGTAACTT
>Ga0136641_1001177_pt1 | contig 10972 bp, 9 predicted proteins | sample EliLak1302023Y_FD_115312 | JGI IMG/M metagenome (GOLD analysis project Ga0136641, IMG submission 115312) | Freshwater microbial communities from Elizabeth Lake, Yosemite National Park, California, USA - 13020-23Y | ecosystem: Environmental > Aquatic > Freshwater > Lake ... | reverse complement strand
TCGCGATCCTTTGGTGCAACATTTGTTACATCACGATCGCCAATTAAAATACGGCCGCCATCAATTTCCTCAAGTCCGGCCAACATACGAAGTGATGTTGATTTACCGCAACCTGATGGACCAACAAGAACTAAAAATTCGCCATCATTCACGGTGAGGTTTAACTTGTCGACCGCAGGTGCAGTTGTTCCTGGGTAGATACGTGATGCGCCATCAAAAACTACTGATGCCATGAGATTGCTCTCCTTCTCCGGGCAGGTACGTGCCCGACGGTCCAAGGATGAAGGTGATGGCCGGTCGGCCAACGGCGCAAGGTTACGCATAAACAGGCGGATTGGGAAGGTCTGGTTTCGCGGCGCGAGCGGCTTTATGAAACTAATCTGGGCTCGTATACTTCTCACATAATGGAATCTCACTCGTTAGGTTCACTTTTTACCGATTTAGCAACGGTGGCCGGACTGATCTTATTGGCCGCCTTCTTTGTTGCCGCCGAAATTGCCCTGATCTCACTTCGCGAAAGCCAAATTCGACAACTTTCCTCCCGCGGTAAAAGAGGTGCCCGCGTTGCAGCTTTGGCTGAAAACCCAAACCGTTTCTTAGCTGCTGCTCAGGTAGGTGTCACGGTATGTGGATTTTTATCTGCAGCCCTAGGTGCTGAAAAATTAGGTGGCTACGTGATTCCGTGGCTCGAATCCCGTGGCCTTCCACATGGGTGGAGTACGACTTTTTCGCTCGTCGGTGTGACTTTGGTGATTGCCTACTTTTCCTTGGTATTCGGAGAACTTGTTCCAAAACGTTTAGCGCTATTTCGTACCGAAGAAATATCTATGGCATCGGCCGGAATTATTGATGTTGTCGCAAAGATTTTTCGGCCAATTATTTGGCTGCTCTCAAAGTCAACAGATTTTGTGGTTCGCGCATTTGGCGTGGACCCCAAAGAGCAACGTAGTCAGATGTCTGAAGAAGAACTACTAGATCTGGTTGCTGGGCATGCTGCGCTGACGGCAGAGGAACGCGACATTGTGGAAGAAGTCTTCAATGCATCAGAGCGTCAGGTGCATGAAGTAATGGTTCCACGTACCGAAGTAGATTTTATGGATGCTTCGCTGACAGTTGGTAAGGCAATTGAATTAGCGGTCGATAAAGCTCATTCACGATATCCGGTTGTTCGCGGCTCATCAGATGAAGTAGTTGGCTTTATTCATGTGCGAGATTTGCTAGATACTTCACTTGCAACAAAGGGAACAAAAATCGTTGAATTGGTTCGAAATATTATGTACCTGCCTGGTACTAAAGGAATTTTGCCAGCTTTGACAGAAATGCGTATGCAAGGCCAGCATCTTGCAATTGTTTTGGATGAATACGGCGGTACCGATGGAATTGTGACGCTAGAAGATTTAGTGGAGGTGCTAGTTGGTGATATTCGAGATGAGTATGACGATCATTCAGCAGGGGTTTCACTTGAAGCACACAATGGAGATTTTGAGGTAGATGGCCTGATTTCTATTGAAGATTTACTCGAGCAAACCAGTCTAGATTTTCCAGAAGGTCCATATGAAACGGCCAGTGGATTCGTCATGCATTTCTTAGGCAGAATTCCACGCGAGCACGATGTTGTATTGGTTAACGGCATCAAGATCACCGTCCAAAGTATGGAAGGCAAGCGCGCAGGCCAGTTGTTGATCTCGCGCTCATCATAATTGTGAAAGAATTACAGCTATGACGCAGAAGCGAGTACTTTCGGGTATCCAACCAACCAGTGACTCCTTCCATCTTGGTAACTACTTAGGCGCGCTAAAGCAGTGGGTTGAACTGCAAGAGGGCAATGATGCTTTTTACTGCATCGTTGACCTGCACGCACTAACTGGTGAAATCAATCCCGATTTATTTAGAAAGCGCACCTTGGCATCTGCGGCACAATTAATTGCGTTGGGGATTTCGCCTGAAAAATCAACTCTTTTTGTTCAGTCCCATGTTGCAGCGCACAATCAACTAGGTTGGATTATGGAATGTATGGCAGGTTTTGGTGAAGCCAGTCGCATGACTCAATTTAAGGATAAATCTGCGAAGGGCGGCGCAGACACGGCACGCGTTGGTGTATTCACTTACCCAATGTTGCAAGCAGCAGACATTCTGTTATATCAGGCACATTTTGTGCCAGTAGGAGAAGATCAGCGTCAACACATTGAATTAACTCGAGATCTAGCCACCCGTTTTAATTCACGTTTCGGTGAAACATTTAGAGTTCCCGAAGGCTATATTTTAAAAGCTGGTGCAAAGATTTATGATTTACAAGAACCAAGGTCAAAGATGAGCAAGTCTTCTGGCGCTGTCGCTGGTGTTCTGGAACTTATGGATACGCCTGAGGCCAACACAAAAAAGATTAAGAGCGCTGCAACTGATGCTGGGCGGGAAGTAAAATTTGATGAAAAAGAAAAGCCTGGGATTAGTAATTTACTAACCATTCACTCCTCACTTTCTGGTACCGCCATTGCAGATCTTGAAAAACAGTTTGATGGCAAGGGGTATGGTGATTTTAAAGCGGCTGTCGCCGAGGTCGTGGTCGAGTATTTCCGACCTATTCGCACCAAGGCGTTGGAGTTGCTAGAGGATGAAAAGCATTTAATTGATCTTCTGCACGAAGGTGCGTACAAAGCAGGTGCGGTGGCCGCTGCCACCCTCGCGGCCACCTATAACAACTTAGGTTTAGTTGAGTAATTCAGCCAGGTATCTCAACCCATAGTTGAGAGTTATCCAAAACGTTACACCGCTGATATCAAAACGAGGGCTGGCTTGTTGAACTTAATCACGCTCGAGTAATAGGCTCCGTAATACACAAAGCTTCGGTAATTGCCCTGAAAAGCAGGTATTGAAGATTCCCTTGAATCCTTGGAGGAAAATTGAAGAGAGTATTTCGTCTGGTAGCAGTAGTTGCTGCAACTGTTTTGGCTGCAACAGCATTTGTTGCACCAGCAGCAACCGCAGCATCAAAGGTAAAAGTTGGCGTCGCTTATGACATTGGTGGTCGCGGTGATAAGTCATTCAACGACGCGGCAGCAGCTGGTCTTGATGCAGCAAAGAAGAAGTTTGGCGTTACAGCCAAGGAAATAACAGTTACACAGGGAACAGACTCAGAGCGCACAGACAAGCTTCGCTTGCTCGCAAAGGCTGGTTACAACCCAATTATCGCAGTTGGTTACCTGTACGCAGGTCCAATTAAGGCTGTTGCAGCTGATTACCCAAATATTCAGTTCGGTATCATTGATGATGCATCAGTAAATCTTCTCAACGTTGCAAGCCTGATCTTCTCAGAAGAGCAGGGTTCATACCTTGCAGGTGTAGCAGCAGCTCTTGCTTCAAAGTCAGGCAAGGTTGGTTACATCGGTGGAGTTCGTACACCACTTCTACAAAAGTTTGAAGCAGGTTATGTCGCAGGAGTAAAGGCAACTAACAAAAAGGCATCGGTAGATGTTAAGTATGTAACTGAGTTCCCTGATTTCTCTGGCTTCAATGACCCAGCTAAGGCAAAGGTTATTGCGAAAGGAATGATTGACAAGGGTGCAGATGTTATTTACTCAGCAGCGGGTGGTTCAGGTGCGGGTAACTTCGCAGCTGCAACAGATGCTGCAAAGGCTGGAAAGAAAGTTTGGACTATCGGAGTTGACGCTGATCAGTATCAAACGGCTTCAGCTGATGAGAAGAAGAACATGCTCACTTCAATGATTAAGCGCGTTGATAACGCTGTTTACGATGTAATCGCAGCTTCAGTTGCTGGTTCATCTGTTAACGATGTAATCGATGAAGCAGGTATCTACGGTCGTCGTTACGACCTAGCACTTGGTGGCGTTGGAGTTTCATACTCAGGTGGATACATCAACAAGTACAAAGCACAGATCGATATGGCAGCTGCCGGAATCAAGTCTGGCAAGATCAAGGTTCCAACAAAGCCATAATCTCGCTTAAGTAAGTGGTATTTGGCCCAACAATGGAGTTAGATCTCCTTGTTGGGCCAAATGTTTTCCCCAGAAAGTAAAGAGCCAAAGGAGAGTTTTAGTGTCAGTAGCAGTTGAACTGCGACACATAACTAAGCGCTTTCCAGGCGTCGTAGCTAATAAAGATGTCTCAATGAAGGTTGAGACCGGCACGGTCCATGCCCTTGTTGGCGAAAACGGAGCTGGAAAATCTACTGTGATGAAGATCCTGTACGGAATGCAGCATCCAGATAGTGGCGAGATCTTGGTTAACGGCAAGACCGTTAATTTGAAGAACCCAAATGATGCGATCGAATTAGGAATCGGTATGGTGCATCAGCACTTTATGTTGGCTGATAATTTCACTGTTTTAGAAAATATTATTCTTGGTGCAGAACCACAACACGGCATGACGATTGATTTTAAGGTTGCCCGTGCAAAAGTTACCGAAATGTCTAGGGCGTATGGCCTTGATGTGGATCCAGATATTTTGGTAGAAGAGCTTGGCGTTGGACAGCGTCAGCGTGTAGAAATTCTAAAAGTTTTATATCGAGGCGCAAATATTTTGATCTTTGATGAACCAACTGCTGTGCTTGTTCCGCAAGAAGTTGATGACCTCTTTGGTGCCCTAGCCGGTCTTCGTGCGAAAGGTATGGCGGTCATCTTTATCTCACACAAATTAGATGAAGTTTTGCGTGTCGCCGATGATGTAACAGTTGTGCGGGCTGGCGAAACAGTCGCCGAAGTGAAAGCTAAAGATGTGACGGCTCGTCAATTAGCCGAGCTCATGGTTGGCAGCGAATTACCTCAGCCAACAACTCATGGTGATACCCGTCGTGCCGAAGTTACTTTGGCCCTTAAAGATGTTTCGATACCGACAGCAACCGGTAGTCGAGATTTAATCTCGCACATCAGCTTTAATCTGCACGCTGGCGAAGTTGTCGGGATCGCTGGTGTTGAGGGAAATGGCCAAGCCGAACTTGTTGAAGCGATCATGGGACTACGTGATTACACCGGTTCCATCGAATTTCAGGGATCAGTTATCGATCACATGAGCGTGGCTCATCGACATGATTTAGGTATTGGTTTGATCCCAGAAGATCGCCAACGCCAAGCTTTGATGATGAACTCACCATTGTGGGAGAACCGAGTTTTGGGCCATCAACGTGGAAAGCCAGTAATGCGTGGATTTATTTTAGACAAGAAAGCAACCATTGCAGACACAAAGCGCATCATGGAAGAGTTTGATGTTCGTGCACCTGGTCCTATGACAGCTGCTGCTGCCTTATCTGGTGGAAATCAGCAGAAATTTATTGTTGGTCGCGAAATGAGTAAAGCACCTGCACTTCTGGTTGCATCACACCCCACACGTGGTGTCGATATTGGCGCACAAGGTGCGATCTGGGAAGTCCTACGCGAAGCACGTACCAAAGGGATGGCGATTGTTTTGATCTCAGCCGACCTAGAAGAGCTAGTCGGAATGTCAGATAGATTATTAGTGATGTTGCGCGGTGCAATAACCGCTGAACTTGATCCTCAAAAAACAACTCTTGAACAACTTGGCTCAGCAATGACCGGTGCCGTATGAAGCAACTGTCGTCCCAAAAAATTGCTCTTGCAGTAGCGGCACCTCTTGCAGCTGCCGCTGTTTCAATAGTTGTCTCAAGTCTTGCAGTTCTTGCTTCGCACAAATCCCCGATCGAGGCTTATAAAACAATGTGGGATTTTGGTACTCAAGTTGGTTCACTTATGGAGGTACTAAATACTGCGACCCCCTATTACATTGCTGCGATTGCTATTGCCGTAACTTTTCGTGCTGGGTTATTTAATATCGGTGTTGAAGGCCAACTTCGCCTGGGTGCATTATTTAGCGCTTATCTAGGCGCCATGTTTACCTTGCCCCCAGTACTGCACGTACTTGCGGTATTTATTGTCGCCATGACAATTGGTGGACTATGGGCATCAATTGCTGCCTACCTAAAGGTTAAGCGCGGTGTGAACGAGGTTATTTCAACAATTATGTTGAATAGCCTTGCTGTCGGAGTAACTTCGTTTCTATTCGCAAAATACTTTGCTGTGATACTCGAAGGCCAGAATAATCTTTCTACAAAAGAGCTTCCAAAATCAGCGTGGTTCCCCGACTTGGTGCCATTGCTGACAAAGTTAGGAGTTCCGAAGCAGCCTGGTGGACACGTAAATGGGATGCTGATAATTGCTATTACCCTAGGAATTATTTTTTGGTTCGTAGTTAATCGCACACGATTTGGCTTCGAGCTTCGCGCTTCAGGTGCAAATCCGATTGCGGCTCGTGTAAGTGGAGTTAATTCCAAGCGGATGACATTTATCGCGCTTGTAATCTCTGGTGCAATCGCAGGCTTATCGGGCTTACCTGCAGTTCTTGGTGAGACACATTCATACAACATGGGGTTCCGATCTGGTATCGGATTCTCGGCAATCGCCGTGGCACTTCTTGGGCGTAACTCTGCCGGTGGTATGGCCTTTAGTGCTTTATTATTTGGATTCCTCGAAGTGAGCTCGCGGGCACTGGAACTTATTGATATCGCTCCAGAAACTTATGTGATCATGCAAGGTTCGATTTTACTTAGCTCAGTGATTGCCTACGAAGTAGTGCGTAGATTCAAATTAACCTTACAAAGTAATGAGCTTGCAAAGGCGGTGTCAGTGTGAAGACCAAAACCACGAAGATGCTGCTAAACGCAACGTATCTACTATTGCTCATTTCGATTATTCGCCTAATTACTGGTGCTACAGATCTGACAAGTGTTGGAACCGCATCAGCGGCACTTTTACTGTCAGTACCAATCATTCTGGCCGGACTTGGAGGACTTTTCTCAGAGCGTGCGGGCGTAGTCAACATCGGACTTGAAGGAATGATGATTCTGGGTGCATGGGCTGGTGGATTTGTTGGCTCTAAACATGGTCCATGGTTAGGTTTGATTGCTGCGGTAATTTTTGGTGCAGTTGGTGCACTCCTACATGCAATTGCAACTATTTCATTTGGCGTTGATCATGTTGTATCAGGTGTTGCAATTAATATTATCGCTGCGGGCCTTGTGAGATATCTTTCAACACTTTTGTATAAGAGTGGTTCATGGCCAGGGCCTTCGCAGTCTCCGGATGTAAAGGGGATTTCACTTAATGGTTTACCCATACTTTCTGGTGGTCATCTCTTTGGCTGGCAAAGCCCGGATTTATTAACGCCTATCGCTGAAAAACACTGGTTTTTAATCTCAGATCTGATCGGAATCATTCGAGGAATAACCGGTGATCTCTCCTATGTCACCCTTGTTGCAGTCCTATTTATTCCATTGGCCCTTTTCATTTTATGGAAGACATCATTTGGGTTACGCCTGCGTAGCGCAGGTGAAGCACCAGTTGCAGCCGAATCACTTGGTGTCAATGTTTATCTAATGAAGTATTCAGGTGTCTTGATCTCAGGTGGCCTTGCTGGTCTTGGTGGTGGCTTTTTAGCGATAGTTGCTGCAAATCATTATCAAGAGAATCAAGTTGCAGGTCGCGGTTATATTGGGCTGGCAGCGTTGTTATTTGGTAATTATCGTCCAGGTGGAGTCTTGGCTGGGGCTGCCTTGTTTGGTTTTGCAGATGCATTACAACTTCGCGACTCTGCCTCTATCCGCGCACTTATTCTCCTAATTGCAACGGTCCTTGCTTACCTCGTTTATCGTGATTTAAAACGTGGAAAGATGGTGAGCGCTGCTATCAGCGCGATTATGTCGGCCGGATCGGTTTGGTTCTACTTTGCAGTTCAAGAGCTACCAGGCCAATTGGTGAGCATGACCCCATATATTGCAACCTTACTTGTGATGGCGCTGGCATCTCAACGGCTGCGCATGCCTGCCGCAGATGGAATGCCATATCGACGTGGAGGATTGCGATGACTCGTATAAATTGGGATCAGATTCACCAATCAGCAATCGGTGCAATGAAGAACGCCTATGCGCCTTACTCAAAGTTTCCGGTTGGTGTTGCAGCATTAGTAAATGATGGACGTACTGTCACTGGTTGCAATGTTGAAAACGCTAGCTATGGTGTTGGTCTTTGCGCCGAGTGCGGGTTAGTTTCTAATCTGATCGCTACAGGTGGAGGACGATTAATCGCAGTCGTATGTGTTGATGGTCAAGGAAATTATTTAGCACCATGTGGTCGTTGTCGCCAATTGTTGTTTGAGCACGGAGGCCCTGAAGCTTTGTTGATGACAGATGATGGACCACAGAAAATGTCTGCCATGCTGCCGTGGGCCTTTGGCCCAGATGACTTAGACCGCAACGAGCGATAAGTGATGGAAGCCTTCTCCGCCGCTGAAATCATTGCGGCAAAACGTGATCACCATTCATTAACTGATCCCCAGATCGACTGGGTAATCGAGGCCTACACCCGAGGCGCTGTCGCAGACGAACAAATGTCAGCACTGCTGATGGCAATCCTTCTTAACGGAATGGAAAATCGTGAAATCTCACGATGGACCGATGCGATGATCAATAGTGGTGAACGCATGAATTGGTCTGCATTGTCACGCCCAACTGTTGATAAGCATTCAACCGGTGGCGTAGGTGACAAAATTACATTGCCACTTGCACCCCTTGTTGCCGCATGTGGCGCAGCGGTTCCACAACTATCTGGTCGTGGACTTGGCCATACCGGTGGAACTTTAGATAAGTTGGAATCTATTCCGGGATGGCGTGCATCGTTGTCCAACGAAGAGATGTTAAAAGTTTTACAAGATTGTGGTGCGGTAATTTGCGCAGCAGGTGCAGGGTTGGCACCTGCTGATAAAAAGTTGTATGCACTTCGCGATGTGACAGCAACGGTTGAAGCGATCCCATTAATTGCATCATCAATCATGAGTAAGAAGATTGCCGAAGGAACGAGTGCGCTAGTGCTAGATGTTAAAACTGGTGCTGGTGCCTTCATGAAAGATCCAGAAAAAGCAAAAGAACTAGCCCACGTTATGGTTGGACTCGGCAAGCGTGCTGGCGTTAAAACTTTAGCTCTGGTAACAGCGATGGATGTGCCCTTGGGGTTAACCGCCGGTAATGCCTTAGAAGTTCGAGAATCCGTAGAAGTTTTGGCTGGTGGCGGACCATCTGACATTGTCGAACTAACTGTTTTGCTCGCACGAGAGATGCTAGATCTTGCCGGAATCAAAGGTGCTGATCCGGCTGCTGCATTGAAAAATGGAAAAGCAATGGATGTGTGGCGCCTAATGATTTCCGCCCAAGGCGGCGATCCAGATGCAAAACTTCCAATTGCAAAAGAAAATACAGTTGTCACAGCAGATCGCGATGGAACTATTCTGTCAATGGATGCCATGAAGGTCGGAATGGCAGCATGGCGTTTAGGTGCGGGGCGTTCTCGCCAGGGCGAAGCGGTCCAAGCAGGCGCCGGCATTGAAATCCATGCCAAACCAGGAGATCTCATCAGCGTTGGATCACCGCTTTATACGCTCCATACCGATACCCCAGCCGCCTTCACTAGGGCTTTGGAGTCGCTGGAGAACTCTGTCAGCATTGGGGCGGTACCTGCCGGCGGTATTGATCGCCTGCCGTTGATTATTGAACGCATTGTTGATTAAGGGGCAAAAAATATGTCAATGAATAGTATTCCCACAAAGGATCAGATCAAATTAGTACCAAAGGTATTGCTACATGATCACCTTGATGGCGGAGTACGACCACAAACAATTATTGATATCGCCCAAGAGATCGGTTACACCGCTCTTCCTACCCAAGATGCAGCAGAGCTCGCAACCTGGTTCCGGGAAAGCTGTGATTCAGGCTCATTAGTTCGATACCTAGAAACTTTTTCCCACACGATTGCCGTTATGCAACGACGCCAAGACATTATCCGTGTTGCTCGTGAATGCGCGCTAGATCTTGCCCGTGATGGTGTTGTTTATGCCGAAGTTCGCGGTGCACCTGAATTGTTCACTGAACAAGGCCTATCAATGGCAGATGTTGTCGAAGCAACTATTGCGGGCTATGAAATTGGAATGAAAGAAGCTGCCGCTGAAGGTCATCTAATTATTGTGCGTTCGTTACTATGCGGAATGCGACAGAACAACAACTCGCAAGAAGTTGCCGAACTAGTTGTTAAATACCGTGAAAAGGGGGTAGTCGGCTTTGATATCGCTGGTCCTGAGGATGGTTTCCCGCCATCTGATCAAAAAGATACTTTTGATTATCTTCGTAAAGAAGATGCCCATTTTACTATCCATGCTGGTGAAGCGTATGGACTTCCCTCTATCTGGGAAGCCATCCAACTCTGCGGATCCGAACGGCTAGGTCACGGTGTTAGAATCATCGACGATATTGATTTTTCAGGTACCGAACCAGCGTTAGGTCAACTTGCTGCCTACGTTCGCGACCGCCGTATTCCACTGGAACTATGTCCGACCTCAAACTTACAGACAGGTGCAGCGGCAAGTTATGCCGAACATCCAATTGGAGTCTTGGCAAAACTTCGTTTTCGCGTAACTCTTAATACTGATAATCGTTTGATGAGCCAAACCTCAATGTCTTTTGAAATGGAAGAGGCGGTAAAGGCTTTCAATTGGGATTTTGCCGAACTACAAAGAATCACTATTAACGCTATGAAAAGTGCCTTTATCCCTTATCCGGAACGTTTAAAAATCATAGAACAGATCATCAAGCCGGGGTATGCAAAGGTCTCATCTGCTTCATGATTGATTTTAACGATGCAGCCTTTGTGACTGACCCATACCCAGCGCTAAAAGAACTTCGTGCTGCAGGTCAACCTGTGTGGCATGAGGGCATGCAGATATTTTTGGCTGCCCGCCACGTTGATGCAAACGATGTCTTTCGCAATAAATCTTTAGGAAGAATTTTCCAAGAAAAAAGCCCTGAATTTGAATGGGAAATCTTCAACTGGCTTCATTCTGATTCCATTTTAGATAGCGAACCACCTAAGCACACCCGACTACGTTCGCTTGTTGCCAAAGC
>Ga0136641_1001176_pt1 | contig 10975 bp, 9 predicted proteins | sample EliLak1302023Y_FD_115312 | JGI IMG/M metagenome (GOLD analysis project Ga0136641, IMG submission 115312) | Freshwater microbial communities from Elizabeth Lake, Yosemite National Park, California, USA - 13020-23Y | ecosystem: Environmental > Aquatic > Freshwater > Lake ... | reverse complement strand
CTTATTAGACGACTATTAAGCATTATATTAACTCTTAATCTAATGCTTAACTTTCATATTATCGCCCTTGCGAACCCTTTATTTACAACCATTACAACTTTCACAAACTAAACTTGTGTTTCCGCTTTGCGACAATTGTAATTTAATATTCTCCAATTGTTCTTTCCCGATTTCTTTCCCGATTTCTTTATAGAGTTCTTTAACCCTATCGGGTGTTCGGTAGAAGTCGTAGATATTGTCTCGGGTATAAACCACTTTGGAACCCAACTTGTAAGGGTAATCACCGAACAAACAATTATCCACCTCTCCTATGATTTGGTTGCGACGGGTCTTCACCACTCTCGTCCAAAACCTTTCTGCTCCATTCGCAATCTTTATTAGGTCGCCCTCTTGAACTTCAAGGTCTTTCCAAAGAGGGTCGTAATGAAATGTCTCGGGGTTTTCAATATTCATTTGTCGGGCATTACCCCAGTTGTCTGTGTAATATTTCGGCATTCTCGGTTGTTATTTATTAATGACGATTTGTCTTTAAACCGTTTTGATATATTTATTTCTTCTTGCGAATACTCGCCATATATGCCTTCGCCTCTGCGGAACCCTTGACGAAGCGACCTTTGCGTGGTGCCTTTCCTCCACCAATCAATTTGCCTTCAAATGCTTCTAACCCTTTGTCTAATGAGTTGAACCCAGCAGTCTGTTTTGCGACTTGCGAGGCACTTGGTCTTGGTAGTCCCGCAAAGAAGGGGGTTTTTCCACCAGTCAATTCGTTTCCTCCTTTCATTCCATTACCAATCAAAGAGGGGTCGGTGGTTGGACTACGGGAAGGGGGTGCGGGGATTTGTCCTCCAAACATATGCGACAACGCCATATCTATTGCTCTGTCCCCGAGTTTGTTCCCGAGTGTATTCAAGATACTTCCTCCCATAGGTTCCGCAGAGAGACCTCTACCGCTGTGGTGAAGCAACATATCTACTAACGGTTTGCCGTCGTGTCCGCTGTCTATCAAATGACGACCCGTGTGATAAATACTATCCAACAAGTCTCCGCCGTGCGGTTGAGCGTAAAGACCGACACCTAATAATTGACGACCGCTGTGATATATATCGTCCATTAACTCGTGTCCTCTTTTACCGCTGTGTAAATGGTGATATGCTAAATGTTTTAAATCACCCTTCAAATCGCCTCCCGTGCTTCGCAGAGTGTTTGGGTGTAATGGTGAATGAACTCCTTGTAATACATTATGTATTCCTACATTACTCATTAATGAGGGGTGTGAAAGCATACTCATAGGTGTTGTCTGTGGTTGTCCTAAAACCGATAAATCAATTGCTCCTCCTTGCGTATGAATGCGTCGTCGTCCCATTACTATAAATACACAAGAGATTATATTCTGTAATTATTCACCTAATTTATTAAGGACAGATAAAAGGGGAGTAGGGAGTAGGTTTGCTGGCGGGGGGGGTGCCCCCCTATTTTTTTTTTTTGGGGGGGGGGGGGTCTAAAACTTTCTAAACACCTCCCTCCTCCCTCGCCACTTTGTCCTTAACGGTGTAAAACATTCTTATAGAACCTTGCCCTCTTTACTGTCCGCTTTGCGTAGGAGGAAGGACTGTGTAATATCATATTTGCGAAACCTAATAAGTCCTTAATATTGGAACTCGGGTGTTGTTGTTTGAACCTCTTGAACTGCTCTGTGAAACTGCCCCACTTAATATCTTCAAAGTCTATCGTGTCTGCGAGACCTCTCGCTTCGTTTTCAAAATCTAAACCTTCATATTCGTCGCTGTCGCTGTCGCTTGGGTCTTCGTAATAAGAAGATATTGGTTGTGGTATTTGGTTTCGTCTTATATCATTCATTCGTTCTTGGTTTCGTCTTCTTATTGCTCGTTGTCTTAATTCTTCTTCTTCCTCTCTTAATTCTTCTTCTTCCTCTGCTATTTGGCGTTGGATTGCGTTCCTTCCAATTGCGTTCAAATAATTGTATGCGTCTAATTGTCTTTGTTCGTGTGGGGTTTGTTGTATTATTTGTGCTATCTGCGGAGGTATATATTCTGCGTGTGCTTCAACATACACTCTGCGGGGGTTCGGTCTTGGGTGTCTATTACCCGTTCCCGACATATGACCGAATAATTTGCGGTGAAATCCAGTCCCTTCCAACACACTCGTAGAATGCTCCGCAAGGGGGTTATAAGTCTTACTCTCCAAAACCCTCGCTTTATTACCCGATTGAAGTCCTCGCAGAAACGACACGGGGTCATTACTCGTCTTTATATCTATTTGATTTTCGGGAACTACCTTGGAAACCAAATCGTAGGGTGAAACGGGTTTATTAAGGGTTATTATTTGTTTTCCTCTCTTACCATACTCCTCTGCGTGTGTTGCTCCTTTGCTGTGCCCGATTGTCGTAAGGTTTTCGGTTCCGTATTTTTGTTCTGCTCTGCGTTGGGTCTCCTCCGCCTTTTTGAAGTGTTCTCCCGAAGTATCATTAAACAATCCATATCGGGCATTCTCCGCCCAGTCTTGACCCTCTGCGGAACCCCTATGGACGACTATTGGTTGCCTCTTCTTCTCGTGGTAATAAACTTGACTTATCGGGTTGGAAAGTTCCCTATCTACCTTGTAATCCCCGTAATCACTCAAACCACCCTCGTAGGACTTCGCAAGGAGGTCTTGTAATTCCTTGTTGGAGATTGTCTGTTCCAAGGGTGCCTTCTTCTTTGCGGGGGCAACAAAATCCTTCACCATACTAAACAAAGACCCCGCTTCCATTCCGTCGGTTTCGGGGCGAACACCTAACCCCATACTTCGTTCGTTCAAGTTCAAATCGCTGTAAAGGGCGTGTGCTTGTGAGGGTTGTATTCCCAAACTACGCTCATTCACCGATTTCGGTAAAGACCCCCAAAACAAACCTCCTCCGTCGGGGTCGTGCGGTTCATTCTCTCCTTCGCTGTCGCTACTACTGTATTCCGCACCTTCTCCAAATAACCCTTTACCACTCGCTTGTTTCAATTGATTGTATTTTACGACTGCCTTGTTTCTATTGGATTTATGAAGCGACTTTTCGTAATCACTCAAATCCAATTCCTCTCTCAATTTCCTCGCTCGGTCGTAATCCTTGATAAACTTCCTCTCCGCCTCTGCCGACATAGCACTCTTCGCCCTCTCTGCGAGGTCTTCGTATAACTCGTTTAATTCGTCCTTTTTCGCCGAGCGGTCTTGTCTTCGTTTGTCTTGTTCCTCCTCATACTCTCGGGACGAATAATAGTCCAGTTGTTTAAAGAGTTCGTCCAATACTGGTTTCGCCTTCTTTTCGGCAACCTTCTTATCGTCTCCTCGCAGAGAACCAAAATAATCTTTGTATAAATCGGTCAATTCTTTCTTGTGTTGTTTTTGGTTAGTGCGGTAATTCGCCTTTGAAAATCCAATCATTCTCTCTGCCTTCTTTTTTATATACTCTATACGGGCGTCCCACCATTCGTCGTCTTTTGTTCCTTTTGGACTTTCGGGTTCGGGTTCTGGTGGAGGTGTCTCCGCTCTGCGAGGACTTGGTGGCGGACTTGGTGGCGGGGTTTCTACTCTTGGGGGAGGAGAGGGAGGTCTTAACATTCGGGTCAAATAATCCTCTTCTAAAACGACTTGTCTTCCTCTGCGAGGAGGGCGTGGCGGTTTGGGAATATAAGGTGCTTTACCCTTCTTTTTATTCTTGGCGTATGTCTTGGTGTTTGGGTCTTCGGTTAATCCCGCCTTTCGTGCGTTCTTATAAAGAGTTGCGGGAAATCCCCTCTGTTTATTCTTGTATTGATAATCCCCCGCAGAACCACTCTTCACACCCTTGAAATACCTAATTATTCGGTTTTGGTCTCTCTGCGAGAACGCTGATAAAGGGGGTGCGGGTGTCCCTCCATTCGCTTCTACTTTCGGGTCTTCCACATTCTCCCGAGTTATTGCGATTGATTTTTTACCCTTTCTTGTTGCGAGGTTTCGCACAAGCGTCAAAGGATTGACTAATCGCCACTTTCCCTTTGCGTCTTGTTGGGCGAAGAAAGGCGGTATATCCAGTTTCACCTCTCCTACTTGCGGAAGAGGAACCTTCACTTTGTTTTTTTCTTCTTTGTTTCTTAATAAATCGTCAAGGAAATTATCTGCTTTTACTCCACTTCCACCTAAATCAAAGGTTATATTCGGCATTACTATAAATAACGACTATATAATAATTCATTCTTTCTCTCTTTATAAAAAAGGGAGTAGGGAGTAGGTTTGTTGGCGGGGGGGGTGCCCCCCTAATTTTTTTTTTTTAGGGGGGGGGGGGCTAAACTTTGAAAACAACTCCCTCCTCCCTCCTCCCTTTGTCCTTAGGTATCTTCGCTGATTATAGTATTTGGATTGGGTGGATTACTCCACCCTTCCCCAACTTCAATCGGTTTCCGCAGAGCGGGGTCTTCACTACGGAAGAAGTGTTTCAGCACATACTCGTTTTTCAAGTGGTTATTCGTCTTATTTAAATCGTCAAATAAATCCGTAAAGTCGTCGCAGTCAGTATAGAGGTGTTTGGAACGATAATTACTCGCATTAATAAAATGGAGGAACGCTAAACAATACCACCCACACGCCGAGTTCATTAATGACTGAATGTCCTTCGTTTGATAAGGTAGTTTGGTTCCGCAGAACTCCTCTACTATCTGCGGAGGAGGTTGCCCGAAACTATCAAAATATATTCCCTCGGTTTTTCCGTTGGGATATTTATTCACTTGAAAGGCGGTGTAATGAGACCCCTCATTCTTGTGCCCGTCTTCGTCAAACTCGTTCTCCATATTAATTATATAAGACTTATTGTATTGTAGTTTCTTCTTCGCAAGGCGGTCTTTGAAATCGCAAAATACCAAGGGAACTTTCATTCTCTCTGCGAGGTCGTAAATCTGTGTGTCGGTCAGCATTATTCTATAATAATAGATTAGACTTTATTTTCTTCTAAACTACCACAATAGTTTCCCGATATACCAACCTCTTGAACCTCGGGGTTCGTCTGCGTGTCTAATGTGATACAAATGCCGTCTCTTCTTTGCGTATTCTAAACCTTCTGTTTGTGTGTAAGTGGGGAAATCTTGGTAATCGGGGTCGCCTCCGTAAAATAGAAACTCACCCGTCTTCCCGTCATACACTTCTATTTTGTATTTGGGATTGTCGCTCGGGAACACTTTAACGCCCAGCAGTTTCGCTTGGTGATAGGTGTATGGTTTGATTTCGTATTTCCCTACTCCCTTTCCTTGAAACTTCGGGAGGTTTGCGGAACCCTTTATCTCTTGTTTTAATTTGATTTGTTCTTTTGCTTGTTTGGGGTCAATCTCGTCAGCAGTAAGAGGCGTCTTTGCGGAGACCCTTTTGAAAGGACGATAGGTGGGATATTGGTCGGGTGTTCCAATTGACCCCCACTCCTCTTTGAACCACCGCTTCAAGTTCTTCGGTTTCTTGTCGTCCGCATAGCGACCACCTCGCTCCTTGTAGGTCTTGACTAACCAACCACTCTTGTATGCTGACGGTTTCGCATATTTCTCGTCCGCCTCTTTTTTGACTTTATCGTAAAGTTCTTGGTCTAATATAGTAGGCATTATTATATTAGACTGATATTATTTTATACTTCGTTTATCGCTCCCGCAGAGGCGGGTCTCTGTGCGACAATCTCAAACTCTCTCTCCTCTGCGGTGGTGTCTCTTATTATCTTGATACAACAAATTGAGACCTCTTTACACTTGGATTTATACGCCATTCTTGCTAAACCTAAAATCAGTCCTACGCAAGTCGTAATAAACATTCCCCAAAACACTTCGCTCAATTGGTTCGCCATTACCTATTACTCTCTGCGGAGACTTTATTATTCGCTGGATATTCCAATAACCACTCCATATTCCAAAGGTGAAGGTGTCTAATACAAGGGCAACGGGGTCTAATTTGAATACCATTATACTCTCTGCGGATACTTTAAAGTTGGTTGTATCCATACACCACCGCTCTTAAGGTGAAATTATTACTTGCCGAAAGAATGGATTGCTGAATGACTAACCCAGTAATCGTCGCACCGCTCAAAGAAGAGCAAGTAATCGTTCTATCACTCGCACCGCTGACCCCAGGGTTTCCATACAACGATTTACACATTAACGAAACTTGTTGCGTGGCGGTGTTCGCATACCCTACATTCTGTATATCAAATATGACTTCCTTATTTGTATTAGACGAAACGGCGAATATTAGAGGAGCAGAGGATATTGTTGCCCCAGCAGTATAAACTGGCGATACGGTAGAAGAAGCAGAAGAGGTAATCTCAAATCCAAACAAAGACGCAACTGTCGGTAGAGTTCCAGTTCCCAAGAACGCTTGAAGAGAGTAATACGGATATTGAGTGAATGCGACTTGGGTTGTTGGTTCTAAAATAATTCGGTAGTTTTTATAAGAAGAGTTGAAGAGATTGGCGAAGGATAGATTTTGAACGACGGCAGACCCAGTAATCGCTACTGAAACCGAACCAATTTTCACCAAACCGACTTGACCCAATCTTGACGCTTGGTTTGTGGTTGTTGGAGCGTTTGATAGTGAGACCGAGTTGGTTGTTGCTACACCAGAACTATTCACCGAAAAAAGAGTAGTTGCGAGAGCAGTTGGGTTTGGCGACCCAGAAGTGTATATCCCAGCAGTCCCAGTTCCATACGCCAATAGACCAGCACTATTCAATCGTAAAATATAAGGATTAGTGGTGGTGTATTGGTCGGTGTTGTAATACATATCAGCATACCCACTATTATCGCCAATACTCGTTTGAAATCCAGCAACCACCCCATTCTCACTTCCGCTTGGAGTTAAAGTTGTCGCCATATTACAACAAGACCCCAACATATAATAATTACCAACTGAAAATGGTGTTCCTACCGGGGATACTGGTGTGAAAAAAGAACTGGATAAAGACCAAGACGGAAGAGTAAAAGGGGCGATACCGTCCCCATTTCCAGTCCCCGATTGCCGAAGTTCGTAAATACCACTATTCCCATTAACGCTGTTTGTAGTTCTAATGATTAGATTATTATTAGTAGCACCAACATTAACGACAGAGGAAATTGTTTTTGAACCAACCCCACCAGTCGTAATAAGTAATCCACCAGTAGTATTCGTTTCCGTTCCGTTGCTTACCAAGAATGACGGATTTTGAAGGTAATTGGTGGAAGGATTGTATTGTAAATATTGACTATCCGCCCTTAAAGTTTGAGTTGAACCAGTCGCAGATACAAAAGTAGGGTAATAAGTCCCCGCAGTAGTGGTAGTATCCGTAATATTGATTGTTGAGGCGTTTGAACCAGCAGAAATAGTAGTCCAAGTTGGAGGGAGAGTAGTTCCAGCAGAGGTGAGGACTTGACCGGCAGTTCCATTCGCCAAAAGAGCAGTCGTGTTTGCGGAGGACTGGTAAGGGACAGAACCTCCCGCTCCACCAGCGATATTTGTAGAAGTCGTTGCTGTTGTTGCGGTCGTCGCAGAGGAGGCATTCCCAGTTAAATCACCTACAAAGGTAGTCGCAGAAAGGGTAGAGGTGCTTGGATTGTAAGACAGAGCACCAGTTGTGTCGTCTTGAAAGAGTGCCTTGTTCCCAGTTCCGCTCGTCTTTGCGAAGGGTATGTAATAAGTTCCACTCGTATTATCACTTGTAATTGCGACATTCGTGGCGTTGGTTGCGGTTGTTGCGGTTGTTGCGGTCGTCGCAGAGGAGGCATTCCCAGTTAAAGCACCGACAAAGGTAGTCGCAGAAAGGGTAGAGGTGCTTGGATTGTAAGACAGCGGACCAGTTGTATCGTCTTGAAAGAGTGCCTTGTTCCCAGTTCCACTCGTCTTTGCGAAGGGTATGTAATAAGTTCCACTCGTATTATCACTTGTAATTGCTACATTCGTGGCGTTGGTTGCCGTTGTTGCCGTTGTTGCCGTTGTTGCGGTCGTCGCAGAGGTGGCGTTTCCACTCAAAGCACCGACAAAGGTAGTTGCCGTGATTGTATTGGTGGAAGGATTACAAGTTATTCCAGCGGTCTTTTGGATAGCACCAGTCCCAGTTGCCGAATTGTCGCTAAAATTGATATAGTGAGTAGCATTCGCCGTCGTATTACGAGTAGTGTATCCATTCTTGTCTATCGTATTGGTGGTCGTTCCGTCAGTCAAAGTAATATTGGGATTACTCGCAGAGGCGTTCGGTAATAGACTTATTACATTCGTTCCAGTTCCAGTATTATTAAGGGCGATTGAATTGGTTGCCGTGTTTCCAGCAGTAAGAACTTGCGACAAAGTCGGTGTTGAGGCAACGGGTAATGTATCCCAAGACGGAGCAGAGGTTCCGTTTGATTTTAAATATTGACCGCTCGTCCCATTCGCAATAAACGCTGTCGTGTTTGCGGAGGACTGGTAGGGGATTTGAGAGGCAATTCCACCAGCGAGATTTGTTGCCCTTGTCGCCGTCCCTCCACCGTTCGCAGAGGCGATAATATCACTAATAAGAGCAGAAGTAATAGTTCCATTATTATTAAACTTTAAATTGGTAGGTGTTAAAGTGGTCGTCTTTGGGGCGGTGTTTAATTCTTGGGCGACAACCAATCCCGATTTATCGGTGTAGATTTGCTTCGTCTTTGTTGCTGGGGCGGGGTCGTCGTAAGCAATAAAACTCGCATTCGTCCCTCCTACTTGTCCCGATAAATTGTATTGGAAACCGAGTGTTATTTGCCCTTTTCCTTTTGGTGCTCCTTCAAATCCGTAATAAGTTGTTCCCGATATTAAAGTAGTTGTGGAACCAAACGACGCATAATATTGTCCGTTCCCTACACCGCCTATTGAATAATTATTATATTGAAAATTATTTGAATTGGAACCGCCCAATCCGTATTGATAAACTCCACCATAATTTATTAAATCTGGTGGAACTGCTGGATTAACAACATTATAAGGTGGTGTTAAACCAGTAGTAGTAGTGAGATTTACACCCGATACAAACCCACCACTCGCTCCACTATAACCAGAAGTTCCAAAAAAAGAGTAAGTGGAGGCACCATTACTCCAATAATAAATCCCACTAAAAAAAGGTCCTCCATTACCACCAGCACCACCAGCACCCCCTTGATTTAATATAGCGGAGGTTGAGGCGGTTCCGTTTTCCCCAGCATAAGCAGAAACATAATTACCGCTTGTAGAAGTTAATATTAACAACCTAGTAGAAGCGGTGTAAGTTGCCGTCCAAGTTTGTCCGTCCTCATTATAAAAAGGTCCTCCCCCCGATTGTGCGGAGTTATTTGGGATAGTAGCAACTCCAGTCCCATTACCTCCTCCTCCTCCACCCATTCCACCAAGTTTAAAAAAAATATCGTTATTTGCGTCTGCGTCTGCTTGTGCTATTCCAGCACCCGCATTACCGCCCGGTGCTTGAAGGTTAATACTATAACCAAAAACTCCAACTGGAAAAACAAGAGTAAAAGTTGCGTCTGTATCTCGGTCAAACTCCCAAACTACTTGTGTAGGGGTTGTTGGCGTAATACTCGCAATCGCAGTCGTAATTGCTGTATTAACCCACGAAGTTGTTGGTATTTGTGCTCCACTCGCAGTTGCCGAAGGAGCGGTCCCATTAATAACTGCTTGAAATGTATTATTATTCGTCCAAGTGTTCGCAGAGGCGAGGAGAGCGTCCCCACTATTACCACCTTGGGAGGCGGTTATTTGTTGAGTGCCGTCGGGGAACTCTAAATAGTTCGTCCCCCCAGTCCCGTCCATTACTATATTTGTGTTTGCCGTTAATTGCCCTTGCGAAACCAAAGTCCCAGCGACCGTTTCACTCCCTTGCGAAGTAGGGAACCTCAAAAAATATTGGGTTAAAAAGGGAATATCACTTGCGTTGGTGTTTCCTTGTGGTTGAAAATTGCTGGGATTAAAAATCGGTAATACTTCGTCGGGTGGTGGATAAAACGCCATTCTTATACTCTCTGTGGAGAAGAAAATATCTTCTAAACTACCAATATGTTTAGCGGGAGCAAAAAATATATCCGTTAATGTATAGATAATGCCGAAGACAGCAAAAGACCAAAAGGAAGAACCCAAGAAGGAAGACCCTTCGCAGAGCGTCGGGGGTGGTGTTGTGAATTGGTATAAACAAATGCCGAAGGATATGCTGGACGAACCCGAGAACCCCAACTTTGATAAACACGGCATTAAACTCCCTTTCCGTATGGTTGTGAGTGCCCCTTCGGGTTCGGGTAAATCCAATTTTTTAGTCAATCTCATTTATCTGTTCTCGCAAGGCGTCAAGGGCACCTTCGCAGACATTACCATTATTACGAGAAACAAGGACGAACCCCTCTACAATTTCTTGACGAAAAAGTGCGAACAAATCGTCATTAAAGAGGGTCTCCACAATATCCCACAGTTAGACAAGTTTGATAAGAAACTAAATCATTTAGTCTGCTTTGACGACTTGGTTTTAGCAAAAGACCAGTCCGCAATTGAGAACTTCTACATTCGTGCGAGAAAGTTAAATTGTTCGGTGGTCTATCTCTCGCAGAGTTTCTTTGATATACCGAAAATGATAAGGAAGAATTGCTCCTATATGGTGTTCTTGAAAATCGGGGGAATACGAGAGGTTAAGACCATTCTGCGAGACTTTTCTTTAAATTGCTCCAAAGAACAATTACTTGGAATGTATGATTTCGCCACCGCAGAGAAGTTAAGTCCCTTCGTGATTGATATTGAGGAGAAAGACAACAAACACAAGTTCCGCAAGGGTTTCACCGAATATCTAAATCCCGCAGATTACGGAGAACCCGAGAAAGTTTAAGGACAGATAAAAAGGGAGTGGGGAGTAGGTTTGCTGGCGGGGGGGGTGCCCCCCTATTTTTTTTTTTTTAGGGGGGGGGGGGGTAAAACTTTCAAAACACCTCCCTCCTCCCTCGCCCCTTTTTCCTTTTAACCCTTT
>Ga0136641_1001173_pt1 | contig 10984 bp, 10 predicted proteins | sample EliLak1302023Y_FD_115312 | JGI IMG/M metagenome (GOLD analysis project Ga0136641, IMG submission 115312) | Freshwater microbial communities from Elizabeth Lake, Yosemite National Park, California, USA - 13020-23Y | ecosystem: Environmental > Aquatic > Freshwater > Lake ... | reverse complement strand
TGGGCTTTCGCAGCGATTTCCATTGCACCGGCGACCCGCAATGGGTCTTCATCCTGGGCGGGCAGATGGAGATCGGCCTGCAGGACGGCACGCGGCGCGTCTTCGGGCCGGGCCAGCATTTCTACTCGGCCGATGTGCTGCCTGAAGGTGCCACCTTCGACCCGCAGGTGCACGGTCATTGCAGCCGGCAACTCGGCGATGAGCCGCTGGTCACCGCCTTCGTGCGGTCCTGAACGATCTGGCTTCCCAGCCGGGCTGGCTGCGGGCCCGGGCGCGAAAGTGGCTATTCCTTCACCGAGCCGGTCAGCCCCGACACGTAGTGGTCGACGAAGAAGGAATACACAAAAGCCACCGGCAAGGAGCCGAACAGCGCCCCGGCCATCAGCGGGCCCCAGTGGTAGACGTCGCCTTCGACCAGTTCGGTCACCACGCCCACCGGCACGGTCTTGTTCTCGGAGCTGCTGATGAAGGTCAGGGCGTAGATGAACTCGTTCCAGCTCAGCGTGAAGGCGAAGATGCCGGCCGAGATCAGGCCGGGCACGGCCAGCGGCAGCACGATCTTCACCAGGATCTGCCAGCGGGTGGCGCCGTCGATCAGCGCGCACTCTTCCAGCTCGTAAGGGATGCTGCGGAAGTAGCCCATCAGCAGCCAGGTGCTGAAAGGGATCAGGAAGGTGGGGTAGGTGAGGATCAGCGCCCAGCGGGTGTCGGCCAGGCCCAGGTTGGTGATGATGGCGGCCAGCGGGATGAACAGGATGGACGGCGGCACCAGGTAGGCCAGGAAGATGGCCAGGCCGGTCTGCTTGGCGCCGCGAAAGCGCAAACGCTCGATGGCATAGGCCGCCAGCACCGAAGCGAACAGCGAGAAGCCGGTGGCCACCACCGACACCAGCACGGTGTTCCACAGCCATTCCGGGTAGGCGGTGTCGAAGAGCAGCTTCTTGAAGTGGGCCAGCGTGGGCGCCACCACCCAGAAGGGGTTGCCGTCTCGGCTGAGCAATTCCTGGTCGGGCTTCACCGAAGTGATGACCATCCAGTAGAAGGGGAACAGCAGCACGAACAGGAAGATGCCCAGCGGCAGGTAGGTGGTCAGCAGCTTGCGCTGCACGGTGTCGAGGTAGCCCATGCCCCCCATGTCGGCATCTTGTTTGATGCTCATTCGTCTTTCCCGCCCTGTTGCCAGGCCCGCCGCTGCAGGCCGAAGAAGCTGAATAGGATGGCCGCCAGCAGGAAGGGCACCATGGCGATGGCGATGGCCGCACCTTCACCCAGTGCGCCGCCGTTGATGGCGCGCTGGAAAGACAGCGTGGCCATCAGGTGGGTGGCGTTCAGCGGGCCGCCGCGGGTCAGCACATAGATCAGCTGGAAGTCGGTGAAGGTGAAGAGCACCGAGAAGGTCATCACCACCGCAATGATGGGCGTCAGCAGCGGCAGCGTGACGTGGCGGAACTGCTGCCAGGGCGTGGCGCCGTCGATGGCGCTGGCTTCGTAGAAGGACGGCGAAATGGTCTGCAGACCGGCCAGCAGCGTGATCGCCACGAAGGGCACGCCGCGCCAGACGTTGGCGAAGACCGTCGCCAGACGGGCGTTCCAGGGGTCGCCCAGAAAGTCGATGTAGTGGTCGATCCAGCCCAGCTTCATCAGCGTCCACGAGACGATGGAGAACTGCGAGTCGTAGATCCACCAGAAGGCGATCGCCGACAGCGCTGTGGGCACGATGTAGGGCAGCAGGATGACGGCGCGGAAGAAGGTCTTCAGCCGCAGGTCCTTGTTCAGCAGCACCGCCAGCCACAGGCCCAGCACGAACTTCAACACGCTGGCCAGCGTGGTGTAGAACAGCGTGTTGAACAGCGCCAGCCGCGTGACGCTGTCACCCCACAGGAACTCGTAGTTCTCGATGCCGATCCAGCTGCCGGGCCGCCCCAGGCGGGCGTCGGTGAAGCCCAGCCAGGTGCCCAGCCCCAGCGGGTAGGTCAGGAACAGCAGCAGAAACGCCGCCGCGGGCAGCATGAACAGCAGCCCGAGGGCGTTCTTGTTGTTCTGCAGGCGTTCTAGGAATGACATGGGCGAACTCGATCAAGCGGCCGCCGCGGAACCGGCTTTGCCGGGCCGCTGGGGGCGCCCCCTTGAGGGGGAGCGCCGCAGGCGCTTCGGGGGTGGGCCAATTTCTAGACTTTGTAGTAGCGCTCAGCCCGTTTCTGGGCACGTTCAGCGGCTTCCTTCGGCGTCTTGGAACCGCTGACCGCCTCGGCCACCATGTTCACGACGATGAAGTCGGCGCCCGCGCCCGCCGAGGCGTAGCCCAGCTTGCCGGCGTAGCCTGCCGGGCGCATGTTCTTCACGCCGCCGCTGTAGACGCTGTTCTTGGGGTCGGCCGTCCAGACCGAGGCCTTTTCATAGGCCCGCAGCGGCTGCGCGATGTAGCCCGCCGCCCCGGCCAGCCAGGGTTCGAACTGCTCTTGCTCCATCATGAAGCGCAGGAATTCCTTGGCCGCCTGCGGGTACTTGGTGTACTTCATGACCATCTGGTTGAAGAACAGGTGCGACTCGGTGGGTACACCAACCGGGCCCACGGGGAAGGCCGCGTGCTGGATGTCAGCGGCCATTTCCTTGAGTTTCGGGTCCTGCGAATTCTTGGTCGCGTAGTAGATCGAGATGCCGTTGTTGGTGACGCTGATCTGGCCGTCGAGGAAGGCCTTGTTGTTGTTCGGGTCGAGCCAGCTCAGGGTGCCCGGGATGAAGTTCGCGTAGAGCTCTTTGCCGTACTCGAGCGCCTTGATGGTCTCGGGGCTGTCGATGACGACCTTGTTGCTCTTGTCGACCAGCATGCCGCCGTGCGACCACATCAGCCAGTTGCACCACAGGCCGTCGCCGGTGGCATTGCCCAGGGCCATGCCGCCGGGCGTGCCTTTCTCCTTCAGCGCCTTGTACATGGCCAGGAAGCTGGCCGTGTCCTTCGGGAAGCTGTCGAAGCCCGCCGCCTTCAGCATGCTGCTGCGGTAGACCATGTAGGAACCGGCGGCGCCCAGCCCCAGCCCCAGCCACTTCTTGCCGTCAGGGCGCAGATAGGCTTCGACGGCCGGGTACCAGCCGCCGTACTTCTTGCCCAGGTACTCGGCCAGGTCGGTCACGTCGAGCAACTTCTCGGGGTAGAGGTTGGCGTCGTCGTTGGTCGACAGGATGATGTCCGGCCCGGCGCCGGTGTTGGCGGCGACGGCGGCCTTGGGCCGCACGTCTTCCCAGCCTTCGTTGTCCACCCGCACCTCGATGCCGGTCTTCTCGGTGAACTTCTTGACGTTGGCCATGTAGGCGTCGATGTCGCCCTGCACGAAACGGCTCCAGCGCAGCACGCGCAGCTTGGCGCCCTTTTCGGGCTTGAAGCTGAGGGTCTGGGCTTGCGCGATGCCCGGTGCAAAGACGGCGCCGCTGCCGAGTGCAGCGGTGGTGGCCACGCCGGCGGTGCCTTCGAGAAAGCGGCGGCGGTTGAAGTCGTTCATCGGGGTCTCCTTGCTGGGGGTGGTGGGCGGCCCGCTTCGAGCTTCAAGCCGCAAGACGGCGGCCGGAGGCCGCGTCGAACAAGTGCGCCCGAGCGATGTCGGGCTGCAAATGGATGGTGCTGCCGGGTGCAAAGGCATGCCGGTCGCGGAAGACCACGGACAGCTCGCGCGTGCCGTGGCGGCAGGCCACGAAGGTGTCGGCACCGGTGGGTTCGACCACCTTGACCTCGGTGGCGATGCTGGCGCCCGAACCCGCGCCCAGTGTCAGGTGTTCAGGCCGGGTGCCGAAGATCACGGCCTGGCCGTCGTCGCCGACGCTGCCGGGCGGTGCCGGCAGCCGCGTGCCGTCGCTGAACTCGACGCTGGCGGCGCCGCCGCTGCGCCGCAGGGTGGCGGGCAGGAAGTTCATCGCCGGGCTGCCGATGAAGCCGGCCACGAAAAGGTTCACCGGCCGGTCGTAGAGCTCCAGCGGGCTGCCGGTCTGCTCGATACGGCCGTCCTTCATGACCACGATCTGGTCGCCCATGGTCATGGCCTCGATCTGGTCGTGGGTGACGTAGATGCTGGTCGTCTTCAGGCGCTGGTGCAGTTCCTTGATCTCGGTGCGCATGGCCACGCGCAGCTTGGCGTCCAGGTTGGACAGCGGCTCGTCGAAGAGAAAGACCTGGGGGTCGCGCACGATGGCGCGACCCATGGCCACGCGCTGGCGCTGGCCGCCCGACAGCTGGCGCGGGTAGCGCTCCAGCAATTCATTCAGGCCCAGGATCTCGGCGGCGCGGGCCACCTTGCTGGTGATGGTGGCGGCATCGAGCTGGGCCAGCATCAGCGAGAAGGCCATGTTGTCGCGCACCGTCATGTGCGGGTAGAGCGCGTAGTTCTGGAAGACCATGGCGATGTCGCGCTGCTTGGGCGGCAGGTCGTTGACGCGCTGGCTGCCGATGGACACGTCGCCGCTGCTGATCTGTTCCAGCCCCGCGATCATGCGCAGCAAGGTGCTCTTGCCGCAGCCGCTGGGCCCGACCAGCACGGTGAACGAGCCGTCGGGAATGGCGATGTCCACGCCATGCAGGATCTCGACGCTGCCGAAGCGTTTCTTCACCTTGTCGATGGTCACGCTGGCCATGCGTATCCTTGCCGTGGGGGCTGTGAACTGGCTTTCACGATAGCCCGTCGTGGCCGCAAACCACCATCGGGCTTACCCCCGGGCTTACCCCCTTCCCTGGTGCCAAAAGTTGTCTGATAACCTGATGACCATGGTTGCTGCCACACCCGTTCCCGCCGCCGCTGCGCCGCTGGCCGAAGGACGGCTGGCGCGCCAGACGCTGGCCGACCGGCTCGCCGAGCGGCTGTCGGCGCAGATGGAGCGGGGCGAGCTGAAGCCCGGCGACCGCCTGCCCACCGAAGCGGCCCTGGCGGCGGAACACGGCGTCTCGCGCAGCGTGGTGCGCGAGGCCGTGCACCGCATCAAGTCGCGCGGCCTGCTGGTGTCGCGCCAGGGTTCGGGCGTCTTCGTGGCCCCGCCGCTGGAGCACCACGCGCTGGCTTTCGACCCGGCCGTGCTGGCTTCGGTGCCCGCGGTGGTGCAGGTGGTCGAGATCCGCCGCGTGCTGGAAGGCGGGATGGCCGCGCTGGCCGCGCAGCGCGCGACACGCAGCCAGCTGGGCGGCGTGCGGCGGGCGCTGGCCGCCATCGACACCGCGGTGCTGGCCGGGCGCGACGGTGTCGACGAAGACCTGGCCTTTCACCGGGCCATCGCCGAGGCCACCGGCAACCCGCAGTTCGGCCTGCTGCTGGGCTTTCTCGAGCAGTACCTGCGTGCCGGCATGCGCATCACACGCGGCAACGAGGCCCGCCGCCAGGACTTCACGGAAGCCGTGCGCAAGGAACACCGCGCCATCGTCGATGCGCTGCTGGCGCGCGACCCGGCTGCGGCGCGGCGTGCAGCCACCAGCCACCTGGTTCGCGGTGAACGGCGGCTGGAGCGGGGCGGCATGATCCCGCCGGCATCCCCCAGCGGCCGCAGCCGGACGCGGGCGCGCGGATGATGGTTACCGCTGGTCCTGCCACCCCGTCCCATGCGACCGCCCGCATGCTGGGTGTCGTCGGATTGGGCTCGATGGGTCTGGGCGCCGCCTTGTCGGCGCTGGCGCGCGGCGTGCCGACCTGGGGTTTCGACCCCAGGCCCGAGCCGCTGCGGGCCTTGACGGCAGCCGGTGGCCACGCCGCGGCCAGCCTGGCCGGGTTGGCCGCCCGCTGCGACCTGGTGGTGGTGCTGGTGGTGAATGCCGCGCAGACCGAGCAGGTGCTGTTCGGCGACGGCGGCCTCGCCGCCGCGATGCGCCCCGGCACGGTGGTCGCCGGCTCGGCCACGGTCGATCCGGCCCTGCCGCCACGCTGGGCTGAGCGGCTGTCCGCGCACGGCCTGCATTTCATCGACGCGCCGGTGTCCGGTGGCCCGAAAAAGGCCGCCGCCGGCGAAATGACGGTGATGGCCTCGGGTGCGCCGGCGGCCTTTGAAGCGGCGGGCAGCCTGCTCGACGCCATCGCTGGCACCGTCTACCGGCTGGGCGACCTGCCCGGCGTGGGCAGCACCGTGAAGATGGTCAACCAGCACCTGGCCGGCGTGCACATCGCCGCGGCCTGCGAGGCGATGGCGCTGGGCCTGCGCGCCGGCGCCGACCCGCGTGCGCTCTACGAAGTGATCTGCAACTCGGCCGGCTCGAGCTGGATGTTCCAGAACCGCGTGCCCCACATCCTGGCGGGCGACTACACGCCGCTGTCGGCGGTGAACATCTTCATCAAGGACCTGGGCATCGTGCTCGATGCGGCGCGCGGCATGGCCTTTCCCCTGCCGCTGGCCGCCGCCGCGCACCAGCTCTACCTGGCCACGGCGGCGGCCGGCCACGGTGCCGAGGACGACAGCGCGGTGATCAAGTTCTACGCCGCGCTGGCCGGGCTCAAGCTGCCGGGCCTGACTGAGGCTGCCGGCTGACCGCCATGGCCAACAGCCACCCAGCGCGTGCTGTCCTGGGCGTGATCGCCGACGACTTCACCGGCGCCACCGACGTCGCCAACATGCTGGTGCGCCAAGGCCTGCGCACGGTGCAGGTCATCGGCGTGCCGCACGGCGCGGCGCCGGCCGACGGGCTGGCCTCGGTCGACGCCATCGTGGTGGCGCTGAAGTCGCGCACCATCGCGGCCGACGATGCCGTGGCGCAGTCGCTGGCCGCCCTGCGCTGGCTGCAGGCGGCCGGTGCCCGGCAGTTCTACTTCAAGGTCTGTTCGACCTTCGATTCGACGCCCGCCGGCAACATCGGCCCGGTGGCCGAAGCGCTGCTGCGGGCCCTGGGCAGCGACTTCACGGTGGTCTGCCCGGCAGCCCCGGAAAACGGCCGCACGGTCTACCGCGGCCACCTCTTCGTCGGCGACCAGCTGCTGTCCGACACCGGCATGCGGCAGCACCCCCTGACGCCGATGACCGACAGCAACCTGGTTCGCGTGCTGCAGGCCCAGTGCCGGCAGCGCGTGGGCCTGCTGCGCGGCGATGCGGCCGCCTTGCCCGCACAGATGGCCGTGCTGCGCGCGCAAGGCGTGGTGCTGGCTGTCGCTGACGCCACCACCGACGCCGACCTGCAGGCGCTGGCTGCCGCCGCCCTGGACCTGCCGCTGCTGGTGGCGGGCTCGGGCCTGGCGCTGGCGCTGCCGGGGCGCTATGCCGCGCGGGGCTGGGTGCAGTTGCAGGCCGCTGCGGCGCAGCTCGACGCGCGCCGGGGGCCGGGGGCTGTGATCGCCGGTTCCTGTTCGACGGCCACCCTGGCGCAGGTCGCGCACTGGCGGGCAGCCGGCCGGCCGGCTTGCGCCATCGATGCGCTGGCGCTGGCCCAAGGTCGGTCCGTGGTGGCCGAGACCCTGGCCTGGGCGCTTGCGCAAGCGGCTGGCGAAGCGCCGCTGGTTCACGCCAGCGTGGCGCCCGACGCGCTGCAGGCGGTGCAGGCGCAACTTGGCGTGCAGCGCGCCGGGGCCCTGGTTGAAGCGGCACTGGCCGACATCGCGCGCGGCCTGGTCGAGGCCGGCGTGCAGCAACTGGTCGTCGCTGGCGGCGAAACCTCGGGCGCTGTCGTGCAGGCGCTGGGCGTGCAGCGCCTGCGCATCGGCGCGGCCATCTGCCCCGGCGTGCCCTGGACGCAGGCCGCAGGCCGGGCGCTGTGGCTGGCCCTGAAGTCGGGCAATTTTGGCGGCGTCGATTTCTTCGCCCAGGCGCTGGATGGCGCCATCCCCTAGACGCACAAGGCCTACCCAAGGAACACCGGCATGAAGATCCTGATCACCGGCGGCGCCGGCTTCGTCGGCGCGCGGCTGGCCCGCACGCTGCTGGCGCGCGGCGAGCTGGCCGGCCGTCGCATCGAACAACTCGTGCTGAGCGACCAGGCGCCGGGCCGACCCGAGTTGCTGGCCGATGCGCGGGTGCAGGCGCGCGTCGGCCCTTTGCTGGCGCAGTGCGTGGCGCTGCGCGACCTGTCGGATGCATCAGCCTTCGACGGCGTCTTCCACCTCGCATCGGCCGTGTCGGGCGAATGCGAGGCCGATTTCGATCTCGGCCTGCGCAGCAACCTCGACAGCACGCGCGCCCTGCTGGACGCCTTGCGCGCGCGCGCCGAGGCCGGCGCCACGCCGACTCGGCTGGTGTTTTCCAGCTCGATCGCGGTCTTTGGCCCCGACCCCGCCGTGGCGCTGCCCGACGTGGTGTCCGACGACACCCTGCCGGCGCCGCAGACCAGCTACGGCACGCACAAGCTGATCTGCGAACACCTGCTGGCCGACTACACGCGCAAGGGCTATGTCGACGGCCGCGCGGCGCGGCTGATGACGGTGACGGTGCGCCCGGGCCAGCCCAATGGTGCGGCCTCGTCCTTCTTCAGCGGCATCATCCGCGAGCCGCTGGCGGGTCTGCCGGCCGTGCTGCCGGTGGACCTGGCCGTGTCGCACCCGGTGTCATCACCGCAGCGCACGGTGGACGGCCTGATCGCCGTCTACGAGGCCAGCCGCGAGGCTTTCCAGGGCCGCACGGCGCTCAACCTGCCGGGCCTGAACGTCACCGTGCAACAGATGCTGGACGCGCTGGAAGCGGTGGCCGGTGCGAAGGTGAGGGCGCTGGTGCGCCCGCAGCGCGACGAGCGCATCGCCGGCATCGTCGCCAACTGGCCGCGCGGCGCCCGCGCGCCGCGTGCCGCGCGGCTGGGCCTGCTGCCCGAGGCGAATTTCGAAGACATCATCCGGCAGTACATCGCCGATCAGGCCGACACGCCGGCTGCATTGAGAGGACTCCAGGCATGAACCAGATCGATCTGCAGGGCCGCGTCGCGGTCGTCACCGGCGGTGCCCAGGGCATCGGCTACGCCGCCACGGCGCGGCTCTTGAAGTCGGGTGCGCGGGTCGTCATCTGGGACATCGACGCCGCGCGCATGGCTTCGGCTTGCGCGGCCCTGGCGCCGCTGGGCCCGGTGCGCGGCGAGCGCGTGGAACTGACCGACGACGCCGCCGTGGCCGCCGCCACGGCGAACACGCTGGCCAGCGAAGGGCGCATCGACATCCTGGTCAACAACGCCGGCATCACCGGCGGCAACGCCAGCACCTGGGAACTCGACCCTGCCGTGTGGCGCCAGGTCATCGAGATCAACCTGATTGCGCCCTACCTCACCTGTCGCCACGTGGTGCCCTGCATGCTGAACCAGGGCTACGGGCGCATCGTCAACATCGCCAGCGTGGCCGGCAAGGAAGGCAACCCCAATGCCAGCCACTACAGCGCCAGCAAGGCAGGGCTGATCGCCTTGACCAAGAGCCTGGCCAAGGAAGTGGCGACAAAAGGCGTGCTGGTCAATGCCATCGCCCCGGCGGTGGCCAAGACGGCGATGTTCGAGCAGATGGCGCCCAGCCATATCGCCTACATGCTGGGCAAGATCCCCATGGGCCGCTTCGTCGAGGTGGACGAGATCGCGGCGATGGTGGCCTGGCTGTCCAGCGCCGAATGCTCGTTCAGCACCGGCGCGGTCTTCGACATCACCGGCGGGCGTTCGACGTACTGAGCACGCGCCGGCTCAGCCGATGCGGCCCAGCAGCAGGTACTCCATCAGCGCCTTCTGCACGTGCAGGCGGTTTTCGGCTTCGTCCCAGACCACGCTCTGCGGCCCGTCGATGACCTCGGCGGTGACCTCTTCACCGCGGTGGGCCGGCAGGCAGTGCATGAAGAGTGCATCGGGCTGGGCCACGGCCATCATCTCGTCGTCCACGCACCAGTCGACGAAGGCCTTGCGGCGCTCTTCGTTTTCGGCCTCGTAACCCATGCTGGTCCAGACGTCGGTGGTCACCAGGTGGGCGCCTTCGCAGGCCTGCATCGGGTGGTTGAAGACCTTGAAGCAGTCGCTGTTGCGCACCCCCGCCACGGCCGCGTCCACCCCGTAGCCGCTGGGCGTGCTGACATGGACGGTGAAGCCCAGGACTTCGGCCGCCTGCAGCCAGGTGTTGGCCATGTTGTTGCCGTCGCCGACCCAGGCCACCACCTTGCCTTTGATGTCGCCGCGCTGCTCGATGTAGGTGTAGATGTCGGCGAGGATCTGGCAGGGGTGGTATTCGTTGGTCAGCCCGTTGATGACCGGCACTCGCGAGTGCGCCGCGAAGCGCTCGATCAGCGTCTGGTCGAAGGTGCGGATCATCACGATGTCGGTCATGCGGCTGATCACGCGGGCGCTGTCTTCCACCGGCTCGGCGCGGCCCAGCTGGCTGTCGCCGGTGGTCAGGTGCACCACCGAGCCGCCCATCTGGTACATGCCGGCCTCGAAGCTGACCCGCGTGCGCGTGCTGGCCTTCTCGAAGATCATGGCCAGTGTGCGGTCGACCAGCGGCTGGTAGCGCTCGTAGTTCTTGAAGCGCGTCTTGATGATGCGCGTGCGCTCGAAGAGGTAGGCGTACTCCTCGGCGCGCAGGTCCTTGAACTGCAGGTAGTGCTTCATCAGGCTGTGGCCCGGCTTCATGTCGGTTCGGCGAGAAACGCTTTCACCAATGGACACAGGATGGCCGCGATCTGGCGCGCCTCGTCGGCGCTTAGGATCAGCGGCGGCAACAGGCGGATGACGCGGTCGGCGGTGACGCTGATCATCAGACCGGCCTGGGCCGCGCGGCCCAGCAGCACGCCGCAGGGGCGGTCGAGCTCGACGCCGATCATCATCCCGGCGCCGCGGAATTCCAGCACGCCGGGCAGGCCCTGCAGTTCAGCCTTCAGCGCGTCCATCAGCACACCGCCGACGGTGACCGCGTTCGCCAGCAGGCCGTCTTCTTCCATGATGCGCAGCGTCTCGACGCCGGCGCGCATGGCCAGCGGGTTGCCGCCGAAGGTGGTGCCGTGGTTGCCCGGGCCCAGCACGTTCGCGGCGCGCGGTCCGACCACGATCGCGCCGATGGGCACGCCCGAGCCCAGGCCCTTGGCCAGCGGC
>Ga0136641_1001172_pt1 | contig 10988 bp, 12 predicted proteins | sample EliLak1302023Y_FD_115312 | JGI IMG/M metagenome (GOLD analysis project Ga0136641, IMG submission 115312) | Freshwater microbial communities from Elizabeth Lake, Yosemite National Park, California, USA - 13020-23Y | ecosystem: Environmental > Aquatic > Freshwater > Lake ... | reverse complement strand
TGGTACCTGAAACTGTACTAACAGCAACAGTTAATTGATCAATCTGTCCGCCTCTGATACTGTTGTACAAAGGAAAGAAATAGCTGAAATCAATATCCTGTAAACCTGAACCAGCTGCCAGTGTAAACGCAAACACAACTTCGCCGCCTACAATACTAGTAGCACCAAAGTCACGTTCTGCGAAACTGTTGTTAGATCCTGAGTTAGCCGTTGGCACAAAATTTGCCGGACCACTTAGTGTGCTGGTGTTGGCAATACTTCCTGCAATAATTTCAACTACACAACGTGTATCTGATGATAACATTAAACGACGTGGTAGTAACTGTCCGCGATTGATAAGTCCAATACAATAACCTGTGTTGAATGTGTATGTGCTGGCTGTGGCATTTGTTGTCAATGATTGATTGATAGTAATGCTTGAGTTAGTGGTCACTGATGTAACAATGGTACCTACCGGCACACCAATGCCTACAATGCTCATACCTGCTGTGATACCTGTTGTGCTGGCAAACGAAATATTATATGATCCAGTGATACCAGTACCAGTTGGCAATGTGCCCGAGCCTGCACTAGCAGTTTGAGTTACCTGGGTAGCAATAACTGGAATCGTCGTAGGTGCAAGACCTGTAATAGGATCGGCTAACCATAATGTGGTTGTGTCATTTCCAATGATACGACAAATGATACCGTTCTTGTCTGCGGCTGTACCACCTTGTCCTGGGAAGAATATGGTACGGCCTTGCCATTGATTAGCTGTAAATGTTGCGGCTGGAAAAACCAGCGATAACACATAGGATTTCATTGATGCGGTACTGGCCACCGTTTGGCTTACACTTACAGTCCAACTTGAACCAGATCCTGCTGTGATATAAGTACCTTGAGTAACACCTACTCCAGTTATCTGTTGTCCAATTGCAAGTGTACCAGTTACTGCACTGGTTGTTAATGTTGTTCCTGAGATGGTACCTGTAAATGCCGTTGCCGCGGTAGCTGTTGGAGTTTGGGCAGTTGGCGTTGCGCCAGCGGACGGTGCATAGACACTACCGTATTCCTGTGTACCCAATTGACGTCCGCGGATTGTTAACAGCGGATAACGTGTACTTGATGAGGCCACGGAACGCACCTGTAACCAGTTTGGTAATCCATACGAATATGTAAATCCACGTTGTTCATCACGTCCGCCTTCGATAATAACTGACACACCATAATGGAACATGTCGCTGGTAGTAGGAGTTACTGCGGCCAAGTTACGAATTTCATAACGCACTGGCAAATTACCTGTACGTGCCCAAGGAGTTGTTTGCGGGCCTGTGGCATTTACTGTATTGTTGTAATTACCCCAACCAGTTTGATGTGCAATAACTGGCTCACCATCAATCCAGAAACCAAAACGTGTTGCGCCTGCTCCGTACCATCCATATTCAATCCAAAACATCTGTATGCGGTTAAAGTCTAGTTGTTTAACCATCTTTTGATCGCCATTCCAGCTGTCTAAACCCACGCGAGTTTCGTTAACTACACCATTTACATCTGTTCGTACTACTGCATACATACCAAATGGATTAGTAGGTGTGGGGATACTTTGTTCAAAGAACACACCGTTCTGATCATCAAAGAAACCAACACGCTGTACTTGTCCAGCGGTAGCCACACCTAGTTGACAGCCAGTAGCCATAAACATGGTCTTACCTGGCTGATATCTATGGTATGGACGACTCTGACGTAATGCCACATCGCCTTGAGCATTGCCCACACGCATACGCACCCCGCCCGAGCTTGGAATAGCGGCAACTGTTCCACTGCCTACTGCAACTGGTTCCCAACGCAATGGCTGTGTTCCGTATTCAAAGTCAGCTTCGTACACGTTTTGGTGTATTGATACTTTTAAACGTCCAAGAATATCGCGTACTCTTGCTGGCATTGCTGAGGATTCGTGATATCCTGTGATTACATTTAATGACATAAAATTCTCCTAATCTAGTATTGATGACATGCGCTAGTACGCCACATTTTATATTGTACAACTATTTAGCCAGTTAAATAGCTTACTATGATAAACAAAGAACCTTTCGAACGACTGATAGCAGAACTAAAAGAAAACGGCAAATATCGTGTTTTTAACGATATTGTACGTGAAGCTGGCAAGTTTCCACGAGCAATATGGTACGGGCCTTACAATATTAAAAACATAACCAACTGGTGTAGCAATGACTATTTGGGCATGGGTCAGCATAAAGTTGTGCTTGATGCTATGCACACAGCATTAGATCACACGGGTTCAGGTTCAGGCGGAACACGCAATATTGGCGGGTCAAGCCATTATCACAAAGCATTGGAACATGAGATAGCCACCTTACATAAAAAAGAAAAAGCTGTGCTGTTTAGCAGTGCTTATGTTGCTAATGAATGGACTATGATTGCTCTGGCCAAGATTATTCCTAATATTGAATATATCAGCGATGCTAACAACCATAATAGTATTGTTGTAGGTATACAGCATAGTCGCGCTAAGAAAGTTGTATTCAAACACAACGATTTAGAAGATCTAGAACAGAAATTAAAGATTAGTTTTGCACAAGGCAATGTGCCTTGTGTGGTATTTGAAAGTGTTTACAGTATGGACGGAGATGTAAGTCCAATGGCAGAGATATGCAAGTTAGCTACAAAGTACAAAGCCATAACTTATATTGACGAAGTACATGCTGTAGGCCTGTATGGTAAAACTGGCGGCGGCAAGATAGAAGAACTTGGGCTTGAAGACAAGATAGACATAGTCAATGGAACCTTGGGAAAGGCCTTTGGAGTTCAAGGAGGCTACATTGCTTGCGATAAGATTGTAGCTGATGCAATTCGTAGTGTTGCCGCTGGTTTTATTTTTACAACCAGCATGAGTCCTGTTACTTGTGCTGGAGCATTGGCCGCTATTAAATATTTGAAAGACCACGATGAGATACGTGAAAAACATCAAGAACGTGCTCGCAAATTAAAACATAGATTACTTGCGGCTGGCATTCCTGTTATGGATTGTAGCACTACACACATCATACCTGTGTTTGTAGGCGATGCTAAAAAATGTAAAGCTATAAGTGATGCACTGTTAAATGATTACAGTATCTATGTACAACCAATCAACTATCCTACAGTTGATGTGGGAACGGAGCGGTTGCGATTTGCACCTACTCCGTTTCATGATGATGGAATGATCGAAGACTTAGTTAATGCACTAAAAGTCTTGTTTCATTCATAAGGTATACCACCCAATCCACAACCAAAGCGACAAAGTCCTTGATAACAGTCCTTACACAGGACTGTAAGGATTTCTTGGACGGTCTGTGCCATCGTCTTCAGGGTAGACTGGATAGTCATTAGGATTAGTCGTCACTAGCATTTGCGCCACACTTAGCACGTTTGGCTCGGGTCAATGCTCCAAAGTCTACTGGCCATTCTGCACCAGGAGCTAGTTCTTTAGCGTTCTTAGGGAAAGCAAAGTTAATGCCAGCTGTCTTTTCAATTTGTGCAATTGGTAAACGGAACTTGGTTAGATCATTACCTAAGTTAGGATATGGTGCAACATGTGGGAACGCCCATCCTGCAATTTCTCCTGTAGCTTGATTGATAACAATCTTGTAAAAACCGTGCGGAACAACTACTCCAGCACCGATTTTCTTGTCTGTAGCATCATAAATGCCGCCTGCGATGATTGTGAATGTTTGATTGCGTTGCACTGCCCAACCACGTACTGAAGTTTCTAACAGTTTCCAAATACCACGATTCAAGCTACCAGCTTGTGGGCTCATGTTGGTCATTAGGAACGATTCGAACTCTACTTGTACGTCCCATGATAAATCTCCGTCTGGCGCCATATGTCCTTTGTCGTAGCCAGTAGCCGCATAGTCATCTGGCCGAGCACCGCTTGGTACGCTTTGATCCGGAGCAAATGCATTAGTACGTGCTACACATCCTAGTGCATTAGGAGGAGTTAGCGTATAAGCAACATAGTTTGGTAGTTTAGCAGGAGCGTCATAAGCAACTAGATAAGCCTGACGGCAAATTGGTTGTAGTTGACGTGCTGTTTGAGCAAAACCGTATGGTTGATGAACAGCACAGGCCTGCACTGGGTTTGGAGCTCTTTGTGTCCAAGCAAAACTTGAAACACTTGTAATGGCTAATAGTAAGCCTAATAAGAATTTTTGCATAATAGCACCTTGTAATTAAGTACTAGTATTTAGTTAATCTATCTATAGCAAACGCATTTAATTATTAAATTCCGTATTGATTACGTTTGATTTTAGCTACAGGACTGTGTGACATCGTCTCTGCTGACTCTCTGCTAGCATTGTCTGCGATACGGGTGCCTTTGACACCCATCAGTTTGTCAGCCATTTTAACTACTTCTTCATCTTCTGGAGTGTAACCGACTATAACTAAGTTTTCTGCCCAAGCACTTTCTTGTTCAAAGTCAACATATCCGGCGGCATCTGCACGAGCAGCCGCTAGTGCTAGTCCATAACGATATTGCATGTATGGATCAGTATTACGTAGTTGACGTTGTACCCAGACACCAGGTAGTGTATCATTTAGTTCAGCATCTAGGCCTATAAATGTACCGTGTGATTTAGCACCTTCTGGAAGGAATTCTTTTGCTCTCATACAATATTTAGCTTAGAAGCTGTTGTTGAACCAGCCTATTTTACGTCCTTCTGCGATCCGTTTGTCGTGTTCTTCCACAGACCCAGGCCAACGCCAAGCCCAGATGGCAACAAGGGCCATAAATGAAGCAGTATAGATAATACCACGTGTAGGTACTCCTGTAACATACATTATAATTAAACTCGAGCTCATCATGGCCAACATAAAGTATTTCATCTTATGTGGAAACACACGCTTTTCGCCCCAGTTGGTTAGGAACGGCCCAAAGATTTTATGGTTGTATAGCCAGGCATGCATCTTAGGCGAACCTTTAGCAAAGCAATAGGCCGCAAAAACTACAAAACAACTATAAGGTATGCCGGGTGTGATCAACCCGACATACGCCATACCCAGGCTTAAAAAGCCCAGTATTTTCCAAAGAAACTGTTTTACACTATGAATTGTGACCATTCTTTAAACCTTATATTTTCGAAGCCCTGCTTCTTACGCTTATTTACTAGTTCGTAGTAGTCAGGCTTATAAGGTTTGATTCGTGGCTTCCATCCCTTAACTTTGTCGCTTTTGCTAGCATTACAAGGTGCGCAGGCAGTTGTACAGTTTTCCCACACCGACTTACCGCCTTTACTTACTGGCAACACATGATCCAGTGTGGCTTCTTTGCGGTCTATTTTGTCGCCGCAATATTGGCATTCACAGTTGTCGCGTAGGTACACATTGCTACGACTAAAACGTACACTTACTTTTGGTTTCATGTAGTCGCGCAGGATCATAACACTAGGCACAGCAGTTTCCCAATTGGCCGAATGAACGATCCAATTGTCGTGCCAAAGTATTACATCGGCCTTGTCTAAAACCATGTATTTTATGGAATCTTCCCATGTGATAGTGCTTAGTGGCATGTATGAAACTGGCATGCCGTCAGCGTTAAGTAGCAGAGTATCTGCCATTTTGGTTACCTCTTTCTGATGTGTTACAGACCCACCGTAGAAGTACTTATTGTACACTCACTTTGTATTTAAGTCAATATGCTTCTAGCAAACTCTAGACCAGACTTATCCAAAGCATTGACCCATTGATCCTTTTGATCATGCTCAAAAACTATATCATGATCAGCGTGTGCTGTACACCAACTGGTTGCATGAGTGTATGGAGGATTGCCTTTAAGTTCATTGAGCAATTGGTTTGGACTCCAACCGCATAAGCCCAAAAACAGTCTCCATTTTTTAGGACGATCGCCTAATGCTAATCTGGGCAGTATTTCTTCGCTACTACTCAAACTAAAATGATCAGTTATGGCCATTGTGTTATTGCAAGACCATTCCGAAGTGTGTAAAAAACTTAGATTCTTTACGCTCACCGGGCCACCCAAGTATACAAACCCCGGCACATCTACATGTACACCCAGTTGACTGGCAAACTCGTTAACAGTCATTTGGCTACGTTTGTTTAACACAATACCCATACTACCATTAGCATGATGTTCTGTGATTAGTACAACGGTTTTATACCAGAAGTTGCCTTTGACTGAAGGCGGTGCGATTATTAAATTACCTGTTATGTCCATGCAGGTATTTATTAAGCAGTTAGTGTGTTGAGTAGATTATTTGAATATGCTATTCTTTTTGCACGATGCTCACCTGAACTACGTTCGTAATGTTGATCGAACGCGGCGGCAGCTTCTTTGGCAGTTTTAGCACTGCGTATATAGGCAGCGGCTTTAGTTTCTGTATAATCTAATTCCCACTGCACAAATTCTAACTGTTCTTGAAAGGACGATTTAGTAAGATCATGACCAAACTTCTTCTTAAAGTCTAATTGTCTAGTTCCGCGCCATTGAGCAATACCGTACGATGTAAACTGTCCAGTTTTTCTATCTTTGTCGCCTTGTGCATTTGTATCAAGATTTTGGCCAGACTCAGCCTGCAAGTTGCCAACAATACCTGCGGCTTGTGCAGGAGTCCAGCCTTTGCTTATAAAGAACTTAACCGCGGCTTTGGCTTTTTCACTAGGTTTGATATTTCCAATAGTATTATCGCTAGAACCACTATCTGTTGAATTATCTTTTTTCGTCGATGGCGACCAATCGATATTTAAACCAGCCATAGCTTCATATGATCCTGGGATGTATTTTCCATTGTCATCATATTGTTTGATAGTACCGTCAGGAAGGCGAGCCCATTCTTTTTTCTTAACTGTCTTTGGTGAAACATCTATCTTATCAGCAGTCCCTTTATTTGCGGGTATTGATGCAGATCCAATGGCTGCTTGTTTTAATTGTTTATATCCATTGTATGGATGTATGCCGTCACCTTTGCCATTGTGCATATTAGGATCAAATTGTTCTAATGGGCCTAAGAATTTTACACCGGCTGCATTAGCCATGGCTTCCAGTTGTTGATTAACACCTGTTAGGTCAACAACATATTTCTTGCCACCAGTGTGAACTGTTCCCGGAAACATTGTTGATTTTTCACTGCCAGTTCCAACTAAAACAACATTAGCACCAGCATTTTTAAGAGCTGTCAATTGTTGTGCAACTGGCCCTAATCCACCATTACCTGGTTTTTTGATACCACCTTCGAGTTCAATAGGAACACTATTACTAGCCCCACTACTAAGGATAACAGTAGCACCTTTAGCTTTGCCCGTTGCAATAAACGCATTGATTCGGTCTAACACATTACTGGTAGAAATTCCGCCTTTAACATATGAATTTTCGCCGCCGTTAATGCCAACAGCAATACTATCGCCTATAACAACTACGTTACTATCACTTGCTTCAAGTATAATATCTAAAACTTTCATTTCTGTCCCTTACGGGTTCCGTAATCGGGTAAAGGACCACCATGCGCTTTGCCTTTAATCTTTTTGCCGCCAACTGTAATACGAACTTTACTCGCACCGTGTCCGATTAAATGGCTTTTCTTTCCGTCGCGAGCACGGTAGCCTTGTGACTTGCAACTGGCCAAGCCGCTGGCGCCCAAGTCTTTGTCTGCAACTGTACTCAAACATAACTTCTTGCTGGTAGGGCCGTGTTCTTCTATTTCTTTATAGGTAGGTACAGCTTCATGTCCGCGGATTGGCCTAGCACCTGGACGCTGTGTTCTTCTTTGGCTAGTACCAAAGGCTTCTTCATTGATAAATTCGTTTGCTCGCATAGTAATGTATTTATTGGTTTAAGTACTCAAATACATTTAACCATTTGCGATTGCCAATAGTAGCTTTTAAATGGGTTAAATCTGCTACAGTTTTACTACGAAATCGTTCCATATGATCAACTGGTACAGGCTCAAATTCTATGGGCACATTTTCCTGTTCTGCTATTTCTTCTGCAATGTCTAAGAAGCTGTGTGCTAGTCCTGTGCCCACATTCCAAATACCCGAACCTTTAACTGTTTTGATAAAATCTATTTGCAAACGGCACAAGTCCCCAACCCAAACGAAATCTCGTTTGATGTCTTCTGCGCCTTCCCACACAGTTATCTTACCTTCTTTGCGAGCTTGATTGCGCCATTTTTCAAGCACATTTGCACGGTGGCCTCTTAAATGTTGCCACTTGCCATAGACTGAGAAATATCTAAAGCCTTGTACAAATATTTTAATATCCTGTTGGAATACCCAACGATCAAATAAGAACTTGCTCCATGCGTAGGCTGTTTGTGGACTACAAGCAGATAACTCACTAAAGTCTTTAGTGTCTCCATATACACTACTACTGCTAGCGTATTGTAAATTAACGCCGTGGTGGTTACATTCGTTGAATATCCATTGGCTAAACTCTAAGTTTTGTTTTAGAATTTGATCAACATCTGAATAGCCCATATCGGCAATAGCACCCAGATGTATAACTTGGTCAAATGAACTGACATCCGGCCTTTCGACAGGATGCCAGTCATAACCTTCAACATACCAGCCTTCTTCTTGCTGAAGCCAACCGATCATGTTTTTAGCAATAAAGCCATTTTCACCCGTAACTAATATCTTCATGTAGATATTTACTATCTATTTTACAACGGATCAAATAAGTTGTCAAATTGATCATCAATCACTATAGACTTTTTATCCATATGATCCTCAGTTTTGATATTACCTGCTGGAGGTTCTCCAGTAGAATCAATATGATGTTTAATTAGTTGCCTTTCAAGTGATTTAACTTCGTAATCAGGATTTGACGAACTAGCTCTTGGATAGTTAGTCATATCAAAAATTACAAGGATAACATCGTTTTTATGAATACCGTAAAAATGTTTAATTACATCTAGCATGTCATCGCCTGATGTAGACATAGGTTTGTTGGGCCAGCCAGGAATGTGCCAAGCCTGCCGATAAGCACGTTCACCAAAAGTTGTAGGGCACCATTTAAATTGTATACCAAACTTCATCACAACTGATTTGTATACAAATGCATAACAATATTGTCGTATATTATGCTTTCGCATATATGTACGAATTTCGCTAGCATTAAGCAAATCTTTTAATTCAATCGAATGTTGCGGGACATTAGTTAGATCAACCATTTTTGATTTCCTTTTCTATGCGTACTGGGTTCCAAGGACCTGGACCATAGTCTACAATTTGTATTTGCGTGTCTTTACAAATTAGCAAAACATAGTCCCTAATATCTTGCCATGTAGTTTCCACTACCCACTCTGTCATGCCTGCACCTATTCCGTATGCTTGATGCCTAAAGTGTCCCAAGACGCTGTCTTCTATCCATTTGATAATTTTAATGTCAGGATGGTAGCAAAGCCAAGTATAATGAGCTTCCCAGCATGGGCCAAATGGCAATTGATACTTGCCAAGACGCCCGATAGGATTGCTGTCAGTAATGCCAGGTTTGGTATTACGTTCTCCTCCAATTTCCTTAGGAGGATTAAAAGTGTAGTACCATGCCATATTAAAACCCTGCCTTCCAACTACGTACTTGGTCACGTACACTAGGAATACCAAGGACAAAACAAATATGTTTAAGTCCGTTGCTAACCAGAAAGTTGCTGTCTAATTTGGCATACTGTGGATTGTTCCATTGAGGACAAGCGGCTTTGACTTCTAACTGCGAATTGTTAGCAGTGTTGTAACGATGAATTAATTCAGCGGCTAGATCATCTTCTTGTTTATACGTCCATGCAATGCCTTTTTCTTCGTTTTCTTTTAACAAGATAGCAAAGCTGGTTAACAAACAACCATCAATACTTTGATGTCTAAAGTTACGGCTTAGCCAGTTAAGACTACGTTCCAAATATACACCTGTATTATCAAGTGCAAAAGTCATATAAGTCTCATTCAAATTATGAATGGCTCCAGAAATTTTATTGCCAGCACGACGAATCATAATGCCCGGGATATTATCTACAACTGCTTGTATCTGCGGTGCTGGATAGATACCACAAGCAACTTTGATAAAGTGTTGGTCAAAAATGTCAACACCACGCTTGTTACGTACATTGATAGCTAAGAATAAGTGTCCGGCAATAAACAATGCCAGTTCATGTGTGTCATCAAAGTTACCTTGATCGGGCACATCGGATACCCAGAATGGCAATTCTGTATCGCCTTTACGAATACGGTTAACACCAGTATGTGTAGTGTCTGCGTTGTAAACATTACCTCCATATTTGGCTGGCATCTTAAGTCCCAAACCAGTCATGGCAAATTGATCAAGCCAATCCATTTCCAATTTAATACAATGGTTAGGGCTTGTGTCCCTATTAAAACTAGGATGACTAAACACTTTCTCTACTGGCACCATTTCAAAGTGCGGTACAAGATTAAACAGGCTTAGTGTCTTACCTGCAAGTGTTGTTGAATTATATTGATTGACCCTGCCCTGCCATGCACCTTCGATAGCATCTACAGCACTAGCAAGATCCGTCATAGGAATCAATCCATTACTATAGTTCTTGCTCATCTCTTTACAATCGATGAACGCTTCTTCTATGTCAAATAGATGTTTAAATTTGGACAGAAATTGTCCGAGAGAGTTGTGTGCGACTGCACGTCTTTTAGCTTTCGCCATAATGTTTCCTTTATGTTCTCTAACCTGGTAGGTTATTTAAAATATAGTTTCTAGCAGGATTGCTCTCAAACTATGTACATATTGTATATTACCTTATCCTTATTGTCAATGCATAGACGTAAAAAAAGGCTACCTAAGTAGCCTTTATCTTACCAAACTTTAAAAATTAAAGTGTGATACCCATTGCCTTAGCTTTGTAGCCAAGTGCAATGATTTCGCGTGATGCGTTACCCATTTCGTACTCAGTAACAACTAAACCGTTACCAGCAACACGGCTCTTGCTGTAAACAGCGTAGCCTGATTGACGAATGCGACTAGCTTC
>Ga0136641_1001171_pt1 | contig 10990 bp, 9 predicted proteins | sample EliLak1302023Y_FD_115312 | JGI IMG/M metagenome (GOLD analysis project Ga0136641, IMG submission 115312) | Freshwater microbial communities from Elizabeth Lake, Yosemite National Park, California, USA - 13020-23Y | ecosystem: Environmental > Aquatic > Freshwater > Lake ... | reverse complement strand
GGTGATCCTCAGCCAGGTCGACATCAACAAGGGCAACATGCAGGTCGCGCACGGCATTGACGCCGTGCTTATGCCCACCAAGTAACTCCGGATTGGCAGGTCCGCGAGAGCACGAATGCAAGCTCTGCCCTCCTCGAAAGACAGATCCCCCGTTCACCTACAGGTGAGCGGGGGATCTGCTTGTCGAGGGAGCGCACCGTGATGGTGCGAATAGTCAACTCGTGTGTCGGGCCGGGTGTTGGGTAAGGAGTCGGTAAAACGCCAGAAGGCGACCTCGGCTATCCGTCGAGCGGTGCGCTGAGCGTTCAGGATGTGGGGAACGTGCTTTGGAAAGCCGGTGCCGTGAGCGCGAGACAACCTGGCACCAATAGGTCCAGGGTCGCCTTCAGCGCCTTCAGCGCCTTCGGTTCAGGTTTAGGCCGTGCGCCGCGGTAACTGGGTGACTTCCAGCGCCCGGTAGTTCATGATCTCAACCTGGTGAGTAGGCATTTCATAGCTGTGACTGCCCCGTGGGCCTAGCGCTGAGGTGTCATGGGCACGGTAACCGTGTTGCGGCGCTTGAGCTGTCGCCACGCCACGCTGCGACCCATGAGCCACGACCGCAGACTCCCGGAGACGGCCACGAGCATCAATGGTCGCCAGATGAGTCGGCCAAGGGGAACAAGCCACAGCTGGCGCAGGCTCTCGCGCTCGGTCCTTAACGACCAAGCGGCTAACGCTACCTCCGCGGCGATCGCGAGAAGCAGCATGCCGAGTGCGGGGCTCCAGTCGCCATTCAGGAGCAGCCAGATTAAGTAGGCATCGACAAGAGGACCAGCGGCCGGTAGCAGGACTTGAGCGATGAAAAGCCAGGGAAGGGCGAGAAGTCCCACCTTGCCCTCGCGCACATCAAGCATGCGCGAGGCGTGAATTGCGCTTACTTGTGCGGCCCCGAACGACCAGCGTCGCCGTTGCTTGAGTACATCGGAGACCGTCTCCGGCGCCTCAGTCCAGCTGATGGCATCAGGCTCGTAGGGAATACCCCAGCCAGCGCTGAGCAGCGCGACTGTGAGGTCGGTGTCCTCGGTGAGCGTTCGATCGGGCCAGCCTTTCACTCTGATCACTGCAGCACGACGGAAGGCGCCCGCAGCCCCGGGAACAACCGAGACCACATTGAGCAACGCTTGGGCCCGTCGATCGAGCGACAGGCTCATGATGTATTCAAGCGACTGCAGGCGTGGGAGAAGTCTGCGGCGGTTTCCGACCTTGACGTTGCCTGCGACGGCTCCCACGTGTGGGTCACGGAAGTGAGGCAGGACGTTGACGGCGAATTCGGGATCGAGCACCGTATCTGCGTCGAGCACGATGATGATGTTGCCGCGGACCAAGGGCAGACAGGCATTGAGTGCCTCAGCCTTGCCTCCTTCGACTCTGGCGAGCACTTCGAGCGGCAGGTCCGGAAAGTCTCGTACGGCGGTGTGCGCCACTGCCAAAGTTCCATCGGTGCTCCCGTTCTCCGCGATGATCACCTGCACGATGGGTCCGTGAACAGTCGAGAGTGCCGCGATCGATTTCCGGAGCGTCGCTTCCTCGTTATGAGCGGGAATGAGCACCGTGATCTGCATGTCCAGATCGGTGTCGGCGTGCTCCTCGGCGGTGCCAAACGCAGCAAGAGGGCGAACCTTCCGGCGGCGACGGTGCAGCAGAGCCAGCGGCCACGCAATGAGGATGCGAGCCAGTGAGAGCAGTCCGAGGGCGATCATTGCCCAGATCACTACCGTGTGCGAAGAAGTCCACAGTCGGAAGCTGGCGATGGACAGCATCGCTCCGGCGAATCCCAGGACTGTGGTCGGTGGTGGGTCGTAGGCGCTGCTGATGGAGCCATCGAGTTGATCGGCGGTAGCGAATTCGTAGCCACGGGCCCTGAGCTCATCGATGATCCCCGGCAGTGCAGCGACCGTCTGTGATCGATCGCCGCCGCCATCGTGAAGCAGGACGATGAGGTTGTTGCCTGTCGCGTTGGCTACTCGAGAGGTGATTGCTGCAACGCCCGGCTGAGTCCAATCGAGTGTGTCGACATTCCAGCCCACTGGCTGCAGGCCGAGTGATGCCGCGAGCTTAGTGTGCGAAGCCGAGTTCGAATCCGCAAGCTCCGCGGCACCGTAGGGGGAGCGAAAGAGGGATGGGGTGCGCCCCGTGATTCCGTGAAGCACCCACCCACCGGCGGCGATCTCGAGACTGGCCCGCCATCGGGGAATCGTCGTGAGATCCAGGTGCGAGTAGGTGTGATCGCCCACCACATGTCCGGCGTTGACCTCGTTCATCACCATGTCCGGATGTGCCTGGGCATTCATGCCAATGTCGAAGAAGGTCGCAGGAACTCCTTTCGCCGCGAGAACAGCGAGTATCTGTGGAGTCCAGGTGGGATCCGGTCCGTCGTCGAAGGTGAGTGCGACAAGTCCTTTCGCAGGTACCCGCTGGATCGTTCGCCCGGGGTCCGGCTGAATGGAAAGTCGAGCAACCGGAATGCCGCCGAGGGCAGGAGCAATGGGATCTGCGACAGAGAGTTCCCATACCGCTGCTCCAGCGAGTTTCGCGGAGTGGGCGAGCTTGATGACCTCGCCCATTGAGCGACTATCGGCCCACCAGAGGACAGTTCCGTCGGTGAGGGTGGCGGTCCATTCCCCGGCGGCGGAATTCCAGGTCGGCGTAATGTGAAGTTGCGCGAGCAATGCTCGTGCCTGCGCCGGCGAGAACGAGGAACCGAGCTTCTGCGCGGAAGGGCCCCACGCGTACCCGTAACTTGCGACGCCAAGTGTCAGCTTGTCGGCCGGCACATATCGCAGGGCACTTTGGTAAGCCTGCTTGATCCAGGGAAGTGCTGACACGGGGCCAGGGCTGCCGGTGGGATCGTGCTGGTCATAGGTCATGAGGTTGATCTCGTCGACTATTGGCGTGATTGCGGCGAGATCCAGCCCTGCAGCGCTCCCTGCGGCAATCTCGTTTACCGCCAGGCTGATCCCCAAGCGCGATGTTGACGGAAGTGCGTGTTCAAGTGTCGAGAGCAGGGCAGGAATTAAAGACTGGTCAGTGGGTGCCACCATCTCGAAGTCGAGGACCACCCCGTCCCAGTGCTCCGCGGATACTGTCGACGCGACGCTCTGGGCGAATGCGGCCCGCGAGCTGTCGCTTGCGAGTACGGCGTGAGCGAAGGCGGGAGAGAAATCGCCTGCTCCGCCCTTTGCTGTCGTGTCGTAGTTCTGAAGGAGAAGCTCTCCTCGAGCTCCAGAGAGGTGTGCGTGGATCAGGGCATTACGAACGCCGGTGTAGAGAAAGCTTCCATCGGGGTTGACGAGACCTCCCGTGGCCACCACGTTGCTCAGCGATGGTGCCTGAATGTCGACGGCGTTCGTGGCGTTGTCATTGTCTGCGACGACAAATCCGCTGAGCTCAAAACTACCCTTCCTCTTGGTTGCGGCGTGGGGAGCGCCGGTGCCTGAGGGAACGAGTAACGGATCAGTGCCGCCGCGATAGCGAGGCACGGCTAGGGCGGCGACTAGTCCCACGAGGGTGATGGCGGCCACCAGGGAGATGGCAGTCAGACGCAGCGCCCGGCGACCTCGGTATCGAATGAGTAGGGCGAGGGCGATGAGTCCGACGACCGTCACAGCGGCGGCGGTGAGGTCCGTTAGGGCGATCAAGGCAATCAACAACCCGGCCAGAATCCATAAGAGTGGGCGTCGCATGACATCACGGTAAGTCGACTTCGTGACAGAAAGATGACGCGTGGGAGGAGTTTCGGAGTTCATCAGCGGGTGTTCAGCCTCAAGGCTCGCTGGCTGAGTGCATGCTTGTGATCATTTGCTGCTTAGGCATTTGTACTGTTCACTCTTTGCGATGAAGCCCCGAGGAACTGCCATCGCGAGACGTGGAGTTCCCTCACACGGTCAACGGGACTGGGTGCCGCGCCTAGTGGCGGGCATCTGCATGGTGTTGAGCGTTGTCGACCTTCTCGCAATCGTGGCCCCTCCAGTTCACTCTCGACTCGCCGACGCCTTGGGCGTCATGCCGGGCGTTGTGGTCAATGCCGCGGTCGTCGCTACTGCTGGTGCGGGCGTGATGCTGTGGTTCATCGCCCTCGGGCTTAGCCGGCGCAAGGAGCGGGCCTGGCTTCTCGCTGTGCTCCTGGTTGGCGTATCACTGGTCATGAGGTTGGTGGCCTTCGAGCACCTACGCGTGCGCGTCCTGCTTCCGTTGGGTGTGAGCGCACTGCTGCTCGTGCTTCTGCTCGCGTTCAGGCGGCATTTCTACGTGCCGACGGCTTCACTGTCGCACCGTGGCCTCGTCGGAGGAGTGATTGGTCTCGTGTCGGCATCGTGCGTCGCGGGGTTTGTTCTCGTGGGCACGCATCCAGGAGCAGGGGGTTCATCCTCGACGACCGGCGCGAAACTCGAAGAGGTGGCACTTGGTCTCCTGGGAATTCCCTCGGCCGTCGATGAAGGGAATTCTCGTGCAGATGACCTTCTCTACTACACGCTTCTCGGATTCGGGATCGCTCTCGGAGCCATGATCCTCTATCTCCTGCTGCGCTCTCTCAAGCGAGATCCGGACCATGATCTTCACGGACATGACCGACTTCGAGAACTGATCGTCGCCGCGCCCGAGGATTCGGATTCGGATTCGGATTCCCTTGCGTACTTCGCGACAAGAGAGGACCGACACACGATGTGGGCGACAGATCGCAGGAGCGCTCTTTCCTACACCGTGGTGAACGGTGTGATGCTGGCCGTGGGCGATCCTTTGGGCAATACGCAGGACTGGCCGACGGTTATGCGTGAGTTCGTTGCGAGAGCGCGCGACTTTGCCTGGATTCCGGCGGTTGCCGCGTGCAGTGCGAAAGCTCGACTCGTCTGGTCTGAAACCGTGCACATGCATTCTTTGGAGTTAGGAGATGAGGCTGTCATCGACTGTGCGAACTTCACCTTGCATGGACGGGAGCGGAAGAGCGTACGCAACGCGGTTCATCGTGTTGAGCGAGCCGGAGTCGCAATGCATTTGGCTCCTGCTGCGGAAATCCAGTCAGCATTAAGGGGTGAACTGCAGTACTTGATGGGCGTGTGGCGGCGAGGCCGGGTCGAGCGCGGATACTCTATGGCCCTGGGGAGATTCGCTGACGAGGTTGATCCCACGATCATGATTGCGTGGGCAGAGATTCGAGGATCAGTTCAAGGAATCCTGCAGTTCGTGCCTTGGGGAGATTCCGGTCTGTCCTTGGATGTCATGCGCCGGGCGCCTGACGCACCGTCAGGCCTCACCGAAGCCCTCATCGCGCATGTCATCGAGGAATCTGCCTCGATGGGAATTAAACGCCTATCGCTGAACTTTGCGCCCTTTCGGTCAGTGCTGGAACGAGGAAATCATGCTGGTACTGGCCTGGTGAATCGAACTATGCGACCTCTTATCCTGCTGCTGTCCCGCTGGTCTCAAATCTCCTCGCTCTACTCGTTCAACAAGAAGTTTGGTCCGATTTGGACGCCCCGGTATCTGGCGTTCCCAAGTCATCGGGATCTCGCGAAGGTTGCCACGGCGTTACTGCGAGCGGAGTCCTTCCTACCTCGGCCACGAGACTTTGGCCCGAGCGTCGCTACAGGGCCGCAATCGCGAGCTTAGGAGTTCCGGCGATCAAGAAGGTTCACGAGCATCACGCTCATCGACTAAAACAAGGCCCTTCCCAACCCGAAGGTGATCCTCAGCCAGGTCGACATCAACAAGGGCAACCTCAACAAGAGCAACATGCAGGTCGTGCACGGCATCGTGTGGGTCGTCGGTAGACGGTTGGCACGCACCCATCAGCCCGCTCTCAGTTCCCTGACAGGCGCATATGTCGAGCCGCGTTTACATTCGAGAGCATGAGACGAACAGTGATCGTGACGTTGGCAACGCTGGTTCTGATGGTGCCGGGGATACCCGCCCTTGCGGCGACAACGCCATCGCCGACCGCGATATCGGGACTCACAGGCGCCCTGCCGTCGAGTTTTGCGGTGCCCGCGGGCAAAACTGCGAGCATTTCCGGCTCGCATCTGACGATGTCCAAGGCGCTGGACGTCCAAGGCAATTTGACGATCACTGATTCGACAATCACAGCCGCGCAGGGGATCACCGTCGCTGGCGGAACCCTGACACTAAAGAACGTCATCTTGAAGGCGCCAATTCACGCCTCGAGCATGGGCGACATGATCACCCTCAACAGTGGATCGTTCATGGGTGACCACGTGACCGTGATCGGAGATCACTGCGCTTTTCATTTCAACGGTGGCGGATCCGAAATCACGAATTTTGTCCTGAACCAAGCCTCGGTCCTGTCGTCGGTATACGGATTCATGATCGGTGGCGGATCCCCGAAGGGAAACAAGTCCATTACCGGTCTTGCGATCTCGAACACGCCGCACGGGATTCAGGCAGGCAACCTGAAGACGCACTACTCGTTCAGCGGCGTCACCTATAAGAACGTCCAAAGCCACACAGAGATTGCTGGCCCCTCTCAGGTCACAATCTCCTAGTTCGTCAGGCTTGACTGGACGTGTCCGGACGCGACTGCCGAGTAGATTCTCAATCCGATTCTCGGCTTTGACCGAAGTGGCCTCACAACTCAATCGTGCTGGCCACCCGCATCGCGGCCAACACCACCGCGATCTTCGCTGGCTGCTGAGCTCGTCACCTAAAAGATGGACAAGAGAGCCCCTTCGCCCATAGTCTCGAAGAGTTAGACGATTCGTGCTGATATCGATGTCAGCGATCGTCAGTGCCAGGGCGATTCTTGCCGGGATTTCGGTTGATCTGTAAGTGCACTCCGGTCTGTTCGAGATTGAATTATTCGCCTTTTCAGGGCGAGCGAGGTGGCACGACAATGCTCAAGCGTGCCAAGTTTCGCACCCTTCACGTTTCACTTGCGTGTGTCGCGGTGGTGTTAGGAGTCAGCTTCTCTGTAGCGCCTGCGGCGAGCGCGGCAACGAGTGTGATCAGCGCCACGACCACGTTGTCGGACCCTTCGTTTTTGACTTATTGCTTCGCGGGTGACATCCCCGCACCGGCTCACTACGCGGCGAAAAACGTTCAAGTCGCTACCGCCGGCACTTACAATTTTCGAGACCTGCAGGGTGACGGTTTTGAAGACGGCTGTCTGTTCATCTATGAGAACTCCTTTAACCCCGCAGATCCAAGCACCAATCTGGTCGGTTTCGTCGATGACGGCGATTTTGACGGCAATCCATACGGCGACGTCGTATTGGGTGCAGGCAACTATGTTTTGTCTTCTTCGACATTGGCGGGCCGGAGTCCGTAGGACTTCTGCATTTCTCCGTCACCGGCCCAAGTCTGCTGGTGGTGGCGTCCGAAAGCAGTACTCCGGCCCGCCCCATCTGGCACCTGGCAGTGGGTCGAGCCAGCGCTGATACCAAGTGCGCCGGCAACTACAACCCAAGCTGGGCGCAGTGGCCCGATGCAGGCAAGGGCGGCTACGTGTGCGTCAAGGATGTCTACGCCGACGAGACGTTGTCCTAAGCGTGCGGCGGTACGGGCACCCCGACGAAAGCGCGAAGCCGAAGTCGTGCGTGGCGAGGTGCAACAGACCAGCCGCGTGCAGAGTTCGGGGCTGAATCACGTGAACTCGTTCCAGCTCGCGAACACCTTCTAGCTCGGTCGCCCTAGGAGTCGTTCAATCACGCGCGGTTGACCAGGCCATGCAGCGAGGATCACCTCACGGGGCACCCGCCGGCCGGCGTACCGCAGGCACAGCGCAACGACGATCACATCGTCGAGGGGCCCGATCACGGGCAGGAATTCCGGGACGAGGTCAATAGGGCTGGCAACCCATATCGCGGCAAACACCACCGCGATCTTGGCTCGGGTGGGCACCGCGGGGTCCTGCCGCAGACGCCACATAAGAGCTGTGCAGTCCGGAAGCAGGCCGATGAGGTCACGAGCCAGCCCAGGTGGCAGCCGGCGAGCGAGCAAGTACATGGTCGCCCAGGCGATCACCATGAGACCGAGAGTGATCGCCAGAATCCGAATCCATACCTGCACGGCAACCTCGATTCGGCATGTGGCTCTGCTCGCGCCCAGGGTTTTCCCTCAATTTACCCCGTTTTAGGTTCCGCGTTGCTCATGCGGCGTCCGGGGCGGCCTGATTGTCTGTTATCGTGAGAGCAACTATAACCTCACTGCGGGACAGCGCGTAATCGCGCTGTGGCTCTCCTACATCTGGGCTGCCGAACGAGAGGTGTGTAATGAAGCGGGCGAACGTTCGTGCCGTAATTGTCGGGCTGGCAACGGTAGTGGTTGTCTCGGCCACCGTGTTGGGCGTGACTGTGGCCACTGCGGATTCCATCAAGTATGAGTCCTATCAGCGAGCAAGCCAGACTGAAGTGTGCGCGGCGCAACCTGGTGAAACACCGTGGCAAGCATCCTGGGGGTCCAATTCGAGTTGGAAGCCGTCGTGGGAGCAGTGGGCGAACGCCGGCAAGGGTGGCTGGACGTGCACGCGCAGCATCACGTGGGCCAAAAACCCCGTCGCTGGTAGCTCGCCCGTGACGTATGCCCTGGGGGACATTGGTCCTGGTGGCGGCCTAGTGTTCTTGATCTCTGGCGGTTTGACCTATGAGATGGCACCAAACACGTGGCGTGGTGGTTCTATCGATGACACACCTACAATTTCGTGGTGCAGTGACACGACTTCAGACATCACTGGCGCGGTGGGCACTGACGTTGGTACCGGTAGTGCGAATACGACTGCGATGCAGTCGCCTGCATGCACCTCGGGTGCAGGGGTGTCAGCGCGTGCATATTCGGGCGGTGGGTTCTCCGACTGGTTCTTGCCATCCAAGGATGAACTCAATGCGATGTGTAACTACTCGCGAACATGGGTCGGGTCACCTCCAGCGCCACCCACGGGTCCGTGCACAGGTGCGCAGGACGGCACGTTCGCCAGTAGCACGTACGGGTTTGCTGAAGCCAAGTACCAGACTTCGAGTCAGGCCATCCCCGACAACGCGTGGCTCCAATACTTGTCTGATGGCTTCGCTATTAACACCAACAAGGGATTAACGCGACGCGTTCGCCCGATCCGGGCCTTCTGATCGGTGCTGATTCGATGACTTATCTGCCGGCAACGACCACATGCGTGAAAACTTTGTCCACCTAGTCCCTCACCCGCTGGGGGATGTCGCGCGCGCTTGTCGCTCCGCCGTACGCGTCAACAAGGGGCTTGCGCGTATCTAGGTCGGGGTTCGTTTCGGAGAACGACGGTGCGTTTCGTCTGGCCCGATAGGCGTCTTGCACGCTCAGACCAGCATGACGCGCGTGTTCTTCGTGCCCTTGCGGGTCACCGTTAGCTGCACTCCCTTGTCGCTGCTCGGCAAGATAAAGCTGATCTTCTTCGAGCCCGGCTGCAGAGTCCACGTCATGATCACCTTGCCGTTCTTTCGTGCCACGACAGTGGTCACTCCATTTGTCGTGCGAAGTGGTGCGAGAGTGACTGCGTATCCGCGTGCCCGCGCTGTTACGGCGACGACCCCACTGGGGTCGCCGGTGGCCGACGGCTCCGGGCTGGCCGACCCACTCGCATTCCCGCTCGGATCAGTACTTGGGTCCGCGCTCGGGGAAGCAGTGGGCCGCACTGTCGGGCACTTCGCGATACAGACGGGCACATTCACCGTGCCGCCCAGGTCGGCGCCGGGGTACGCAAGGGGAATCTGCCCCGTCGAGCCGCTTTGCCCCGGGTAGGTCCATCGGCCGGTGGCGAAGTCGTATGTGCCGCCCTGATACCCGGCAACGTTGCCCACGCCATTCGCCGCCCGTGATGCTTCGACCGGGTCTTGGAGTGTCTGAAGTGCTACGCGCATGCCGGCGAACCAGCCGCTGCCGCATACCTCGGGCGTGCATACGATCACTCCGCCGGTCTGCTGACCAGTTACGGGGTCAATGATCGCCCAGCCCGCGTGCTCGTTCGGAGCCATGCCCGGTGCGTACGTCGGCGCGGCTGTCGCAGACGGCGAAGCCGTAGGCACCGGTGAAGCAGATGACGGGCTTGCGCTAGCAGATGCTGACGATGTCGACGAACTGCTCGGGTCGACTACTGGGTCAGCTTGTGCAACACCCATTGCGCCAGAAACTAGAGCCGTGATCACTCCGGTGATCGCTACGGCTGAAAGTGCGGAACGCAAGTAAGTGTTCATGATTCTTCAGTTGTTTTGGTGAACTATTTGAAGCGTACGTCATGAAAGGGTTGCATCTCCTGGTGAAATGGATTGTGCTGTGAGTACGGGCTACCCCGACACCGCTTACTTGCGAAACGATGCTTTGCCAAGGCCCGCGGCGAGGGCACCGATCAGCAACATGTTCAGCATGAACGCCCAATAGGCAACCGTGAATACAAGCGGGTCGACGATGTTCAACCAGAACAGCCACGGAATGGTCGATTCTAGAGCGAATCGGTCACTCTTGACCGCGGCGAACACCTTGCCCTCATCGACCGCGTGCTCAAGGCGGAGGCGTGCATACCGCAACCACTCCCTCTGCGCACCGTTTTGCGGATTACCAGGTTTCAAGACGTTGAAGGTGAGAAACCTAAGCAGCACAAAGCGTAAGGACGCACTCTGAATTCAAAATGTCCCACTGATACGCCGGGGATCGAGGGAAAAACAATTCTGTCAACGCCGTTGACAGGGACCTGCTGTGCGATCACACTTCCAAGTAGCCGGCGACTCTCGCCTGTGTGACGACGTATGGGATTGCTGTCGATCGGGTTGACGCCTCAGAATGCGGGTCTAGGACCCGCGGGAGGATGTTCAGATGCCGAAGAGGTATCCGATTGAGTTCAAGCAAGATGTTGTTGCGGTCGCTCGCCGTGGTGAGTTGACGGTGGCCGAGGTGGCGATGGATTTTGGGGTTGCTGACGAATCGGTTCGCCGTTGGATGCGCCGGGCCGATATTGACGAGGGACGGCGAGAGGGCG
>Ga0136641_1001170_pt1 | contig 10992 bp, 10 predicted proteins | sample EliLak1302023Y_FD_115312 | JGI IMG/M metagenome (GOLD analysis project Ga0136641, IMG submission 115312) | Freshwater microbial communities from Elizabeth Lake, Yosemite National Park, California, USA - 13020-23Y | ecosystem: Environmental > Aquatic > Freshwater > Lake ... | reverse complement strand
ATTTTTGAGTTGCCTTTTTCATCTATAACTAATGCACGGCCTGTAGTTGGGTCTACGTTAACAACTACATAGTTCTGAGGTTTGTAGCCTGTAAAGTTTCCGCTTTCATCATAAACAGGAACAGTTGAACTGAGGTTGGAAAAATTGTTGATTGTGTTGTAGTTGTAGTTGGCATCGTATTTTGTTTGACCCGTTGTAGGGTCATAAATAGCCATATACGCACCACCCTGGCTGGATGGAGACAAGTTTGATGTAATCGGAACGGCATAATAAACGTGACCTTGAGAATCTTTAACCTCAATAACACGACCTTCATGACCTGGAAGAATATTTGTTAAATTGGTATAAGCTCGGCCTTGCGGTGTTTCTGTCCAGTCGTACCCTGCTGTTTTTTGAAACGCCTCATTCAAGTTGGGGTCATTGGGGTAGCGCAACAATTCATTTGCCAGCTCGGACTTAAATACCTCAGTCCCCATGTTTCTTATAACTTCTGAGCCTAAGATTGCACCAATATCATTGATGCCTTCCAACCTCATTGCCGAAATAATGTTTGAATTTGCGCTGGTCAGAAAGAGTTTAAGAATTTCAGCGGGGTCAACTGGCTTAATTGTTCCATCAGGGTTTATACGTTCAGTACCCGCTTCTTGCCTGATAAGCACCGCAATGTTTTCACCATCCTGAATTGTTGGTGTGCGTGAACTTTCTTGAATTTTTGCAATAAGTTCAACAGCTTTTTTTGTTGCTTCATCTGCAAGTGTTCTACCGGTTTCGTTGCCGTTAGAGTCAAAATACTTTTGAGACACAGTGTCAAAAAACACCGTTTTACCGCTGGAATCTGTAAAAGGAATAGCACTTGCAGGGACTCTGCTCAACACTTCTTGTGAGCGTGCTGTAGCCTCCCGAGCTGCTCTTTCTGTTTCAACTTTTCCTGCTTGGCTGGTTACATACGCATCTGTTGAAGTTTTTGCCGCTTCTAAAATGTAATCAATGTTGGCATCAGAAATGCCTTGCGCTCTCATGTAGCTTCTAAAAGACGTTTCATCAACAGGGTTGGCTTCTGTAAACTGAGAATTGGGATTGACGTTCAACCAGTTTTCAAACGCTTTGAATACGCCAGGTAATTCTTGCGCTGAATATCTTTCTGCAAGAGCATCAATAAAACGAACGCGCTGAGAACTTGAGGCCAACATTGCAGCCGCACTGGTAGCCGCATCTTGTTCTAATCTCCGCTTTACTTCTTCTATTGTTTGAGGCGTGTCAGTGGGAGATGTAGTAGGCTCTGTTGTAGGCGCAGCAGTAGGAGTAGCAGCCAACCAAGCATCTCTTGCATCTGTTAGAGTTTTTGTAATCTGCTCAGCCGTCATTGTTTTGACGCTTTCTAACTCCTCAGGTGATGGCGCTCTTCCGTAAATTTGTTGAAACAAACTTGTTGCTTGATCTGTTGTCGCTATAGGCTCTTGAGTTGGGGTCTGGGTAGGGTCAGTAGTGGGTTCTGTTGTAGGTTCTGTTGTTGGCGTAGGAGATGCTGTTGCATTTGATTGGTTTGCCAAACTCATTGCAATAGATTTTGTTATTGCTAAAGGGTCGCCGCCTGTTAAAAGCGCAGTAGCAACAGCTTGACCAATTATTTGGCTGTCTATTTTTTGACCTGTAACTGAACCAATTACAGTGTACAAAGTGTTTGTTAAAATTTGTTGTAAAGAACCCCCGCTAAGCGCGGTGTTAAGAGTTGCTTTTGCCGCATTATTGATAATCTTTATAACCGCTGGATCGGTTGATAATTGATTAAGAAAATTTTGTGCTTGAGTTGAATTCAAAACTCCAGTTGTTACAAAATTGGTTGCAGCAGATGCCAGAGCTTTATCAAGAGGAACGCCTTGAGCAAGTGAAAAAGAAATTTGAGCAATGGTAGTGCCTACAAATTTTGAAACTCCTAATTCAGTTGCAATAAACTCACCAGCAACAGGCAAGAGTGCGCTTACAACCATTGGCACACCCTCTCTAAATATGGCGCTTACAGCAGAAGACAAACTAAAATCAGGACGAGAAACAACTTGCAAAACTCTTCCTGTAGCGTTATCTACAAGATAGGAATTGTTTCCTTCTCCTGTCCAGTGGGCTGTTGCTGGCTTTGAAACATACCAACCTTCTGACTCAGTTCCAGATGGCATTCCTATAGCTGCTGCATCATCTTGTATTTGCCTTATTGCCATATCAAACTCCTAAAGCTGATGCTATTTGTTGATGAATGGTCTGGTGAACACCAATCCAATCATAAAAACTATTCTCCACATTCCAATCCGCATCTAGCAATTGAAACGGGTTATCCAAATTTAGAATGCTTGCCAGTGACTGATGTTCTTGGTTATGCACAAACAACCAATCATCCAAGTTTGATGGGTCTGCATCTGTAATAGGGTACTTGGGATAAGTGATGCCTTGGTCAGCAAGAATCTGGTGAAATAGCCTGTGCTGTACGCCGTTCTCAAACAAGAACTCGCCTAAGCTGTCCTTGTTTCCAAACTCTACGTATGACAAGCTCTCCATGTTCATGCAATTACCTCTAAGGGTTTATGCGTAACAATGTCGTATTTAGCAGACTTGCACCACACACGAATGAAGTTGCACACCATTCGCTCTTCACATGTTGGGCATTTCTTGTTGTTGTGTACATTGTTCTTGCCGTGGTTGCGGTAGTAGTACAACACTTTGGGATAACGTGAAATGGGAAATTTCTCTGCAATTTGCATAAACAAATCACCATCTTCACAGGCGCTAATAAGTTTGTCGTTGTAACCTTCAATGTGCTTCATGACCTCACGGCGGTACATTCCCAGATGTTTCCATCCATGCTGGTGCAATTGGTTCACATCGTAGTTTTTGCTGGCAGAGTAAAGCTCAATGTTGGAGTCAGAATCTATTTGGGCAAGGTCTGTGTAGATGAGCATGACTTCAGGCAGCCTTGCAAACTCGTACACCATCTCTTCTAGCGCCCATCTTTCCAGCATGTCATCGTTATCAAAATGGCAGATAAGGTCACCAGTGCTTAATTCGTAGGCACGTTTTCTGTTTTTGACAATGCCTAAGTTTTTTTCGTTGCGGTAGACTTTGATGCGTGTATCTGACTCTGCAAGTTTGGAGACAAGTTCGTAGGTTCCATCTGTTGAGCAATCGTCAACAAATACCAGTTCCCAATTTGTATAGCTCTGTGCTTTTACGCTGTCTATTGCATATTTTACAAATTGGACAGATTGGTAACCTAGCATCAACAAAGAAACCAATGGCCTGTTCATGGTTTATCAGCCTTGCTGTCCAGCTTGTTGAAGATTTGCTTGCAGATGTCTTTCAACTCGTCAATATCCCTGCGGTAATCGTCTTTGGAGACATACTCATGGGGCAGTTTACGAACGTCATCATCCAAGCGTTCTATGGCCTTTGTAATGTTGTTCAGCACCCAACCGCCAAAGAATGCGGCAAGGCCCACTACGATGTTAAATATTGATTGTGTATCCATGTTAGACAGCGTAGTAGGGGACTTTGACAACTGTTCCGTTTAGGTCAAAGTTGATGTAACCTGCGGGGACAAGTGGAAGGCTAGATGTTGCAAAAGTAGCAGAGGCGCTAGTTGTTGCTGTGTGATTGGTTGTCTGCACGTTGATACTGCCACCAGTAATCGTCACGTTGTTGCTGTTTTGGAACGCCATTGTTCCCAGACCAGACACACCTATAGTGACGTTGGCACGACCATTAGCAGCATCATCAGCCGTGCTGATAGTGATGTTGCTACCAGGCAAGAAGTTGTGGATTTGACGCAATCCCACGTTAACACCATTGTTCTGGATCATCACCAACTGCTGAGTGGTGTTGGCGGCTACTGCAAAAGAAATGTCAGCAGACAAGTTACCCCCGCCGGTCAGACCTGTGCTGGCGGTGACGTTGCGGGTGTTAGGCACAGCACCAGAGACTGCTGCTACAGCAATGCTGATAGCTGTGTTGCTTGCTGCTGTCAGGCGGCCTTGTGCATCTACGGTAAATGTGGCTACGTTGCTGGCAGAACCATAGCTTGCAGCCGTCACAGCGGTGTTTGCAAGCGAGACAGTGCCGGTGGTTGTGATAGGGCCACCAGATAATCCTGTGCCTGTTGCTACGCTGGTGACAGATCCGTTGCCAGAACCTTTGTTGTTAAAGGTATTCCAGTCTGTACTTGTCAGATAACCGCTGACAGTTGTAGTGGCTGCGGGAATGCTGATAGCGGGTGTTGTGCCGCCGGAAGAAACAACAGGTGAGGTTCCGGTAACGCTGGTGACAGTGCCGCTACCCTTGCTGTTAAACGTATTCCAGTCCGTGCTGGAAAGGTATCCGTTGGTGGTTGTGTTTGCAACCGGCATAGAGATGGCGGGGGTTGCGCCACCAGAAGAGACAACGGGAGATGTACCTGTGACAGAAGTGACTGTGCCGTTACCTGTGCCAGGTGTGTAACCCAATGCGGTAGTAACGTCTGAGCTGGAGAGGGTGACGTTACCTGTGCGTGTGTTGAACGCAGTGACACCAGCGTTAGTAAGGGTGACGTTGCCGGTAAGCCGTCCACCACCAGACAAGCCAGCGCCAGCAATGACATACGCTGTGTTGGGTGTTGCTCCTACATCTGAGGCAACAAGTACAACTACACCTGACTGACCGTTGACAGAGCTGACAGCATCTGTGTTGTCAATCTTTTGCCATACAAGGCCGTTAAAGATGGCCCAATCGTTAACTTGCCAATCTGTGATGCCATCTAAGTTGGTGGTTCCCGCTACGGATACAACGTAGTAGTCGCCTTTGGTTCCTATGCCAGAAGACAACGTGGGCGTGTTGGTGTTTGCGTTCCACGCACCCCTGTATATCAACGCTCCCGTAACACCAGAACCAGCAACTTTTAACATTTACATTCCGTCCCCTGCGACAATGTACAAGTCGGCAGTGTTTGCGGCAGTAATTGCCGTGAAGTAGGCGTTAGGCACAAACGAAAGAATTTCATCTGTGTTGGGCAAGATGTAGAGAGTTTTGGTAGATGTACCAACAACAGGAATAACGCAGTTGGTAGTAGCGTCTGCTGATGTTTGTGCAAATGACAAGAAACACCCTTGTGAACCGGATGCGTTAATCACACGGTACTGGTTACCACCCAAAGTTGAAGAGGCTACTTGCACGGGTGAAGGTGCAGATGTCGCCGCTGTCAGCTTGTAAGTGTTGCTGGTAATGGCAAATGCTGCTGAAACGCTCATGTTGTACTCCAAGGAACGCCAGCGGCGGTTACAGGGTTTTTAAGCAATTCAATCTGCTGTGCAAGGCTTGCTTCAGTAGCGTCTTTATCAACCCCGTTACCCCATATCCAATTTAATACATCTTGCTCAGTCACGCTGGCGTAAGGGATAGAGGGTGTTGCAGTAGCAAAGCTACAAGTGGAATAGGCAGAGGCAGTGTAGTCCCCGTCTGTTGCTACGCATTGCCAGTGGGCTGTAGTAATGAACCCGTCAGAAACTAAGTAGTCGGTGACGGGAATAGACCAGTTGTATGTAGTCATGATGTTTCCTTACATTTGTGGGTAAATTTTAAAATACGTCCAAGCCATCCAATATGTTCACCGCATTTTTGACAGCAATAACTTTTGTATTTCATTACAGGTTAGCGGCATCCAAACGTGCCTTGAGTTGGGTGATGATGGCTTGCTGTTCTTGGATGGCTTTGACCAGCACTGGGATCAATGTTTCTTTACCGACACCAAGGATTTTTTCTGCTCGTTCTTGCGGGGTATCGTTGTCAGAAAACTCTACCTCTGCACCAGAAACGGCCTCTGGCACAACATCACGCAACTCTTGAGCAATAAACCCAATATCAACTTTTCCGGTTTCAATAAATTTATAGCGTTTTGGCTGCATCGCCATAACCGTATCAAGGCCGTAATCAAGTTGAACAATGTCAGTTTTAAGCCTGCGGTCTGAGCCAAACTGCCATGCAGTTGGGTTTTGTGAAAGGTATGCGTAGTTAGAGAAATCAGCATCGGCAATATAAAAATTTGTTGCGTTAGGGGAGATTTCCCACGCTTTGGCTCCTGTGTCTGCCGCATACATTGCCCATTGGCCTGCATTGGTGGATGTGGTTCCTCTTGTGGCAAATGAGGTGTTAGAGTAAACAGATAATTTTGCACCACCAATAGCACTCGTAGTCCCCACCAGCAAGTTACCGCTTGCATCCAGTGTCATTGCTTGGGTGAAGCTGATAGCGTTACCTGCTGTGCCGGAGGGGGCGGTTTGCCAAATGTGGGTTCCACGATAAGAGCTGTACCAAGTCGCAGGCACTCCGGTTGCCGCATACTTCCAGCCGCTGCTGTAGTAGGCTCCTTGACCCAAGCCAAGTTCATCGTTGTTGTAGCCGTATAGGTAAGCACTGCCGGAAATCTGGAGTGCTTTGTAGCTTGTCCAAGCACTAGGAGTAACCCCCAAGCCGAGGTTGCCGGAGAAGTCGAGGCGCATTTTTTCGGACAGCGTGCTGTTTGTCGTTGTAAAAAACGCCATATCTGCACTGTAGGGGCCACCAGAAGATACGCCAAGCGCCTTTAAGTTAATAACAGATTTTCCACCAGAATAACTTCCATCTACACCCAAACCTGACGCAAAAGATGCGTTTACTGAAGGTGTTTGAACAAATAAAGAGCCACCAGTTCCTTGTGTTCCAATAGTGGCAGTTCCAGTGCTTGAGCCGCCGCCAATCCAATTAATTGAAGATGTGCCAGCAACAGTAAGTGGGCTTACAGGCGAACTCGTCCCAATACCCAGACCTGTGCTGGTTAGGCGCATTTGTTCGGCAGATGACGCGCCAAAAACAGAATACCCCGAAGGCAACAAAGACAAATTCGTCCCATCAAACGTCAGCGCAGAACCAGTAGTAAGCACCTTGGAGCCGTTCAGGTACGCTACACCGTTGGCTGTGCCTCCAGACAGGGTGACGTTGCCAGATACAGTGGTGTCTGTGATGGTCACGCTACCACTGCTGATGGTTACGTTTGTCAGCGTCAGATTACCGATACTGGTGGTAGTGTTTCCCAGATAGACAGCCGTGTTGCCTAGCGTGATTGCAGTAGCAAAGTTGGTGTCCAGTTGGGACAGCGGGATGGCAGCGGTTGCAGTGCCAAAGGTATAGGGAACAGCCATGTTAGAACCTCACTCGTAATTCATGTTCAAATTCAAATGTGTTGTACACAAATGCGGGGTCTGATGATGTCATTGTCAGACCTAAATACTTGCCGTATTGCTGTGCGTCTGACTTGTACAGAGCATAGCCGGAAGCCGTCAACCAGCCAATAGTTGCGCTGGAATTATTTAACCAAGTCAGTGTAGACCCGTAGTTATTCACCCATGTGACAGCGTTGTTCAACGTGTAAGGTGGGCTGGAACTTGATTCACTGTCCACCGTCACTGTCAATACCGCACCTTGCGTCAGTGTGGCCTCAATACCAAACTTCAGGGCTTGTTTAGTACGGATAGGGTCACCCATAGGCATCAACGCAGTCCTAATGGTGCTGTTGATAGACGCTGTAGAGCTTGCATACATTTTATAGAGGGCAGTTGTAGCAACACCGTACATCGTAATCAAACCACCAACAGGCACAGAAGTCATGTAAGTGATACTTCCCTGGCTGGTAACAAACCACTTCTTGTCAAAGAAGATGCACTGTATCTGTCTTGGGCTAGACAGTGGGTCGTTATAAGTAAACGAGAACGCAGCGCACAAAATGCTGTTAAGCAGAACTTGTCCACCCGTGACAGGTTTGGTGAAATCTATGTACGGAAAAATGCCGTCAAGCTGGTCAGAAATTTTGCTGGTTGTTGAGCCTACAAGAGCGTACATACCGTAATCATTCATGAACAACACAGAACGGAAATACGGAAATATGGCAAAAGAGCGTTTTGTACCCACGCTGGCGCTCACGTTAGTGTTGGTGAATAGGGTTAACCCTGCACTAGACACCCTCAAATCTGAGAATACGTTGATGCTGTCATCGCCGTAGATGTACAAAAAGTTGTTGGCAGACAGCAAGGCTTGAATGTTACCGTGCAAAGTAGAGTCAGTGATGGTGAAAGACCCTGCTGAAACGCTTGTAAAGTCGCTGTAAGACCCTGCGGCGCTGTAGTAGACAGTACGCCCTGCCGCAACCCAAACGCGGCCTGAAAAAGTGGCTACGTCCACGATGGTGTCGCTGTTAAGTACCACCGTGCCGGTTGCACCCGTGCCGCTACCTGATAAAAAGCTCACAGTAGGGGCAGATGTGTAGCCACTGCCAGGGTTGGTCATGATGACGGAGATAACAGCGCCGCCACTGACAATTGCTTTACCTGCTGCGCCAGATCCACCTGCACCACCAGCAAAGCTCACCGAGAATGAACCACTTGCACCGTATCCTGTGCCTCCGTTAGTCACCAAAACCGACAGTGTGCCGGTTGCAAAAGTGTTGTAAGAGGCAATTGCAGTGGCAGTTGTCCCGCTTGGAGGGGCTGAAATTGTTACTGTCGGTTGAGATGTGTAGCCTGTACCCGCATTTGTGAGGGCAACAGTGTTGACCTGTCCCGTTGTAAGTACCGCAGTAGCGGCTGCTGCACCAGAAGAAAAGCTGACAGACGGAACAGAGGTATAGCCTGAACCTGCAACAGTAATTGAAACAGCAACAACAAGACCGCCAGAGATAGTTGCTACTGCTTGTGCTTGTTGACCGCCTTCTACGTTGGGTGCGCCAATAACTACGCCTGGTACAGCCGTATAACCGGTTCCACCAGCGGTCACGTTGATACTCGCAAGGCCACCAGCTCCTGTGGTGATGGTACAAACAGCCGTGGCTTGTATACCGTTAGCGTCATTGGGGGCGCTGATGGTCACGCTAGGGGCAGACAAATAACCTGAGCCTGGGTTTGTGATACCAATAATACCTACAGAGCCAATGTTCACCACACTGTTGCCATCCCACGATGACAAACCCTTATTAGGGTCACCAATGATGATGCGTTCGTTTTTGTACTGTGCGGTGGTTACGCCAGAGTTGGAAAACGTCCCTGTAACAGCCACGTTGCCTTTGGTGGCGCTGTCAATTTTGAAGTATTCAGCCCGTCCGTTGTCTTCAAACGCCAAAATGTAATCACTCAGCCCAAGGTTGGAAGAAGTGAGGTAGGTGACAGTGTTGGCAAAAGAAACAGCAGCATTTCCAGAATCTTTTACAGTGGTCTGTGAGGGAATTATTTTGATGTTGCCAGATCCAATCGGCATGGCATTTTCAATCCACGCAAACTCTTCTGTGTCGATAGCCGTGCGGTTGGCCTTGGTATTTAATCCCTTGAAGGCTTTGACAACAGCGTATGATTTTTTCTGTTCTGCTGTTGCCATGATTAAAAGGATGAATAAGGGTCAGGAATGCGGCGTGTGTAGACTGAGTTGAGAACAGCCTGGACATGCTTGGCGTATTCTTGTTTGTAGATTTCTGCTTCCCCGTAGCTTTGCTCTTTGTACTTAGCTTTGTAGGCTGCGTAGAAAGCAACAGGGGTTGTGTAGGGGTCAACAATGCTGTCCACCACACTAGGATTAGTAAGCGACAAGGCTGTAGGCAAGATGACCGTATCCACCTCAATGGGGTAGGATTGATCTGGCACAGGCGCAATGTACAACTGTCCTTGTCCGTATGTGCTGAAGCAAATAGGACGGCCTACGTAGTTTTGCCAATAACGCAGTTGAGAGTTGAACTGGCTCCACGGCAAATAACGCAGCGGTATGCGACTGTTTCCCCAATACAGGGTGACGTTTAGCACATCCAGCGTTTGAATCCCGTTAGGCAATGCAGCCAGACTGATAATTTCAGCAGGGCTTGAATATTGCAGGGTAGCTGTGCCGTTGGTAAACGTGCCAGAAGGGGGAAAAGCGTTACCAGAAGAAGGGTAAGGCGCAGCGTTTGTGTTCAAAGTTCCACCAGTAATGACCTGGTAGATGAACACATTAGAAAAAACAAACTGTCCAGCAGTAACAACTAATCCGTTAGACCACGGTATCGCCACAACTCCTGTGTTGGATATGGGCGTTGATGTTACTTGTAAAGTTCGAAGGCAACCAGTATCTCTTACTACTCGTTCACGGGCATCGTTGATGTAGTCCGTTAATTCCGAAGTAGACCAGAAGACAGCGTTTGCGTCATGCAAGAGTCGCTGTACTTCCGTAAGGTAGGAAGAGAGTGTTGCCATTTGGCGTCCATGTTAAGCGGCCCTTTGGGTGGACTTTCGCTCTGGGGATTTTTCAATCCGCAGAGCTACTACGCCAACCGCCGAGGGTAACGAACGGTTCTTTTCGGGAGGCTGTTCAGAGAGTTCAAACTCTGCCAACTTCTCAAATCCTTTGTCGATTTCTGCAAAACTCCGCGCCCAACCCAAGCGAGTCAGGTGCGGAATCTTGTCTGATGCCATGTAACCAAAGATGTGCTTTGCAGCTTCTAACGGAATCTCAACCGTTTCATCTTTAGGGAAGTCGTAAAACGTGCCAACATATCCATCACGGAGTTTGGTGTCGCCACGATTGGTTACATAGATAACTGCACTCATAGTGATACAACGTCACCGTAGACCGTGATTTCAACAGAGTTGTTGGCAGCGGCTGCTGTTCCAACATACACATACAAGGAGGCTGTATAAACCGTAGACGCTGCTGCTGTTGAAAGCGGCAGGTCTTGGAATTTAGTAACCCCTGTAACTGTAGTCAATGCGGTTGCGTTGGTCACGGCGTTAGATGTATTCCCATCATTGCTGGTGAGAATAGTCACGTTTGCCAAAGCCACGCTGCCGCTTGCACCTGCAACGGTCACACGGCGAACAATGTAAGAAGTACCCACGGTAGCCAGGGTAGCAATTGCATTGCCGGTAGCGCCCAAAAAAACTGGGACGCTGTTTGCAACGGCAAAGCTGCCAAAACTGTCAGGGTAACGGT
>Ga0136641_1001169_pt1 | contig 11002 bp, 8 predicted proteins | sample EliLak1302023Y_FD_115312 | JGI IMG/M metagenome (GOLD analysis project Ga0136641, IMG submission 115312) | Freshwater microbial communities from Elizabeth Lake, Yosemite National Park, California, USA - 13020-23Y | ecosystem: Environmental > Aquatic > Freshwater > Lake ... | reverse complement strand
CTGTGATTGGCAAGCTCAAGGGTATGTGGAGTGTTCTATCAGAGTCAAATCGGGGGCATGTGTGGGACTACCTTATTCTGTTGTCGAAGATTGCGGATCGGGTGCTGGTGGCTGCGTAGTCGCGCCCACATCAAACCCATACAGATCCTCACGTTGAAACGACACCAATTCACGAATCGCCTGTTCAGGGCTTTCAAAATTCCTGAACAGTATTTGGTTCACTTCCGCGGGCGACCACTTGTCGTCCAAGGTCGGGTCATCGGGGATGGGCAGCGGGCGCTCATAGAAGGCGTCCACCATCTCCTGCAGAATCGGGCGGCCGCACCGCTTGAAGTTCACAATCATGTCGATGCGCCCTGGGCGAATGAGCGCTCGATCAATGCGCTCGGGGAAGTTAGTGGTGATGATGAGGATGCGCCCATTCGCCTCCAGCGTGCCGTCCAGGAGGTTCAGCAAGAAGGACAGATCGATGACCTCCTTGTCGTTGTCCGCCTCACGATCCATCCACGCGTCCCCCGAACCCTCCTTCTTCTTGGGCTGGGCGACGGGCTTCTTCCACTCACGACGCAGGACCGTGTCGCCCATGGCGTCAATGTCCTCAATCACATACAGCCGCTCGGACACGGGGATGGTGTAGCGCTCCGTGGAGGTGCCATTGTAGACGTGGATCTCGTCGTTAAAAAAGAGGTGCTGGAGCTGGGACTTGGTCTTGATCTCCGATAGCTGGACGTTGACAATGTGACGCCGTCCCTCGTGGGCAATCGCCTTGACCGTGGAGGTCTTGCCCGTGCCCGGTGGTCCGTGGAAGAGGAAGCCCAGTGTGTAGGGAATGCCCTTCTTGTCGTACCACTCGCGGTGCTCCAGGAAGAACTGGGTGCGATTGCGAATGTGGTTGCGCTGCTCAAAGAACACATTGTCGAAGGAGCGGTTCGTCGTGAACTTGGACTTGGTGTACATGAGGTGGCTGCTAGGCAGAGGGTTCTGCACCGAGTTCTTGACCTTTTGCTGGACGATCTGGTCAAAGTAGTAGCGGTGGCTGCCCAGCTTGTTCGCCATGCGACGCTCATAGTCCGTGTTGCAGTTGTCCACAAAGGCCTGGAGGTGCTGGATGTCGTGGTCGTAGCAAAAGATCTTGAACTTGATGATCTCCAGCTGCCCATCCGTGATGCGGAGGTCCGTGAGCTCAAAGTAGGTGTCCGAGTCCAGGCACACGGGCTCAAACTCATTGGGCAGGTAGTCGTGGTGGGACACGGACAGGAGAGAGCGCATGGCGGGCAGCGTCGTCACGTAGTGCACCACGGCATCCATGCGGGTCTGATACATGGTCTGCACCGTCGCTCCACGATTGGTGTTGGTCTGCTGAGACGCCACGCCTCGCTCGCACGTGATGGACGCCCGCGGGGTCTTGAGCGCCGTGGGGAGAACGGTGGAAGCCGCCTTGCGACGGGTGCAGAGCACGCTCTGCGCCCACAACGACCAGACGGGGAAGGTTTTGGCCGCAATATCAAACACGTTGAGTGCTAAGATATTGACCAAGGGACTTTTGGCTGCGCCGAGGCTCAGCATCATCTGGGTCTTGAGTAGATCATTCATAGAGGACATTCCCGTTATTGATCAGCGTTACGAAGTTATGGTAAGGCCGAACGCATTGGTCGCCACCGTCATCGTCGGCAGGGTGCGCACGTTGTTCTGGACGGGCTTGTTGCGCTTGAGGCGGAGTTCCTTGGACGCCTTGTCCACCGTCTCCTGAGAGAGAGACACGAACTTCTTCACGTCGCGCACGGGTCCCTGGACGTTCATGCTCGGCACGTGAAGGCGCAGGGGAGGGAGCTGGACGGCCACCATGTCCTCCGAACCCGTCGTGTACTCACGATACTGCTCAATGTCCAGAGGCCCCCCAAAGAGGCGCAGAGTCGCACGGGGTGGGGCGGGGGTTATCTCCTTCGACTTGTAGAGAGATCGATACATGTCCACCAGCAGGCAGTGACGCGTCCACCGCTGCATGTCCGACAGATGGGGGTCGGCATACAGGTAGGAGAGACCACACTCGGGGGAGCAGAAATGACCCTCGGCCGTGTACATGTTCTCGTAGGCGTCATACGAGAGGGGTAGAACGGTGGGCGTCCATCCAAAGGGGTGGCAGCACCAAAAGCACGCTGTCCCCGTGCTGTAGGACGGATTCTTAGTCCGTCCCAGGATGTCGCGCATCGTGTCGGTGGTGAAGCGCTCCGCGACATGGGAGGTCTCCACGGACTGGAGAATATCCGCATAATTCGTTCCTCCGGTCGACGTCGGAACAGGGGCTTCCGACTCAATCGGCAATCGAAAGGTGAAGATAACGGGAGCTTCGGGAAGTTGTTTTTTGGGGGGCATCTCTGTCTGAAAGACGTCCGTGTTGTGAAAACGAATACGGAACACTCCGAGCAGAGATCCGCATTCACCATGGCATCCAAGGACATTTCTCAGGCATACCAAAAGAAGACGCACCGCGAGCACATTCTCTCTCTCCCCGACACCTACATTGGTTCAGTCGCCAACACGACGGAGGAGGTGTTTGTTCGCACAGACGACACCTTTACGGCACAGACGGTCAACATCAACCCTGGATTCTACAAGCTCGTGGACGAGCTCCTGGTCAATGCGCACGACCACGTCATCCGCCTCCGCCAGCGTGGCTCGGAGACGCCCGTCAAGAAGATTGCCTTTGCGTGCGAGGCAGACCACATCTACATTGAGAATGACGGTGACCCCATTGATGTGGTGGAGCACCCCGAGCACAAGGTGTGGGTGCCGCAGATGATCTTTGCGGAGCTGCTGACCTCCACCAACTACGACGCCGAGGAGAAGAAGCTGGTGGGTGGCAAGAACGGCTACGGCGTCAAGCTGGTCAACATCTTCGCCAAGCGTATGGACGTCATGATTGTGGATGCGGGACGCAAGCTGTCGTATGAGCAGTCCTTCTCACTCAACATGACGAGGATTGGCGAGCCCAAGGTGAAGGCATCCAAGTCAAAGTCCTCCGTCGCCATCCGCTGGGAACCCGACTTTGCCCGCTTCGGTATGACGGCGCTCACTCCCGACATGATCAAGGTCATTCAGCGTCGCGTGTGGGATCTGGCCATGACGGTCGGCAAGGACGTCAAGGTCACATGGAATGGCGAGGCGATCAAGTGCCGCAGCCTCGTCGACTATGCAAAGGCGTATGGGTGCGAGACGGTGGTCGCCGAGGATCCTCACATCCGGTGGCAGATTGTGATCGGCAAGAGCCCAACGGATCACCTCTTCCACATGTCCTTCGTGAATGGCATCTGGACGTCCAAGGGGGGCACGCATGTGGACACGGTAGCCAATCAGGTCACCAATCATATAGTGGAGTATCTGGAGACCAAGAAGAAGACGAAGGTGAAGTCGAGCCTGGTGAAGGACCATCTTGCTGTCTTCATCGTCGCGCTGATTGAAAACCCCAGCTTTACGAGCCAGACCAAGGAGACGCTGACGACTAAGGTGGCGGCCTTTGGCTCCTCGCCCAAGCTGTCGGACGAGACGCTGAAGAAGGTGGTGTCCAAGCTGGGCATTGTGGAGCTGATTCTGGAGGCGCAGGCGGCCAAGGACTCCAAGGACAACTCCAAGACGGACGGCAAGAAGCAGAGCCGCATCACGGGCATTCCCAAGCTGGACGATGCCGTCAACGCGGGCACGGCGCAGTCCGCCAAGTGCACGCTGATCCTCACAGAGGGAGACTCGGCCAAGGCGATGGCTCTGAGTGGTCTCTCGCAGGAGCAGCGTCGACATTTCGGGGTCTACCCCCTGAAGGGCAAGGTGCTCAACGTCAAGGACACGAGTGACGCCAAGGTCGAGCACACCAAGGAGATTGCGGAGCTCAAGAAGATCCTCGGTCTCCAGTCGGGGAAGAAGTATACCGACCTGTCCTCCCTGCGGTATGGCTCCATCATGATCATGACGGATCAGGACTATGACGGCTCGCACATTCGAGGTCTGCTCATCAACCTGTTTCACGAGCTGTGGCACGAGCTCATCAAGATTCCCGGGTTCCTCACCTACATGGCCACGCCCATTGTCAAGGCCACCAAGGGTGCCACGGTCAAGAACTTCTACAGCCAGTATGAATACGAGACGTGGCGTGCGACGCCCGAGTCCAACGGCTACAAGGTCAAGTATTACAAGGGACTGGGCACCTCGACGCGTGACGAGGCGCGCGAGTACTTTGGCAGCCTCTCGGCGGTGCGCTTCACCTTTGACGACAAGTCAGACGAGGCGATTGACCTGGCCTTCAACAAGCAGCGTGCAGATGACCGCAAGAACTGGCTGCAGGGCTACGACAAGGCGGCTCTCATTCCCACGGGCAACCAGCTGCCCTACCCTGACTTTATCAACAAGGATCTCATCCACTTCAGCCACTACAACCTGGAGCGCTCCATCCCCAACGTGATGGACGGACTCAAGACCTCTCAGCGCAAGATCCTGTATGCGGCCTTCAAGCGCAATCTCACCCACGAGATCCGTGTCGCCCAGTTTGCGGGCTACGTGTCGGAGCACACGGGCTACCACCACGGTGAGGCCTCACTGAACGAGACCATCATCGGCATGGCTCAGGACTTTATGGGCTCCAACAACCTCGCGTGGTTGGTGCCGCAGGGGCAGTTTGGCACGCGCCTGCAGGGAGGCAAGGACTCGGCCTCTCCCCGTTATATCCACACCTACCTCCAGCCCCAGATCCGCAAGGTAGTCCCCGACGCCGACTTCCCCGTCCTGACCTACCGCGATGACGACGGGCTTCCCGTGGAGCCCGAGTGGTATGCGCCCGTCCTGCCCATGCTGCTGGTCAATGGCGCGCGGGGTATCGGCACGGGCTACTCGACCTACATTCCGCCGTGCAATCCTGCGACGATCAAGACGCGGCTCCAGCGGTGGCTCAAGGGAGACACGGCCGCGCTGGACGAGGCTCTGCCGCCCTACTTCCGCGGCTTCAAGGGGACGATCGCTGACGGAGAGGCGGTGGGTGTCCACAAGATGGAGGGCGGCGATGCTGTCATTACCGAGCTGCCGCCTGGCACGTGGACGGCCGACTACCGCGAGTTCCTGGAGAAGGAGCTGGCCGAGGGTCGCATCAAGGACTTTGTGGACACCTCGACGGATGTGGCCGTGAACATCCGTGTCAAGGGAATGGATCCCAAGAGCCTGGTCAAGTCGTTGACGGAGAAGATCAAGACCACCAACATGCACGCCTTCAACCACAAGGGCATCATTACCAAGTATGCGACGCCCAACGACATCCTCAAGGAGTATGCCGAGGTGCGTCTGGCGCTGTATGAGACGCGCCGGCAGCACCAGATGAAGACGCTTCGCAATGAGCTGCCCTACCACGACAACGTGGTGCGCTTCATCGAGGACCAGATCAAGGACGTTCCCGTGGTCGTCCTCAAGAAGAAGACACGGCTCGAGTGCGACAAGATCCTGTTTGACAACAAGTATGCCCAGATTGAGGGTGGGTATGACTACATCATGAAGCTGCCCGTGTCGTCCTTCACGGCCGAGCAGGTGGCCAAGCACGAGTCCAAGCTGGCGGCTCTGCGGGCCGAGATTGCCCAGCTGGAGCGTCTGGAGGCGGCAGACATGTGGCTGGCGGATTTACAGCATATCGATACAAAGTAAGGTAATACATACAATGAGCGCACCTAGCAATTATCTGGATTTAATGATGCAGGAACAGGCACAGGCACGTGCCGCCTACTCGTATGACCCTCGCGAGGCCATGCAAACAACACGTTTTTTTCAATCCAATGTCGAGGCCTTTGCGGGGAAGCCCAACAATCTGCCCATGGTGGATGCCTCAGACTACTCGGACATTCCGCAGGGTTCGCGCTCCGATCCCAGCATCGTCCAAAAGAGCCCCACCACAAAGTCCTATAAACGCTACGTCATTATCGACACCTCCCAGCGCGACTGGGTCAAGCAGCCCAATCCCTACTCCAACCTGATCTTTACCTTTGGCAAGGAGTCTGCGGCCGCAAGCAACCCCGCCGTCTATGAGAACAACTCCTTTGTGCCCACCTTTGCTCTTGAACAGACACTCTTGGACGCCCCCATCCCCGGTCTTCCCAATGCCTCGGGGTGGACTCTGGTGTCGACGCCCTCGAACGTCAAGTATCCGCCCTACAACTCATCTCTCACCCGGGGCAACTTTATCGGCTACGACACGGGGTATCTCATCCAGCCCTCGGGGTCGGGCTTTGGCAGTGTCTTCACGCCCTGTAACGTCCAGTCCCTCCGTCTCGTTCGTGCGGTGCTCCCCCAGCGCCAGTTCCTCGGTATCCCGATTGACCCCTCGACGAATAGTATCGACGGGCAGACCTCTGCGGCCATTCAGTCGAACCTGGTGGGCAAGCCCTACTCGACCTTTTCGACCTACCCCTACCTCATGCTCTATCTCAACGAGTACTTTGGCCAGTATGTGGGAGGCAACGAGCCGGTGCGGCGGTCTTTTTCCGTTATGACCCAGCGTCAGCGCCAGCAGACCAATTTCCAGACGGACCTGGGTGTTCAGCAGTTTGACTACGAGCCGTGGGGGCAGGAGGCACTTCAGCTCCAGAGCCCCATCACCAACCTCCAGCGACTGGCCGTCAGTGTGACAGACCCCATTGGCGTGACCTTCCCACAGAACGATCGACTGTCGGTCACCTTGATTCAAGCAACCGCGGACAAGATGTATCTCAAGTGCTTCACACCCAATTTCAGCTATTTCAGCAGTAATGAGCTGCGTGTGGGCGACCGCGTGGTCTTCTACTCCAATACCATGTGCAATATCCTGAGGTCTCCCATCCTTCAAGCGATTGCGTCCAACAATCCCGAGAAGCGCTCCTTCCTCACCCAGCTCTCCAATGTCAACGTCCCCGTTCTTCAGCTGCTTGACTACGTCCAGGACTCTAACTTCATCTATGTTCCTCGCACGACGCCACGCACGCTGCCCTACGTGGCCTCCTACAACGGCTTTGTGATCCCGAACTTTGTCACCATCCAGGGCGATGGATCCGCACTGGCAACCTACCCGAATGCGATTGACAATGGAACCTCCAACGTGGTCGAGCCCCTGGTGCTGGTAGGGTCAAACATTGAGATCCTCAACACCACGCTGCAGCCCGTCTACACCCTGGAGTTGGAAACCCTGCAGCCCGACACGGGGAGCATTGGGGGAACTATTGTGTTGTAAAGATAACAAATGTCGTCGATCGCCGACTACCTAACCAAGACACTGGCCGAGTTTTACACTGGCACGGCCATCCCGAATGCTCCCAAACACACGGGGCGTCTGCCACTCAGCGACCAGGAGTCCAAGCTGTCGGTGCCCAAGGCGGTTCTCTATGCCCCCGAGCCCTCGCTGGTTCCCGAGCGCATTGCGGAGCAGATCCAGTACCGCCACACAGAGACGGCCCTGAACCGCATCTTTTTCAGTGAGTCCAACGTGGAGCGGCTCCACAAGGACATTCAGTCCACGGTCAAGGGCATGGTGAATGCGGACATTGATCGCCAGAGCGACGACGACCTCATGATGATCATGCGCAGCTACTACCTCCAGTATGCCGAGAACAACCCCAATCGCGTGGGGGATGAGCTGGAGGAGCTCAATCAGCGTGTCATTGCCTTTGCCTCGAATCGCATTGCCGTGGAGGTGGAGGCCTACCGCTACTACCGCAAGGACATCCTGGACTTCCCTGCGCCCATCTCCAACCCCATCAACGTCAAGATTTACGGCACGCGGACGGGAGAGCTGAAATCCTTTTTTTAGATGACACAATGAGCGTCTACGCCCTGGGTGACCGCACCTTCTTACAGCACGGCAGCCGCTGGTTTCTTCGTGAGCCCGCATGGGAGACGTTTCGGCCCATCACAGAGGTGACCTGGGATGGTGGCGCCTTTCAGGTGAACGATCACATCTACACTCAGGATCCCTTGGACGAGCTGTATGGCTTTGGCTGTGCCGAGGAGAAGGCGCTGTGCGATCGCCTGGAGGCGCAGTATGGGCGTGTCAAGCCAGTTCCGGTAACGACCCTTCCCACGGGGGGCGAGTGGTTTCGGGATCGTCGGATCTTGCTCACACCCTGTGCGCCTCGGGACGTGGCCTCGTGGAAGCGGATGTGCCGTGAACGAGCCCGCACCTGCCGCCACGCACCGCGCGGTAAGACATTTACGAGACGAACTCTGGCATAGATAAATGCGCATCAATCTGATTGGCAATCTCAACAAGGGAACGGGTGTCGCACAAGACATCCAGATCCTACATGGCATTCTTGCCCATGTGTTGGGGAAGGAGACGGAGTTCCGTCACGTTCCTCACTACCACCCTCAGTGCTCCGAGGCCGAGGTCAACATCTTTGTGGAGGTCATCAACCCTGCCCTCTTTGTCTACGCCGCCAAGAACATCTGGGTTCCCAATCCCGAGTGGACCCAGAAGACGTGGGCACCGTATGCTCGCATGGTCGACGAGATCTGGGTCAAGACGCGCGAGGCTGAGCGTCTCTTCCAGGATCTGGGCAAGGTGCGCTACATTGGGTGGACGTCCATCGACAAGACCATGCCGGAGGGCAAGAACTACAACAAGGCAATTGCGCCCGTGGGGAAGAACGTCTGGCGCAACCCGAAGCCCATCGTCCAGGCCTACCTGCGTGTTCGCGAGCTGAACATGCAGGCCTACTTGGCCCTCCCGGAGCTGCACCTTGTCTACAATGCTCAGATCGTTCACCTTCCTGCCCTCCCTGACGTTGTCCGCGACAAGATCGTGGCCCACCCCGAGCCCCTCCCCGAGGCAGAGTATGACGCGCTGTTGAAGGAGTGCGGTCTGTGTATCTGCACCTCCGCGGCCGAGGGCTTTGGGCATGCCGTCAACGAGGCCATGTCCACGGGGGCGAACCTCCTGCTCTCTCCCATTGACGCCTTCATGGAGCTCACCAAGTCGGCGGCCTGGGTGTCCGAGAAGGACTCCACCCCTCACCCGTCCTGTATGGGTGTCCTCCTCGACGTCGATGTGCAGTCTCTCGCCGAGTCTCTCATCTTCTACCTCAACACCTCCATTGAGCAGCGTGTGCAGACCTCGCACGCCATGCGCAAGACCTACGAGGTGCGCCACAATGTGTTCATGTCCCTCATGACTGACGTGATCAAGGACGTCATTGCGGACCTCCCGACCTACTCGCTGCAGGAGCGTCTGCCCAAGGAGGCCGATCTGCCGCCCATCTCCGTCGTCACCCTCACGCGTGATCGTCGGGTCTTCTTCCCCCTCGCCAAGTTCTGTTTCATGGGTCTGGCGTACCCCGACGACAAGATTGAGTGGGTCATTGTGGACGACGGCAAGGACCAAATCAAGGATCTGATTTCTGACCTGCCGAACGTCAAGTATGTCCTCGTGGACGAGCCCCTGACGATTGGAGCCAAGCGCAACCTGGGCGTGGCTGCGGCGAGCCACGACGTTCTGGTGATGATGGACGACGACGACGTGTATCCCAACAACAGCGCCGTGTCGCGGGTAGCGCACATGCTGGCGGAGCCCCGCAAGGAGTGCCTGTTTTCCACGACCATCCCGTGCTACGAGATCCACGAGGCCAAGTCCTTCATGAACGTGCCGCCCATGAACCTCACCATGAGCGAGCGGGTGTCTGAGGCGACGTTGTGCTTTACGCGGGCCTTCTGGGAGGCGCGCAAGTTTCCGGAGCAGCAGGTGGCAGAGGGTGACGCATTCATTCGCGGTCGCGAACACATGTGTCGGGAGTTGTCTCCCCAGGATGTGATTGTGAGTTTGATTCATAAGAAGAACACCTCAGCGCGCAAGCCGCCTCCCATGTCCGAGCCCAACGGGTGCCACTACGGCTTTGCTGATCAGTTGTTTACGCTCGTGTCCGAGATCGGACAGCGTCTCTAGTTTAATAGAACATGCCACGGCCGCGGCGGGTCGAGCGGCGGCGGCGCGCGCCCACGGGGGCAGCCTCACCCTCGGCGACCATGCCCTCCTCACCGCCCTTGAGGAGCTTCTTGAGCTGCTTGGGCGTCATCTTCTTCACCATCTTGAGCGCCTTCTTGGAGAGCTTGCGCGACTTGCGGCGCTTGCCGCCGGAGAGGGGCAGGGGAGACAGCGTAATCTGGCCACCGCCCGACTTGACCGCAACCGCGTCGGCCATCTTGGGGGCACCGTCCATCGTGGGAATCGCAACTGCAGAAGCCTTGGACGCCATGGTTTGTTCTTTAACGCACACAAAAAGTTCACGACGAGCAAGTGACGCAGGCGGGGGGCTCTACCGTGAATTGTTGGGCCTTGGCGACCGACTTTGTCCGCAGATAGTAGCAGCCCGTCTTCAATCCCTTCTTCCACGCATAAAAATGCATGGACGAAATCTTGGAATAGGACGGCTCGGCGACGAACAGATTCAGCGACTGCGACTGGCAAATAAACGGAGCGCGGTCGGCGGCGAGGTTGATCACCGTCTTCATCGGGATCTCCCACACCGTGCGATACAGCTCACGCAGGTCGTCGGGGATCTCGCGGATGTTCTGGATGCTGCCGTTGTTCGCCATGATCTGCGTGCGGATGTCCGTGTTCCACAGACCCAGACACACGAGGTCCTCCACGAGATACTTGTTGACGATCATGAACTCCCCTGCGAGGACCCGGCGGGAGTAGAGATTGGACGTGAAGGGCTCGATGCACTCGTTGTTACCCAGGATCTGCGAGGTGGACGCGGTGGGCATGGGAGCCACCAGGAGCGAGTTGCGCATGCCATACAGCTTGACGCGCGCCTTAAGACCCGCCCAATCCAGCTGCTTGGAATACCGCGGCTCGTCACCCCAGAGGTCAAACTGAAGGCGCCCGTTCGACGCGGGCGAGCCCTGGAAGGTGGAGTACGCACCCGATCCCTGAACGATGGGGACGCCGTGCCACATCTCCGTCTTGATCTCAGCACGCGAGCAGGAGGCATCCACAGCCGCAAAGTAAATG
>Ga0136641_1001168_pt1 | contig 11025 bp, 11 predicted proteins | sample EliLak1302023Y_FD_115312 | JGI IMG/M metagenome (GOLD analysis project Ga0136641, IMG submission 115312) | Freshwater microbial communities from Elizabeth Lake, Yosemite National Park, California, USA - 13020-23Y | ecosystem: Environmental > Aquatic > Freshwater > Lake ... | reverse complement strand
GCAGGGTCAGAAAGTGATGCGTGCTGCGCGACCGCAGACTCGCGCCCGTTGACCAACGGACCGACGTACACACCAAAACCAAAGCCGCAGATGCTGCGTGCAAGGTCGACAACTCTCTGCACCTCGGCGCGCTGACGCTCACTGAGCGCCTGAAGCGTTGCGGGCGCCATCACTGCCTCATCACCAACGGCCACTGACGCCACCCCCCGCGTACGACGTCGTGATCCCTGACGCAATCTCTCTCGGCAGAGCCGCCGGGTCGGGCACAGCGGAGTCGCTGACGATCATCAGCGGGCCGTTGTCGACGTCGTCGCTGCGTCGCATCCACGAACCGGCTGACACCAGCACATAAATCACGATGGCAGACGCGATCGGGATCCCTACGAAGAAGCCGATTCCCTGCAAGGTGCTCATGAAGTCAACCTACCGAACACGCACTCGCGTCCAGATCGGCCCTACCGGCCGAGCGCCGCCAGGACCCGCTCCAGCAAGGCGGGACGCGCCACGAGGTCGTCGAGCACCACCGGGTGCCCAGCCGCGTCGGTCATCGGCATCCGCCAATTGGGGTATTCGAGGTGCGTGCCCGGCTGGTTCTGTGCCCGCCGATCGCCCACCATGTCCGGCAGCCCCACCCCCACCAGTCGCGAGGGCGACACCGCTGCAGCGCGATGCAGGGCGATCGCCATCGCATCAAGGCCGGCCTCGGTGGTCAGGTCGACATCGGGGGGCAACCACCCGCGAAAGATCAGAATCTGCGCCCACGCGTTGCGGGTGGCCTCGGCCGCGGCGAGCTCCTGCTCCACCGGCACGGTGAGCAGCTCGAGTTCGCTTCGGATCCGGACGTGCTCGTGGCGCAGAAAGCCTGCGGTGGGCGGCAGGTCGTGCACCGTCACGCTGGCCAGCACGTCTTGGCGCCATTCCTCGGGAGGCAACTGACGCCCCGAGGGGTCCGTCTCGAACCACAGCACTGACGTGCCCAGGATCCCCCGATCGGCAAGCTCGTCACGCACCCACGGCTCGACCGTGCCCAGATCTTCGCCCACGATGACGGCGCCCGCGCGATGGGCCTCGAGCATCAAAATGCCCAGCATCGCGTTGTGGTCGAACCGCACGAACGTGCCCGCCGTGGCCGGAAACCCGGCCGGGACCCACCACATGCGGAACAACCCGAGGACGTGGTCCATGCGCAGTCCCCCCGCATGCGACAGCACGGTGCGCAGCATGTCGCGGTAGGGCGCGAATCCGGCGTCGGCCAGCGCCTCGGGCCGCCACGGCGGCTGATGCCAGTTCTGGCCCTGCTGGTTGTACATATCCGGTGGCGCGCCAACACCCACCCCCTGAGCCAGCACGTCGTGCAGCGCCCATGCATCCGCACCTTCGGGGTGCACACCGACCGCGAGGTCGTGCATCACGCCGATGCGCATACCTGCGGCTTTCGCTCGCTGCTGCACGTCGCGCAACTGCTCGGACACGATGAACTGCAACCAGCGGTGGAATCGGATGCGCTCGGCATTCTGCATTCGGAACGCCATGACGCCGGACGTGCCGGGTGCACTCAGACCGACCGGCCAAGTGTCGGCATCGCCACCGTGCACCTCGGTGATCGCGCACCACGTGGCGAAATCCTCTAAGCCTTGGCCTTCACCTTCGCAGTAGTCCGCGAAGGCCTCTTCGCGATCGGGGAGGAGTTCGAACTTCAAGATGGTGTCCAACGCCGTGCGCTTTGCGGCCCACACGGCGTCGCGATCAAGCAGATCGGCCGAGTCGTTGCGCTCGTGCAGGAATCCGGCCAGTTGGTCCACCCGATCGCGCACCGCGTCCGGCAGTGTCGCGTACTCGGGGACATCCTCGATGTGGATGTAGATCGGGTTGGTGAAACGGCGAGTGACGGGTAGGTAGGGCGAGGCCGCCATCGGCTCTATCGGTGACGCCGCATGAAGCGGATTGATCAGCACAAAGCCCGCACCGAGCTCTCGCCCACTCCACTCGGCCAACGTTGCTAAATCATGTGTATCGCCCAGACCCCACGACTCAAACGAACGCGTGGCATAGAGCTGCGTCATGAAACCCCACTGACGCGGACCAATCAGCGCATCTGGATCTAGACGCTTGGGTGCCACCACCAACGGTGATCGGACTCGTCGCCCCTTAGTGCTCGCGACGATGGTGTGCCAGCCCAGCGGCAAGGAGCCCGGCAGCCGAAACGATGCCTCGCCGATGAACACGCCATCGACCTCTTGCGGCGCGACCCAGTGATCGATCTGCTCCAACGTCACAACGGACTCGTCCTCAAGCACCACGTCCACGGAGGCTGGCGCGCCGTCGACGACGTGCACCCACAGACGCTCGTCGCTTTCCTGCCGCATGACGACGATGGGCGCAATCATGCGCCGCCAGTCCCGCAATCGAATGTGCTCCAGCGCCGCAGTGACACCCTTGCCTGACCTGGCATCAACACCCAGCGCAGCCAGCACCGCCTCGACCACCGGTGCGCTCACATCAACGTGAGCTCCGGCCTGGTCCCAGTACTCGGTGGCCACCCCGTAGGCGTGCGCCAGCGAACGCAACGCGTCGGACACGGGACGCCATATCGGTGCCTGCGTCATGTCCACCTCTCATTGGCACGGCTCACGGGAGAGTAACGCCCGGCCGCGTTCGCGGGCCCCGCTTAGGGTGGACGCTGTGACCGCAGCCCGTGCCTCAGCGCCCGCCTATCCCGACGCCCCCCGACTCGACCTCGTCGACGACCTGCACGGCACGGCCGTCGCCGATCCGTACCGCTGGCTCGAGGACCCTGCCGACAAGCGAACCGTCGCGTGGCAGGGCCAGCAGTCCGCGCTTATGGACGAGGAGCGATCGACGTGGGACCGGCGCGACCACTTCGTTGGCCGGGTCGCAGAACTTCTCGGCTCGGGCAGCGTCTCGCCCCCCTACTACCGAGGGACCAGGTACTTCCTCACGCGACGCGAGCCGGGGCAACAATTCGCCGTGCTCTACCTCGTGGACGATGCCGGCGAGCGCGTGCTCTTGGATCCCATGACCCTGGACCCCTCCGGCCGGACCACCTTGGACGCGTGGCAGCCATCCAAGGAGGGCACCCGGCTCGCCTATCAACTCTCGGTGGGTGGCAATGAGGAGTCGCTCCTGTACGTGATGGACGTCGACAGCGGCGAGATCCTCGAGGGTCCGATCGACCGGTGCCGCTACTCGCCCGTGGCGTGGGTGCCAGGCGGCGACTCCTACTACTGCGTGCGTCGTATCGCACCGGAGCTGCTTCCCGAAAGCGAGCGCAACTTCCACCGTCGCGTCTACCTGCACCACGTTGGGCAACCCACGGACATGGACAGCGTCGTGTTCGGTGCGGGTATGACCATGACCAACTATTACGGCGTTGAGGTAAGTCGTGATGGCTCCTGGCTGCAGGTATCAGCCAGTGAAGGTACCGAGCCACGCAACGACCTGTGGGTCGCCGATCTCACGTCCTCTCCGCTCGATGCCCCCGCGTTCACGCTGGTGCAAGGTGACGTCGACGCGCAGACATCGCTGGAGTTCGCACGCGATGGACGCGTGTTCGTAAGCACCAACCTCGATGCACCGCGCGGTCGCGTCGCCTGCACCACAGCCGGCGCGTGGCGACCCGATCAGTGGATCGATGTGATTCCCGAAGATCACGACGCGGTGCTCGAATCCGTCACGCTGCTCGATGGCTCGGAGCTGGACGAAGACCTTCTGCTTGTCGTGCGCACCTCACACGGTGTTGCGCGGATGACGCTTCACCGCGCGTCTGACGGCGCATACATGCGCGACGTACCGCTGCCCGGTGCCGGCACCGTCGGCGGACCGGTGGAGAGCATCGACGGAGGTCCGGTCTGCTGGCTGGTGTACACCGATCACACGACGGTGCCCACCATCTATGCATTCGATGCACGCACGGGGGACGTCACGCTGCATTCGCTGCCACCGGGCTCTGTCGACGTCCCGAAGGTGTTCTCCCGGCAGGTCGAGTACACCTCGCGCGACGGCACCACCGTGCGTATGTTCGTGATCTCACCAGCCGACGACCCCGATCGCCCGCGACCCACGGTGCTGTACGGCTACGGCGGTTTCGGTATTCCGTTGGCGCCCGGTTACTCGGCTGCGGTGCTGGCGTGGGTCGAAGCGGGCGGAGTGTGGGCCGTGGCGAATCTGCGCGGTGGTGGTGAAGAAGGAGAGCAGTGGCACCGCGACGGCATGCTGGGTAACAAGCAGAACGTCTTTGATGACTTTCATGCGGCTGCCGAGTGGCTGACCGCACAAGGCTGGACGACACCGGAGCAGCTCGGCATCTATGGCGGCTCCAATGGCGGGCTTCTGGTCGGTGCAGCCATGACACAGCGACCCGAGCTCTACAACGCGGTCGTCTGCGTCGCTCCACTGCTCGACATGATCCGCTACACGACGTCCGAGCTCGGACCCACATGGACAGTGGAGTACGGCGACCCCGAAGACGCCGAGCAGTTCGGTTGGCTGCACGCTTACTCCCCGTACCACCGTGTGGCACCGGGCACTAACTACCCCGCGTCCATGTTCGCGGTGTTCGACAACGACACCCGCACCGACCCGATGCATGGGCGCAAGATGTGCGCGGCCGTTCAGCATGCAACGTCAGGGACCCGCCCCATCCTTCTGCGCACAGAGGGCGATGTGGGTCACGGTGCTCGCTCGCTGGACAAGTCGGTCCAAGAAACGGCGGACACTCTCAGTTTCTTCGCGCAATGGACCGGGTTGTCATGACCGACGTGCTCACCTGGTTTGCCGGAGTGCCGCTGAAGGTCGCGCTCATCATCGTCGTTGCTCTCATCGCCGATATCGTCCTGTTGTGGCTCATCAACAGGGCCGTCAAGCGTGCGGTTCAACGACCGATGCCCTTTCCCATTCGTAGCTCAACATCTGCATTGTCACAGGACTCGTCAGAAACACATCTGAAAGCGCGCACCGCTCAGCGCGCCGAGGCCATCGGCGGTCTGCTGCGAAGCGTGGTCAACATCTGCATCTGGGCCACGGCCGTGCTGACGATCCTGCCGCTGCTGGGCATCAACATCGCTCCCTTGCTCGCGAGCGCGGGCATCGTCGGAGTCGCAGTGGGCTTCGGGGCCCAGAGCCTGGTCAAGGACTACATCGCAGGCATCCTGCTGATCCTCGAAGACCAGTACGGCATCGGCGACGTCGTTGACGTTGGCGATGTCACTGGAACCGTGGAGGTTGTCTCGTTGCGCTACACGCGTCTGCGGGATGCCGAGGGCGTCATCTGGTATCTGCGCAACGGCGACATTCAGATCGTGGGAAACAAGTCACAGGGCTCGTCATGACCACTCACTATGAGAAGTTCGGCGGGTCGGCGTTCTTCACCAGCCTCACCGCAGCCTTCTATCAGCGCGTCGCCGCAGACGACGTGCTTCGGCCGATGTATCCGGATGCTGACCTTGCCGAAGCCGAGCGACGCTTGCGCATGTTCCTCGAGCAGTACTGGGGCGGACCGACCACCTATGGCGAAGAGCGCGGACATCCGCGCCTGCGCATGCGTCACCATTCGTTCGCGATCGACTCGATTGCGCGCGATCGATGGATTGAGGCGATGCGTGCTGCGCTGACCGAGCAGGACCTGCCGCCCGACGACGACATGGAACTGTGGCGTTACCTGCTGGGCTCGGCGTACGCGATGCAAAACATCATGGACGACGCCCCACCCGAGGGTGCAATAGACGTCACGCCGTCGAACTAGCCGACGGCACCGATTACTTCACTACGTGCAATGCCAGACGCGCAGCGGGACCCCTGTCATAGGTGAACACCTGGCCTCGCACCGTGCTGAATCGACGCCACGGGCCATTGGCCGCCGCCGAGACTCGAGACATGTCCTCGGGCAGCAGCCCAAGGCGATGAGACGCATGCAGCGCCCGCATCGTGAGTCCACCCCAGCCAGGACGAGACCAGATCTCCTCGGCCACGGTCTGCTGTGCGAACTCCGACATTCCCGATGTGCGTGCTGCGAATTCCGCTACGGCATCATTGATGGACGGAACGAGGTCTCGCGAGACCGCATGCAAAGGCATGTGCCAGCCATCCTCGGGAGGCAGATGGAGCACCGACGGGATCGACCCAGGAGCCACGTCGACCTGGGGAAGTGCGTAGAGGTTGAGTTCGCCCTCGACGGCGAGATGAAGGCAGTCGGCCAGAGCCGACAAAGCGACAACCGTGTCGACCGGGTCCTCCGGTGCGGTGGTGACGGGAATCGCCATGAAGGCGAGAACCCCCATGGGTGGTGAGGTGAAGACCCCGAGCGCGCGAGGCGTGGTGACCACGCGGGCCGCCTGGAGGGGGTCCCACCGAAGTTGGCGGCGAGCGTGGGACTCGAGCACCTGGGCTTCCAGTGCGCCAAAGGCGACGCTTCCGTTGAGTGCGGCTCTCACGCCTCGAGTCTTGGGGTCCCGATCGCCGCACGCAACTCGGCCGGCAGCCGGATCGGGCGCCCAGACTCACGGTCGATGCAGGCCATGGTCGTGGCACCCTCGGCCGACAGGTCCCCGACCTCGTCATAGATGAGGTAGGAGAAGTCGTAGGACGAGTTGCCCAGACGGGCGACCCATGTCTCCACGATCACGGGGTCGGGGTGCAGGTTCAGCGGCTTGCGGAAGGTGAGGTTTTGCTTGACCACCACCTGCGTCACGGTCCCCACAGGCAGGCCGATGGCTCGCATGAATCCCACGCGGCCCTCTTGCAGGTAGTCGATGAAGACGACGTTATTGACGTGCCCGAGAGGGTCGAGGTCGCTGAACCGGCGATATACGGGGACGCGGACGCGCACCTAGATGGCTTCGACGTTGAAGGCTGGCGATGGGCCGATGAGCTCGATGAGGCCACCCCAGAGGCACTCGGTGAAGCACCCCTCGGTGAGCACCGGGATCCCGTCGATGAGGACGTTGCCCGGGGGCTCCCAGGGGGCCACCACGATCGGGATGCAGGGTGCCGGCATCGGCACCCCTAGGGCCGCCGCTGTCTCAGCGATCACCATGGGATTGATCGGGGACTCACAGAGCGTGAAGGTCGGGATGTTCACGAACGGGATGAAGGACAAGATGGTGGCCACGGGCAGGTCGCTGGCGAACACCCCTAGCGGCTCGGCGATGAGGACGCTGGGCGCCAACCCGAAATCGCAGATCATGGGGGTTCCGAGAACCGCAACTGGACCTGGCATGGGCCCAGATTAACGGCAGGAGGATGTTCCCGGAAGGCCGCGACAACTCTTTCACCGCGATCAGCCCGCGCCCGCAGGAGTCGAGTGTGGGAAACCGCAGGATGGGAAAGAGGAGGTGGTCAATACGACCGTAAGCGTCTATATTCACGGAGCGGCTTCCCCTGGCTCCCTTCTTCATCGGTCTCAGCGGACGCCCTTCCGACCTGAAAACCGAAAGGGAAGCACATGCCTACGTACTTGTCGCCTGGCGTCTACGTCGAAGAGGTTCCCGCTGGCACCCGGCCCATCAGTGGTGTGGGCACAGCCGTCGCCGCATTCGTTGGATTCGCAGAGCAGGGTCCGGTCAACGAGCCCACACTGGTCACCAACTGGACGCAGTACGTCACAGCGTTCGGTGAGATCACCGAGAACTTCGCCCTGGCGAAGGCTGTCTACGGCTACTTCAACAACGGTGGTGGACGCGCCTACATCGTGCGCCTGCCCTACGACTCCTCCGGTGGCGCCACGGCTCAGCCCGTTGCCCAGCTGAGCACCAAGGGCGACAACAGCGTGCCTGCGTTCACCGTCAAGGCCATCAACGCGGCGAGCACCGACCTGTCCGTTCAGGTTGCTGCCGCCACCGGCGACGATGCCCAGCCCGACACGTTCGACGTGAACATCCTGCAGGGCGGCAAGGTCGCTGAGTCCTACCCCGGCGTCTCGAACGCTAAGGGGCGCAACAACCTGCTCACCCAGGTCAATCAGCGCTCCAAGCTCGTCCGCCTCGAGGCACTCGACGCACCGGCCGATTCGGTCAACGCCGGACTCGCCGATGGCACCGTCGCACTGGCCGCTCCCAAGAACCTGCCCGTCGCCAGCGTGAACCCCGCCATCGTGATCGGTGACGTGGCTCAGCGCTCGGGCTTCGGCTCACTTGAGATGTACGAAGAGATCACCATGGTGATGGCTCCTGACGTGGTCACCGCTCAGGTTGCCGGTCTGCTGGACTTCGATGGCGTCAAGGCCATCCAGACCGCACTCATCAGCCACTGCGAGCTCATGGGCAACCGCATGGCCATCCTCGACACCCCGGCTGGCCTCAATGCTCAGCAGGCGTCCGACTGGCGCGTCAACCAGGCTGGCTTCGACTCGAAGTTCGCCGTCGCCTACTGGCCCTGGCTGCAGATCTTTGACCCGTCGGTAGGCCACAACATCTCCTTCCCGCCCAGCGGCTACATGGCTGGCATCTGGAGTCGCAACGACGACACTCGCGGTGTCTTCAAGGCTCCCGCCAACGAGGTTGTCCAGGGCGCAGTCGGCCTCGAGTACAACGTCACCCGCGGCGAGATGGACATGCTCAACCCGGAGGGTGTCAACTCGATCAAGGCTTTCCCAGGACGCGGCATCCGCGTCTGGGGCGGTCGCACCCTGTCGAGCGACGCCGAGTGGCGCTACATCAACGTGCGGCGCTACTTCAACTACCTGGAGGAGTCGATCCTGCAGGGAACGCAGTGGTGTGTCTTTGAGCCAAACGACTCCCGCTTGTGGGGTCGCATTACTCGCACAATCCAGGCCTTCCTGGTCAACGAATGGCGGTCGGGTGCACTGTTCGGTGCAAGCCCGAAGGAAGCCTTCTTCGTGAAGTGCGACGGCGAGAACAACACGGCCGAGTCGATCGACGCGGGCATGGTGGTGTGCGAGATCGGTGTTGCGCCGGTCAAGCCCGCTGAGTTCGTGATCTTCAAGCTCGCGCAGTTCTCCGGCGGCACTTCAGTATCCGAGTAACTCCACCAATCGACATAGCTTCCACCTAGAGAATTAAGGAGAATCACCATGGCTGCGCTCACCAATGGCGACGCTCTAACCGCGTTTTCGTTCGAGTTCACGATTGACGGCACCGTGATCCCGAACGTGGTTGAGGTCAACAACATCGAGAAGAAGACATCGATGATGGAAACCAAGTCCATGACCCCGGATGGCAAGTACGTCCAGGCTCAGATGCTTGGCCCAAACCAAACAGGCACCCTGTCACTCACCATCCTGAACACCGGTGACCCCACGGTGTACTCCTGGCTGATGACCGGCATCAATGGCGACTTCAAGACTGCCCGCAAGACCGGCGTCCTCACCTACAAGGACACCACCGGGTCCACCGTCCTGACCATCAACTTCTCTGACGTGATGCTCACGGGCGTCACCTTCGGCGACCTGAAGGCCGGCGGCGCGGAAGCCATCAACATGAAGATCGACATGACATTCACGGAGCTCAGCGCTTCGTAACGCATGGCCTAGGCAAGACGAGGAAGGTTTGACATGTCCACCCCGACGCTCCAGACGGCGTTCGACTTCGTACTCCCCCGCGGATACGTCGATATGAACGGCACGGTGCATCGGGAAGGCACGATGCGGCTGGCGACAGCGCGCGACGAGCTGATGCCCTTGATTGATCCCAAGGTGCAGCAGCACGAGGCATTCATGACTCTCGTGCTTTTGTCGCGCGTTGTCACCCGGCTTGGCACCCTGCCCCAGGTGGATGATCAGGTCATCGGTGGCCTGTGGGCCACCGATCTGGCTTTCCTCCAGGATCTCTACCGCCGCATCAATACCGAGGGCACGACGATCACCGAGATCACGTGCCCCCACTGCCAGGGCGCAGTCACGGTCGACCTGGCGGGTGATGCGCCGGGGGAATCCTGACGGTCGGGTCCGATCGCCTCTGGGAGGAGATCGGTTTCCTGGCCTACTACCTGCACTGGCCCCTAGACGAGTTGCTCGACCTGCCCAACGGGACGAGAGAGCGACTTCTAGCCATCGTCTCGGGCATCAACGAAGCCGCGTCGGGAGTGTCGTGACATGGGTCTCCTTGACCGAATCAGAGGGGCGGGCGATCGCCCGAGCACGCCGACGTCCTCGAGTGTGACCGTTCGCGCTACCCCCGCTCGTTCCGGCGCCGACGCAGCACTCTCCCCCGCACGCGGCGATGCGTGGACCCTTCCCGGGCTCAAGCCCACCTCACGACCCATGCACCGGATCATTCAGCCGCCTGCGTCGATGCTCGTCACCCGTCGTCCCACTACCGTCGTCAAGCCCGAGGTGCGGCACGGGGTCGACCTGCGCGTCTCCGGTGAGGTTTTGTCCGGCGTCACCGTGCGTGCAACAGGTCAAGCGCCGCCATCCCCGACGTCGGTGCGACGCAAGCGCAAGCCAAGCGTGCCCGACATGTCGACCATCGACTCCCCCGTCGACGACGAACCCACGTCGACCGGTCCAACCTTTGGCTCAGGTTCCCAGCCAGCCGCTTCCAAGCCGCGAGCATCACAACGGTCGTCCACTCCCGCACCTCCTGCGGTGACCCCGAAGCCGTCCACGTCTCGCCCCGTCGGCCAGATGCCGTCGATCAGCGATGTGCGCAGTGGCGTGATGCTGCGACCAGTCGAGCCACCGCAGCCCAAACGTCCGGCTCCCACACCGGCATCCTCGCTCGACGGCCCCACGCCTGAGAACCCGCGCGTCTCCAGACGCATGAATTGGAACGACCTTGTGCCCTCGATCGAGCCCGAGGCGGAGCCAACCCCTGAGCCTTCACCCAACCGACGTCGCGGCAACGTGCCCCCGAAGGCGCTGGATGCCCCCTCGACACCTAGTCCGCCGCCTACGCTTTCTCCTTCTCCTTCTCCTTCTCCTTCGGCTGCACCGACATCCACGCCGGCACCCGCGACTGCCACGGCAGTTCCGCCACCGCCGGCTGAAGCGTGGCCCGGCACTCCTGTGGTCAGCCCCACCGCCGGTCGAGTCAACAAGCTTCCGGACCT